>Ga0209507_1002970_pt1 | contig 10985 bp, 8 predicted proteins | sample AD_UKC028_MetaG_FD_184414 | JGI IMG/M metagenome (GOLD analysis project Ga0209507, IMG submission 184414) | Active sludge microbial communities of municipal wastewater-treating anaerobic digesters from USA - AD_UKC028_MetaG (SPAdes) (version 2) | ecosystem: Engineered > Bioreactor > Anaerobic >...
CGACCACCGAACGCTTGAACTCTTCACTGTACCGTTTCCGCTGCTGCGGCCCTTCCGGCTTCTCTTGCATCATGTTGCCTTTCTCTCAGACCCAAGATCCGGTGTCCACTTTTTCGGGGGAAGGGCTCCCTGGGCGTGCTGCCTCCGCACCTCTCTGGTTGCGATTGAGATATGGGGTGTTCACCCCATTGCGGCACATAGGCATTGGGTTATGATATTGGCGTTCCTTGCAATGGTGGTTAGTTAGGTTCAGGCGACTCCGAGTGGAGTCGCCTTCCTGCTATTTGGGGGCAGCATTGCTCGGAGAGGGTGGCCGCAGGCTCCGGCTAGTTTGGCGCAATTTCGGCTCGCCAAGTGGTGCGGAGGTGGACGGGGCCGATCAGGCCGAAGGGAGGCGGAGCTTCGTCCGGGCGCAGGTTTAGGCTGACGCCCAGCCAGGGTTTGAATTGCATGCGACCACCGGGGAAGCCATCCGGATACTTGGCAGCGCCGATGAGACGGTTGCGCCAGGTGCCAGTGACACGCACCTCGAGTTGGTTCATACCGGATTTGGCTGCGTCCGTGAGGTCGAGACTGAGGGGAGGCTTCCAAAGCACACCGAGCTGTTTGCCGTTTAGGATTACTTCAGCCAGAGATTCGACGCGGCCCAGTTCCAGCCAGAGGCGCTGGCCGTGTTGCAGCCTGTCGGCGGCGAGCTCGAAGGCGCATTTGTAGGTAGCCGTGCCGGAGAAATACCGGATGGATTCATTGGGATGATCCGTCAACGACATGAGCTTGTCCAATTCAAGTTGTGTGGGGACGTCCATGTTTTCGGGCAGATGCACTATCCAGGGACCAAGAATCTCAGTGGGGGGAGGCAGGGCCGGAACTTCGAGGGACTGGCTCCGCCCATTCGTGAACTTGATTGCATAGCGGCCGGGAGCGGAGACTTCGGCTTCGAGCGTCCGTTTCTTCCCACGGGCGAGGACAATTGCCGGCAGGGCCGCAGCGGCGGGCGGCTGCGACTTCGCCAACTCGGCAATCTCCGCGACATCAAGAGCCCGCCCGAAGTCACGGAAGCTGGCCAGGTCGCCTTTGAAGCTCGCGCTGCCCGACGGATCAACACTCAAACCGGAATGGACCGTAAAGCGGCTCTTCAATCCCTGGCGGACCGGCTTGCCGTTAAGGTAGAGACTGGGGGTGCTGTCCTGATAAACCACGGCAAGGTGCGTCCAGTTGGTGAGGGGCGTCCGGTAAACAAGCAGGGGGGCAAAATAGTCCCCCGAGTGCTCATAAACGCAAACACCATTGCGTCCGGCGGAGATTCCAGCGCAGGCATGGGTTGGGTCGGAGAAAGCCGACGCGCCGTGGGCTGGGACGACGGCGTCGTTGCGGGGCAGGTGGGTGAAGACCCCCGAATTTGTTTCGTCTGGCAAGGCGATGTCGGCTGCGGGCTTGACCCAACCGGTTATGCCGAAGTTGTTAACGGCATTGCGGTGGTTCATGGACGCTTGCGTTTGAACCGGGTTGGGTGCTGTGCTTAGAATGACCTCGTTATTCCTGCTGACTTGGGCCACCGCCGGCGTTTTCCCAACCCGTTCCCGGAAGACAACGAACAATGAGCCTCGCGGTTCAAGTTGAATGGGCACCCGTATTCCTGCTTTAGTCAGCTCAAACACCGCAGGCTTCACCACTCGCCCGCTGACGGCGTCCCAAAGCTCCGGCTCTTTGCCCTGTACGCGAAAGGTGGGCGCGGTGGCAGCCGCCTGTTCCCCCTGGTTGGAGATGAAGTAGATCTCGGCTTCCCGGCTGGACCGGTGGGTCCAGAGAATTTGCCTGGGGTCGGGCCCGGTGAAGTCGGGAGGCACACCCAGCGCGTCAAGTACTGGCTGGAGTTCGGCGGCGCGGAACACACGGCCCTTGCCAAATGGGTGTTGCGCGGGGCCTGAGGGATCGCCAGGGCCGGGCTGAACGGGCTTGCCCCACAATTCGGCGGCCAGGTTCCGCACCCGCACGTCGCATTGAGGATAATCTTCCAGGCTCGGCGAGCGGGAGGGCGGGGGGCCGAGGATGTTCCCGCCGGCTCGGACAAGCTCACGAAGCTTCGCCAGTAACTCGGGGCGCATGCTCTCCAATTCGGGCAGCACCAGTAGGCGATAGGACATGCCGTCCGGCAGGACGAAGCGGCCGTTCTTGACCTTCAGCCTCCGTTCGATCACTTCGGCATTGATGTAGTCGAAGTTGTAGCCCGGCGGCAGCGCGGGTTTGCGGATACCCGTCATTTTCGGCGTGTCCTCGCCGATGAAGTAGGCCACGTCTGCCACGTGATGGCCTTCTTGGAGCAGAAAATCGCAGCGGCGATAGTAGTCAATAAACTCACGGCCCTGCTCGAACCAGGCGTTGTTGCGGTTGAATTCGGTGCTGAACCAGGCATTCACGCCGGGCCGGCGGTCGTCCCACGGCTGGTGAATGTAAACGTGCAACACCCAATGGTTGATGCCCTCGGTGAGTGCCCAATCGCCTCGGCGCTTGAGCGACCAGGGGGTGCTTTCGAACAGCACCCCGCTGGTGAAGGCTTCGGCGTGGACGATGGGTTTGCCGTATGTATGCGCCGCGGAAGCAGCGCAGCGCAGCTCGATGCTGCCCAGCTCGCCGGTAGCCCAGAATTCGCCGCCCACTTCGTCGGCCTGACCGCCGTATTGGAGGAACTCCGCCGGGTAGCCCCAGTGCCCGTAGTTCTCCAGCCACAGTTTGAGTCCGTGCCGGTGGCAGGCGTCGCGCAATCCGCCGACGTAGTCGTAGGCAACGCGGTCGGCCACCAGCCGCCGCAGGTCCCAAAGGAACCGCTCGGATTGATCGGCCCCGCCGACGAGCCGGCCACTGAGCACTGGGAGCCACGGACGCGGGTCGTAGCCGTAGCGCTGGCGGAACAACTCGTCGAAGCCGTCAGTCCAGTTCTGCGAGCCCATTTCGTAGCTGTCGGCGATGACATACTTGAAGGCCTTGCGGTCGGTCTTCGGCATGCGCTGAAGGAGCTTCCCGATGAAGGCGTCAAAATGGGCCTGGGCGGCGGCACGGTTCATCTTGTCCACTTCGAGGCCCTGGCCTTCGGGTGAGGCGGGGGCGTTCCGGATGCCGGTTGGGGTCAGACCAGTGCGAAGTATTATCCATTCGCCTGTCGGCACGTCCCAGTTGAGTCTGCCGTCGGCGGCCATCTTGTCGCTAAGGTTGATTACTGCGTCGGGCGCTACAGTTAAGGCTGGCGAGTCCGGCTCAGCCGGCTTGGGCCAGAGGTACGTGTCCCACATCGGCAGCGGTGTGGGATGCATCTTGCCGAGTTGCTTCTCGACGAACCGCTCGACGCGCGCCGCGCCGGTTAGCTCGATTTCGGCCAGCCCGCCTTTGTTGCGAAGCTCGGTGAAGATGAGTCTAAAGCGTTTCGCCGTTTCCGCGGGGAAGACGACGGCTACTGGCCCGTAAGGCATGAAACCGACGTGAATGTTCGTGTTTGAGCGGTCGAGCGGGAACTGTCGAACTTTGCGGAACGTGCCGTCCTCGCCCGCAGCCTGCAACTCGCACTGGGCGGAGAATGGCATCTCAGCCGGATACAGCACCAGGCTGCGCGCGGTGAATGGCTCCGTCACTTCGATGTCCACGGTGAAAGAGGCTCCGCCCTGCGCTGTTCCCTTGGGGATTACAACGGCCGATTTGCGGTCGCCATCCAGCATGCGCTCGGGGCGATCTACTGCCGGGTTGCAGCCCACGCGGGGTCCATGGGCGGCAATCGTGCTGCCGTCCATCTGCGGTGCGGGAAACGCCAGCACGGCGACATCCTGGAACGGCTCGAGGGGCGCCGGCAACTTCTCCCTGAACCGAAGCGGGCCCGCAACGCGGCGCTCGGTGCTGACCAGGTAACGCATTGCTTGCTCGGGTTTGATCCACGGTCCGCCGGACTGGCTCCAGCCAGGGCAATTGAACAGGCCGACATCCACGCCAACCCGGCCGCCCTCCCGGATGGCGTGTTCGATCATGCCCCACCATTCCTCGGTAAGTGCTTTCACCGTGCCGTGCTTTACCTCATCGAGGTAGATGTTCCCGATCAAGGCCTGACTGATCCCGACGCGCTGCATCGCTTCGAGATCCTTGGTGATGCCCTCGCGTGAGATGTTGTCGGTAATCCAGTACCAGTAGCACCAGGGTTTGGTGGATTCCGATGGGTGCGCGAAGCCCTGTTCGAGAGAATCGGCGGCGGGGATTGAGTCGGGACCCAGAAGGGCAACTGCGACGAGGGGAATCAGAAGTGTGTTCTTCATGGCCGGTTCATGGTTTTCCTGTGGCCATATACTCTTTCAGCAGCCGCAGATAGACGCGGTATTCATTCAGCGAAACGCCAGGCGGCGTTTGATGGTCCACGCTCGGAATGAAACCGCCGGTCTTCATCAGCGGCACCAACCGCTCGAACTCGCCGCGCATGGCGGCCTCGCCGCGGTTCATGGTCATCTTGTCGAAATGGCCGATCATCCGCAGGCGCGGGTAACGCTGGCGCAGGCGCATGCCATCCACGCCGGCTTGTCGTTCCAGGGGGAGGAACCCGTCCACGCCCAGCTCTGCGAACCAGGGGACCAGGAGTGTGATATCCCCGTCGGTATCAATGAACGGCATGATGTTGCGTTCCAGCAGCCGAGGCACAAGCTGGCGATAATACGGGGCCACCGCTTCCTCGAATGTCTGCTTCGAAACCATCGGACCGTGGTTGTAGGACATGTCCTCGGCTATGGTGATGAACGTTGGGACACATACCTTGAGGATCTTGTCCAGCAGGCTGAAGTTAAAAGCGAGAAGGTCGCGGTTAATCTCATGCAGCAGCTCTGGTTGGTCGGCGAAGGCATACATGAGCTTCTCGAATCCCATCAGTGTGCGTGGGAACCAGAAGAAGCCTTCGAGGGTGCACCACACCACGGCCCGGCCCAGCCGTTGGCGCTCCGCCCAGGCGCTCATGCCGGCAATGGCCGCGTCGTGAGAAGGAAACAACTGCGGCCGAATGCGCCGATAGTCATCCATGTTGGCAACGATCCCTTCGACATGATGTTGCGTTGCCTCGATGGTCGGATCGGTGGTGCTGAAGCGGTATTGACAAATGAGTATATCGGTGTAATCTTTGCGCCATGACAAATAGAACAGCAATGAAAGTAGCGTATTCGTACAGGCGGTTCTCATCGCGCCAGCAGAGTGACGGCTCCAGCCTCGCGCGGCAACGAGAAATGGCTCAGGAGGTCTGCGCGGCCAATGGCTGGCAACTGGTGGACCTGCCTCCCGATGCCGGCGTGAGCGCGTTCAAGGTCGCTGGCGATGAACGGCTGGCGGCCAACATGCACGTTGGCAACCTGGGCGCATTTCTAAAGCGGGTCCAGAGCGGGGACATAAAGCGCGGCTCCGTGCTCATCATTGAGAAGCTCGACCGGTTCAGCAGGAACTACTATGACGTTGTTTTTCCAGTGTGGCTCAACCTGCTCCAGAGCGGCATTGAGATTTATTCGTGCGTTGCCCATCAGCACTACACTCTGGACGCTATCCGCAGGAACCAAGCGCTGGCCATGATGGCCCTGATTGAAATGGCTGCTGCCAATGAATACAGTTCGGGCATGAGCAGCCGTATCGGCAAGGCATTCTCTCTGCGTCTCGCGGAGTGCGCAAAGGGTAGGCCGATGAACCTGGGGGGATGGCAACCCAAATGGGTGGATTTCCACGGCGCAAAGGGCCATGCCGGGGAGTTCAGCCTCAATGCCCACGCCAACACCATCCGGCGCATTGCCGCCGAATACATTGGAGGGGCCAGCATGGCGACAATCGCCAAGGGTCTGATTCGTGACCAAGTGCCTTCGCTCATGGGTGGCCGATGGAGCCAGGGAACAATCAGCCACTTGCTCAAGCACGAGAGTCTGACTGGCCACAAGACCATAAAGGGCGTGAGGCTGGAACGGTATTACCCTGCCGTCATATCGGATGCCGAATACCAGAAGCTACGGGCCAAGCTGGCCGATAACAGCAACCGCCGGGGCGGTAATCCTAATAGCGATTACGTTGCCAATCTATTCCGCAATCGCTGCAAGTGTGCGAAGTGCGGCGGGACGATAACTACGAACCACGCGTTCTATTCTTGCAAGGGCAAGCGCACGGGTGAATGCGATGTTCATGGCGTTGTTAGAATCCGGTTACTGGAGCTAGACTTCTTTGGACTATTCCTGCAAGAGCACCCGGCAGTGTTGCTCGGTAAGCAGACGGTGAAATCCAATGGCACCGTAGCGGCTCTCAAAGCCCGTATAAGAGACTTGGACAAGGCACTGGAGGATGCAGCCTCTTTGATTGGAAAGTTGCCTGTGAAGGCTGTGGAAGCGAAGCTGACGGCATTGGTGAAGGAACGTGAGGCGGCGGGCCGGGAGTTGGAAGCCTCTAACCTGAAGATGATGACGAGCGCGGCGGCTCCCATGGCTCTGGAAAGCATTAAGGCGGCGTTGGCTGGCTTCGTCAAGCTCGGGGCTGGTTATGCCGGCAGCAAACAAGAGGCTGCTATGGTCAAGGCCATTGAACAGCTCCACAAGCAACTGGACGATAACGAGACCCGTAAGAAGCTGCTTAACCTGCTGCCAACATTGGTGTCTCACCTCGTCATTGATGTAGAAAACAAGCGCTACCGCATCGTCAATCATGTTGGCGAGGTGTCGGGTTGGCGGCAGTTGGCGAGGTAGGTTATGACCGTTCCACCTCCATTGCTGCACGGCAACCACTGGACGGGCCAGAATGTCTGCGGCTGGTGGTGCAGTGAGAAGTTTGACGGCTGGCGTGCCTACTGGGACGGGCACCGGCTGCTATCACGGCAGGGCAACGACTACCACGCCCCAGCCTGGTTCACCGAGTCATTGCCCCGGTTCCCGTTGGACTGTGAACTATGGCTAGGTGTTGGCAAGACAGACGCCGATGTTCATAAGGCGGTTGCCAGGGGCCAGTGGGGCGAATTGTGGATTGTAGCCTTTGATGTGCCGGGAACCATGGCCGAGACCGGCATTGAGATTCTCCGCAGCCTGACTCCAGTAAGTAACGGTGACAACTTGGCAACGTTACCAGCCGGCAGGCTGATCGTTGCATCCTTCTGGCGCGTGGAGTCGGCCGATGATGCCAAGTCCTACATGCAGGATATCGTTCACAAGGGCGGCGAGGGTGTTATGCTGCGCAGACCGGGGAGCCTCTATCGCAATACGAGGTGCGATGACCTGCTGAAAATAAAGCCTTAGAACCCCTCGATTTTCGCTACGCGTTGGCCCTACAGCGCGTTTTGATTGGCAGGGGGTAGTCAGATAGTGGGGGTAATCCAGAAGCGTCTTGCCGAGCCAGATAAGCAGAGCGGCAAATTTGCCGATCTGGTCCGGTCACTCAGGAAGAAATCGCCAAGGCGGTCGGAGTGCCAAGACGAACAATTTCGGATGTTTTAGAAGAAATCCGAAATCTCGGAATTTTTCTAAAACCCTCCGATTTCGACCATATCGAGGATGGAGAGGAAAGGCCGTTGCCAGAATCCCTTTGGGGTGAATGCTCATCACAAAAACGGACGGCTTACACTGGCCTAAACCGGACCTATTCCAGGCCAACGTGCAACTCCAGGGCCACCACAGAGACCGCGGCGGTATCGCCTACGAGCGCGACATTAAAGTCCTAACCTGCGACCCGCCCACCGCCGAAGAACACGACATCAACCTCGGGCTGGCTTCACCGGAGCCGGACCGAGAGCGTGGCTTCCATCTCGCGGCTGAACTTTTGGGAGAGATTGCCGCCTGGTTCGCTGAATCCAAGTGCGTCAGCTCCGCCGGCTGCAAAGCCTGGGCACTCGCTTTGCTGCTTAGACCGCAGTGTTGCCCGGAGCCTACAGCGACCAGCCTCGCGCCCCAGCTGGGCATTACCAAACAGGCCATTTCACGGCGCATGGCTGAACTTTATCGGCTGACTGAAGGCCGAATGCGCTCGTCTGCGATGCGCGGCGAGGCGGTGCGCAGAGAGAGAAGCAAAATAGCGCTCGAGTACCACAGGCGCGCGGGGCATCGGCTGCGCCGTAAGCAATAAAAGCGGCTCCGTGCAACCAATCACGGAGCCGCCTGGTTCGCGGCCTGCCGGGACACTCCCGTGACCGGCAGACCGCATGTGGCAGGGGAAAGTCGTAAAACCCTGCCTTCCCGCGGGAGAAATGGACCGCGGGAAATCTTAATGTCAGGCTGTCAAGCAGTCGGGCATGAATGCAAAGCTCGCCGGGTGCCGGACCCCCAAATCAACCCATTGAGACGCATAAATCTTTATTTCGCGGGTAGCTGCCGCCGAGTATGGGTCAACTACGACGTCCAAACCAGAACCCCAGGAGCCGATGATAAGATCGTTCCAGTTGCCGAAGTAGATCGCGGAGCAGACGGTCGTAAGGGTGCCAAACGTCTCAGCATCTCCGAGCTGATTGGTCACAGCCGCTTTGTATCCGTTAACCGTGCCGGACCCGTCGGCTCCCTGGTTCTCCCAAATGAAACCGTAAGCGCCGGCGTAGGTGGTCTTGACCGCCGACTTCAGCACTCGGCGCACTTCCGGATTTGTCAAGTAAGCGCAGGACGCGGAGTCGGCATTGCCCGCGGCAACTGCCGCCTCGAGTTCAAGAATTTTCTCAAACGTAGGCAAAGCGCCGGCTGCGCTGTTGGTCACTGTGGCAACATTGGTCGTGCCGCGAATGGACGTTGGCGCACTCGCGCCGCCGATGGCGGTTGTCGCCACGTTGAGGGCTGCGGAGTCCAGCGCCAGCGCCAAAACCGCCAAAATGTCATCACGGATCAGGGCATCAACGGAGGGCGTTGACTGTATCAAAAGTTGCTTACTATATATCTCATAGCCAGTGCAGGCGTGTGGGGTGAGGGTCAACTGATCGAAACCGGTATTGCTCTGAGTCGTGGACACCGCTTCGCCCACCCAATAACCCACCGCAGAAGCCAGGCCACGGGGAATGACGACATTGCCGACAAGCCCGTCCAGCATGCGAGCGCCCAACTTGGCCACCCAAGCTTTGTTGCGGAGCAGCTCAATGAAATTGCCGGCTGCGAGTTCGGTAGCCACGATGTTGCCACCAAGTGTTGCGGTGCCGACGGCGTTGTTAGCGCGGGTCAAAATCGCGTGCGGAATGTAGAAGCCCTGAGGGTCTTTCCGGCTCGTGCGGGCGCACTCCTGAGAGAGTTCGCGCTCCAAACCGTCGAGACGGTTTTCGGAGGCTCCGAGAATCGCCCGCGAGATGGAGTAGCGCTTGCTAAGGCTTTCGGGAATGTTGATCGTCGCACGAGAGACCGGGACGACGTTCGGCAGCATCGTAAAGAGTTTGTCCTGTAAGGCCCTAACGGAAACGCCCGTTGCGATGGCCTCCGCGCACACCGCGGCTGCGCCGGGGATGCGTTCGGACATGTTTTTGCTGATGGCTTCGATCTCGGCCCGTCGGGCCGCTTCGCTGTTCTCTGTCGTTGTAATCATATGATTTTGATAATGTAACTCTGTTGAGTCGCTGCGCCCGATGCCGACACTTGTGTCGGCTGGGACCGCAACTATCGATGCTTCAAAAGGCTGAAAAGCAAAACGGACATAGGTAATGCCGTCGCGGACTTCGCAGGCCAATTCCTTGGTCCTTCGGTATCCGACAGAACAGCACTTCCTAATTTTTCTTTTGACGTCGTCCAGAATTTCTCTGGCCAGCGCCGAGTTGGAGAATTTGACGGTCGCCCGTCCCTTCCGGTCGCCGGAAATCCAAGCCCTAGTCACAACACCAATCTGCTGATCGGGATCGTGATTCAGAAGAAGAGGATGGTCGCCGCCCTGGAGCCGGGTAAGGTCGCATTCGCCGGGGCCATGCCCCAGGATTTCCATGTAAGGGCCCCGGTCCACCGGAGTCTCAGAGGAAAAGCACAGGTCCAGCGTGTCGCTGTTATCACCGCGAACGGTTAGCTGCGCTTCGCGCCTAAACTCAGTCGTCAAATCCGTCTGCATTGTTCCGCACAAAATCTGCGTTTTAACTTGTGGAAAACATTGGTGCGCTGAGTCGCGGCCTCCACGGGCCGACTTGCACCAGGCTCGGCAACGGTTCCACCGTTGCGGTTGTCTGCGGTTGCACGTTGATGTCATCGCCGCCAACCGTCGGAAGTATGGCGGCCTGGGTTCCACCCCGGCCGCTGCCCTTCACCATGGGCGCGGCAGTCAACAGCCCTCCGTGGAGTTACCCCTGCGGCGCTTCGGTTGCGCCGGGGCGGTGCCGCTGGGAACACCGAAAGCGACATCGAGCAGGTGCCCAAGGTCCTCAATGATTTTGTCCTTTTCTTCACGACCCAACTTTGGGTCACCGTCTATGCGTGACTTCGCGCTCGCCAAATACTTGTTGTAAATCGCCGCCACCTCCGCAACCGGGGCGAGCTGGCCCCTCTTCTGGTCAATCGCAAGCCGGTTCAATTCAGTTCGGCTCTCTATTTCCTCCAGCCGCGCCTTGCTCAGCGGATCTTCGGCCTTCGCTCGTTGCTGGTAATACTTCACGACGCCGGCCACCGCGGGCCGGAGCTTATAGACGCCCCGGACCGGCAGCGGCATGTAGCCGCGCTCGGCAAGCTGCCGGTGGCGACGGTCACTCAGGCCGGTAAGCGCAGCCAGGTCTGACGCTGCGATTGTCTCAGGTATGGCCGCATTGGCGCTACGTTGCGGTTTACGGCACTTTGTTTTTTCTGTGGATAGATGATTCATTTATTTGATTCAAATGCACTGCACGGGCATTGCTGGTGAAACTGAAATGGTTTTTGAGAGTGCTCACCTAGGGATTGAGGTCGCGCGCCACCGGAGTATTGGCACCTACACCCAGGACCCGTCCTAACATACTGCAATAGCGATACTTACACATGTTCACCTGCCTTGTTTCTACGCAGCACCAGCACGCGGCAGGCTGCGTTGTTCACCTGCTC
>Ga0209507_1002974_pt1 | contig 10974 bp, 9 predicted proteins | sample AD_UKC028_MetaG_FD_184414 | JGI IMG/M metagenome (GOLD analysis project Ga0209507, IMG submission 184414) | Active sludge microbial communities of municipal wastewater-treating anaerobic digesters from USA - AD_UKC028_MetaG (SPAdes) (version 2) | ecosystem: Engineered > Bioreactor > Anaerobic >...
CTTGTTCCTTTCCTTTTTGGCCCAGTCTTCCGGCCAAGCCTTCCGGCTCACAAGTGCATCTCGCTAAACAATATGACTCCCAATACGACAATCTGGAACCCACCAAAACTCCCTGAGCTGAACTAAATACGAGGACATCTACAGCACGCAGACCTATCCCGAGTTCGAGTCCGCGCATCGCGGGCGGGTCCACAACCAGATGCAGGTCATCCGCCTCGACGGCTACCAGGGCGTGCGTTACGATATAGCGTCCCCCGCCGACGACTTTGAAATCTACGACGTGGCGGGCGACCCCAAGCAAACGACGAATCTCGCGGCCAACCCGGCGTTTGCGGCCTTGCAGCAGCGGATGCAGGACCGCGTGCTCCGGTTGCGCCGCCCGGACGCAAGCGCGCCGCGGCCTTATGACAACGCGTTGATCCCCGCGGTCCCGGCATCCCCGATCACCCACGGTGTCGAGTGGAAGGCTTACGCGGAAGCGTTCCCGTGGGTGCCGGAACTGACCGTGCTGGGCAGTTCCTCCAGCGGCGCCACCAACGCGCCGACCCTGGCGGTGCGGCCGCGAGATGACGGCTTCGGCCTGCTGTTCACGGGTTACCTGGTCGCGCCGGCGGACGGCGATTACACGTTCTACGTTGCCGCGGATACGGGCGCCCTTTTGCGCATCCATGACGCAACGGTCGTTGACGCGGACTTCGGCTACGCGGGCGGCACGGAGCTCAGCGGCGTGATCAAGCTGAGGACCGGCCTGCATCCGTTCCGGCTCTACTACGCGCGCCGAAGCGGCGGCGCCCCGGCCCTGAGCTTCTCCTGGAGCGGTCCCGGCATCGAGAAGCAGACGGTGCCCGAAAGCGCCTTCCGCCGGGATGGGTTCGGCGCTCCCACGCCGCCGATCGCTCTGGATGACGCCGCGCTGACCGGCCAGGGAGCGCCGGTGGCCGTCGATGCGCTCGCAAACGATTCGGACGACGGCACACCGGTGGCGCTGTTCATCGCGAGCGTGGGGCAGCCGCAGGCCGGGGCCGCGGTGACCAACGCGGGACAAATCCTCTACACGCCCAACAGTGGCTTCCTGGGCGAGGACCGTTTCACCTACACCATCAGCGACGGCCAATCCACCAGCGCCGCGACGGTGCGGGTGAACGTGGCTTTCGCGGACGGCAGTTACTGGTTCCCCTTTAACCAGACCTCGGGGTTGACGACCGGGGAGGCCGGGGGCGGCGCCACGGCCTCGCTGCTGGGCTTCAGCAACGACCCCGCGCAATGGGTGGCGGGCAGGTTCAACCGGGCGCTGCAGTTCGACGGCGTCGCCAACAAGGCCGTGATCAACGGCTTCAAGGGCATCACGGGCGCCAACCCGCGCACGGTCACCGCCTGGGTCAAGACCGCCGAGGCCGGCAAATCCATCGGCATTGTGTCGTGGGGCGATCAGCCCTCGGGCGACAAGTGGTCGCTGCTCGTGCAGAACACCACCGCGCCCAAAGGCACGCTCCGCCTGGAGTTGGGCTATGGCAACACCATCGCCGGCACGCCGGTCAACGACGGCCAGTGGCACCACGTCGCCTGCACCCTCGACTACCTGCCCGCGCCGGTCTCGACCGACGTGAAGTTCTACGTGGACGGCCAGCCGGATACTGTCGTCGGGGGCGCTTTCGTCGCCATTGACACCGCCGCGCTCGACGACGTGCTGATCGGTTCCGACATTCAGAACCGCTTTTTCGAGGGTGTGATTGACGAGGTCCGCATCTACGATCGGGCGCTGAGCGCAGCGGAGATCGCCTCCTTGTTCGCCGCCGCGAACCAGTCCGCCGCCGCCTGGCACCGCCGCCACTTCGGCAATGCGCCGATCAACTGGAACGGCGATGATGATGGGGACGGCGCCAGCCGTTTGGGCGAGTATGCGTTTGGCGGCCAGCCGCAGATTGCTGACCCGGAGATCCGGCTCATTCCGGCGGAGATCGAATCCAACCGCCTGCAATTTCGATTCCATCGCCGCCTCACCGGCCCCCACGAGTTGATCTACGGTCATCAATCCTCCTCCGACCTGATCCATTGGACCTCCCTCACCGGCACTGTGGTTTCGGCCTCGCCCTCGGACCTGCTTCCCGGCTTCGAGGAGGTGACCTTCCGAGTCAGCGCCGAAGTCTCCGCTACCGCGCCTTTGTTCATCCGCCTGAGCGCGCGCTTCCCCTGAAAAGGGCAAGGACATGATCTTTGCCAGCAGCTACCGCCGCCTCCGCTCAGATTGCTTTGCCCTCCCGCGGGCGGTGCTGTTGGCGGGGGCCATTGCGGCCACCCATTGGGCCGCCGCGGCGGCGCCCAAGCCTAACATCCTCTTCGCAATCGCGGACGATTGGTCCTGCGGCCACGCCGGCGCCTACGGCTGCGACTGGGTGAAGACGCCCGCCTTCGACCGCGTCGCCCGCCAGGGCGTGCTGTTCACCCGCGCCTACACGCCCAACGCCAAGTGCGCGCCGTCGCGCTCCTGCATTCTGACCGGCCGCAACCCCTGGCAACTCAAGGCGGCGTGCAACCATTACCCCTTCTTCCCGCCCGAGTTCAAGACCTTCCCCGAGGCCCTCGGGGAGCACGGCTACTTCGTCGGCATGACCGCCAAGGGGTGGGGGCCGGGCGTGGCGACCAATGCCGCCGGCCAGCCACGCCGCATGACGGGGAGGGAGTTCAACGACCGCAAGACCGCGCCGCCAGCCAAAGGCATTGCCGTCAATGACTATGCCGCCAACTTCGCTGACTTCCTCAAAGCCGCCCCCAAAGACACCCCCTGGTGCTTTTGGTTCGGCTGCTACGAACCGCACCGCCGTTATGAATTCGGCAGCGGGGTGGCCAAAGGAGGCAAGACGCTGCCGGACCTGGACCGCATCCCGGGTTACTGGCCGGACAATGAAGCCGTCCGCAACGACCTGCTGGACTACGCGTTTGAAGTGGAGCACTTCGACCAACACCTCTCGCGCATGCTGGCCCTGCTGGAGGACTCGGGGGCGCTGTCCCGCACCCTCGTGCTGGTCACGTCCGACAACGGCATGCCCTTTCCGCGCGCCAAGAGTCACTCATACCAGGACTCGAACCACCTGCCGCTGGCCGTCATGTGGCCGCAGGGAATCCGAAGCCCCGGCCGGGTGGTGGAGGATTATATCAGCTTCGTTGACTTTGCCCCCACCCTGGTGGAATTGGCCGGCCTGCGCTGGTCGCAGACCGGGATGGCGCCAGGCGCGGGCCAAAGCCTGGCCAGCATTCTCTTCTCCGACAAGTCCGGCCGCGTCACGGCCTCTCGTGACCACGTGCTGCTTGGCAAAGAGCGCCATGATGTCGGACGGCCTAACGATTGGGGCTACCCCATCCGGGGCATCGTGAAGAACGATATGCTCTATCTGCGCAACTTCGAGCCGTCCCGCTGGCCGGCAGGCAATCCCGAAACCGGCTATCTCACCTGTGATGCCAGCCCGACCAAGACCCAGATCCTCAGAGCGCACCGCCGCGATGCCAGCGACGCCCGCTGGGCGCTGTGTTTCGGCAAGCGCCCCGCGACCGAGCTCTACGACCTCAAGCAGGACCCCGACTGCCTCGTCAACCTCGCCGGCCGCTCCCTAACCAGCACCCTCGAAGCCAGGCTCCAGCGACAGCTCTTCAAAGAACTCAAAGCCCAGAATGATCCCCGCATGTTCGGGACGGGCGAACAATTCGAGCGGCTTCCTTACTCCGACCCGATCAACCGCGATTTCTATCACCGCTTCCGGGCCGGCGAAGCAAAGACTCCCGGGTGGGTGAACGAGTCGGACTTCGAGATCCGCTAACGGAGTGGCGCAGGAGGGTTGCCCCGGGTTCCGCAATCAAAAGGTCTTGAGAATGGCGCGGGCGGCGCGGCGCGGGGCGCCGGGGGGGCCGAGGGACGTGACGATCTCAGCGAGGCGGGCTTTCACCCGGGCGCGGCGCGGGGCGTCGCGCAGCAGGTCGGCCGCGGCCAAGGCGATATTGTCCGGGGTGGCAGCGTTTTGAATGAACTCGGGAAAGACTGCCTCGTTGGCAAGCAGGTTCGGCATGGCCGCGTATTTCACCTTCACGATGCGCTTGGCGATTTGCCAGGTGCTCCAGGATGTCTTGTAGAGGGCCACGGTCGGCACGCCAAAGAAGGCGCACTCGGTCGTGACGGTGCCCGTGGAGGCAATGGCCACGTCGGCAGCCGCCAGCGCCTCGGGCAAGCCGCCCACTTGGAGGGACAGGTCTGGCGACAGGCGCAGAGCCCTCGCCTTCTGCATCAGCGCCTCGTTGGGCAGGACCATGCGCGCGCGCAGGCCCACAAGCTTGGCCTGGATCAGGGCCAGCGCATCAATCATCACAGGCAAATGGCGTTGAAGTTCACCCGGACGGCTGCCCGGCAGAAGCAGCACCGTTAACGTCCCCTTGCCGGTTCTTATCTCGCTTCTTGCCACCTGCCCTTGGCCGTAGCGGTCCACAATGGGATGGCCGACAAATTCGACGCGGAGTTGCGGCACGCGCTTCGCATACCACTGCTGCTCGAACGGGAAGATGCTCAGCACCAGATCATAGTCGCGCGCGATCTGTTGAGCGCGGCCTTCGCGCGAGGCCCAGACCTGCGGTGAGACGTACTGGATCAGCCTGGGATGCCACACGTGAAACCAGTCCCGGCGTGTGCGGTGGTAGTTTCTGATGGCACGAGCAAAGCGGCGATTGAAGCCGGAGAAATCCACGCAGATGATCGCGTCGGGCTGGCGTTCGACTGCGAGCTGGAAGAGGTGGCGGAATAGCCGGCGGAACTTGAAGTAGTGTTTCAGCGCCTCCGTGAGCCCAATGATCGAATGCTCGGTCATGTCAAGCGCCAGCTCCACTCCCGCCGCGGCCATCTGTGGCCCGCCCGCGCCGAAGAATCGCGGGGCCAGGCTCGTGTGCAGCGGCTGGTAATCGGTCGTGGGAACCGCCCCGGCTTCGGCGGATTCCTGGCGAATGGCGCGCACCAGTTCGGCAGCCAGCATATCCCCGCTGGCTTCGCCCGCAATTAACATGAAGGTGTTGGGTCTCATGGATTGCCGCGGCCGGCGGCGCCAGTCGGGGCGTCGCATGCGCGCCTGATATGGCGCCGACTCAGGTCGGCGGCTGCATGACTTTGAACCATATGCGCTAACCCACTGGCGGCTCCGCACTGAAGCCCGCCGTCTGGATTTGGCGGGTGATTTCAAATGCCAGGTCCAGCGCCCGTTTCGCTGATTCCCCGCTGACCATCGGCGTGCGATGCGCCTGCACACATCGGATGAAGTCCTGGAGCTCCAGCCTGAGCGGCTCCTCTTTCGCAATCGGCACCGGCTCACGCACGATCTTGCGACCGCCGAACTCGCTAACGATCGTTGAGTCCTTGGCGTGGACCAGTTTTTTGAATAACGAGCTTTTCTCCTCGTCCTGCCGCGCGATGCGGTAGATGAATCCTTCCTGCGCGCGGTAATCGAGAGAGATGTAACTGGTTATGGCGCCCCCGCTGAACACACGAATCTTGCGCATCCTTTCGGGGCTGACGCGGCTCGCGGTCAGGTTGGCAACACAGCCATTGGCAAAGCGCAGGCGCGCGTTGGCGATGTCCTCAGACTTGCTCAACACCGGGATGCCCACCGCGTCCACGCTCTGGACCGGAGACTTGACGAACGCCAGCACCACGTCCAGGTCGTGGATCATCAAGTCGAGCACGACGCCGATATCGGTGCTCCGGGCCGGATAGGGCGAGAGCCGGTGCGCTTCGATGAAGCGCGGGTCGGTGGCCACCGTCTGGAGATAATTGAAGACGGGATTGAAGCGCTCGACATGGCCCACCTGCAGGACGCAGTTCTTCTGGCGCGCCAATTGGACCAGTTCGGTGGCCTGCGCCGCGTTGCTGGTCATCGGCTTTTCCACCAGCACGTGCCGGCCCTGGTGGAGCATGGCTTTCGCCAGCTCGAAATGGGTGGTCGTGGGTGTGACAATGCTCACGGCATCGCAGGCGGCGGCGGCTTCGTCCAGCGACGCAAACGCGCGCACCCGGTATTTCTGGGCAAATCGTTGCGCCGTTTCGGCCATGGTGTCATAAACTCCGACAAACTGGATTTGGCCCCCAGCCGCCAGTTCGGCGTAAATGCGCACATGCTCTTTACCCAGGGAACCAGCTCCGAGGACGGAGACTTTGACTTTGCCTGATTCTTGCTGGCCGACTTCCATGCTCATCGCGGCCATTGTGCCATTGACCCCTGCCCGGTGACAATGAACAACTGACACTCGACCGTCGCGGCCATTGCTTCGCGGGCTGACAGGGGGACACGAGGTTTGCGCTTGGAAGTTTGGAGGCGGGACGAATAGAGTGTCGGGATGCCGATTGCTGGTTATATGCTGACGGTCTTGATCGCCTACCTGCTGGGCTCGATTCCGACGGGCTTCCTGGTGGCGAAAGCGCGCGGTGTGGATATCCGCACGGTGGGCAGCGGCAATATTGGAGCGACTAACGTGTTCCGCATCCTCGGCACCCAGGCGGGTATCTTCGTTCTGCTGGCCGATGCGGCCAAGGGCTGGCTGGCGGTGTTTGTGGTAGCGAAATTGGTATCGGATTGGCTGTATCCGCAAGCCGGCCCGGCAGCCGAGGAATGGTTTTCCCTCGCCGCGGGTGCCGCGGCAATAATCGGCCACAACTTCACCTGCTGGCTCCATTTCAAAGGCGGCAAGGGCATTGCCACCTCTGCCGGCGTCCTGGCCGGGCTGGTGCCGGTGGCGTTGCTGATCATTCTCGCCATCTGGATCGTGGTCTTTGCCTTTAGCCGCTACGTTTCGCTCGCCTCGATTTGCGCTGCCGCTGCCCTGCCCTTCTGCGCATGGCTACTGGGGGAAAGCCGCACGATCGTCCTCGTGCTATCCGCGTTGGCCGCCCTGGCGATCTACAAGCACAAGGCCAATATCCAGCGACTGTTGAACGGCACCGAGAACCGTATTGGCGGCAAAAGGGCCGCTCCGCCAGACTCACCCAAAGCCACCGCATGAGAGTCACCGTGTTGGGTGCCGGGGCGTGGGGCACAGCTTTGGCGCGTCTGCTGCATCAGGGCGGCAATGGCGTCACACTTTGGGGGCACAGCACTGAGTGGCTGGAGGAGATCCGCCGAACCGGGCGCAACGAGCGGTTTCTGCCCGGTGTCGAGGTGCCGCGCGAGGTGGTTTTGGAGAGCGACCTGCCGCGGGCCATCGAGACGGCGGAGTGCATCGTGGTGGCTGTCCCGTCCCAACCTTTCCGTGAGGTGACACGCCATTTGGCTGCGTACACGAAGTTGATCGTCAGCGTTACCAAGGGCATTGAATACGACACCGGCTTGACGATGTGCGGGGTGCTGTCGGAAAACGCCCCTGGCGCCAAATGTGCGGCATTGTCCGGACCGACTTTTGCGGTCGAGGTCGCGCGCGATATCCCCACGGCCATTGTGGCGGCGAGCCGGGATGCAACTACGGCCGCGCAGGTGCAGCAGTTGTTTAGTCGGCCCGCGTTTCGGGTCTACACGAGCACGGACCTGCTCGGCGTTGAGCTGGGCGGTTCGTTGAAGAATGTCATTGCCATTGCCGCCGGCGTGGGTGATGGGCTGGGCTTTGGCGACAATTCAAAGGCTGCGCTCGTGACGCGAGCGATTGTGGAAATCCGCCGCCTCGGCGAGGCCTGCGGCGCGGTCGGCGGGACATTTACCGGCCTGAGCGGGCTGGGCGACTTGATGGTGACCTGCTTCTCGAAGCACAGCCGCAATCGCGGCTTTGGGGAGCGGGTTGGCCGGGGGGAAAAGCCGGCGAGGATCGCAGCCAGCCTGCTGACCGTGGCCGAGGGCTACCCGACGGCCCGCTCGGCTTTTCAACTTTCCCGCAAGCATGGGGTTATCACCCCGGTCATTGACGAGGTTTACGCGATGCTCTACGAGGGAAAGAACGTCACCCGGGCGGTGCGGGACTTGATGGCGCGCGACCCGAAACCGGAGTAGGCCGGGAAGCACGCCAACCCTCCACCGATCCCCGGTTTGACCGGCAGGCTCCCGGTTCGCGGCTTCTTACCACGCGAGTTTGGCTGATTCGTTGGCGAATTGCGTTATCTTCATCCTTTCCAGAGACTTATGTAAGAGGGCCCCCGGGAAGGTGTCAAGGCTGTATCCACGGTGTGGATACGGAGAGGATACGGTGTGTATACGGTGTGACTCCCTTGAGAGGCAGGAGGTCGCCTAAACTGTCCGCAACCCTCTGATCTAACGCGGCAGTGCGAGGTCTGCGGGCTTCAACCCGGGCCTGAACTTGCCAAATCCAAACCAGCCGGGTTTGTATTCGCCGACATAAGCGACGTTGGCGCTGGCGGGGATTTGCTCTTCCAGCCCTACCGCCCAGTAGGCAGCATTAACCAGGAGCCGGCGCAGTCCTTCACTTTCGAGGTCTACCGCCGCACCCATTGTGGTGGTGAACACTTTCGAGGTTTTGCCCTGCTCCCCGACATAATCGCGCACCCAGGCGAGTGGCATCATCGGGTTGTTTTTGGGACCTTCGACCGGCGGGTCCGCAGGTTTCATGCCTGACAAGACCTGGCCCCAGACGAGCACATTGGCGCCCGGGGGCAAGTGGGTGACAGTATAGACATCGGTTGGCCCCCAGATGTCGGTCACCCCTCGCAGGATTGGATGATCCTTGAGCGCCTCGTTGATTACCCCGCGCGTGCTCTCCTTGCCGTGGTTGCCGTGGTGGTTCACCCAGGTTTCGCCGAGCACCTGCTGGCCAAAGCCGCCTGTCCAAGCCGTGCTGTGCCAGTCGAACTTGGCGTATGGACTGGTCTTGTTGTGGTCGTATTTGAATGCATGGGTGCTGGTGCGCAAGGCGATGATTGGCTTGCCGGCATTGAGGTAATCCACGAAGTGCTTCATCTGCGCATCAGGGAGTTCGCGGAAGCGCAGGCCCATGACGCACAGGTCGGCGGAGCCGAGTGCCGCCATGCCCGGGATGTTGGTCAACGTGAGCGGGTCAATCGTGCCGTCCGCAGGGTTAATGGAGAACAGGACGGTGCACTTGAATCCGTGCCGCACCGCCAGGATCTTCGCCAACATCGGCAGCCCTTCCTCCGTGCGATACTCCTCGTCGCCCGCCAGAAAGACAATATGCCGCCCCTGCCCTGCTCCCGCTTTGCCTTGATAGACAACGCCATCGGCTGCCTTCGTGCACCCTGCGAGGGCCAATTGCGACACGGCCGCCAACACGATCAAATGCTTGCTGATCTTCATGCCTGAGTTTTAACAGGGCCGCTCCCAATGACAAGTGCGGCGGTGGTTGCGTCAGTCACCTTCCCGCTTGACTGCGCAGGGCTTCGGCCTATGGTGGCGGCGGACGATGCGGAGGCCGAGTGCGCCCCGGCGCCTCTTCGCGACTGCCAACAAAGGCCAATGACTTTAGAGCCGGCGTAGTGGCTGGCTTGTCGTATGCAAACGATGAATCCTGAGACTCGGGCGACGGGAGGGAACGCATGCGAAACGTAGTCAAACGCGTCATCCTTCTCGCAGTCGTCCAGCTTCTGCTCTTTGAGCTGGTGGTGCAGCTCTCGGTTCACTACCGGGAGAGCACCGGAGAGCTTCTGACCATGGCACACTGTTTGGGCATGTTGATTGGCTCCATCTGGGCCTTGCTGCCGGCGTTTCCGGGTGTCAGCGCGCGCTTGGCCCGAGTTGCCTTGCGCGTCAGCGCGGCCACGGCGCTATTCGTGGTCCTTTACGCGGGCAATTACTACTACTCCTGGCATTTGCGTCCCAACCTCGGGCTTTACCAAGAACCAGACTGGGTCGCTGAACATCCCGGATTCCAAGGCGAACTGCGCGAACAAATCCAATCGAATACGTGGAGAGCTGCCCCATGGTGATTACCCTGTCGGCTGCCGATTCGGGCAGACGTGTCGTCCACGGCAGGCGACCGGGGACGGGTTTTACCCTCATTGAACTGCTGGTAGTGATTGCGATCATTGCCATTCTAGCCGCGCTGCTGTTGCCGGCACTGGCGAAGGCGAAGGACAAGGCAGTAAAGATACAGTGCACCAGCAACCTGAAGCAATGGGGCGTGGCCGTCACCATGTATGCCGGGGACAACCGCGAGCACTTCCCGGCCAACCCCACTACTGACGGTGCCAGCGGATTTGCCTGGATGGCGATGGCGCTTAATACCAACTTCTACCCCGCTTACCTTTACCAAAACCGCCGCGGCACAACCACTGTGCGACGAGCCAAGCAAGACGTGATCTACTGCCCCACTGACGAGTGGCACCGCGCCGTGGAATCGGAGGCGGACCGGGTCAACTTGATCGGCTACCAGTATCTGCCCGGGCGAGACAACCATCCGGTGGCCTGGCCCGACTATAACTCCGACGGGCTGGGTGAATGGGTGTACCGGAAGAAGCTCGGCGGCCCTTATCGCAAGGCGCCGGTCATGATTGACAAGATCCAAGGGACCGGCAGAGCCCCCAACCTCACGTGGTTTGGCTCCACAGGCGTGACCAGCACGAGCTTCCCCTTTGCAAACCATCGCAATACCGGCGGCATCTCCGTCGGGGGGAACTTCCTCTACGAGGACGGCAGTGTTCTCTGGCGCAAATTCAGTTTGACTGGATACCGGACGACCATTGACGTCGGGTCTGCGGCTGGGGGGTGGACGGTGTTCTACCGCCCCGCCGACCTTGGTCCCGGTCCTTGGTAGGCCCCGCCGCCCCAAGACCCTGCCACCAGTCGTCCTCAATCCTTAGCCTCGTGAAGAAAAATGCATAAATAGGTGAAAAAGTGCTTGCCAGTACATCACCATTATGGTGATCTATTGGCGTGCCAGCTTTTACCAAACGGAAATCCAATCTTCACCTCCTGCTGACCAACTCTGACCAGGCCACGGCTCACGGCGGGCAGGTTCTCATCGACGCGCTCTGCCGACGGTTCGGTTTGTGGAAAC
>Ga0209507_1002977_pt1 | contig 10970 bp, 16 predicted proteins | sample AD_UKC028_MetaG_FD_184414 | JGI IMG/M metagenome (GOLD analysis project Ga0209507, IMG submission 184414) | Active sludge microbial communities of municipal wastewater-treating anaerobic digesters from USA - AD_UKC028_MetaG (SPAdes) (version 2) | ecosystem: Engineered > Bioreactor > Anaerobic >...
CTTCCCCTGAAATCAGCCGCTTGAAACATCCTCAAGTCGGGAGGCATGAAAACACCCAAAAACCACTCACATCAGCTCAATGTGAGAATCGCTGTGGTGGGTTATGTACCTTTGTTGGGATGAACCCAATATCTGGGGAGTCGATCTGTTCTGGCCCTCGCCGGTGCGGCTGGTGACGCCGGGCAACCGGAATTGGCGTTTAGCCGTGGGCAGCAAAGGCGAAATGATCCTGCTGTCGGCGCTGATCGCGTTGACCGTGGCGCTCTATCCGCTCAGTCACAGGGGCTTTCGGGATGCGCTCCAGGCGTTGCTCAAGAGCTTCGATATTGCCGTCGAACAGTACGCCCGCGTCTCCGGTACGCACTGGTACGAGCTGGAACTGACCGCGACGGACAATCTCACGCTCGAACGGATTAGTTGCCGCTGTCCGGTGGTGGGGACGTGGAAAAACGGCTTCATCATCCTGCACGAGGGACAGGCGCGGGCGGTCGGCAAGAGCGAGGCGCAGCACAACCTGTATCCGGTCCGAGGCCGGCTGATCGAAGGCGAGCCGCTGCGGGTGGTGGCGGAACGGGTGGCGATGCAGGGCCACACCTTGCGCTGGCTGGTGAGCCGCATCGATCAGAGCCGGCCCTACTATCTGCTGGGGGAGGTGGAGATTCCCGATGGCCGGGGGCCGGCCCTGACCGGGCGGCTCGACAGCGTGGAGAGCTATAACCCGGCCTCGTATCGGGGCGGGATTCTCCGCCTGCACTACGCCCGCGCTGCGGAACTGGAGCCGTGGCTCGATCTCGTCGCCGTCCGGGGCGAGGTGGTGGTGCAGTTCTGGCTCAAGCCGGGCGAGGCGGCGGTGTCGCTGGGGCCGGGGGAGGAGCGAAGGGAGGAGAGGATACCAGAGCAGTTGAGGAGGTTTCTAAATGGAAAAACCCTTAGCAGTCGAAATTAGAGATTCCCATCCCATCCCCATTCCAAAAATTGAGCATAATTGTATAATTCTTGGATTTTTTGCGTCGAATGCTGTCTTATAGACAGCAGGAAATATAATTAACCCAACGATAATAGCAAATAAAATCCAGCCCCAAAAACCTTCGAAATTCCACTGTCCAGTTTGACGGAATTTTTCCAGGAATGGTTGAACAAAGATTCCCATAACCAATGCTAAATATTGGAGAAAATAATGGATATTATTATTTCCACCCCTACCAGTTTGGCCTCTATCATATTTTGTTCTTATTTCAGAACCAAGATCAAAATAACCGAACACCTTATTTATTAGATTGCTCATAGTTTATACTCCTTATGCAATTTCTAGTTGGAAACTTTGATAAGGATTAGCATTCTTTGCTTGGTACTCAAGTTCATCAAGAACTTCGTCTATAAAGCAACAAAAAGCTAGTTTACCATCAGTACTACCAGCAAACAGTAGACCATAAACTTGTTTTTCTTTATTTTTATCATCGCTATCAATTAAAATCAATGATCCTGAATCGCCCGGTTTTGACAAAGTTCCAACGTAAAGATGAGATCGCGATCTAATTTCAAAGACATCGCCAAAATTGTATAGATCTCCATCGTCAAAAAGATCAACTTTTAACCTCGCAATATGGCGGAAAATTTCAGCATCTTGAATATCACTTTCCTTACCTACAAAGACTACGTCATCACCTAACGAAAGGTCTTGTTTTAAAGCAGGCGCACTACTTATCTTAGCAATTGATCTTATTTGTAGTTGAAATTGTATGTTACTATCGATTTTAGCAAGTGACGCATCGGCTTTATAGTAGGGATCACTGAAAGAAAACGACTTGGATGGAGATAGAGGAGTCGAATAAGTAGTTTTTGCTACCATATCAGATGAAGAACTTCCACCATCGCTCAATGCGTTTTGAATCACATCATCTCCCACATCTAATAGTACATGGTTACAACTAATTATGTATATATCACCTGAGTATTTCTCTTTTAGAAAACCACCAAGAGTACCAGCAGAATTTTTCATGGCTCTTGATCCAGTGCTACTTATACTAATTCCACCTAATATTGGTCGATGTCTTACACGGTCATGCAATCCAAAAACAGGAGCTATACTTTCTATGAAAACAGCATGGTTTGGTGAGATAGTTCGAGGAACTTTGTACTGAGAACAAAAATGCTTTTCATCCCCATTTATATAAATAATAATATAGATGGGAGAGAGAGTACCATCATATTTCGCTTCTTCACAAATTTTAACCCAGTCTTGCGGTATTCTATTATCTTTAATAATATCATCTATGCTGAAATCTTTTCCGAACTGATTTCGAAATTTAGAAACATAATTACTATGTACTCCAAGAGCAAATCCTTGTACTTCAGACAATCTATAAAACTCACTAATCAATTCTCTCATACTAGGACTGTTTTCAACATCAATTATTGGATTCATTGATAATAACCTCGTAGACAGTTTTCCAGTTATCTTTATTTGGTTTGTAGATCAAGCAACAGATCAATCCCGCCTTAAAATATCATCAGTTCTACGGCTGGACTAAGATTATTGTGGCTCACAACCTCCCCACCACCTGCTCCATCCGCTCTTGCCCGACGTTGGTATAAATCTGCGTGGTGGCGATGCTCTCATGGCCGAGCAGGGCCTTGATGTCCACCAGCTCGGCCCCGGCGTTCAGGAGGTTGGTGGCGTAAGTATGGCGCAATTTGTGCGGTGAAATCTTCTTTTCGATGCTGGCCTTGTTCAGCATCCCCCGCAGGTAGGCCCGCGCCGCCTGGGACGACACCGGCTTCTGGCCCGCCGCACGGGCAAACACGAATTCCCCTCTCGGCTGGTCCTTGAGCCAGAACCCAAACACCTGGCCGAACGCCTCCGGCAGCGGCACCAGCCGTTCCTTGTCGCCCTTCCCGATCACCCGCACCAAGCGGGCCGTCCCGTCTACCAGCCGCACATCGGACACCTTCAGGCCGAGGGCCTCCGAGATGCGCAGCCCGGAGTTGAGCAGCAGCCCGAACAGCAGCTCGTAGCGGCGGCGCGTCTCAGTCATCTTGGCCTGGTTGTCGCCGAAGATGTTGATGGGGATATTACGCCGGTCCTTGAGGGTCGCTTCCAGCCGGGCCTGTTCTTCCTTTTCCAGCCAGACCGGCATCCGTAGCGGGCGCTTGGGCTTGTCGGCCAAGTAGACCGGATCGACCTCGACGATCTCGTGTTTCATCGCCCACTTATAGAAGCTGCTCAGGGCGCTCAAGCGCCGGGTGACGAGGGCCGCGCTCACCTGCCGCTCGCGCCACTGCCAGGCGCTGAACTGCTCGACGTCGGCGGTGCGCGCCCGCTGCCAGTCCTTGCCGGCGGTACTCAGCCAGTCCGCCCACAGGCCGAGGTCTGAGTTATACGCATAGCACGTCGTCGGGCGGTGGCCCTTGGCGTAGCGCAGGTGCGCGAGAAACTCGCGGCGGGCCTCGTCGAAGATCTCCCGGTCAAAACTCATGGCGATCCTCCACCCGCGCCTCACTACCCTGTTGCGGCAAGTGCGGGCATTCAAATTTTCAGAAATGGCTATTTCCGAAGAATAGATTAGAAAACCCAATGTGCAAGGTAGGGCTAACTCCGCGAAAAAGGGGCTATTCAGGAGGGGGAGAACCCGTCGGGAACGCGCTTTTTCATCGTCAAGTTTCAGAAATTTTTATTTCCATAATTTTATAGCAATTATCGAGTGTGCGTTGAGGTCTGGTAACATTGACTTAACTTGTTTCAACCTGACTTAAATTGATTTAATCTGTTTTAAATTAAATTGACTTGATTTAACTTGACTTAAAGTCACTTGTCATGTTCCCGATTCAGCGACGTTGGGAGAAAGCGACGCGCTACTATCAGATCGATGTCTGCCAGGACCTGTGGGGCCAGTGGGTGTTAATCCAGCGTTGGGGACGGCGCAGCACGGCGCTGGGTCAGACCCGGCGCGTCCCCTGCGGCTCCCACGCCGAAGCGCTGAGTCTGCTGGCGCGCCTCCAGCGGCGACGCCTCCAGCACGGCTATTGCGCTGTCTGTTGACTTGCTTTAACTTAAGTCAACTTACATGACTGCACGTTAATTCAACGTAAGACGACTGGACTTCACTCAACGCAAGTCAAGGACAACCACCATGATCCTCCTGCTGGGCGGGGAAAAGGGCGGCACCGGGAAATCCACGCTGGCCACTAACCTGGCCGCCTGGCTGGCGGTCGCGGGCCGGGACGTGATCCTGGTCGATACCGACGTGCAGCGCACGGCCGCCCACTGGGTGGACCGGCGTAATCTGTTGAGCGGGGTTCCCGCCGTGCAGTGCGCCGAGCGGCGGGGCAACGTGTTTCACGCGCTGCGCGATCTGGCCAAGCGCTACGAGGAAGTGATCGTGGATGCCGGGGGCCGGGATTCCGAGGAACTGCGCACCGCCCTGGTGGCCGCGCACAAGGTCTATGTCCCGCTGCGCGCGAGTCAGCCCGATTTGGAAACCAGCTTGCATATGAATGAGCTGGTCCACCTGGCGCGGGGCATGAATCCGGTGCTGGAGGCGCGGGTGCTGATCGCGCTGGCCCCCACCAACCCCTCGATTAAGGAAGCCGCAGACGCCCAGGAGTTGCTGCGGGAATTGTCCGCGCTGGTCCCGTCCGGAGTCACCGTCGGCGAACGTAAAGCCTACCGCGACGCGATGACCGAGGGACGCGGCGTCTGCGAACTCGACAATGACAAAGCCCGCGCCGAAATTGCGGCGCTGGCGGGAGAAATCTATGGAGACCGCAATGGCTAAATTCACCCTGCATCAGCCCCCCTCGATCCCGGCGGTGGAACCGGAGATCGATCCCGCCGCGCTGGAAGCCTTCGCCGCCGGGGCAAAAGAGCGGCGGGTCGCCGAAGGGGAACTGCCGCCCTGGGAGCGGTTCGATCCCAGCGACAAGCCGCGCTACAACGTGGCCATCCGTCTCAACGACTACCAGTTGGCGATGTTGCGCTATCTGGCGGAGGCGCGGGACACCAGCCAGCACAAGCTGTTGCAGAAGCATTTGCTCCCCATCCTTAAGCAACTGGCGCTAGAGGAATTTGAGTCCAATCGAGTCAAGTCCAGTTAAATTAGATTGACTTGGATTGACTTAAGTCAAAATAAGTTGACTTCATCAATCACCATCGAGACCCGTTCCCCATGTCCGTTGATCTCCGCAAGCGCATCGTCGACCTGAGCAAAAAAGCCGCCTTTGCCGCCAATAAACACGGTATCGAAGGCCAGCGCGCCCAGGTGGTTCTGGTACTGGACATCTCCGCCTCCATGAACGTCCTCTACAAAACCGGCGTGGTGCAGCGCGTCATCGAGCGCCTCCTGGGCCTGGCGGTCACATTTGACGATGACGGCCAGATCGACCTGCTGCTGTTCGGCACGAACGCCTATCAGTTACCCCCGGTGACCCTGGACGAGATCGAGGGTTATGTCGAACGGGTGATTCTGTCCCAGTACAAGATCCGGGAAGCGACGAACTACGCTCCACCGCTGCGGTTGATCCTGAATCGATACCGTGCGCCGCAACCCGCCCCGGTGTTCGTGATCTTCCTCACCGATGGCGGCAACGCTGACCGACCGGCCAGCGCCGAGGTGATCCGCGAGTTATCTTCACAGCCGGTGTTTGTGCAATTCGTGGGGATCGGCAAGGAAGATTTCCCGTTCCTGCGCAAGCTGGACGAGTTGCCGGGGCGGCTGATCGACAACGCCGGGTTCATGCCCGTCAACGACCTCGACGCCATCCAGGACCTGGAACTGTATGACCGACTGTTGAATGAATTCCCGCAGTGGTTGGAAACAGCGCGGGCGCGGGGTATCTGGAGTTGATCTTTCAGAGGTGATGCCATGCACAACGTAGAGTATTGGTATTCCGAGGACAGCTTCGTTCGAGCTGAAGCCGAATTGCGGCGGGCCATCGGTCAGTATGCGTCGAGAAATCGCTGGATTTATCTCGGACTCACCCAGCAGCGTCCCGAAGACCGCTTCGCGCAACATCAACGGAAATGGGCACCAGGTCATCAATGGGACCGGATGATCGTGATCTACCACGCCCGGACTTTTATCCTGATGCAGACCGTCGAAGACCGGCTCATCCGTTACGCCCAGCAACAGATCGCGCTGGGCCGATACGCCTGCACCCTGATCAACGACAAAGATTCGCAACGACCTCAGCAGGTCGCCAACCCCAATGGCTATTGGGTGTACGTCCTTGTCCAGCGCTAGAGCGACTGGCTACCATCCTCACCAAAAACGGCATAGAAAATGCTTGATGACTTCGCAATACTCATGATTGCGAGGACACATCAATGAACCCCTCCCCGATGTTAGAGGTGCGCCGTTGGAAGCGACGCGGCGAACCTTTTGCGGTCTACTACGCGCCGGATATGGCGATCCGCGCCCATGACCATAATTACCTGCTCCGGCTGATTTCCGACCGGGTGGCCGCGCAGACGCCCGCTCAGTTTGCCCTGCTCCCCCAGTTCCGGAGCCTGGATCTGCACTAACAAAGTGCAGGGCGGCGCAGTGGTGGGGGAAAGCCTCTCCCTGTGCCGGTGTTCCCAAGGAAGTACGCGATGCGGTCATTACATTTTGCCGTCTTTCTGTGGATCGGGAGCCTCGCGAGTCTTGCCCTGGCGGAGACGCCGCTGCCCATCCCCATTCTGCCCGAGCGCCTGCACTGGGTTACTCCGCCGAATCATCCCGCCATTCAAAGCGCGTGGGTCTTGGGCGCAGAAGCGCAACCCGGTCTTTACCTCCTCCGGGTCAAGCTGGCTCCGGGGGGCCGAATCCCGCCCCACCGTCACCCTGACGAGCGCGTGACGACGGTGCTATCCGGCATCCTCTACGTCGGTTTCGGTGAGACCTTTGATACAACAAAAGTCGTCGCGATCCCCTCCGGCGCGGTGTACGTCGCTCCAGCGCAAACACCGCATTACGTTTGGGCGAAAGCGGGCGAGGTTTCCTATCAGGAAATGGGCATAGGTCCCACCGGAACCGTCTTCATCGCCGCCCAGTCACCGCCGTAATGGAACCCCCGATGTCTATCCCGAATCCCGCCAACGCCTATCGGGTTGAACACGCGGAACGGCTGCGCCGCACCTTCCACGCCCTGACCGGACGCGACCTGATCGATCCGACCCTGTCGCCCGAGGCGGCGGCGGAAGCGCTCTTTCACGCCCCGTTCGTGGTGCTGTCGCACGACGACGCCCCCGATCCGCTCCTGACCTACGGCAACCGGGCCGCTCTGGAACTCTTCGCGCTGACCTGGGAAGAATTGACGCAGATGCCCTCGCGCTTGACGGCGGAAGCCCCCGACCGGGCCGAGCGGGCGCGACTATTGGTGGAAGTTAGTTTTCGGGGCTATATCGACGATTATTCCGGGGTGCGCATCTCGCGCACCGGGCAGCGGTTCCTGATCCAGCGGGCGACGGTCTGGAACCTGACGGATGACCAAGGCCGGCTTTGTGGCCAGGCCGCAACGTTTCGGGAATGGCGGAATTTGGCGGACGCCGGATCGGAGCGGCGGCAATAACCGGGTCTGCACAGGTCGGAGGCATGATCATGCGCATCCTGCTCAGCGGGTGGTGGCTACGGTGGCGGCTGTGAGGGTCAATCGACGCGACCGGCGAAGATCCAGCGGGAAAAATGACAAGGCCGACCGGTTTTGCGCGTAGTCGCATATATGGGTTGTCCGCTCAGAATTTGGTAGAGAAAATGCCATAAGGGCTTCCTGCTATCAATGACCGATTGGCTATTAGACAACTTTCAATAACCCTCGCCCTCTGGAAGGCGAGGACAGTGAAAAATGATTTAAAACTACGGAAGACTGTTAAGACATGTATCTGTCTCGCAGAGAATACCGCTTTGCACTATAAAGGAATTTTGGCCTGGACGGACACAGCTATTAATCGTGCCTTTTACGATGATAGCTCCTCCTTTCACATTTGCGAATATTCCTGTATTGAGTGGAGTACGTAATCCAGTGCTAGGATCATCTATAATTGGCGCAACGACATTCAATTTTTCCGTGATATTGAACGAGCAAATAGGTCCTCCTAGAAAAGGAGGGGGATTAAAGGATGCTTCAGTAACGTTATCACCATTGGTATTAAGACGAGACTCACCGCACGTCAAAACATGACGTAGATTTGGAAAAGGAATATTTCCTAAGTTGGGTACAGCTACCAACGAAGAACCACCATTAAATTTCCCTAAAACACCACAAGTTAAGGGACTCTTATTCTTCAGATTAATATCAGCCTTTCCGAGTTGTGTATCTCCATAAGCGAAAAAACCTATCTCATCCCAATTATTTCCTGGGATAAGGTAATGGGCTGACCCATCGATCAGTTCTTGAGTCTGAACCGTCCCACTCTTAATGATGATGTCAGCATAAGCCAAATTCCAGGTCATCACGCTGCCCACCAAGCCTACAACCAATAAAGCTTCGCGTTTCATGGACATCTCTCCTTTTGAACATTCAAGAAATTTTCAACACAGGTAATCAAGCAAAATTATAAAGTAGAACAAATCTATACCCTTTTCCAGCACCGCCATGGAATTACAGCCTCACGACACAAAATTCGGTCCTGTAAATTTTCCTGTGATGGCGAGGGCGGGCAGCGCGGGGTTAGGGCGTCAGCCGCATCCAACCCCTTGATCCGGCTAAGCGATTTTCCCTTCACCTGCCTACCCCATCGTTCGGATCACAGGAAAATTTACAGGAGGGTTGAGTTTGAAGTAGTCAGCGAGGGCAAATATGCCCAAGCCATCGCACAATTTCGACAACTTCATTACACGCCGGATTTTATCCGGCTGATTGAATCGAAGACGGCTGAGAACGGCAACGGCCATAACGGCAAGTAACCCACCCATGAGGCACCCGCCAGCCATGGCGGGTTGAATCGACATGTGCGAATGCTGCAATCAACCGCTTGAGAAGTTCGAGAAAATCGAAATCGCCGATTACTGGCTTTATGAGATCGAAAAGCGCGTGAAGAAAACCATCAAAGCCGCTGAGAATACCGACCTCGAACCACTGAACGAGGACGACATTAAGGCGATCCTGCTGAGTCATGCGACCTGGCTACTGGGAAACCCTGTTAACGCCGGACGCAGCAACGACCTTGACGACCTGATCCGGCTTAACGGCCTCAGGTCATCGCCCCACCGCGCCAAGGACGGCGCGACCTTGGAGACCTCGTAATGAGCAACAACGACTACCAAGACTTGCCGGCGATTTCGTCGCACTGGCTCATTGCGATGCTGGACAGCCCCGCCGCGTGCTGGCGGAAATACCTCGACCCGCAGCGACCCACTGAGAAAGCAACCACCGCGCTCCGGTTGGGAACCCTCGTTCACTGTCTGGCGTTGACCCCGCGCCAGTTCGAGCGGGAATTTATCGTTGCCGACTGCGAGCGGCACAGCAACACGGGTAAGCAGGCATACGCCGAACTGACGGCTACTGGCTTGACCGTGGCCCGCCGAACTCGACAAGGCCCGCGCCATCGTCGCCGCCCTGGAAGCCAACCCGGAAACCCGCAAGTTGCTACACCACGGCAAGAAGGAGCGGACGATCATTCAGCCCAGGGCGCACGGATTGCTCCCGCTCAAGGCCCGGCTGGATATCCACCACGAAAGCCAGCGGCAAGTCATCGAACTTAAGACTACCTGGAATCTTGCCGCCACACAGACCACGATGGAACGCTACCATTATCCGCTGTCCGCCGCGTTCTATCGGGATTTAGTAAAAGGGCAGAGCGTTGTTTTTGTGTTCGTGCAGACCACACCGCCGCATGACGTAGCGATCATGGAGATGAGTCGAATACAACTGCAAGACGGTGAAATGCAATGGCGTACTGCGTTAGAGATGTTTGATAGGTGCTGGCACCGGAACGGATGGCCCGAAGCCGAACCTGCCGCTTTGGACGATGACCCGCTGATGATGGATTTCATGCCGCCGAAAGCGGTAGCCCGGCAGCGGTTTGAATGGCCAGTAGGAGAACTGGCGCTGTAACCAACACCTACCGCCCCAGCGCCGGCGACAGCCGGGGCAACTGGCGACCAGCAGGGGGAGCGCCGGCAACGTCGGCGCAACAAAACCCGCCGCCACTACGCCGCCACCCAGGCCACCGGAGCGGGCAACGCCACAGATGGAGCCAGCCGCAACGAGGGCGGCACAGCCACCGGCACGGAGACGCCGAACACCGGACCCGCGAACCGCCGCACGGCCAGTGGGAAACCCACCCAGCCCGACCAGGCCGACGCGAACACCGACGCCGCCGAGGCCGGATAACTATTAGACAGACTGTGTGCGTAGTGTTAATTTATTACTTTTGGTGATTTAGATTCATTTTGAATCAAACAGGGTATAAGTCATGAGCATCAACAAACGAGTTGGCCGACGCATCAAGGTCCGACGGGTCCAGTTGGGAATGACCCAAGCCGATCTGGCACAAAAACTCTCGGTTGGGCAAAGCAATTTAAGCTATATCGAGCGAGGCGAACGCGATGTCAGTGTTAGTTTGTTAGAAGAGATCGCTACGGCTTTGAAGTGCAAGCCAGAGTACTTCCTGCAGGACTTCCAAGACGCAGCCTGAGCGTCTCCCAACGGGTGGCGATCGCCCGCGCGCTCGACTGTCCAGTTTCAGACCTGCTGGAGGAAGAGAAAAAGGTCGCCTGACTGACAGGACATTCGGAGGAAAGCCCACGGGAAGCCGCGTGAACCGCTCATGGACAGGCTAACCGGTTAAAAAAATGACATTCATGCTGGTGATATGACAATTTTTTTTAATCGAACCATTGATCACCGGTCAATTTGATCCTATCAGGACTTTCGCTCAATCTTCTCGATCAAGCGGGTTGATACACTGGAATACGCGGATTACGTAACTCATGACGTAAATACTCACTCCAGAGGTTGTTTTTAACTTGGTAGAGGGTTGTCTTCATCTT
>Ga0209507_1002978_pt1 | contig 10970 bp, 9 predicted proteins | sample AD_UKC028_MetaG_FD_184414 | JGI IMG/M metagenome (GOLD analysis project Ga0209507, IMG submission 184414) | Active sludge microbial communities of municipal wastewater-treating anaerobic digesters from USA - AD_UKC028_MetaG (SPAdes) (version 2) | ecosystem: Engineered > Bioreactor > Anaerobic >...
CACCCTTCCCGGTTTCGAAGAACGCCTGCGCGAACGATTTCCGGAAATCGGTTTTCTCAATGCCAGTGGCCACTACAAAGCCGTACCCCTTGCCCGGGTTCTGGAATTTGCCGTTCTTGGCCTGCAGGCCCATGCCGGATGTCCCGTGACCTTCAGCCGCACCTCGGAAACCATCAATACAGGCACTTACCAGGTGGTGGTAGAATACAGCGAAGAAGATGTCGGACGGCTTGCCTTCACATTGGCCGAACAACTCATCAAGGCAGCCCTTGAAAATAAGCCATTCGACCGTGCCGGTGCCCTTGAACGCCTCAAGAAACTGGATGAGCGTGTCCGCCTAGGACCCTCTACCGCTTCGATTGTCGAAGCTGCTGTTTCCCGCGGCATTCCTTATCGCCGGTTGACCCAGGGCAGCCTCGTGCAGTTGGGCTGGGGCAGCAAGCAGCGCCGTATACAAGCCGCTGAGACTGATCACTCCAATGCTGTTGCTGAATCCATTGCCCAGGATAAAGAGCTGACCAAGCATTTGCTGCACGCCACCGGTTTGCCGGTGCCTTTAGGCCGTCCGGTCGTAGGCGCCGACGATGCCTGGAACGCAGTCCAGGAAATCGGTGGCCCGGCAGTGGTGAAACCGCGGTACGGCAACCAGGGGAAAGGCATCTCCGTCAACATCCATACACGCGAAGAGATTACAGCGGCCTATAATACAGCCATTGAATTCTGTGACGAAGTCCTGGTGGAGCGTTACCTGCCGGGTCATGACTACCGCTTCCTGGTTATCGGCAGCAGATTGATTGCTGCAGCGCGCCGTGACCCGCCGCAGGTGATCGGTGATGGTGTGCACACTGTATGCGAACTGGTTGATGAGGTGAACGCCGACCCGCGTCGTGGCGAAGGCCATGCGACGTCCCTTACCAGGATCCGTTTCGATGACATCGCTCTGGCCCGCCTGGCCGTACAGGGTTTTAATGCCGACTCCGTGCCACCCAAAGGCAACCGCGTCATCCTGCGCAGCAATGCAAACCTGTCTACCGGCGGTACAGCCACAGACGTCACTGACGATGTACATCCGGAACTTGCCGCCTGTGTTGTAGCTGCCGCCCAGACGGTTGGCCTCGATATCTGCGGCATCGATGTAGTCTGTGAGACGGTACTGAAGCCACTGGAAGGGCAGGGGGGCGGTATTGTCGAAGTGAATGCGGCTCCCGGCCTTCGTATGCACCTTTCTCCCTCCTATGGCAAGGGTCGTTCTGTAGGGGAAGCCATTGTTTCCATGATGTTCAAGCCAGGTGAGGATGCACGTATCCCCGTGGTGGCCGTTGCCGGAACCAACGGCAAAACCACCACAGCTCGCCTCATCAGTAATATCCTGGCCAAAGACGGAAGATGTGTAGGTCTGACCAGCACAGATGGCGTCTACGTTAAAGGCCAACGTATCGACAAGGGCGACTGCAGCGGTCCCAAAAGCGCACGTAATGTCCTGCTTCACCCGGATGTGGACATTGCCGTGTTCGAGACTGCACGTGGCGGTGTGCTGCGTGAGGGTCTCGGCTTCGACCGCTGTAATGTGGCTGTGATTACCAATATTGGTACCGGTGACCACCTGGGTCTCAACTACATCACGACCGTTGAGGATCTTGCAGTCGTCAAGCGCGTTATTGTCGAGAACGTGACCAAAAGCGGTTATGCCGTGCTCAATGCCGCAGATCCCCATGTCGCGTCAATGGCGGCCAACTGTCCGGGCAAGGTCATCTACTTTGCCCGCGACAGCTTCAACCCGCTGATTGCCACCCATCGCGCGCAGGGGAAAAGGGTAGTCTATGCCGAGGGAAACTTCATTGTCCAGGCCGAAGGCAAAACAGAGCATCGTATTCCCCTGGCATCCATTCCCATCACAAGCGGTGGCAACATCGGTTTCCAGATTGAGAATGCCATGGCTGCAACGGCGGCCTGCTGGGCACTGGGTGTTTCCCAGGATACCATCGCCGCCGGCCTTGCCGCCTTCGTGAACGATGCCCAGATGGCACCTGGGCGGTTCAATGTCTTCGATTACCATGGCGCCACTCTCATTGCCGACTATGGACACAATCCCGACGCCATTCAAGCCCTGGTCGATGCCATAGAGACTATGCCGGCCAAAAAGCGGTCGGTGGTTATCAGTGGTGCCGGTGATCGCCGTAACGAAGACATTCGCCGCCAGACAGAAATCCTGGGTCATGCCTTCGACGAGGTTATCCTTTACCAGGATGCCTGCCAGCGTGGCCGAAAGGATGGTGAAGTTCTGGCTATTCTTCGTGAAGGCCTCGGAGGAACTGAACGCACCCGCCATGTCGAAGAAATCCACGGTGAGTTCCTGGCTATTGACGAGGCCCTGCACCGCCTCGAAACCGGTGATCTCTGCCTGATCCTCATCGACCAGGTGGAAGAGGCCCTTGAGCATATCGCCAGGCGCGTCGCCGAAAACTGATCAACCGCCCGGTTAAGACTGCAGTCAGAATCGCAGAAGGCAACCATTTACAAAGAGTTGATGGTTTATAAGGAGAGGTGTTTGTCAAGACATGAATAACTTGAAAAATCATCGTTATTATCTTTTGATTGTTTCTCTTTTTTTTGTATCTTGTGCCTCTCTTTCATATAAAAATCTTGAGTGTACATATCATTACGGCGGCTCTACGCAGTCTATGATCGTAAAGCCGGTCACGGATCCTTACAAGGTTGAAGCAACGCAAATTGCATTTAAAGATTCTAAAACTGAAGAAATAATCAAAACGGATTTTCTTTTCAAGGTGGTCTATATCGTGCCTCCGGCTGATGATGCGGCGATTAATATTTATGTTTATTATCTTTCAAAGACGGGACAGGCGCCAATCCATCAGGTGAAGTATTTGCCCCCGTTCCCGGTCGGGGATGATAGCCAGCCGTTTGGATTTACAGGCTTGCAAAATGTTTACGAACCCGCTCTGGGAAGAGCCTTTCAATATTGCTGCCGGTGGAAATAAATATTTTGAAAAGGGAAACATGAAGATTTTAAGTATTACATTTTTTTTGATCCTTTTTTTGCTATTTCCCCGTGCAGGTGCTGCTCAGGAGCAGATCGTTCGCATCAGTTTTGTGGGAGATATAATGGTTGCCGGGCTGCCAGGTGATCTTATCATCAAAGGCCGCGACCCTTTTACCGCATTTGCGGATTTTTTTAAATCCGGTGATATCAATATGGGAAACCTGGAAACATCGGTTGCGTCAGGGGGCAAGCCTTTAAACAAACCTTATGTTTTCCGGGCGGCTCCTGCAGTCGTTCCCGTTTTAAAACGTTATTTCCACGCCATGTCACTGGCCAATAATCATTCAGGAGATTATGGACAGGGAGCATTGAAAGAGACCTTTCACAATCTAAAAAAAGGCGGACTTAGTTACTTTGGTGCCGGCTATAATTTAAATGAAGCGCACACTCCGCTTATCATTGAGCGAAAAGGATTTCGTATTGCTCTTTTGGGATACAACGAGTTTTTTCCAAGACAATTCGAAGCAGGCGCAAACATGCCGGGGGTTGCCTGGAGTTCTGAAGATGAGCAGGTGGTAGCCGACATTAAAAGGACGATCAAACAAGATAATCCGGATATCGTGATCACTTACATGCATTGGGGTTGGGAGGACGAACCGCTTCCCTGTGAAAGGCAGAAAATGATGGCCCGTAAAATGATTGATGCCGGTGCCACGGTTGTCATCGGCAGCCATCCACATGTCCTTCAAACCGTTGAGTATTACAATGGAGGTTTGATTGTATACAGTCTGGGTAATTTTGTGTTCGATGAGTATGATGATGACGCCGGACGTACCGGATGGCTGCTTCGTTTAAATTTTGATCGCAAAGGTCTTCTCAATTGGGACACCATCGTTTCATACATAGACCCGAAAACCGGTTTCCCTTATCCCAAATTGGATATGAAGAGCCCCTGCGGGAACCGGCAAAGTTATGAGATTGCATCTTGTACTGCGGGGAAGCCCTTGAAAGAATGATTTCAGACAGACATCAGCTCAAATTTGGTTGATTTGCATACCTTAACTGACCGTCAATATGAATTGACAAATGGTCACCTTTCCTATAGTTCGCGTCAAAGAAACCTGACCATTAAAACATGTTGCCCATCTCCGGAGTGGAGGGACAAACTGTTTCTCAAAAGGATATCGTGTGGGCAACAGGCCGTTGAAAGATCAAAAGGAGTAAAAAATATTTTGGTTTTGTGTACACTTTTTCACTGTAAGCACCATCGGCTGCTCTGCATCTGCGGACTCTTACTGGTTCTGGTGCTTGCTTCAACGGCTTTTGCCGGAGAAAATATTGCCGTATATCCTTATTTGCCAAAGGGTTACAAATCCATCAGGGTATTTGACAGTCAGGGGAGATTTGTAGGCCGCGTTCTTGCGGAGAAGCGCTACTGGGTTGAAATTGATCAGATTCCCGTCTTTCTGCAAAAAGCGCTCATTGCCGTTGAGGATGCCCGCTTTTATGAGCATAGCGGGATTGATATGCGGGGAATCGCCCGTGCCCTTGTTAAGGATGTGATGAAAGGACGAATGGCGGAAGGCGGTTCGACGATTACCCAGCAGTTGATCAAGAACAAGTATTTTAAGGGGGAGAAAACGATTGAGCGAAAGGTCCGGGAAGGAATCCTGGCCATGGAATATGAAAACAAATACTCCAAGAAGCAGATCCTCGAGATGTACTTCAACGAGGTCTATTTCGGAAACGGGGCATGGGGCATTGCGCAGGCCGCCCGGCTTTATTTTGACAAAACGCCGCAGGAGTTGAGCGAGATGGAGTGTGTCATCCTGGCTGCGACGCCCAAGGCTCCGACGCACTATAATCCCCTGGGCGATCCGGCGATGATCGACAAGAGGAAGAGACTTATTTTAAGTCAGATGGTAAGCCTGAAAATGATCACCTCGCGGAAGGCGAAAGAACTCCGCTCTCGTCGTGTTTCCTTCACAAAACAGGGAGAAGCCCCGTATTATGTGGCCCATGTCCGCAAAAAGCTGATGGAGCAATATGGGCCGGATATCATTGAGCAGGGAGGTCTTGATGTCATCACGGCCATGGATTTACGTATGCAACGGCTGGCGGAGAAAGCATTGCGGGAAGGTGTCCAGCGCATCAATCCGCAACTGCAGGGCGCGCTGGTGGCTCTTGATCCGAAAACAGGAGATGTCCTGGCGGCAGTGGGTGGTATTGATTTTATTGAGAATCCTTACGATCGGGCTTTTTCGGCCAGGCGTCAGCCCGGTTCCGCCATTAAACCCCTGATCTATGCAGCGGCCCTTGAAAAAGGATACACGGCGGGAACCATTTTCAACGATGCTCCGGTGTCTTATGGGCGAGGGAACGGCAGGAAATGGACCCCTAAAAACTTCCAGCGGAAATATTACGGAGATTTAACCCTAAGGCAGGCCCTGGCATATTCAAACAATGTCATTTCCGTAAAGCTCCTTGATGCTATGGGAGTTCCTTATTTTGTTGATTTTGCTTCCCGACTCGGGTTGACTTTAAACACAGGCAATGACCTAACTCTGGCTCTCGGTTCCGGTGAAGTTACCCTGCATGACCTTGTCGGTGCTTATATGCCATTCGCGAATGGCGGTCTGCGGCCCCGCTCCCGAACCATCATCCGCGTTTTTGATCGCAATCGCAGGACCTGGACGGAAACACCCCTGTCCATATCCTCTGTCATTTCCCCCGCATCCGCTTTTATAACAACGCAGATGCTTAAAGACGTTCTGACCTATGGCACCGCAAAAACCCTGAAGAGTTTTGTAATGAAGCGGCCGGCTGCAGGGAAAACGGGCACGACCGACGATTACAGGGACGCGTGGTTCATCGGCTATACCCCGCAGATCATCGCGGGAGTCTGGGTGGGCTACGACAGGCCAAAACCGGGAGGGACGGGTTTTACGGGTGGAGCAGTCTGCGCGCCCGTCTGGGGACGCTTTATGCGTAACGCTCTGGCCGGGAAACCTGTTTCTGATTTTTCAAAACCCGATACGGTTGTCCGCGTTATGATTGATCCGGAAACAAATGAATTGGCAACGCCTGAATGTCCTGTTTGCCGCGAAGAATTCTATATTGCGGGTACGGAGCCGACAAAACCCTGTACAAAGCACGGAGTTCCCAATCAGGAACCCGCCCTTGTTCCTCAACTACAGATACCTTCGCAACCGGTACAGGAAGTGGAGATTCCCTGAAGGGGGGATGAACGGACTTATGGACATAACCAGTCTGAAAACAATGTGATCATCCTCTAGAAAACAATCCACAATGCAATCAACGGCACAAGGTTAAACAGGATGACGGCAATTTTGTATACGGCCAGGCCTGCGTAATGAATGGCATCGAATGTTTCAACCGGGATTTTGAACCAGCGGCTGTGCAGCTTGTACATCCAATCATGGGCCAGGATGAATGCCCCTGCCCATATCAGAAGCATGACATAATTGACGATAGTACAAAAAAGAAGAAAGTCTTTGATTTCATTCATAGTCATGATAAACCTCCGTGGCATCCTCCAAGAGATTGTTTATTTTACCATTTGACATTCATGAAGTTGAAACCCTGTTTTAAAGGCATGAATGGTTTTTTATCAGGCCTCATTTTCTTTTTTGAGCCGCACAGCGACTTCGCCATCCTGTTTTCTGAAAACAGGGAAGCGCTATCTTTTGATCAGGCGATACAGAATCAACAAAAGAAGAGCGCCTCCGATGGCCAGAAGCAGGCTTATTATATTGAATCCGGTCACGGTTCCAACTCCCAGAAAAGACCCGATATACCCGCCCAGAAAAGCACCGGCAATGCCGATCAGGATGGTAATGATAATACCTCCGGGATCCTTGCCCGGCATAATTAATTTTGCAAGAATGCCCACAATAAGTCCCATTGCGATCCATGATAAGATTCCCATGACCAATCTCCTTTCAATTTTTAAAAAGGTTAATGTGAATTTAAGCCTTGCCTGTACCGGGACAATATCATTTCTTTAACATGCTTTTTCTATCACATCATTAATGTCGCGGTCAAATTAATCCACGCCCTGCGCTCTGAAACGCCTGCGGAATTCTCTTGGCCGTTCATATTCCGACAGCGACCAGATTCCTCTTTTTGCTGATTTAGCTTCGCTGCGGGCATCAAGAAACGGTTTGCGGTAAGGGTGTCGAAGGTATTCGAAATAACAGTCCGCGTACCCTTCCCTGATCATTTCCAGGTTGATGTTCCTGTTTTCCAGACGGACAATTCCAACCATGCGCCTGTATTGGTCAACTTCAATAATGTCCAGTTTTATCTCATTGCCTAAAATTTTATTTTTAAGAGCTCTGGCCGATTCTTTTGCGTGGGATTGACCGGGGATATTCCATTGACCTGTCCGGTAATCGGTCTTCGACGTTTCGGGTGCATCGATACCATACAGTCTGACCTTAAGAATGGTTTGGTTCGGTGTTGTTAATTGAATTGTGTCACCGTCATATACCCGGGTGACGGTTCCTTTTACCGTACGAATTGTTTCGGAATGAACTGGTGCTCCTGTAAATGTTACGAGGATAATGAAGGCCGGCAAGAAGAAAAATATTTTTAACAGAAATCCTTTTGACCGCGTCATGATGGCAATCCCCCCGCTGTCTTATGATTGAGCATAAAGGGAACCGTTTTGATTGTCAAAACAATTGTGCCATGCTCATAGAATGTACACACGCATCTTTATTTCACAGCAGCCGCTGTAACAAAGAAGAAAAGATTGACAGACGAGGTTTCAAGGCTGCAATTTCAATAACGCGCGTATCTGTAATAATCATAGACGTTGTCAAGACACTTTTCTATTTCTGAAGATTTGGCAATGCAAAAGACGATATGTTTTTCTTTGGGGATGGCTTTTTCCAGATATTCAAAAACGGATAAATGAGGGTCTGCAACAGCTACGGTCAATTTTTTGGCGCTGTTATTTAAAACAACAATCCGATTCTTCAATGCATATTGTTCCCCTATGGCTTTTTGCAGGATGCGGGATACAGTGTATCCTCTTAGCGAAACGACAGGCATGCTGAAGTGAGCAGACAGAGCATGAACATAATCTTTTTCGCTAATCAACTTGCTTTTGGCCAGCAGGGTGCCCAGATTTTTGTGAGTACCAAAGTATTTTTGTTGTTTTTGCTGTTCGAGAATGTCATTTAACTGTTCCCGGGTAATGATATTCAGGTCGATGAAAATTTCTCCCAGCTTTTTTCTTTTGTTGCTGTAGTAAAGACCTTTCATGATTTTGGATTGAGAAAGTCCCATTTCACAGAGTATTTGCCCAAGATATTTACCGGGCTCACGTTTTTTCATGTACATAGCTGTTTTTAAATCAGATTCCGATATGATTCCTTTCGACACCAGAATCTGGCCGATTTTATGGGACGAGGATTCCGCCTCCTGAATTTTGGATTCGAGCTTCCTGGTGACAGCATGCAGACCGTTCAATGCTTTGCTGATATTCATATAGGAATTGGCCTGTACGAGTCCCATCTCACGAAGGATTTGTGCAGGTGTCTTGTCTGGTTCCTGTTTTTGCCTTTCCATGGCTTCGCTCAAATCTTCTAGCGTAATGCTTCTTTTCGCAATGACAGGCTTCCCATCTTTTTCAGACGAAAACTCGGCCTGTTTCATTCTGGATTCGAGTTTTTTTGCCGCATCGCTCAGTGTGTTTAATGCTTTATTGATTTGGACACTGGGCTTTTGAGAGGATTTGATGGGACTGGTACGTTCGGGTGATTTGTCGGATTCGCGTTTTTTTGTTTCCATGGTCTCGCTCAAATTGTTTGTTGGGATTTTATCAGGATTGGAATTTGAAATATAGGCTCCACACGTTTTGCTCCGCAGAATGTTCCACAGTTACTTCTTTGACGAATTGTGATTCCCGTTCAGGTTATTTTGAGACTTGCCGCATTCAAAAACCGTTTGGGTTGTTCATTGTTCATCATTTAACCGATGAACGGGATTAGGCTTATAAAACTTCAAAACAGATCCTTCGCCGTCAAAACTGCTTCGGAATAATAATACCCATTATTTTTCCTGTAACGCAATATAAATAAACCTTTTAAATAATGCAATGAAAATGCCGTGAATCTGCCGATTAAGTGAGAAACCGCTGTGATTTTAAGTATTAAACTATTTGAAACTGCCAGTCTTAAGACAAGGATGCCGGTTCTGCCGGCATCCTGAATGATGATTTTCCTGTAAGGGTTATTATTTTATTTTCCCGATTTTCTCCTCAAAGTAATTCCATAACTCCATTGACACTCCATGCCATCGGGATGGAGGTACCGCGAACTGGCTTCGCCGGTTGCCAGTTCATTGGTTAAAACGGTCAATCGAAAGGCGTTCGTCACTTCCCCGCCCTCATCATCTACCTTCGCCTCGTTGACGAAAACAAGTTCATTTCCCGACAACGTACCGTTGAAGGTGCACAGAGATGCAGGGTTGCACACTCTGCCGGATTGAAAAACAAGAATGTAAGGACGAGCTCCACCGCCCTTGCTGATGCTCAATGTGCCCGATGCCGGGCCGCCGGCAGGGCACATTCCCTGAACCGTGGGCATTGTTGCGTTATAATTCCAAGTCCCGCTGATCTTGATGAGTTTCGGGTTGATCGGCTTCACGAGAGGTACCAGGGGAATATCACTTTGGGCAAAGGCTGAAGAGCTGCCTAAAACAACAGCAAGGATGATGCTGAACACAGACGCATTTATCTTTTTCATGATTTCCTCCTTTTATAGAAATGACCATGTTTCCCGATAAATTCAGCCGAAGCCCTGATGAACAGGGCAAAGGGCCTGGCAGAAATACTTTCAGATACCTATTTTAGCTCAAACGCAAAGGTGCTGACAACCCGTATCTTTTTTACCGGGGTGCTTGTCGGGCTGTATGGGGCCGATTCATCGTTGCCGTCGCTGCCGAATATTTGGATCATCCCCTGATTGGCAGAACAGATTCTTCCGACCGTTGCACCTGAATCAGAGGCAAACTGAGAAGCGGTGAGGCGGGCGTTTTTTGTGGCTTCGGCAAGGAGCTGCGGGCGCAGGTCGTTAAATGTTGTGACGACATAGCGGGGATTCGCCATGCCTTCCCCCTGCTGTCCATCCAGGAGGACGCCTGATTTGAGCAATTCCTCCGTGACGCCCAGGGCTTTGGTCACGAGGTCTATATTCGTGGTCGTGACCTTCACGGAACTGGTTACAACATATCGAAATCTGTCGCCTGCCTGGTTTTGACTGTATTCGCTGGCGAGTTTATCGATGGTCCGCGTCGGCTGCCGGCTGATTTCCTTGTCTTTAAACCCCTGCTTTTTGAGGAAGGCAACGGTGGTGTCCCGGTCAAATGTGATTTTGTTGTGAATGTCTATAATGTCTTCGCCGGCTCTTCTGAAATTCAATGCCCAAATCGCCTGGTCCGCCTTGACCTCTTTTTCCACCAGGCCCTTGACCGTGACCGTGCGGGTATCCGACTTGAAACGGGTGACACCTTTCCCGACAAAGTATCCCCCCAGAGTTAGCCCTGCAATCAGAGAAATTCCAAGAATGATTGCTGCCAAAACCAGATTTCGGTTTTCACTGGATGCCATGACATTTCCCTCCCCGCTTTTTTAATTTAATCCCGCTCACGCGGGACGAGCGTTAATTCTCCGCAGCTTGCTGTGATATAATAACGTTTATTCGATACCTCGACAGCTTGCTGCGAGGTGTTTGATTTGGATATTATTGCCCTGGCAAATAAAAGTTTTAATCATTAATGTTGCCTACGTGTCTGGCGTGTACCCCACTGGCGAGTTGCCTTCTGTTTGTCCCCCTCTGGAGGGAGACTGTGTCACAATGCAGAATGGTCATTGCGAGACGCCTCTCAGGCGTCGTGGCAATCTCGTGTATTCGGCTACTTAGGAGATTGCTTCAGTCGC
>Ga0209507_1002981_pt1 | contig 10960 bp, 8 predicted proteins | sample AD_UKC028_MetaG_FD_184414 | JGI IMG/M metagenome (GOLD analysis project Ga0209507, IMG submission 184414) | Active sludge microbial communities of municipal wastewater-treating anaerobic digesters from USA - AD_UKC028_MetaG (SPAdes) (version 2) | ecosystem: Engineered > Bioreactor > Anaerobic >...
GCCATTGGTCGGCGCGTACGGAAACTGTGAAAACAGCAGGGCACGTATTCGTGCAGCTTGTATATCTTTTCCCCCATTTCTCATCTCTCATCCCGCATTCCTATATTTCTCCTTTCTCCTTTCTCCTCTCTCCTCTCTCCTTTCTCCTTTCTCCTTTCTCCTTTCTCCTTTCTCCTTTCTCCTTTCTCCTCTCTCCTCTCTCCTCTCTCCTCTCTCCTCTCTAAAACGGATACCCAATCCCCAGGTTCCACACCACATTGGATTTCATATCGGAATCAAATATCCAGCGGCTGCCTTCGGGCATGTAAGGATCCCTGATCTGGGCGGCAAGATCGAGTCGAATGATAAAGAAATCGAAGTCCAGCCGGATACCCAGTCCGGCATCCATCGCGAACTCTTTATAAAAACGCCGGAAAGCGAACTCGCCCCCCGGGAAATCTTCACTTTCCCTTAAGAGCCATATGTTACCAATATCGGTAAACACGGCACTCTTGAGCATCTTGTAGATGGGGAACCGGTATTCAATATTGGCCATCAGCTTGATATCCCCGGCCCTGTCAAAATCAATGGTATCCGTAGTATAACTGCCCGGTCCCAGCCGTCTGAAGATCCAACCCCTCATATCGTTGGCCCCCCCCGCAGGAAAGGCCCGCTCATAGGGCATGACCAGCGAATTTCCGTAAGGAAGACCCAGACCTGCATAGCCCCTGAGGACCAAGGTATTACGGGAAACCAGGTAGTGATAATACCGGAAATCGATCTCCTGACGAAGATATTGTGCATAGGGCATCTTGAAGATCGTATACTTGCCATCCTGTGTCGGAGCATCCGTCAGGTTCTTGATCATCTGGATAAGGTTACCCCCGGTTTCTACCTGGTAGTTCAGGTAAATGAAATCTATGTTCCTGTTCAGCTGCTGATTGCTGAATATGTAACTGTACCGTGAAGACATGATGAAATGATCCGAGTACTGCTCTTTCAGCCACGCATCGTTGGTTTCATTGATGTACTTATAGAAATCAGAAGAATCATCCGGAAAGATCTTGACGGAGGTCAGTTCCAGGGGAGTGATCTCATGATGCTTCTCCTGGTCATGCTCCCAGTTGTAGCCAAAGGAACCGTTGGACAGATGCCTTATGTAATCAGGCTGAAGTTCGTAAGTATAACTCACGCTGATGCTTGTTCTCGGCCGGAAATACTTGGGGAACCTCATCTGGGAAAAAGGTATGAGGAATTTCGGAAAATGAAGGCTGACCTCTATTCCTGCTTCAACGGTATTGAAAAACAAAAACCGCTTCTCTGCCTCCTGGGCCGACCGCTGGAGTTCCGTTGCCCCGCGAAGACGAATGCGGAAAAGTTCAGCACCCCCGAACAGGTTCTTGTTCTGTACCACAAGGCTTCCTGCAATTCCAGGATTACCTGCCGAATTCGTGATATCCGTCTCAATGGAAAAACTATTGACAGGAGCATTGGTGATCATGATCCTCGTATCCAGGAAACCCTGGTCGGGGGGTAACGGATGGGACTCTTTTACTGTCTCTGAGAAAGACAGGTTCACCAACCGGTTGATCGCCATACGGGTAAGCTGTGTGTTGGTTTGGGTGGCATCGCGAAGCCGGTAGAACGAGCCCTGCGTGAAATATACAGACTGGGCAATGACAGCAGGCTTGATCTTCAACGCTCCGGGGTAAATGAACACATATTGATCAAGGGTGTCTTTTTGTTTCCTGTCAAGCTGATAATAGATCAGCGTATCAAGACGCGCATCCACAGGGCGAAGTGGATCAAAATGAGGTTCGATGAAAATATGATCGATCCGGTACCGCTTATGGTTCGACTCCACGACCGAATCAATGGATCCGGCATAGATCCTGCGGTTGTTCTCTATGATCATCAGCAGATCCATCTGGTGACTATTGAGACTGCTGTCGATCTCATACCGTATAAAGTCCCTGGAGAAATAATAATAACCATTGTTCCTGAGCATCTCCGTGATACGGGAACACTCATCATCCAGGGTGTAGGAGCTGTAATTGAAGCCTGCCTTGAGCAGGGTATGCGGAATGACATGATCAACCAGGTGAGCCAGCGTGTCGTCTTTGATCCGGTAACTGACGTTCCGCAATGTGTACGGTTTGCCCGCTTTGATGAAATAATTCACCCGGGCCTTGTTCTTCTTCAGGGTATCGATCGTACTGGATATGCCCGACTCGAAATAACCTATATTGTTCATGTACAGCTTCATATCACGCGTTGAGGCATCGATCCTGGCCTGATCGACCATCACCGGCTGTTCACCGAATTTCCTGCGGAACCAGCTCTTGTACTTTCTCTCCTTGCCTTTAAACGACTGCTGGTAGATCCATGTATAAAGGTTCAGCCCCAGGAAACGTTTGTTCGGCGTCTGCTGCAGATATCCCGTCAGATCTCCGGTCTCGATCTTGCGATCATCCGAACTGATGACATTTTTTTTGAGCCTGTATCCTTCCTGCGTGAGCCTTGAAGGGCCACAGGAGGAAAGGATGATCGAAAGCATCACCACAAATAGCGTAATATAGCGATACGGAGTTTTCAAGAAGATAACCTGTTTTGCTTCACTCCCGAGTAAAAAGCAAATTTAGTATTATTCCCTGCTCATCAGTGATCGAAATCCCTTATAAAAAATTTTAAGGATGCTCATGAATTTCATGATCTTTTGTGATGTTAAGCAGTAATTGAATACTTTCACGGTGGAAATTCTAACCATAATGTTTTGATGATGAAAAACAAGATGAATGGAGTCAGCCCTTACCGCTGGGCGATCCTGTCAGCCTATTTCATTCTGACGGCGATGATCCAGGTGCACTGGGTCACCTTTGCGCCCATAACGGTGGAAGCCATCGGACTTTACAACACCTCGGCTTTCTGGATCGTATTGTTATCCATGTCGTTCATGGTGGTGTACATCCTTGTATCGGCACCCGCGTCCTATATCATCGACCGCTATGGTTTAAAGATAGGCATTGGCATTGGCGCGCTGCTGATGGCGGTCTTTGGATACCTGAAAGGCGCCTTTGGTGACAGCTATACCATGGTATGCATCGCACAGTTCGCACTGGCAGCAGCCCAGCCATTCATTTTAAACGCAGTCACCAAGATTGCAGCCGACTGGTTTCCTGTCAGGGAGCAGGCTATGGCCACAGGTCTGGGCACCCTGGCACAATTTGTCGGTATACTTCTGGCCATGGCTGTGACCAAACCCCTGGCTCAGTCCTTCCTTGCAGAAGGCGCACAGGACAGCATGACCATTGATTCGGTACGGTCGATGCTTATGGTCTACGGATGGATATCCATTGCGGTTGCAGTTGTTTTCTTCATAATAATAAAAGACCGAAAGTCAAAAGATCAGGATGAGTTCATGACCAGCCAGAGGATCAGCGGGTGGCAGGGTATCCGGCATATTTTGAAGCTCAGGGATATGAGGCTCCTGTTGGCCGTGTTCTTCATTGGTCTTGGGATATTCAACGCCCTGACGACCTATGTTGATCTGTTGCTGGCGTCAAAGGGATTCATCACCGGGGGCAACCAGTCAGGGCTCATCGGGGCATTGATGATGGCATCGGGTATCGTGGGTGCGATCTTGATACCTGTCATCTCCGACAGGGTAAGAAAGCGGAAAGCAGTGCTGTTGTTTTGCCTGGCAGCATTGTTGCCTGGCCTGGCCGGACTGACGTTTTTCACCGATTACCTGCCTCTGGCAATCTCCGCAGGTATTTTCGGATTTTTCATCATGGGAGCTGCACCGGTAGGCTTTCAGTATGCTGCCGAGATCAGCCGTCCCGCACCCGAATCCGCTTCCCTTGGCCTGATTCTGCTCTCGGGTCAGGTTTCAGGGATCCTCTTCATCCTGATCATGGGCCTGGCAGGCAATGTAACCATGGAAGCATTCGCCAGCGCCCATATGGCAAGCGAAAGCCTGACGCTACTTCCTTTCATGATCGGTTTTGTCGTTCTTTCGGTCCTGAACGTTTTTCTTACGATGAGAATGAAAGAATTCAGGCCTGACCACTGAAATGCAAAAATGTTTCAGTAGGTGCAGGATATCAGGATGTGAGAACATTTCTCCACACCTGTACAGGTAACATGTTTACAGATCCGATAACCCTGTATGGTATACTTCAAGGAACTGATTCCACTGGCTGAATTCGGCAGGAAGCAATGGTAGCAGTTGAAGGTAATCCCGGCTGAATTCCCCGGGGCGCGGTGCATAAATGGATAGACCGTTGGGACCATTTTTCCCGCCAGCCACTTCTTTGTGTACGACAAGTCCTGAATGCTCATAGAAGTCAATGAGGGACCTGGCCTTCATTGAGATTTCCGGTGAGATCCAGGCACCCTCCAGGTTAAGTGCAAAACCGATGAGATCCATGAATCCGTCGCTGAAGAAATAGCTGTGATCCATACAGTCGCTGATGGCCAGGACGGATCCTTTTTTCATGGAGGAAGATAGGGCCTGCGCCAGCGAACCTATCCGTCCGCATAAACCATGAAGGTGCGTTCCGTCAAACACAGCCTGGGTGATCATTTTTCGCAATCCCGGCTCAACGGCCGACCGGTAGAAGTCAGCGACAGAGGCAACCACCTGGCTGGCCAGCTCTCCAGGATCCATTCCCGGATCGTCTGTCAGTTTTTTCAGGATCAGATCGTACGGGTAGCCGCTGCCCGGTTCCGCACCCTCGGAGGCCACGATAAAGGGCACGTGGTCGGCAAACACCATCATTGCTTCAACGTTGGCCATCCCGCAGGCATCAAATGCCACCACATCGAACCTGGTGCCTAGGTAATCTTCATCAGGCCCGAACCGGGAACGGATAGCCCCGATGGTGCTCTCATGACACCCTTGTAAATGCCGGAGGTTGGACTCAACGTCTCCCGATTGCAGTATCAGGCCTTTGCGCATGTACATTTTCCATGTCTGGAAATCGGGCAGCAGCCCTTTCCATCCGTTTCCGTGACCGGATAATATCAGCATTCTTTTCTCCGCAGGATATATGATTGCATTGTTGGTAATGGTTTCCTTCAGAATTTTTGGATCACTCCTGATACGAAAAAAACGCAGGATGATATCATCAGCAAATGCAGATCCCCTGTTGAGCCTCAGGAACAGGGAATCCGTCAGCATGGGGCCGATGAAGATGGCGCTGACATGTACATCAGAAGAGGATCCTATGGCTTTCATTTCCAGCAGATCGTCGAACATGGAAGCAGAAAGCGCAGGATCATCGGCAGCCATGAAAGTAAATACACTCCAGCTGGCGTTCCGGTTGACCGCTTCAAGGTTGACAGGCGAAATCCCGAAATTAAAATCCCGCTCTTCCAGGCGTAGTATGTCGGGAAGGCCATTGCGATAAGGATTGCCCTGATCGAAAAGCATAAGGTTTAGTTAAATTATGAACTCCATACCTTCATACTCATTAACCCAAAAATAAAAAATATCCACAAACATTTTGTACCTTAGCTTGCAAATAAACCTTCATACTATCAAAATAAAAAATCATGTCAATTTTAAAAGTCATTGAAGTACTGGCATCCTCCCCAAAAAGTTGGGAAGATGCGACAAAGGAAGCGGTAAGGATCGCGTCCAAGACTGTTAAGGAAATCCGTTCAGTCTATATCCAGGAGATGAGCGTGGTGGTTAAAAACAATGAAATTGCAGAGTATCGGGTGAATGCCAAGATCACCTTTGAGGTCATCACACTCTAAGAATTTCGTTCAGCGCCAATATTCATGATCATCATTGTGCTATTTCCCGGAAATTATATACTTTTGCGCCCTTAATAACTACACACTCACACCCACACCCACACTCACACCCACTTCCGGGAGTTTAGCTCAGCCGGTTCAGAGCATCTGCCTTACAAGCAGAGGGTCAGTGGTTCGAATCCACTAACTCCCACGAAAAAAAAGCCTCATGACAAGTACGTTGTGAGGCTTTATTATTTTTATAGACAAGTAGAAATTTTAACCTGGTTGAAGCATGGAGGCTGTTCTGAGGGTACCTATCTCACGACGATCAGTTTGCCTGTCGGTTTGGTGGTCTTTTCTTCCATGGCGTGTAGTTTTTAATGAAACATTTTATTCTAAACCACACCTTAAATTTATAACTTTACTGGTAAACTTTATGCTGACGATTTACAGATACAGTCACCGTTTACACATAATTTTTCACAACCTCAATTTTTAAAAATCTGACATGAAAACTTACCCCGCTCTTGTTTCCCTTTTGTTTATGATCCTTTCCTTTTTCTGTATCCAGGCTTGTAAAAAAGCACCGCCTGTTAAATTACAGGGACAAATATATATTCGTTTTAATGACAGGATTATCGAATTGGCGGAATCAGATGATCCTTCAGGCTATTCAATGAATAAGGTTGCTGAATCAACCTATTTTGGCAGCGTTTCCCCGGATGGGAATTATCTCCTTTTTTCAAACGATAGTGCGACTTTTCTCAGAAATCTCGCGGCCAAAAGTATTACAACAATTCTGAATTATCCGATTAACAATGTATGCTGGTCGCCTGATTCAAGAATGTTTTGTTACAAAACATATTGGAACTACCTGGATCGTACTGGTCCTTCCTCTGAACTATTTGTCTACCAAGTGTCCGATAACACCTTTGTGCCCTTGTATAGGGGACGGATCGAGACATACATGGGCGCCGGAAGTGTGACCGAGTCCGTAGATGGGATGGTCTGGCTATCTGCAAAGGAATTGTTGTTTCAATGTGGATCTTTTTTTCCCGACCGCATAAATAGCAATGAATTATGGAGAGATGGCCATGCCCTTCGTGCTGAAAACACAGTTATAGGGACCATAGGTGAACAACCTTTACAACCTTTAAATTCCATGATTTGCACCAACCGGTTATGGGTGAGAGGAATTGCGGTTGATGGTTCCTTTCTTCTTTATTCGAAAAGTGAGACCGCTTACGACCCGCATTTCATTGACCATATCAGCAACCAATATTTTATCGCTGATAAATGGACACTATCTCATTCCGACATCACTCCGGTTGATATTCTCCAGGGTGCCAATATAAAGGAGATTGATTGCAGTCCGTACGAAAAAGTGGGGATCATAACCGGTACATCTATCCTGTATTACATTAAGAACGGCGAATGGAACGACAAGATACTGATTTTTACAGACCCGGTAAATCTCAAAAAAAAATTGAAACGAAGCATAGAGTATTTAGCGTCTAATGAGTTCTGTTTTATCATGGACCCTGACGAGAAATTAATCGCCTATTTTGATCAGAGTGGGCTGAATATTTATGAAATTTCCAGCAAAAGGAAAATAGTAATCCATGAAGATTTTCCGGAATACAGGATAAATGAATATTCCAGCCCTTCTTTCGGAGAATTATTGGGATGGAGCAAGCATTGACATATTATCGTTTTTCTGTTTCTGGCGCACACGCCGATCAAATTAATCCATCTGCGCCGCTTTAAATTGACCTCCCAATAATATCAACTATCAATCGAAAACGTCGGAAAATTGTTCTGGTGATTATTCCGGACCAAACCCGGCGACTGATTTCGGAGTAACCCAGGCCAGTGAATCTCCAATCAGCAACATCATATTAGCAATAAAAACTGTCCTAAGAAGTGGGGGAATTATAGTTACGAAGGTACCTGGATACACCTCTTTATTGTTTCCGTGAAATACTTCCTAACATTCTGCCTCACAAAGGCCAACTATTCAACAATCCTTTGTTAATAAGTAAAAATCATGGGCGTCAATAACGACTGGCGTTGTCCTATCTTTGCATAACCTCTGTTTTAATAACTAAGACTGGGTTACTTACTGCGGGAGTGTGTTCTGGGTGAAGCACACTCCTTTTTTTATTGTAATCTGGATCCTGGAATTTATTTGGAATATATCGTAACCTTCTTCCTTAAGGAAGCAGGTTACGGTAGATCTGCGTATCCACTTTCTCCCGCACTTCAAACTGTCCGATGGGGAAATGCTGGCACATTACCACATAGCACATATTCATCGCAGGATCCACCAGAAAAGAGGTATTGAACATGCCGCTCCAGCTATACGATCCTATGGAGGAAGCTTTTGCCACAGGAATGGGTTGATCCTGGACATAAAAACCGAAACCATAAGCCAGTCCGGGCATATCAAAAACCAGTTCTCCGAGTTGATTGGTTGTCATCAGCTGAACGGTTTCGGATGTGAGTACCCGTGTTCCATCCAGTTCACCCCGGTTCAGGAGCATTTGCAGGAACCGGCTGTAATCTGCTGCCGTTGAGTACAATCCGGCGCCGCCTGAGAAATAGGTCTTCGGACCTCTGGGATCAAAGGAAGGTGTCAGGATCATCCCATGGATATCCTGGGTGGAGGGAGGATACTTGATCAGACTGCCATCTTCCTGTGGCCGGTAGAGCGAAACGATCCGGTTCCACTTTTCATCAGGCACGTAAAAATAGGTATCCTTCATGCCAAGCGGCTGAAAGACATGTTGATCGAGGTAAACTTCAAGCGATTGCCCGGACAGTACCTCTACGAGGTATCCTACCACATCGGCGTTCAGTCCTATATGCCATTTTTCACCCGGATTGAAATGAAGGGGCAGTTTGCCAAGCTTCTTAACCATGTCTCCCACCGTTCCTTGCCGCTGATCCAGTCCGTTAGAAATTCCCGCCTGACGGTACATATCAGAAAGAAAAGGATGATTGTAAAAGGTATAGGTCAGGCCTGAAGTCTGTGTCAGCAGGTGCCGGATACTGATTTCCGAGGTTGCGGGTTCAAGAGTGTAGGATACGGGTATTCCATTTGTATCTAATTCGTCAGAAAGCTTTAGAACCCTGGGATCTTTAAATTCAGGAATGTATTTGGAAACCGGGTCATCCAGAGAAAACTTTCCTTCATCGTAAAGTATCATCAGCGCCGTATTCGTGATGGGAGCCGTCATAAAAGTGATCCTGAAGATAGCATCGCCGGTCATTGGCCTGCCTGCCTCCTTGTCGCTATATCCAAATGATTTCCAATATGTTGTTTTTTGATTTTGTGACATCATGACGACCCCTCCAGCCACATGTCCCGTATTCACGGATTCATTAAAAACGCTGTCAACAGAGGGGAGGTTTACATCTGCCACAGGGGCTGGCGACTTTTTGTTCCGTGAGGATGGTTGTTGTTTGCAGGAGAACTGCGTTACCAGCAGGAACATCAGAGTCAGGAGGATCGCAGTTTTTGTCAATGGTTTCATCAGGCAGGGTTTTTAGAATGTAAATAGTTTATTATCAGTTCTTAAGAAATAAAAGATTTCCTATTGCAAGATGTCCGCAAATTTATTATTTTTGCCCCACATATACAAAACCACACTCACACCCACACCCACACCCACACCCGCCTCGGGGTATTAGCTCAGCCGGTTCAGAGCGCATGTTTCACAGACATGAAGTCGCAGGTTCGATCCCTGCATACCCCACCCCCTGAAACCCTGAAATACCAAAGATTTCAGGGTTTTTATTTTTCTAATAACATATGCAGTTTACCTGCGGTTTAAATATGGTTTAAAGTTTTTATTGAAATTTCAAAACTGATTTTAAACCAAACGTTGGTTTAAAGAAAGTAATTTTTTGCGATCGGTACCACTTTCCTGTATTTTTTCCCTCCCGGATCGCATAGCATGGAATGAATAGCCATTACAGATTAACGAAGTCGAGGTGAAAGTAGAAGTCGATTTAGAGTGGCGAAAGGAAATATGATATCTGAATTATTTCGCAAATCCTTTGGTAAATCTCCTTGGCCTTTCACCTCTAATTCTACTTCGGTAATGGTTATTGGTTATTTGTCCTGCTCCCCGGCCGCAGGGCCGCGTCAATTTCTTTTACTTTTTTGTGACCAAAAAAGTAAACAAAAAAGTCTTTTTCAGGGCGAGGTTCTCCCGACACCTGGCGGTGTCGGGACCGGGCAGCTCACCCTGCCAAATCCCCGTCGCATGGCTCCGGGTATTTGGTACCACCAGGGCTTCGCTGCCCTGAACTGCGCCCTGAAGTTTAATACATTTTATACACCGTAGGTGTAAGATATTTGTAGCACCGTAGGGGCGACATATTATGAAATCAATTTATCGGCAATAAAATACATTTACTGCCGTATTATAGTGTGCCGTTATTCAATCAGTCCTAATTGTTTATACCTTGAGTCAATAACCTCATTATAGGCAGTTTTCATGTCATCAGACAGGAATGAACGATCAATCCATCTAAATGCACTTGTCTTGTATTTGATCATCCTTCGAAATGCTCCTTTGATCTGTTTTCCCGTAAGCTCCAAATCCTCGCCTAATTGTTCGAAGTGTTCTCGTTTCAACTTCTTTTTTTTCCCAACCAATGTCAGAGCAAGTTCCTCATTATCTTCCGGCAATACGATTGCAACATTTAATAAATCATAAGCAGGTGCCAGTACCCAACCTGAAGGACTTTCAATCATCGAAAAGTTCTTCAGATGCATATCATTGTTACCTGTGAGAAAGGAGTAAAGAACTAATTCAAAGTAGAATACCTTATCAAGTAATGTGTTGCTGGAATAAATACCGATAGCTTTCCCAACTTTCTCCATGGAACTTTTATACTTATCAAACGCTTCAGTGATTTGAAACATATCGATCATATGGATCTTCTCACCAGTTTCTGTTCGGTCGACTCGCTTTGTGATATAGCATTGCTCGCCGGAAGACAATCGGATTAAGGATGAAGGTACTACTCTGATTCCGAAGCTTTCAGCAATACGCATGGTCACATGTTCGTTTTGGGGCATTTCGGGATATTGGTCAGATGGAGGTTTGAAAATATAGAGTCCTCCTAATGCACCAACTATTGTCAACCGTGTATCAGCAGTTTCTTTGGTTTTCCTGACTAATGATAATGATAATTTTGGTTGAACTCCAGGTACAGCTACGCT
>Ga0209507_1002982_pt1 | contig 10956 bp, 6 predicted proteins | sample AD_UKC028_MetaG_FD_184414 | JGI IMG/M metagenome (GOLD analysis project Ga0209507, IMG submission 184414) | Active sludge microbial communities of municipal wastewater-treating anaerobic digesters from USA - AD_UKC028_MetaG (SPAdes) (version 2) | ecosystem: Engineered > Bioreactor > Anaerobic >...
ATGATCGAATACCTGATGCGGGCCTGGCGCTGGGCCATCTTCTTCAAACCGGTCTCCGACAAGGGGATGAAACCTCTGATCCCGATCACCATCGCCGGATTCTTTCTGAACAACGCCCTCCCGTTCCGCATTGGGGAAGTGGCCCGGATCTGGTGGTCCCATCAAGCGATGGAGACGCCGGTCAGCACCGCCACCGCCGTCACCGCCGTCGACAGGCTCTTCGACATGATGGCCATCCTCACCATCGTGGTGTTCGTCTTCTGCCAAAGGCCCGACCTCTTCATCTACCCGAGGGCCATCCTGGGTTTCGTCTGCGCGACCGTGGGCGGGTTCCTTTTCCTTCTGTGGCTGGCCCATTTTCCGGGCGCCGCCTCGAAGATCCTGTCCCACCGTCGGATCCCGGCCAAGATATCGGAATTCCTCCACAACTTCATCGAAGGATCGATCGCCCTGCGGAAATGGTCCAACGCTCTTCTGGCCTACCTGATATCCGTGGCTTTCTGGGGAGGGAACATCTATGCATCGATGCTGATCAGCCGGCTGTTCGGACTGGACCTGACCTATCTGCAGACCTGCTGGATGGTGGTGGGCTTCTGCTTCGGGACGCTGATCCCGTCATCCCCCGGTTTCGTGGGAACCCTGGAGGCGGCCGGGGTGGCGGCGCTCGGATTGCTGTCCATCGACAAATCCCTTTCGTTGCCCTACATCATCACAATCCATTTCGTCCAGATATTGGGTTCCGCCCTCTGGGGTGTCCCGGCCATGTTCCTGGCGGGACTCTCCGTCAAATCCCTCCAAAAACAAAAAACCCTGCAGGCTTGAACCCGCAGGGTTTCTCGAAAAAAACCGATTCGTCGCGTCTTATCGGGGAGTGATCTTGATGGCCACGGGAGGGCAAACGCTCTCGCAGGCCATGCAATAAATGCAGGATTCTTCCCGGACCGGGTCCGCTTTCTTCTCCGAGGCGGGATGACCGGGGGTCTCGAACCATTCGTAGACGTTCTCCGGACACGCGTCGATGCAGGCCCCGTCTCCCACGCAGAGGTCGAAATCCACCGCCGTCGAGGATCCGTGAATGCCCAGCTTCGTCGGAGGTTCCACAGGGCCCCAGACCGCATGTCCCTTGTGTTCGCCCGCCTTTTGTCTGTTGGATTGAAAATCAGGATCGATACCAGCCATAGTGTGTACCCCGGAAAGGGGATTCCTCCTTGATTGTGATTTGGTCCTAACGCCGATAAATGTACAAAGATACGTTCGTCCTGTCAAGACGGCCCGACGATAATTGCGCCGGTTTTATGCGTGTGTTACAATGTGTGCATGACGAAAAAAATCCTCGTGCGGGCGCCGAACTGGCTGGGAGACTGCGTCATGTCCACCCCGTTCCTCCGGGCGCTCGACGGCCGATACCCCGGGTCCGAGATCACCGTGCTGTGCCGGCCGGAACAACACGACCTTTTCAAAACCCACCCCTGCGTCAAGAACACGCTCCTCCTCGAGAAGACGGCGGGGCTGTTCGACACGGTCCGGTCCGTCCGGTCGGGCCTCTACGACAGGGCCTACGTTCTGCCGCCGTCCTTCTCCTCCGCCTTCCATCTTTGGGCCGCCGGGATCCCCGAACGGGTCGGCTATTCGACGGACATGCGCGGGCTGCTCCTGACGGAATCGCTGCCTTACGATGAGCGCCTCCATTACGTCCGGCGGTATCTGGGACTGCTGGGGTTGCAAGGATCGGACATCCGTCAAGATTCGCTGCATTGTCCGGTGGGAAACGACGGGTTGGAGACCGTCCGTGATTTTCTCGGCAAAAAGGGCTTCGTCTTCTCCACTCCGGCCCTGATCGTCTCTCCCGGTTCCAACGCGCCGGCCAGGCGCTGGTATCCGGACCGGTATGCCAAAGTCATCGACTCCTTTTCCGCAAAAGAATGGCCGACGGTTCTTCTGCTCGGCGCTCCCGGCGACAAACCGATCGCCGACGCCATCCTCCGGGCGACACGCCGGCCGGTCATCGACCTCTGCGGACAGACGTCGATCCTCCTGGCGGCTCACCTGCTCAAGCAGAGCCAGGGGCTCATCACGAACGATTCGGGGTTGTCACATCTGGCGTGGGCCGCGGGTATTCCGATGGTCATCCTGGTGGGGGCGGGGAACCCCCGTCTCACGAGTCCCTTCGGGGACCAGGTCCGGCTCCTGCATCACACGGAAATCCCGTGCGTTCCCTGCATCCGCAACGTGTGCGACCGCCCTCCCGAGGACGAGAAGGCCTGCATGGACCGGATACGGACCGACGAGGTTATTGAGACGGCGAGACAGTTGTTCGGACGGAAATAAGCCGGATCAGGACCCTTTTCGTTTTTCGAGTTCCTTCGACAGGGCCGGCAACACTTCGAACATATCCCCTTCAATACTGAACGTGGCCAGTTTCATGAGAGGCGCTTCGGGGTCTTTGTTGACGGCCACGATCACGTCGCTGGACCCCATCCCGGCCAGATGCTGTATCTGCCCCGAGATCCCGCAGGCGACATAGAGTTTCGGACGGACCGTGCGGCCCGTCAATCCTACCTGATGCCGGTAGGTGATCCAACCCGAATCCACGGCGGCCCGGCTGGCTCCGACGGCCCCGCCGAGCACTTTGGCCAACCGCTCGATGCAGGCGAACCCTTCGGCTCCCCCGACCCCGCGGCCGCCGGCCACGATCACTTCCGCCGCGGCGATGTCCTGGGCGTCACCCTTCTCCGGTTCAAAACGGACAAACTTGGTCTTGATGTTCCATTTAGACGCATCCACCGTCACGCGGACGACCTCTCCCTGCCGGCCGGACTGTTTCTCGGCGCGGGGGAAAGACATGGGACGGACCGTCGCCATCTCCGGTCGCTGCTTCTGGCAGAGGATGGTCGCCATCAGGTTCCCGCCGAAAGAAGGCCGGGTCGCATGGAGCAGCTTGGTCGCCTTGTCGATGGACAGCTCGGTGGCATCGGCCGTGATCCCCGTGTTGGCCTTGATGGCCACGCGGGACGCGAACGAGCGGCCGATGGTGGAGGCGGGCAGGAGCAACTTGTTCGGTTTTTCCTGTCGGATGAGGTCCACCAAAGCGTTGGTGTAGAGCTCGTCCACGAAATTCTCGAACATCGGGTCTTCCAGGACATAAACCTTATCCGCGCCGTGGTCGATGAGGTCCCGGGCCTGGTCGGCCACGTTCTTCCCGATGAGCACGGCCGAGAGAGGTTCTCCGAGGTCGGCGGCCAGCTTCTTGCCGAGGAACAGGAGTTCATAGACGGTGGAGACGAGCTTCCCGTGACGGACTTCGCCGTAACACCACACACCCTTGTAGGAGGCCGTGTCGATCTCCGGTTTCCCGGCCACGGTTTCCTTGACCATCACGATGGCCTTGAACGTGCCCTTGTTGGACGTTTTCTCGCCCAGGTTATCGCAGACCTCAACGCAGGCGTTACAGAACACGCACTTGGATTCGTCGATGACAGCCAGTTTCTTCCAGCGGCTGCCCTCGTCGGCGGGGCGGTCCACCATGCTGATGCAATTCACGGGACATGCCTTGACGCACGCCGTGCAACCGGTGCAACGATCTTTGATGACTGAGATGCTGTTGGCCATGGGAGTGTCCTCTAGATCAATTTCGCTTCTTGAAGTTTGTCGACCAAGAGCCGCACTTTTTCATCAACGGTGGCTCCACCGATCCTCTGGCCGCCCGTCCTCGGCGGAGGGGTGAACGACTTGGATACAATCGTGGGGGAACCGGACAATCCGATATTGGTCTTGTCGCACCCCAGGTCGTCCTCGTTCCATTTCGGGATGACGACTTTCTTGGCGGCCATCTTGCCTTTGAGCGAAGGGACGCGAGGTTCGTTGATCTCCTTGACCACGGCCATGACGGCGGGAAGAGCCATCTCCAGCACATCGACGCCGTCCTCCATCATCCGGTGCACCACGATCTTCTGGTCGTCCACCGCTTCCACTTTCCGCACATAGGCGACGTTCGGCCAGTCCAGCCAGGCGGCCACGCCCGGTCCCACGTGTCCGGTATCTCCGTCGTTGGTCTGCTTCCCGCAGATCACCAGGTCCACCTTGCCCTTGACCTGGGCGATCTTCTGGATGCCTTTATAGAGCGTATAGGAGGTGGCCCAGGTATCGGCTCCCGCGAACGACCGGGACGTCAAATGGTAGGCCCCGTCGGCGCCGCGCGCCACGGCGTCCCGCAGGGACTCTTCGGCCTGGGGCGGTCCCATCGTGATGACGGACACGGTCGTTCCCGGCACGCGTTCTTTGATGCGGACGGCTTCCTCGATGGCATATTCGTCGAACGGATTGATGGCCGCGGCCATCCCTTCCCGTTTCAGAGTGCCCGTCTTCGGATCGATCTGGATGTTGTTTGTGGAGGGTGTTTGTTTGATGCAGACGACGATGTGGATCCCCATAAAGTCCTTCCTTATGATTGATTTTTGTGACAGATGTTCGAAAATTCGAAAATCAGTTTATCAGAAGCGGAGCCCCCTGACAAGAGGCCGGCTGTTTTTATCGTCGGAAATCAGTCCCGGAAACGGCGGGGGATTCATCGATTTTTCTTAAAGGACCGGCTCAACTGGGACGCTTGTCCTTCAAGCCACTTGCGTTCCAAAGAGGTCCTGTCCGGCGAACGCCCGGAGGGGATCAACAGTTTCCAAAACTCGATCAGCGAGTCCACCGCCGTCTTCTGCCCCAGAAGCGAACCCAACTGTCCCGACATGAACGCCGCGTTCTCCAACTCCACGAAAGGCAGTGACTGGAGGCTCTGGCGAGCGGTCCTTTCCAGGATCAACAGATGATAAGCGAGTTGTCGCAGGGTCTCCTGGGCCAGCCTGTTCTGAAGCGCCAGTTCGGGTGACAGAGAAGTTCCCTTCATCATCCGGCGGGCGTTGGGATCCATTCCGCTCAACAGATCGTTCTGAAGGGGACCCTGCAAAGCGACGAACAGGTTCAAGAGGGGCAACGGGCTGTTCTCGCCTCCTTGTCCCTTCACAATCGAATTCCACCGGTTCAACGCCGCCGGATATTGTTTGAGAAGGTCCGCCGTCAGAGGTTCCACGCGATACGCATGCCGGCGGAGAAAAGGGAGCCCCTTCTCGACGATGCTCATGAGGGATCCCGTCAGTTCCCTGAACGGCCGGTTCATGTACCTCATGAAGAAGTTCCTGAAGAAATCCGACGGACTCGGGGGCGCCGGGGAGGGCGGGATCACGCGCGGTTCCGCCGCCCCCTGTTTCCCCAGGAATTCGGCGGGGGAGAATATGCGGAAGACCTCGGCGTTCCAATCCGTGATCCGATCGTTCAGGTAACCCAGCTGTTCCAACATCCGTCCGGTCTCCCGGTTCCGGTCGCGCGCCCTCTGCCAGAATTCACGGCGGTCGAAACTGGGGAACATCGGATTGAGCTGGGACTGATGAGCCGCGATCGCCTGCGTTTTCACGTCCATCTCGGCCTTGGTGAAAGGGACCACCACCAGATTGTCCGGATTCTCGTAGAGCGGCCATTCCTTATAAGCTCCCCGATACCCCCACACCTGCAACGTCTCCGACACGCGACATTCCGGGTGGTCGAGCGCCTTTCTCAAGACGTCGGCGGCCAATCCATGCGCCCCGTGAGGGTCCTGTTCGGCCGAATAGAAAAGGTAATCGGGAGAGACATCGTTCAAAAGCCGCCGGACGGGCTCCACATCGAGTTCGGGATCGAGAGGGGGCATATCGACGAAACCGCGCATGTAGTAATAGGGGAGACGCATGAAATGGAACCGGACCCGTGTCATGTCGATCCCCAGGCGGCGGATGGCGGACATGGCCTCGTTCTCGCGCACCTGTTTCTTGGCTTCGGTCCGCAGGTCCTTCAACTCCTCTTCCGTCGGAACGCTCCCCGCATGGGCCTGCGCGAATTCGGCGGTCAACGTCGACAGGATCGCGGCGGAATCGGCGTCGCGCACCGCGTTCTCTCCGCTGACCATATAGGAGATATGGACGATGTTCCCGCGCTCCACCAGCTTGCGGATGGTGGCGGCCATGGTGATGATGTCGTCGTCCGGATGGGGGGAAGTCACCAGCACCGTCTGATTCCGCGGCAACAGCGAATCGTTGGCCGTCGTGAGGGACCGCCGGAGAAAACTCGACAGGTCCTTCTTCATCCGGGCGATCCCGCCAAACTGGCGGATGATCCCGAAAGGGATCCCGGCCCGCTGGGCCCAGCGGCCTTTCAGGCCGGCCACCGTCATCCGAGGATAGCGGGACATGATCTCCACCCACGCGTGCCGGATCATATCGACGGACCACACCGGCCGCGCGCTCACCCGCCACGGAGTCCGCACGTGGGGAAGCTGGCTTCCGGCGTCACGGTCCAGGATCCACACGACGTTCTTGTGCTTCTTCAAGTATGATGCGGGAAAATCCGGAGAGGGCGCCTTGTCATAGGTCTGACGGACGACGAACGCCTTTTCTTCCCCGTTGGCCATGAAAAGTATCTTGTGACTGTGGAGGATGTCCGCGATCCCCAGCGTCATGGCCCGCGTCGGGACCTGGCTGGAATACCTGTCACCGTCGGGACGGGAACGGATGTTGGAGAAACGGAACCCCGTGTCCTTGATGGTCTTCTTCGAGAGCACGGCGACGTGGGCGGGGGTGAGGTCGTTCGTCTCGGGACCGGGCTCGTTGAACCCGATGTGCCCGCCCTCCATCCGCACGAAGTTGTCCTGATCGTCCATGACGGGATACGCGCCCCCGATCCCCAAGACCACCAGGTCGGCGGCCGCCCGTCCCGTCGAGAGGATGGCGTTCCGGAGCAGTTCCTCATACTGACGCACCGACTCCTCCGCCGTCTTTCCGGGTTGGACGACCGGCACTTCCCTGACTTTGGGAGCCCGGCGCCGGTCGATCTTGTCGAGAGGTTCGTAAAAAACTTTGTCCATGAAGAAGCGGTAGCTTAGCGGATGGTCGGGGGACAAGCCGATGTATTCGTCGAGGTTGAAAAAACTGACTTTGGAAAGATCGATCGTCGGATCCTCCTTGAACCGCCGGATGAGAGAGCGGTACATGGGGATGGGCGTGGATCCCGTCGGAAGGATGATGACGGCGTCGGGATGGGCGCGGACCGCAGCGAGGACCTCCTCGGCGGCGCGTTCCCCTAAAGATTGATGGTCAGGTTCGACATAGACGCGGGCCGGATCGTAACGCCGGGTCACGAGCCCCGACAACAGCCGGTAGAGTCTCCGCTGGGAGATCTGCCGGTGCGCTTCGACGAGGGGGGAGGTCAGCCCCACCAACGCCTTCAGCGACGCCGTCCCGTAGGCCTTGATGGACCGCCACGGCTGCGCGCTCGCCACCTTGGAGAACTTCCGCACCTTCAACAATACCTCGGTCTTCTGAAACTCGATGAGCCGATAGGCGTCCGACTCGGACGACCAGAGGCCGGGCGCGTTCTGCCGCCCCTTCTCTTCGAGTCCGTAGAAATCCACCTTCTGTTGCAACAGGAGGTACTCCTTCTCAGCCACGCTGGGGGCCATGGTCTTCTGCTGAACGATCACGAACCGTTTCACGGACGGATCGTTCTTCGACTTGAAGATGAAGACCACCATGGACCGGCGAGCCGGGTTCTCCTCGGGGGAAACCACCTCCGACAAGACATAATCCCGGGTGCGCAGATTCTTTTTCGCCAGGTCCTCGAGTTGCGCCAGCCGGATCGGCTGACGGGCGGGAGCCGCTTCCAGAACGGACTGGATGGAAGGGGCCAACAACGAATGCACGTGTTCCTGGAACAGCCGGCTCTGCTCTTTGGTGAGCGGGGTCAGGGGGGCCGACAGGAGGTCCGGAGCCAAAGAGATGACGGGGGACTCGTAGAGGCGGTCCAACGGCAGTTTGCCCCTCGTGAAGACGTCCAGATAATCGTTGCCCGATCCGGTGTCCACGCGGTAGGCCTGCTTGGGCACGACCATCGCCACCGTCAGTCGACGGTCGTTCAACATCCGGAGGATGGCCTCGGCGTGATAGCCGCCGGCGATCAGAACGGACACCGCCGGAAGTTCCGGGCCGGCCAGGCGCGTCTGGGAGATCACGAGTTTTCGTAGGTTATCCGCCAAAACCTTGTTTCGCGCTTCGGCATATTCGTAGAACCGTTCGTAGGGCCGCACGTCCACCGACGAGACGACCGGCACGGGAATCTGCCGACGGGCCGAGAGGGCCTTCACGCGGCCGGGCAGATTCTTGTAGACGGAGCGGGTGCGGCCATACCGTTCCCAATCGTCCCGGGTCATCTCCAACCCGACCAACTTCCGGACGTCCGCCAGGTCGAACGTGAGGCGGCTCGCCTCCCGCTGCTCGGCCGTTTCACACAAAGCATCCCACCGACGGCGGTCCATCGTCGCCACCTCGCCAAACAGCGGTTCCGGCTGGATCCCGTCGGCTTCCGTCACATAGCGGACATACCGTTCGAAATACGGGAAATCCTTCAAGGCCAACCCCGCCTTCGCGGCGGATTCGATGAGCACTCGATGGTAGAAGACATAGGAGACGTTCCCCGTGCGCAACGCCAGACTGGTCTCCAACAACCGTTCCAGATCGGTTTTCGAGAGAGCGGGCACCATCTTCGTCAGCAACGACTGCCGGTCGTTCTCCACCCGGGGGATGTCGAGGCCCCGCTCGGATTCATGTGCTTTCAAGAATCGGGCGACCTGCGGATAATCCGTCAGAGGGAGCGTCCCTTTCAAGGCGAGCAGATAGTCGGGGAGGGAGAGCGTCCCTTCTTCCCGGAGGAGTCTCTTTTCCTCCAAACCCTTGAGCGCGGGGGAATAGGCGAACTGTTTGACCTGCGTCAGCGCCACGGAGAGGGCATCGAGCTTGTCGATCATGCGAGGCCGGTCTTCCATCGCGGCCCGCGCGGCGGAGACGTTCTTCAGATACAGATCTTTCTGTTCCACGCCGACCATCCGGATGAGAGTGGGCGTCATCAGCGCGGCCGCTTCGGCGCCGGAAAAAAGGCCCGCGTTCAGATAAACGTCGCCCAACTCCCGATTCACTTCCGCCGACGAAAGACGCCACGGATCCATCGCCACCCGTCCGACCGCGCCTTCAAGCCCGACGGAAAGACCTGGGTTCATCTCGGCCAATCGGCGGATCAGCAAGGCGATGTTCTTTTGGACGTCGGGCCGGCCGTGCACGTCTTGAACGAACACGAGGATGGAGCTGGACCGCGAAGAGGACAGAGAGGGACGGACCGACCTCACGACGCCGAAATCGGTCAGGGCGGAGAAAACGGGACGCAACTGCTCCCTCTCACGCGAATCGGGGATCGCACTCAGGAGCCGGTCGACTTCCGACAATGACGCCGAGGGCGGCTGTTGCAGGGCCGAAGAACCGGTCAGCGGCTTGGCGGCCGACAACTGGGCCAGAATCTCTTGGGAGGGGGATGAAGAGGCATCGGCGGAACGCGTCTTGGAACGCTGTTGTCGTTCCGTCCAGAACTCGGCCGACACGGAAAGAACGTCCAGCTGCGTCAGCCAGAAAAGGGCTGAAAGCGCGACGGAGAAAATCTTCCGTGGACGATGGGGGAAATTCCGATTCATGTGTGTTCGGTTTCGATCAGCGAAATAATACTGAATCGCTAGTAACAAATGGAATACAAATTGTAACAAATGTGTAAATAGTTTACATGGGGGAGGGATCCAACTCATCCACCCTGCCTGTCATTGCGGTCTCTTTCCTTTTCCTTGTTTGTCATTGAGAGGTGCATTTTCCGCCGAAGCAATCTTCTTTTAATTCGTCATCCCCACGCTTTTCGTGGCCCTCGAAATCATTGGTCGAGGGCGCACTCTTTAAAACAGCCGGGATCCAGCCCTACCCTTTTTGATCTGTCATTCCCGCATGCTTTAAGCGGGAATCCAGCCCTGCAGATAGCAGGCAATCCCATCAGACAACAGACTCCCGTATGAAACACGAATGAACATTCTCGGTCTAGATCCCCGATTTATGCATTCGGGGATGACAAATAACTTTCTTGTCATTGCGAGGCGCATTTTCCGCCGAAGCAATCTTCTTTTAAGCGGTTGTTTCTTTCTTCGTAATGTTTGTCCCTTCCCCTTTCTAGGGGGAAGGTGCGGATGGGGGGTAAAAAAAGAACTGTCATCCCCAAATGTTTCTATTGGGGATCCAGCCCAACCAATAACAGGCAATCCCATCAGACAACAGACTCCTGTATGAAACACGAATGAACATTCTCGGTCTAGATCTCCGATTTATGCATTCGGGGATGACAAATAACTTTCTTGTCATTGCGAGGTGCATTTTCCGCCGAAGCAATCTTCCTTGTCGTATGAGGAATCTCTCTTTTATTCTTCCCCCTGTAAGGGGCGGCCAAGCCCTCTTGGGCATACCTCCGCACTCGGAGCACTGCGAAGGGTGGAAGTCGGAGAATGGGGGGCAAACAGAAAATCTCTGGACGAGGCGCGGGGATGACACACAAACAAATCATCTTCCAGAAAAACCATTCATTTCTCTATCCGTCATTGCGAGGCGCGTTCTCCGCCGAAGCAATCTTCTTTTAAACGGTTGTTTCTTTCTTCGTAATGTTTGTCCCTTCCCCTTTCTAGGGGGAAGGTGCGGATGGGGGGTAAAAAAAAGAACTGTCATCCCCAAATGTTTCTATTGGGGATCCAGCCCAACCAATAACAGGCAATCCCATCAGACAACTGTTATCTCTTTCACTCGTCTGTCATTACCTGCATTTTTTCTCTGGGTCATCCCCAAGTGTTTCTATTGGGGATCCAGCCCAACCAACACCGGGCAATACAGTAGAGAACAAATATTGATTGGCGTGCCCCAGTTAATATTTGGACAGGTATAATAGTTACAGGAGGAACACATGGAAACTGCTGAAATGCCTGTTCAGAGAGGGCGGAGACGCCTTTGGAATGCAGAGAAAAAGCTGGCGGTG
>Ga0209507_1002983_pt1 | contig 10954 bp, 10 predicted proteins | sample AD_UKC028_MetaG_FD_184414 | JGI IMG/M metagenome (GOLD analysis project Ga0209507, IMG submission 184414) | Active sludge microbial communities of municipal wastewater-treating anaerobic digesters from USA - AD_UKC028_MetaG (SPAdes) (version 2) | ecosystem: Engineered > Bioreactor > Anaerobic >...
TCCGAGGCCAGGGCCAGCGGGAACAGGCGATCGGCGGCGCGCGCCGCTTCCTGAACGGCGGCCAGCGTACAGCCAGCCTCGACGGAAATCGTGTTGTTTTGCGGGTCGACCGCGACGATGCGGTTCAGGCGGCCCAGGCTGAGCACCACTGCCCCGCCCGCGCCATCCGGCGTCGCCGCGCCGCACAGGCTGGTGTTGCCGCCCTGCGGGACGATGGGTACGCTGGCGCCGGCACAGGCACGAACGACGGCGGCAACTTCGGCGGCGTTGCCGGGGCGGACGACGCAAAGCGCCTGCCCCTGATAACGTCCGCGCCAGTCGGTCAGATAGGGTGCCAGATCGGCAGCCTCGGCCAGTACGTTAGCGTGCCCGACGATGCCGGCCAGCGTTTGCGTCAGGGAATCGTTGGTCATCGGGGTCTCATTCCGTGATCGCGAGCAGCATTGGCAGCATGTGCTCGGTTGCCTTGCGCCCGGCGGCAATCGCCTCGTCCGCCCGGTGAAAGTCGAGCAGCCCGAGCTGCCCCAGGCGCGGCGCGATCAGCACGTCGGCCGGTTCTCCGGCCAGGCGCGAGCGCGCAATGCGCCCCTGCATGATGGCGATGCTGTTGCTCACGACATCGGCCAGCGAGGGTCTGACCACCTTCTCGCCTTCGCCCTCGCGACCGAGCCAGCGGCCCATCGTCTGGCGCCACGCGGGCAGCGGCGCGGACGGATCGCCAAGGCGCGAACGAAGGCCGATGGTATCCATGCCGAGATCGACGGCGATCACGATGTCTGCCCCTAGCGCCCGGCACAGCGAGACCGGCACGGGATTGACCAGACCGCCGTCGACCAGGTAGCACCCGTCGAGCAACTGCGGCACAAGCAGGCCGGGCAGCGCAACCGAGGCGCGCACCGCGTCCAGGATCCGCCCCTCCTTGAGCCAGACCTCGCGACCGCTGGCGAGATCGGTGGCGACACAGGCAAACGGCTTGTCGAGATCGGCAAACGTCTCGTCGAGAAAGAGGCGCGAGGTGTAGCCGAGCAGCTTCTCGCCCTTGATCAGCCCGCCCGCCCCCAGGCTGACGTCGAAGAAGCCGAGGACGTCGCGGCGCGTCAGGCCGCGCGCCCAGCCTTCGAGGGAATCGAGCGAGCCGGAGGCATAGGCCGCCCCGACGAAGGCACCCATCGACGTGCCACAAACGATATCCGGCGTGATGCCGGCCTGGCGCAGGGCACGCAGCACGCCGATATGGGCCCAGCCGCGCGCCGAACCGGAGCCGAGCGCAATGGCGAGGCGCGGCCTGCCCATGCCGATCAGCCTTGCCCCACCGGTTCGGCGTAGAGGTCATGATGGTCGGCGTCGATGACTTTGACCTGGAGAAAGTCGCCGGGCGCGGCGTCGAAAAAGCCGTCGATATAGACCAGCCCGTCGATTTCCGGCGCATCGGCCTTGGAACGGGCGATCGTGCCTTCGTCGTCGACCGCGTCGACCAGCACCTCGATCACGCTGTCGATCTTGGCGGCCAGCTTGTCGGCGGAAATATCCTCCTGGACCTGCATCAGCCAGCGCCGGCGATCCTCGCGCACGTCTTCCGGCGGCAGGCCGGGAATTTCGTTGGCCCGCGCGCCGTCGACCGGCGAGTAGGCGAAGGCGCCGACGCGATCCAGTTTCGCGTCTTCGAGAAACTGGATCAGCTGGTCGAAATCCTCTTCGCTCTCGCCGGGGAAGCCGGTGATGAAGGTCGAGCGGATGACGATTTCCGGACAGATGTCGCGCCACTTGCGGATGCGTTCCAGCGTGTTCTCGGCCGAGGCCGGGCGCTTCATGGCCTTCAGGATCTTCGGGCTGGCGTGCTGGAACGGCACATCCAGATACGGCAGGATCTTGCCCTCGGCCATCAGCGGAATGACCTCGTCGACCGACGGATACGGATAGACGTAATGCAGGCGGACCCAGATGCCGAACTGCGCCAGCGCCTCGCACAAGTCCTTGAGCCGCGTCTTGACCGGCTTGCCGCCCCAGAAGCCGGTGCGGTACTTGAGGTCCACGCCGTAGGCGCTGGTGTCCTGCGAAATGACCAGAATCTCTTTCACGCCGGCCCGGGCCAGGCTTTCGGCTTCGGCGAGCACGTCGCCGACCGGGCGCGACACCAGCGGCCCGCGCAGCGAGGGGATGATGCAGAAGGTGCAGCTATGGTTGCAGCCCTCGGAAATCTTCAGGTAGGCGAAGTGGTCCGGCGTCAGGCGCACGCCCTGCTCGGGAATCAGCGAGGTGAACGGGTCGTGCGGCTGCGGCAGGTGCTGATGGACGATGCCCATCACCTCGTCCGCCGCGTGCGGGCCGGTCACGGCGAGCACCGATGGGTGCGTATTCCTGACGATGTCGCCCTTGGCGCCGAGACAGCCGGTGACGATGACGCGGCCGTTCTCGGTCAGCGCCTCGCCGATCGCGTCGAGCGATTCCTCCACTGCGGCGTCGATGAAACCGCAGGTATTGACGATGACCAGATCGGCGTCGTCATAGGTCGGCGACACCACGTAGCCCTCGGCACGCAGCTTGGTCAGGATGTGTTCGGAGTCGACAGTGGCTTTCGGGCAGCCCAGCGAAACGAAGCCGACGATCGGGACTTTTGCATTCAAATTCTTCACCTCTGGCGGCTAAACAAAAAAGCCCCGATTCGGGATCAGGGCTTTGCGAATCATGGCTGACACGCAAGAATGTACCGCACGTCCAGCGTGCGCTGATTTTCCGGCCAGCGACAGTTTTAGTCAAACAGTTCAAGCCGGCCCACGCTACGGTAGGATTGCAAAAATTACCGGAACATGAACATGGCCTTGCCTGTACTCACCCAGCACATCGCCCGGACCAAGCTGGGCGCCTATTGCGAGCGAAGAATCCCGGCCGAGGTCGGCGACCAGGTACGTCTCGAACTCGAGTTCGAAGACAATCAGGTGACACTGGTGGAAGCCCGCCCGTATTTTCGCGACCCGACGCAATGGACCCGCCTGCCGGTCGCCCGCTTCCGCTTCAACGCGGCGTCCGGCACCTGGTCGCTCGATTGCCCGAACCTGCGCGAGAAAGGCGGCTGGCGCCCCTATCCGGTTCAGCCCGGGCGGGATCTGGACAAATTGATCACGGCGCTTGACCGCGACGCCAGCGGGGTATTCTGGGGTTAGCGAGACGCCACGCACTTGCTCCGCCCATCCCCGAGGGCTATAGTCCAAACAGAAGATGCTGATTGATTTGGTGCGCCGGCGCATTCGATCGCGGCGCAGCATCACCGGCCGCCGGCCGAGCCGCATGACCGGCGTCAAAATGCCCCAGATGGGGCCTGGGAGGAAGATGGAAGATCATCTCAAACGCCTGCTTGAGGCCGAAGCCCGCGCACAGGGCATCATCGACGCCTCGAAAGCCGAACGCCAACGCATTATCGATGACGCGCTGGCTGCGGTGCGCAACAGCGAGGAACGCTTCGAGGCCGGCCGGGCCGATCTGCGCAGCCCGTTTCTGCGCGAGGCACATGGCCGTGCCGAACATGCGGTGGCTGAACTGACGCTCAAATTCGGGGAGCGCCAGCGCAATCTGCGCGAAATGGCCTTCCGCCACGAGGAGGAGGCGATCAGAGCTGCGCTGAACCTCCTTGCCAATCCCGATCGCTAGGGCAGGAGATGGAAGCCTGAGCGCACCGGACACGCCATGCATGCCTACCTGAACACCCGTGTCAGCCTTTTCGCCGGCCGCCTCTGGCAACCGGCGGATTACGCCGCCCTGCTCGACGCCGACGAAGCTGGCGTTGCCGCGGTACTGACCGACCGGGGCTTGCCGCAACTAGCGACCGGGTTCGCCGGCCGCGATAGCCGTTCGCTGGAACAGATTCTCATCGCGCAACTGATCAACGAAACGAACGTACTGATCCGTCCGCTCAGCGGCGACCAGCGCAACTTTCTGCTCTTCTGGACCGGGCGCTTCGAGATCAGTAACGTGAAAACCCTGCTGCGCGGGAAAATGACCGGCGAGCGGCCGGCAGCACTCCTCAGCCGCCTGACGCCGATGGGTGCCTTCGGGCGCCTCGACATGCAGGAACTTGCCCACACCGAGGACATGCATGAGCTTTTCCGCCGCCTGGAGGCCGGGCCATACGCCAGCATCGTGCGGCCGGCACAGCGGGTTTTCGCGGAAACCCATGACTCCTTCCTGCTCGACGCCGCCCTCGACCGGGGCTTCTACGAAGGCCTCGAACAACGCGCCCTTCCGCTCGAGTCTGCGGCTGGCGCATCGTTCCGGCGCCTGATGGGTGCGCTGATCGATCGCATCAACCTGGTTTGGCTGCTGCGCTACCGCTTCAACTACGGGCTGCCGCCAGCCCAGGTCTATTACCTGCTGATGGCCTCGCGCTACAGCCTGCCTGGCGCTCAATTGCGCAGACTGGCCGCCCTCGACAGCCTGGAAGCTGTTCTCGCAGAGCTGCCCGAGCAGCTGCATGACCAGTTGCAGGGCGTCACCGGCATCGCCGAGGTATACAACAGGCTTGAACGTGCCGCCGCCGAAGACGCACGCAAGGTGCTCCACTCCGGCGCCCCGGCAATCTCGCGCGCCTTCGCCTACCTCCTCCTGCGCTGGCGTGAATTGCGCTCAGTGCGGGCAGTCTTGCGCGGACGCCATCTCGACCTGCCGACAGCCAAGATTCATCTCGCCATGTACGACGCAAGCGCGGGGAGAGCCTGATGTTCCGCGCCGATCCCCTGGTCAAGATCCGCCTGCATGTGTTGGCTTCCGAAGCGGCCGACGCGGCGTTGGTGCTTGCCCATTTCGGCGTCTACAGTCCCGCCCAGCATGCTCCGGAGGAGCTCTCCGAGAACCCCGCCGAGGCTTACCGGGAAACCTGGCTGGAGGTCGAGTCCCGTACGGCGAAGCTGGCCGAGCACTGCAGCATTTCATCGCCACCGAAACTGCCCGAGGGGGCAGAAGCACCGACGCTGGACGACCTCGAGAAACTCAATGACTGGCTCAAGGAAGCCTTGAGCTGCTGCCTCGCCGCTTATGCCGGCGAGACCCGGATCGCCGAAGAAATCAAGCATCTCGATGCCTTGCAGGAAACCCTGGCGAAGCTCGAGCACCTCAACGTGGACCTGGCCTACCTGCTGCGTCCCGACGGGCTGCTGGCGGTCAACATCGGCAGCGTCCCCGCCGGCAGCCTCAAGCGGCTCGGCGAGGCACTGTCGATGGCCGGCTTCCTGGTTTCCACCTTCGACACGGTGTCCGACCAGGCCTATGCCGTGGTCGCTGGCCCCCGCGACCGCCACGAAGAAGTGCGCGGGCTGCTTGCCCAGGCAGGCTGGCGCGAAATGCCGATACCGCCGGAATTGCGCACCCACCCCCAGGCCGCACGCGAATGGCTGATCGAAGAGCGCAAGCGGGTCGCCGAGCGGAGCCAGGTCGAATGCCGGATCCTTGACGAGACACGCAGCCGCTATCGCAGCGGCCTGGACGAAGCCCGCCAGGTCGTCGAACTCGCTCGTCCGCTGGCCGAGGCCGCCTTGCTTGGCGTCCGCGGCCGCGGCACCTTGGCCAGCCTGTCCGGCTGGATACCCCGGCGCCGCGTCGCCAAGCTGAAGACAGATCTGGAAGCGCGTTTCCATGGCCATTTCTGGCTCGATATCGAACCGGCGAAGCCCGAGGAAGCAGCTGCGACTCCGTCGCTGGTGCATTACCCGGCTTGGCTTACCCCCTTCGTACCACTGGTCAGGAGCTACGGCATTCCGCGCTATGGCGAATTCGACCCGACCCTGCCCTTCGCCTTCACCTACCTGCTGCTGTTCGGCGCAATGTTCGGCGACATCGGCCATGGCGGCGTCATCGTCATCCTCGCCGCGCTGCTCTCCAAGCGCCTCGGCAAGGTCGCGTGGATCGGAATCGCGGCCGGCTTCGTGTCCATGCTCTTCGGCCTCCTCTACGGGAGCATCTTCGGCTTCGAAGACGTGATCGCGCCAGTCTGGCTTTCCCCGCTGCACAACCCGACCCACATGCTGACCATCGCCGTCACCTTCGGTGTCGGCTTCATCACCCTCGCCATGCTGGTCAACATTCGCAACCGGCTGTTTTCCGGCCGCGTTCATGAGGCCTTGTTCGACTCGGGCGGACTGGCCGGGCTTGCCTTCTACATCGGCGCCGTGGGCAGCATCGCCAACCTCGCCGGCGCGACGACGATCGCCGCCCCGTTCTGGGTACTGGCCAGCGCCGGTCTGATCGCCGTGGCGATCTTCAAGTGGGTCGAAACGCGCGCCGGTTTCGGCGAGCGAGCCCTGGTCGCCACCATCGAGACCCTCGAAACCGGCACCAACCTGTTCGCCAATACCCTTTCGTTCATGCGCGTCGCCGCCTTCAGCCTCAATCACGTCGCGCTGGCGCTGGCGGTCTTCGCGCTGGCCAGCGGTCTCGATTCGGTCGGCCACTGGCTGACCATCACGCTGGGCAACGTGGTGATCATCGTCCTCGAAGGGGGCATCGTCGCCATCCAGGCACTACGGCTGATGTACTACGAGGGATTCTCGCGTTTCTTCAGCGGCGACGGGATTCCCTTCATTCCGCTGAAACTGATGGATGCGAAGTGAGCATATGACTTTTTACGATTCTAGGAGAGAAAAATGAACTGGCTGATCGCCTTGTTGGGCATTTGCGCTGCCACCATGATCGTTACCGGCGTCTGGCTCGAAATGAAGCCGCGCCAACTGCCTTCGCCGCGCTGGCTGAAGGGCGGCGTAATGGCCAACTTCCTCGTCTTTGCCTTGGGGCTGGCTTCGACCTTGTTGCTCGGCATGCAGGAAGTGATGGCTGCCGAGCCGCTGGCCGGCGGCATCATGGAAATCTCGGCGGGCAAGGGCCTGGCCCTGATCGGCGTCGGCCTGCCCACCGGCTTGGCGGCAATCGGCGCCGGCATCGCCCTGGGACCGGTCGGGTCGGCTTCCTTGGCGGTTATCGCCGAAAAACCGGAGATGTTCGGGCGGACCCTGATCTACATGGGCCTCGCCGAGGGCATCGCGATCTACGGCTTGGTCATGTCCATCCTGCTGCTCGGCAGGCTCTGAGCGACGCGAGGCCGGTCATGGCACATCAGGCTGACGCTTCCCTTCCCGGCGCCCGGCTCGTCGTGTTCGCCAGCGCGGAACTGACCGACGGCTTCAGCCTGATCGGCGCCGAGGTGTATCCCGATGCGGATCCGGGGCGTGTCGAGGAAGTGCTGGCCCAACTGGTCAAGGACGGCAGCGCCGCCCTGGTTCTTCTGGAATCGCGGCTTTCCCGGCCGGCGGGTCCCTGGCTCAGCCGCCTACGCGACGAAGGCGGGCGTATCCTGGTGACCGAGTTGCCGCCCCTTACGGCGCCGCACGACTATGCGCCGGCCGTCGACGAGGTGGTGCGCGCCGTACTTGGACCGGAGGCCTTGGCATGAACGCTGCGGGATGCCCGAACCTTTCCGCAAGGCATGAAACGAATTATCGAGGGAAACGCTAATGGAAACAGATGTTCAGGTCAGCCAGCTGGAAGATGCATTGATCCGCCAGGCCGAGACCCTGGCCCGGGAGCAGCGCCAGAACGCCGAGTCGGCGAGGGCTCGCATTCTCAAGGAGGGTGCCGATCGCCTGAAACTGTTCACCGAACGCGAAGCACTCGCCGCCCGTGTTGAAGCTGAGCGCATGGTCCGCCGTCAGGTGCAGGCGGCCGAATTCCGCATGGCTGCCGAACTGGACCGTTTGCGTTGGGCGCTCACCGAAGACATCCTTTCCGGCATGCAACTGGCCTTTCGCCATCTGGTCGAAGATGACCTGCGCTACCGTGAGTTGCTCGAAGGGTGGTTGGCCAGTGCAGCGCGCGCCTTGCCTGCGGGCGACCTGATCGCCGAAGTTCGCGACCAAGACCGGCCTCGCCTCGAACCCGCCTGGGCCGCGATGATCGAGCGTGCGGCACCGGGTCGCAAGGTCGAGCTTCAATCGTACGGGAGCATGGGCGAAGGCGGCATCCGCGTGTTGCTGGCCGACCGGCGCGCCCAGATCGACCAGACGTTCGAGGCAAGGCGATCAAGGCTTGCCGACGAACTTGCCCGGGAGGCCATGGAACATCTGTTCGCCAGCACCCCGAATCTGGGAGCGCTGCTTCATGGCTAGCAACAGGATTCCTCTCCGGCGGCCGCTCTCTCGCGCCGTGATTCATCAGCGCAACCAATGGAATGCAAATGGGCAAGATACTTGAAATAAATGGTCCGCTGGTCAGGCTGGAACTGCCGGAGGCCGTGATCGGCGAACAGGTCCGGGTCGGCGCGATCGGACTGATCGGCGAGGTCATTGGCCTTCACGGCGACGGCGCGCTGGCGCAACTCTATGAAGACACCGGCGGCCTGCGTCCGGGAGAGGTCGCCGAGGGGTTGGGCTGGCCGCTGTCGGTCGAACTCGGCCCCGGCCTGCTCAATGCCATCTTCGACGGCGTGCAGCGCCCGCTCAGTGCGGTCAGGGCCAAGAGCGGCGACCGCATCGCGCGCGGCGTCTCGGTTCCCTCCCTGCCCCGCGACCGAAGTTGGCGCTTCGTCCCCGATCCGAAATGGTCGGGCGGCGGGCATATCGCCGGTGGCGACGTGCTGGGCACGGTGCAGGAAACGGCGTCCATCCAGCACCGCATCCTGACCCCGCCGCTGGTCCACGGCGAACTGCTCGAACTCGCTCCGAAAGGCGACTACACCATCGAGGAAGTGATCGGGCGGATCAAGCTGCCGGACGGACGCATCGAGAAGCTGCAGATGTTCCACCGCTGGCCGGTGCGTACCCCGCGCCCCTTCAGGAAGCGCGACCACGCGGTCAAGCCGCTGATCACCGGGCAGCGCATCCTCGACACTTTCTACCCGCTGCTCAAGGGTGGCAAGGCGGCGATCCCCGGCCCCTTCGGTGCCGGCAAGACCATGCTCCAGCAGCAGGTAGCCCGCTGGTGCAACGCCGAGATCGTCATCTATGTCGGTTGCGGGGAACGCGGCAACGAACTGACCGACGTGCTGGAGTTCATGCCAGAACTGAAGGACCCCTATACCGGCCGCCCACTGATGGAACGCACCCTGCTCGTCGCCAACACCTCGAACATGCCGGTCGTCGCACGCGAAGCTTCGGTTTACGTCGGCATGACCCTGGCCGAGTATTTTCGCGACCAGGGCTACGACGTGGTGATGGTTGCCGACTCGACCAGTCGCTGGGCCGAGGCCCTGCGCGAGGTCGCCGGCCGGCTCGGCCAGATGCCGGTGGAAGAAGGTTACCCGGCCTACCTTGGATCACGCCTCGCGGCCTTCTACGAACGTGCCGGGCGCGTCGAGACGCTGGCTGGCGAGCACGGCTCGGTCACCCTGATCGGGGCAGTTTCACCGCCGGGCGGCGATTTCTCCGAGCCGGTGACCAGCCATACCAAGGAAATCGTCCAGACCTTCTGGGCGCTTTCCAAGGAACTCGCCGATGCCCGCCACTACCCGGCGGTCGACTGGCTGGAAAGTTTCTCCGGCTACGTACCTTCGGCCGCCCGCTGGTGGGCGGAGAACGTCGATCCCGGCTGGGAAGCGGCTCGCGGCGAAGCCCTCGACCTGCTCTCCGCTTCCGAGGAACTGCAGCGGATCGTCAACCTGGTGGGCGTCGAGGCCCTGTCGAGCGAGCAGCGCTGGATACTCGAATCGGCCAACCTGATCAAGGAAGGGCTGTTGCAGCAGGCAGCGACCGACGACATCGACAGCTTCAGTTCGCCGGAGAAGCAATACACCCTGCTCGCCGCGGTGCTGGAAATCCACCGCCAGGGCCTCAAGCTGGTCAAGCTCGGCGCTCCCGCGCGGCGGCTGATCCAGATGCCGCTGCTGTCTCAGGCGCGGCGCTGGAAGAGCCAGTTCAAGTCGGACGAGATGGCTGGGCTGAAGGAAAAAATCACCAGGATCCCCGCTGAGTTCGAGTGGATTGCACTTGATTACGAGGGCGCGAAGCCCGTCCCGGCGGGCGCATCCGAAAGCCAGGCGTCCCAACCATGAAAAACATCGAATTCCGCACAGCTACCTCGGCCCAGGGCGGCCTGATCGTCATGGGCGGCGTACCCGGCGTAGCGGCCGGCTCGCGAGTGCAGGTGCGCGACCACAACGGGCGCCTCCGTTCCGGACTGGTCATCCGTACCGCCGACGACGCCGTGCTCGTCGAAGTCTTCGAGGGCACCGACGAACTCGACCTCGAGCGGACCTGGGTGCGCTTCCTCGACGAACCGTTCAAGCTGCCGGTGTCCCGCGACATCCTCGGCCGCATGTTCAACGGCGCCGGCGTGCCGCGCGACGGCCGGCCGCCGATCATCTCCGCCGACCGCCGCGATGTGAACGGCGAACCGATGAACCCCGCCTCCCGGGCCTACCCGCGAGAGTTTATCCAGACCGGCATCTCCGCCATCGACGGCATGAACTCGCTGACGCGCGGCCAGAAGCTGCCCATCTTCTCGGGCGGCGGCCTGCCGCACAACCGCGTCGCGGCGCAGATCGTCCGCCAGGCACGCCTGCTCGGCGAGGACACCTCCGAATTCGTCGTCGTCTTCGCCGCCTTCGGCGCTTCGCACGCCGATGCCCGCTTCTTCCAGGAGAGCTTCGAGGAAAGCGGCGTCCTCAACAATGTCGTGGTCTTCCTCAACCTCGCCGACGAGCCGGTCATCGAGCGCCTGCTGACCCCGCGCGCCGCGCTGACCGCCGCCGAGTACCTCGCATTCGACCTCGACTACCACGTGTTGGTAGTGATGACCGACATGACCGCCTATGCCGAAGCCCTGCGCGAAGTGGCGGTGCTGCGCGGCGACGTTCCGGCGCGCAAGGGCTACCCGGGCTATCTTTATTCGGATCTGGCGGAAATCTACGAGCGCGCCGGGCGGATCAAGGATCGTCCCGGTTCGATCACGATGATTCCGGTGCTGTCGATGCCTTCCGACG
>Ga0209507_1002986_pt1 | contig 10948 bp, 12 predicted proteins | sample AD_UKC028_MetaG_FD_184414 | JGI IMG/M metagenome (GOLD analysis project Ga0209507, IMG submission 184414) | Active sludge microbial communities of municipal wastewater-treating anaerobic digesters from USA - AD_UKC028_MetaG (SPAdes) (version 2) | ecosystem: Engineered > Bioreactor > Anaerobic >...
AGATGCTGACCCCCTCTTCGAGGATGGCTTCACCTATGACGCGGGCGGATACATCTATGAAAACAGTTTCATGGATGACCGGAGACTTGCCCTGGAAAGATGAAATGTTGTTCGCCATAATCATCAATAGTGTTTGTTATGATCCACGATCCACGATGGAAAAAAGCGGTCAATCATCAGTTGTGAAACAGAAAACAGAAGAAAATTGTTCATCGCTTTTTTTATTTCATCGTGCACCGGGTTTATTACCCTTCTGCGTATTCTTCAAGATAGCGCTCTATGTACGCGGCCACCTTCTTGCTTGGCTGATAAATGCCGAAGTGGCCCTCGCAAAGAATATCGGCGTTGAGGGCGATGAGCTGTTCCATGGACGTCTGCCAGTGGGTCATATTGGCGCCGAAATCGGCAAGGAAAGGTCCATGTATGTCCTGGCCGAACAGGACACGTTTGCCGTCTTTGTCAAGATATACCGATATGGAGCCGGGAGTATGCCCGGGGGTATGGAGAAGGACAACATCATGACCGCCAATGGAGAGCACCTCTTTGCTGCCGGAAAATTTCAGGTCCACCGGCAGTGGCTTAAATCTGACCCCGTACCATTGTGCCGCCGTCAATCTCTGATCGCCCTGTTCGACCGGCAAGGCGTCAAGTTCGTGCATTACGATCTTTGCGCGGGACCTTTCCTGGAGCGCGCCGCCGCCGCCGACATGGTCTATGTGGCAATGCGTCAGGATGATCGTGGATAAACGGGATACGTCAAAACCGAGCTTTTCGATGTTGTGTACGATAAGGCTTGTGCTTGTACCGGCTCCGGCATCGATGAGAACGAGTTCGCCAAGATCCAGGAGATAGACACAGCAATCCTTTGGATCTGTGATATCGGAACTGCCGACGAGATAGATGCCTTTGTGGATCTCTTTAGGGCCCATAAGAGGTTTCCTTTTTAAAATAGTAAAAGTTAAAAGCGGTGATCAATTTACAAAGCACCTGTGACCAGTGGGAAGAAATAAATAACGGGATCGGCAAGCAGATGCCAAAAATATGCTTGCCGCCGCTCCCTTGCCGGTTGTTGAGATTTGCCCACCGGTCATTTGCGCTCTGACCTGGTAAAGATTCTACGTTTGCAGCAGGGATATTGCAAGACTTTTCAAGATGTGATCAACGGTTGTTGCCCGCGGTCAATTATCCTTTGTTTCCCATTTCTTGACACCAAGGGCACCTCATTGTAATATCAAGGAAAAAGGAGGACCGAAGGATGAAGATAAAATGGTACGGCCATGCGGCCTTTCTTATAACGACGGAGAAAGGCGTGAGGATAATTGTTGACCCTTACCAGTCCGGGGCGTTCGGAGGGGCCCTTTCCTATGGCAAGATCACAGATGAGGCGGACATAGTTCTTTCAAGCCACGACCACGATGATCACAATTATACAAAAGACATAAAAGGAAAATTCACTTATATAAACAAACAGGGTGTTTTTGAAGAAAAAGGGATCAAAATAAGGTCCATCCCGACTTTCCACGATCAGTCAAAGGGTAGCGAAAGGGGAAAGAACCTCATATTCACCATAGACGCAGATGATATCAGGCTGGCGCACGCCGGTGACCTCGGGCATTTACTGGATGCCGCAGCCGTGAAGGAGATAGGCAAGATCGACATATTGCTCATCCCCATCGGCGGTTTCTATACGATAGATGTGAAAGAAGCGGAGAAGGTTGTTGAAGAACTGAAACCCCTTGTTACCATACCGATGCACTACAAGACCCAAAGGTGCGATTTTCCCATATCCACCGTCGAGGAATTTACAAAAAGCAAAAAGAACGTAAAAGACGAAGGAAAAACAGAGGTGGAATTCTCGCGGGCAACGCTTCCGCAGCAAGGGGAGATTGTGGTCCTGCGCCATGCGCTTTAATTGACCGGACCGGAGGAAGACAAGGATGCTTGAAAAACTATTTTCAAAGCGGGATATTGCGAAAACAGTAAAAAAACTTGCCAGGAAGATAGAAAAAGACTTCAAAGGCGAAGAGATAATATTTGTATGCCTGTTAAAAGGCTCCTTTATGTTCACATCGGACCTTGTTCGCTGCATCAGGAACCCTTCGAGGATCGATTTCATGCGGGTTTCGTCATATGGCAGCGCGATGAAGACAAAAGGTACGGTCAACGTGCTCAAAGACATGGAAGAAGATGTTGAGGGAAAGAACATCGTAATCGTGGAAGACATCATAGATTCGGGGCTTACCCTTACCCATATAAGGGAAATGCTCAGAAAGCGAAACCCGAAGTCTCTCAAGATCTGCGCACTGTTAGACAAAAGGGCAAGACGGGAGGTTGAGATCGAGGGCGATTATGTTGGTTTTACCATTGATGACGGGTTTGTTGTAGGCTACGGGATCGACTATGCCGAACAGTATAGGAACTGCCCGGAAATATGCGTGGTAGTGGGGGAAGAAGGTAAATGAAACCGCGCGGCATACCGGTTTTTATTATCGCACTGACATTCTTTACATTGGTCTTTGCCATAGAGTGTAAAGCGCGGACCTTTCAAAACGAACCAGACGGCTATAATGGTATATTCTGGGGAACACCCGTTGGGGACCTGAGCTCAATGGAACATGCGGGAAAAGACAAAAATGTTCCTGGCATATCATTGTACCGGCGAATCGGGGAAGATCTTTCCTATGGCAGGGCGCGGCTTGTGTCCATCGAATACGGGTTTGCCGGAGGCCTGCTGACATCTGTTACCCTAAGAGTGAACTCTCTTTTAGAGTATCTTTTAATGAAGGAAGAAGCTATTAGAAGATACGGAAAAGGAAAAGAAATGGACCCTTTCTCTGAAAGATTTGTCTGGGAAGGAAAAAGAACGACAATAATGCTGATCAGCGCATTTGATATGTCTTGAGACGGTGCCCATGGGGAGGGACTCCTCATTTTGAAGAAGAACGAATAATAACCAATTGCCAAATTCCAGTAACCAAAAGAGAACAGGCAGGGGGATAAACAATTATTAAGACAATGGTCGATTATCGAAAAAAAAGAAAATTAACATCATGTCCGCCAGTCCCACTGTTTTTATATGGTTATTGAATATTGGTAAATCGGTAAAATCATCGATTCATTAAAAGGAGGGTTTATGGAGGTTCTTGTCCTGTATTATTCGAGATCGGGGAACACAAAAAAGCTGTCTGAGGCAATAGCCTCAGGTGTGAGATCTGTACGCGGCGTCAAATGTATCATGAAGGACACAGATCAGGTCGTGAAAGAGGATTTTTTAAAAGCGGACGCGATTATAGCCGGTTCGCCGGTGTATTTCGGGACAATGGCGGCCCAGCTGAAAGAGGTATTTGATAAATTTGTCGTAGTGAGAAAGAAAATGGGCGACAAGATAGGAGCGGCCTTTGCCACATCCGGCGATCTCTCGGGCGGCAAGGAAACAACGATGATGTCCATCATCCAGGCATTTCTTATCTATGGAATGATAGTTGTGGGCGATCCGCTGGATGCCACGGGCCATTACGGGGTATCCTGTACGGGAGAGCCTGACGAAAAAACAACCAATAACGCGGGGAAACTTGGGAAAAGGGTGGCAAATCTGGTGAAAGCAATGAGGAAGAAAGGGTGATGTTCCACGTGGAACATAAAGAGGTTTGCTGATAATAGGCCAAAGATGACGGGCGAAGCGGCTTGAACAGCCATCAATGCTTGAATGGAAAATACAAAAGCTTAAAAAAGACAGTTTCAGACGTTTCAATAGAAAAGAAAACTGCCTGAGTGTTTGAAGTGGAAAGGTAAAGAACAAGGTAAGGGGCGCTTCGGCAGCTTGAAAAAAGTGTTACAGTTAATGGAGTATCCGTGAAAGAACGCAAGAAAGGTTCACAAAGTTTACGGGAATTTAAAACAGGTGAATGACGTGAGAATTACCAAAGAGCCTGTCAAAAAAAGCAGAACAGGTGGAGAGAGGGGGATCGCGGGTGAGGTCAAGGCCCTGATGAAGACCGCGGCCCGGCTGCAAAATGCCCTGAAAAGGTTCCGGACCGTTGAAAAGGCGCTGGAAGACAGTGAGGCAAAATACCGGTTGCTGGTGAAACATTCCTCGGATGGCGTACTGCTGTTCGACCCACATACCCTTGAGATCCTCGAGGCAAATACAAGCTTTCTCTTGATGACGGGCTACGAAGAAAAGGAGATCACAAGTTTTAGACTGACCGATATAATCTTGATGAGCAAAAAAGAGATCATTGCAAACGCAAAAAAAGTCCTGCAAAAAAAAGAGCTTGTCTTCGGATTACGTAAATACCGAAAAAAAGACGGTACTTTGATCGATGTTGAAATAACCTCGTCCCTCATTAACCACAATAACGCGAAATTTATCATGGTCAATGTTCGTGATGTGTCAGACAGGCTCAGGTCCCAGCATAAACTTGAGAAACAGGCAGACATACTGCGCGAACAAGCTGAAATCATAGATATAGCCGAAGATGCGATCATCGTTCAGGACATGAAGGGAAGAATAACATTCTGGAACAATGGGGCACGTGGACGATACGGTTTTACGTCTGAAGAAGCCCTGGGAAAGAACGTTTCCCGTCTGTTGAGAACAAAATTTCCAGAGAAAGTGGAAAATATAAGGAAAAAGATCCTTTTTAAAGGGAAATGGGATGGTGAGATCACCCAGAAGACAAAAAGCGGCAGGGAATTGGTCGTTTTCAGTAAATGGAAACTGAGACGTGACGAAAAAGGCAGGCCCGTTGCAATTCTGGAGATCAACAACGACATAACGGAGAGAAAACGGGCGGAAAGATCTCTGGAAGAATCAAAAAAAGAATTGGAAAGCAGGGTGGCCCTGCGCACCAGCGAGCTCATGAATGCCAATTCCCGTCTTGTATTTGAGTTGAAAAGGCGAAAACAGGTTGAAGATCTTTTGAGAAGGGCAGCGGAACGTTACAAGGACCTTTTTGATAACTCCCCCATAGGTATTTATCGAATAGATCAGGACGGACGGATCCTGATGGCAAATCCTGCGCTGATACGCATGATGGGCTACGCTTCTTATGACGAATTCTCCTCGGTCAGATCCTTCAAGAAGAGCTGCGAGCCTACGTATCTCGGAAAAAAGATAAAGGACCGCCTGGAAAAGGAGGGTCGGATACGGGGTTTCGAGGCAAGATGGAAATTGCCTGATGGATCGGTAATATATGTGAGCGAAAATGCGCGCGCAATAAAAGACGATGATGGAAAAACGCTTTATTATGAAGGGACAGTTGAGGACATCAGCGAGCGCAGGCAGACGCAGGAAAGGATAGACCAGTACCAGAGGCAGCTTCGGTCCCTTGCATCGGAGCTTTCCCTTGCGGAGGAACGCGAAAGGAGGAGGATAGCCACACTCCTGCACGATCACATCGGCCAGATGCTGGCGGTGTCAAAGATCAAGCTTGGCTCGATTCAGGATGTATTGAAAGATAACGGTCTTGCAGATGAGATAAAAGAGATCCGCGATCACGTAGGTCAGGCCATCAAAATTACCCGCTCGCTGACATTCGAGCTCAGCCCGCCCATTCTCTACGATCTGGGGCTTGAGGCAGCCCTCGAATGGCTCACGGAACAGCTCGAAGAACAAAGCTCCATCCGGAGGGAGTTCGAAAGCGACGGCGTATACAAACCTATAAGCGACGGAATGCGGGTGCTCCTTTTCACCGCGGTGCGCGAGCTTCTTGTAAACGTGACAAAACATTCAGGCGCCTCGCAGGTAAAGGTTACAGTAAGGCGGCCGGATGGGAACATATCCATACACGTCGCAGACAACGGCTCCGGCTTCAATGCTTCAAAGCGCAGTTACCATATTGCAGAGGCAAGAGGATTCGGGCTTTTCAGTATACGTGAACGGCTCCACTCTCTGGGAGGCCACATGGACGTACGTTCCGGCGTAGGCAGGGGAACAAGGATAATCCTCATAGCTCCGCTTGAGCATGAGGAAGTTGAATAGGAGAAAAAAATGAAAATAAGGATTCTGCTTGCCGACGATCACAAGATCATAAGGGAAGGACTAAAGGCCCTTATAGAAAAGCAGGCCGACATGGAAGTGGCAGCCGAAGCGCAGGACGGGATGACAACGATCAAACTGGCCCAAAAAATACAGCCCCATATCATTATCATGGATATCGGCATGCCCGAAATGAACGGCATAGAAGCGACGCGGCAGATAATCTCAGAAAACGGAAATGTTAAGATAATCGCCCTGTCGATGCATTCTGACAGGAGGTTCGTGCTGGAAATGCTCAAGGCCGGCGCATCGGGGTACCTTCTGAAGGACAGCGCATTCGAGGAACTCGTCACGGCGATCCACACAATTATGTCGAATCAGCCCTATCTCAGCCCAAAGGTCACCGATATTGTTGTCAAAGAATACCTCCACAGCCTCCCGAAGAACGAATCAAATGTTTTTAACATTTTGACAGTGCGGGAAAGAGAGGTTCTCCAGCTTCTTGCCGAAGGCAAGAGCACGAAGCAGATAGCGTCGACGCTCAATCTCAGCGTCAAAACAGTAGAAACCCACAGACAGCAGATCATGGACAAACTCGAGATCCGTTCCGTCGCGGAGCTTACAAAATATGCCATACGGGAAGGGATTACCTCGCTCTGAGGTATCCGGGGACCATCGGAACAGCAATGCGCAGATATATTTCCTAAGGGATATTTCCCCCGAAAATCAGGGAAACCCCGATATACAAATTTACTGAACTATACTAATAATTCTATTTAGAGTTTTAAGGGGAAGGGACAAACAAAAAACATTCCAAGTTTCAAGCCGTTTTGGGTACGGTTTATGTATGCAGGGGAAGGGGGAACAAACACCTAACCAATCCAACAGGACTTTTGAGCCTGAGCACCTCATAAAAGCCTCGTTTCTGCTGTTGCCCCGACTTAAGGCCGGGATCTGGAAGATTCGCAAACCCCCCCGTATTTGCGAGATCCCGGCCTTAGTCGAGGTATCAAAAACAAAAATACCGGTTATGGGTCATAGGTTATGGGTCACAGGGGGAGAGGAACCTTCCAGAGATCTGTGATCAGGGGCCAATGGTTTGTTCTTTTGCTCTGAGAGATGACGACGCACGACGAAGCCGTCAGGATCTTTCCGTCTGGACTTTTTAAATTCAAGATGGTTTATATACTGTGGTGTATGTATCGGTATCGGAATGTTGCGGTGTGAAATACCGAGGGAGGGAAAATGCCAGATAAAAAAAATGAAAATTATGGGCTTGTAAACAGGGATGATTGCCTTGTCGTGGTAATTGATGTGCAGGAAAAATTGATGCCTGTTATTTCCGATAAGGATGAAGTGATTGCCAACACTGTTAAGCTTGTGGAATTTTCGAAGATATGCGGTATTCCTCTCGTGGTTACGGAACAGCAAAAACTTGGCCCGACGGTGGCACAGGTTAAAGACCTGTTGAAAGAAACCCGGGTGATAGAAAAAGTTCATTTTAATTGTTTCTTTAACGAACAGTTCAAAGAACAAGTAGAAAGATCCCGGCGAAAGACCCTCATTATTTCCGGCGTAGAGGCCCACATATGTGTCACACAGACCGCGCTCTATTCGTTGAAAGACTACAGGGTGCATATTGTGGGGGATGCCGTTTCGTCCCGGTCGTCCCGGAACAAGGACCTTGCCCTCGGGAGGATGCGCGATGCAGGGGCAATCATCAGTTCAACGGAGATGTTCATATATGAGATGCTCGTAAAGGCCGGAACGGAAGAGTTTAAGACTGTACTGCCCCTCGTAAAATAGAAAGACAGGTTGTTGATTGCTGCGGTTTCTCCAGTTTCCCTGGCTATTCGCGAGTAAGACAAAGGTAGCAAAGAAACCAGGCGAGCCCGCGGCTCCACTTGCCGTGCACATGTGAGGCAAGTTTTTAGTTTCTCAATACCAATGCAATAATGTCCGATGATATGTATTACTGAGGCAATATAATAATGGTATTATTCATAAATATATTATTAACCATATAAATATAGTCGTTTTAATACATATGCGTATATTATATAGTTTCTATTTAACCTGTTTATTATAAATCAGAGAAGGGTTTTCCAGGTATGGGTGCCGGGAAGGAAGGGCGTGCCATATCATTTCCCGGCACGTTTTTTGAACGGACGCAAAAAAACGATCTCGTGTCACGACGGTAAGGCCCGGTCATGCAACAAAGGGATAAATTATGAAAAAAGGGAAATGTTTTTCAAATCATTCACTGTTTTTTATACTCGATTACAGTTGGTGAAATCTTGAGCCCTTCAATGAAGCGGTCAGCGTCCTGATCCAAAATTTCATATTCCCAGATATCACGTGAAAAATCTTCACCTTTATTGACCACCCTCTCAACAAATCCGTAGGATTCTATCATTGCGCCGTTCGCGTTGAGCTTGTCGGCAGGAAGCTCGTGGGGATTCCCCTTGCTGTCGACCCTGTTTTTGAATATGACCTTAAATAATGCCATTTTTCCACCCTCCTTTTTCATATTGGATCACACGGTTAAATGTTTTGTAGTGCCTGTCGAAGGGTTTGTCAAGGTTTTAATGTTTGAAAAACTGTTTGTTGCGTTTCCTCGGTTTCCCATGTTTCCTTAGTTGTTTACAACCAGATAAACCAAAGAAGCCGGACAAACCGCGATCTTTTCCATTAAAAAAGCCCTGGATCACGTTTGTGTGAAAATATTATGGGCCATGGATTTACCCATGGCCCATCACCTGTAACCTAATGATCTGTCTTTGTTTATTGTTTTACGTATACCAGGTCAGTTGACAGGAAGCTGCCACCCTTGTTGGTCTTGGCCCAGCTCGCGTCAACACCGAAGAGCTCCACAACCTCAAGCTCGCCCTTGAAAGCGCCCTTCTTCCTGCCGAGTGGCTGCCTTGTCTTGGGATCTATGATCTCTTCACCGGGGGAATAGACTTCGAGGATCTTGCCTTTTTCGAGCCCCGAAAGCCTTCCGGCGTTAATGTACACCTTTGTGCCTTCAACGGAGGCGATGCGCGTGTGCCAGTCAACGGAGAGAACGGTCTTCAGAACGTCTTCCGCGATCATCTCGATGGCGAGGTCTATTGCCTTGATCTTTGCCTTCTCAGAACTGAGGTCACCTTTTTCCCGTGATAGGGAAATGGGGTTTCTTCCCGAAAGCTGCTTCATCATCAGGGCCGTTTCCGTGTTGAATATATCAATGGAAAGCTTGGACATGGCGAAAGAAACCTCTTTCTCGTCTTTGCCCTCAATCTTGGAAGAGCTTGTATAAACATCGGAGAGGGTGCTTCTGAGGATTGCCTGAACACCGAACACTTCGTTCATTCTCCTCATATTGGCCGGTTCGAAATAGGACCCCTTGATATTCAGCGTGTTGGGGTCCACGCAAATAACGGTGCCGGTGCTCTCGAGTCTTGATACGATGCGTTTGGTGGCCAGTTCCCCGAGGCCTTCCGATTTGTAGTTGGTCTTGTCCGTCACGGGAAGGACAATGATCCTCCGTTTCATCTTGGGAGAGGGATATTCAAAGGATATGAGCCCCGGCATATAGCCCAACCCTATGGGCATGGCCCCCATCTGCGCCGGATATGCCATCTGCGGCTGGATGCCTTTTTTCTTAAGCTCTTCCTCAAGTTTCGCGATTCTTCTTTCCAGCTCGTCGCGTTCTTTCTTGCTGGTGCCACCCGTGCTGAAAGAGAGGGCTTCGCCGATGCCTGGCGCATACTGGTCTTTGCGTATCCAGACATATGCCGGCTCATAGGGCGTCAACATATATTTTCTGTTCCTGGTGTATATGTATTCCACGCCGTCGATGACCTTGATGTCGCCGAGCTCGGGTTCCTTGACCTCTTCAGCAGATTCTCCCCGGGGAGATTTTTTCTGGCCAGTTTTGGATGCTTCCGATGTTTTGTCCGCCTTCGATGACCCTTCGTCCTTCTTTTTGCCGAAGGGCATGTAACTGCAGGAAACCAAAAAAAGTAAAAGTAATAAAATTATATATTTTTTCATGGTCTGATTATAAAGTAAGACAAGACGAAAAGTCAAATTTTTGTGTGTTAAGAAAGCTTAAAGTCCTATATCTCGCCAAGGAAAACAGGAAGGGAAAAATAGAACGTGCTTCCTTTTCCGGGTGCGCTTTCGACGCGGATGGACCCGCCGTGGCCCTCGATGACGGATTTGACGATAAAAAGACCGAGGCCGCTGCCGTCCTCTTTCTTCCCGAAGCTCCCCCGGCGGTATTTTTCAAAAATGTAAGGGAGCTCCGAGGGCGGTATGCCGATCCCCCTGTCCGCGACGGATGTTATTATCATATCGTTCTCTTTTCTTGTGGTTATCAAGACCCCGGCGTCTTCAGGGGAGAACTTGAGGGCGTTAACCACGAGGTTGACTATGACCCGTTCTATATATGTCTTATCGGCAAGCACAAGGGAGGTATCGCCTGCGTCGGCATATTGCACCCGCTGACCGTAGAGACCTGCGATATCGCGGATGACCTCGGAAAGGTCTATGGGCGAGACAACAAGATCGAGCTTTCCCGACTCGATCCTGGAGACGTTGAGATAGTTTTCAACAAGATGCTGGGTTTTGGAGATATTCTCCATGATGGCCGCCAGTTTTTCCCTCAAAGGATCTTCAACGGTGCCATATTTCCCTCCGAGGATGCGCGCGAGGAACCCGGCGACAGGCATGAGAAATGACTTGATATCATGTGTTATGGAAGAGACGAAATCCGCCTTGAACTCATCTATCTTTTTCTCCCTTGATATATCCTGGAAAAGGAGTATATGTCCCTGCCTGTCGTTTTCCAGGATATAAGGCGAGACGAACATCCTGAGGTAAAGAGGAAGCTGGTCTTTTTCAAGGACAAGTTCTTCAACAACGGTATGTTTGTTTTCGCTGATGGACAGCGGCGGGAACAGTCCCTGATACCTGTTCCCC
>Ga0209507_1002987_pt1 | contig 10947 bp, 8 predicted proteins | sample AD_UKC028_MetaG_FD_184414 | JGI IMG/M metagenome (GOLD analysis project Ga0209507, IMG submission 184414) | Active sludge microbial communities of municipal wastewater-treating anaerobic digesters from USA - AD_UKC028_MetaG (SPAdes) (version 2) | ecosystem: Engineered > Bioreactor > Anaerobic >...
GGTGGGCGGCGTGCTTTGCGTTGAAGACTTCGTGGGGGTGGTGTTTCCCGGGGGTACTGCCGGATGTCATAGGGAATTGTTGGAAAATGACAGGGATAACGGTTACCCCCGGAAAAGTCAGGGCGGAAAAACGAAAGCGGTTTTCCGCGAGGGACCTTTCAGCCCTTTGCGGGGGGCCAGTATCACGTCTTCCGGCCATAGACTGCAAACAACAAGCCCGCGAACGTGAGCCGGCCGTTCCGGTCGGCGTCTCTCAGCTCCGAGAGCCACGCGTTCGCCTCATCAAGGGAGAGCACTCCCTTCCCCTGCGATGCTGCGAGGAACTGGTCCATGTTGATCATCTTCCTGACGAGGTCAAGGTCGTGCAGGACGAGCGGTTCGGGGTGGATGACGACATCCTCAAGCCCCCGCTCGCGGAAGTACCGGTAGAGCTTCCTCCCCGTGGAACCGTCCACGAACTGCTCGCCGCAGAACCGGAAGAAGGTGCGTCCTGTATCATGGCTGTCGGGGTCGATAACATCTGTCGCCCAGTCCGGCTCAACGGCGACGAGCCGGCCGCCCGGGCGCAGGACACGGACCATCTCGTCAAGAATCCGGTCGGTTTTATCGACGATCTGGAGCGTCCGCTCGATCCGCACGGCATCGAAGCTCGCATCGGGAAAGGGAAGGGCACGGACATCCCCGGACCGGAATGTAACCGCAAGGCCCGTCGCAGCCGCCCTCTTCGTTGCCAGTGCTAGAAGGTGTTCGCTGATGTCGATACCGGTGACACGACCGTTCTTTCCGACAATTTCTGCCATCCGGATCGCATCGAAGCCGGCACCGCACCCGGCATCGAGGACGGTATCCCCCGGTCTCAGGCCAAGGTACCGGTACGTATTGACCTTCAGCTGCCGGATCGGTGGCAGGGCATCGACGTATTCGAGATATCGTGCAAGGGCATCGGCGTCCTGTGCAGCATCGACATTCCGGAACTCGGATGCGATGGTCCGTTCTGCCATGCCGGTATGGTTGGACGTGTGCTGCCTTATTGATGCCGGAAAGCGATGTACGCGATTGCCCCGTTCCCGTGCGGCAGTCCGGATAGATGAAAGATCAGCCGTTCAACCGCCCGCAGCGATCGTCGTGTCCTTCTTTCCGGCGGCCGTGCTGTGGACATTCTCTGTCTCGCGGATATTCCGGAACTTGCGGTATGCCTCGCGCCAGATCCTGGTATTGGATTCCACCAATGCCAGTTGCCATGCAATGCTGTCCGTCAGCGCAGTTGCAGTACCAGCCCGCGTTATCACGGCGTTTCTCTCCGCCTTTGCCGAATGAACCGCATCTTCTGCGGGAGGGGGGACAATCCCTTCAGCCAGAGCAGATGTGCAGCCTGAAAGGGCGGCAATCATTCCAAGAGATAGTATCACAAAGAATGGCCGGATTTGAATATTCATTGCAGAACGTACTGGCGTTATTCCATTGTAAAACCGGGCGAAAGGATTCGTATCGCTCGATCGCCTGAACGATCCGTTTTTCCCTGGCTGATCTCTTCTATACTGGCTGGAACGGAGCGAAGGCGAGTCCTGCGGCCATAGTACGGCGAAATACCCTGCTATATTTAAATTTATAGGTAGCAATGCACCGGCGCGTTGCATGCACTTAATATAGCCAGTGTTGATGAGATTTGTATAATTCAATGAACCGTTTGGTTATACCATTGAAATGGCAGGTTAGGTCCAAAGGAAAGGGATGCATCTGATGAAAAAAAGTTTAATTGTAATGGTTGTATTTACCGCTATCTTCCTTGTCGGCTCGGTATCGGCCTATGGACCGATCACCTTTGACTATAATGGTAATCTGATAGTCACCTACGTGAGTCAGTCGACGACCTCCAATGATGAATTTGGCATTTACTTCCCGGTCACAAAGAGCCTTGGTACTATCCATGGGGATATGCCTGCTGTTACCGGCACAAAGTACTCCGATGTTGGCCGATGTTCACCGGGATCGGATATCGTCTTATATGTTACAACCCCTGGAAAAGAGACCTATTATTCTGATAAACCTGCCACTGATGGAAACAACCATGTGTTCGTAGAGAAATTGGACAATGGAGCCTATACTGTCGCATTCGAAGATAATGCGAAAACCTCTTCTGAGTCAGAAATAAACGATGTTGTCTTAACGGTCCAGTGTGAAGCGGATCCAACTCCTGTTCCCGAGTTCCCGACCCTCGCCCTGCCTATTGGGATGATTATCGGTGTGCTCGGCGGAGTACTCTTCGTTCGCGAAACCCGGGAATCCTGATTTTTTCTCCATTGAATATCGGCCACGCATCCGTGGTTTCCTTTTTTTACGACAAAGCAGCCTGTCCGCCGATCGTCCGGTGGTCCTGTACCGGAACATTCCGGACCCTGGGTGAAAACGGGGGAATACCACGAAAAGGGAGATGAGGACAATGATCTCCAAAGCGGTCCCGGGATCAGGAAAAAGAGGATTGAAAAGAGAACCTATCGGGAAGTTTTCCGATACCGGACTATCACGAATACGGCGGTAAGCGCTCCGATGAGGGGCAGGGAATCAAAAGGACTCTTCTGGGTCCGGATGACCGAGTAGCTCGTCGGTCTCTCCAAGGGAACTGTCGTGATGCCACGGTTTGTCCCCGTGAGGGGTTCGGACGAATACCCTGTCCCGGTATCTTCCGGCAGTTCCATGTTTTCCGGCTCCTCCGGTTCGTAAACCGGGGCGGTCGTGTCCCAGGAATCCGCCATTGAGAACACGTACATCGAATTTTCCCCGGCTGCAGCAGTAAGCGTCCCGTCAGGGGAAATTGCGACGCTCCAGATATGCTCATTGGGGGCAGAATACGTCCAGAGAGCCCTTCCGCTGCCATTCACCAGGAAAATTTTTCCATCGTAGGTCCCTGCGAGGATCCGCGACGCGTCAGGAGTGATCGCGACAGCGTTTACCCCCTGGGAACCCGATCCTGATGCCGTTTTCGATTCATACGACCAGACACGCTTACCGTCCGTCGTCAGGAGATTGAGGCCGCCACTGGAGGTACCCGCAACGATATGCTGGTAATCCCCTGATATCGCCATTACGTTAACGTCATCGGTCGCCTTTGTCTCCCAGCTCTTCTTCACCCAGGTTGTCTCGATGTTGGGATCTTCATCCTCGACCGTTGTATTAATCGCGACGATGTACTGCCCCTGGTTGAAGACAATCGTATCGCCGGGCAGCCCGACGATGCTCTTCGGTATCTGGTTAAGGGGAGGGTCGACTTCATATTGTTTGCTGGATCCCGGGCCCGAATATACCATCATACCATGGTTGACGGAAATCCCTGCGATATATTCGAAATACGGACTCATGGTCACCAGATCAGAAAAATCAGTGGACCTCCCGTACAGCACACCGGTCGCGTTATAGACCGCGACGTTCCCGTCAACCGTCCTGACGACGACATACTGGTGCCCTTCGTCCATGGAACAGGAAAACACTTTTGAGGGAAGATCTGCGGTCCATAGTCTCTTTACGGACATTTTTCCTTCAGAATCAGTCGTTGGCTCGAACATGTAAATGCTCGAGGAATAGCCCGTGACAAAATATCCGTCGGGAGCCTGGGTGAGGATATCCCCGTAGGGAACCCGTTCCAGAACCTCCCCGTTCCTTGAAAAGAGCATGACTTTCCCGGCGCCGGCGATGATCGCAGAACCATCAGGGGCAATTTCGACATCGCTGATCTCCTTGGCATCGGTGTACTTGTACGTCCACGTCGGCTCTATCGCTGTGCAGGGATGGGCGAGCAGCCAGGCGACGATCACGATCCCAAAGACTAAAATGCCAACCCTTGCCATCCGGGTCCTATATCCTGTCATCCAATCCTCCCGAAAAATTGCAGTGCTCCAGATGCTCCGTATCAGAGTATTCCCGCTCCCGCCATAATCCTTTATAGATTATGATAGAAAATAACTAACGTATCGCATCATGGTTCAGTTATTCAGCTTTGCTTCGACAGACTACCTGCTCCTGATGCTCGCCGTTTTCCTTTTTGTTCCTCTGGTGATTACGTTATTTGCCATGCCATACGTTATCCGGAAGCTCCGGCTGAACGGGCATGTTGTCAAGGATATGTACAAGGCCGGTCTGCCGGACGTTCCTACTCAGGGAGGCCTCGTTCTCCTGCTCATTGCCATCTTCTCCCTCTCGATTCTCGCACTTTTCTATGCAAAATACATCTCGGCAGTAAATTACACCATTGTTTTCGTCGTTGTCCTCTTTGCACTTTTCGGTCTTCTGGATGACCTGATCAATATCGGGAGGCCCGCGAAGCTGATCCTGTTGTATTACTGCTCCTACCCGCTCTTCCCCTTTATCACGACAACTGCCATCCTTTTACCCGTGATCGGGAGTGTGGATGCCATCGTTTATCTTCAGGTTATCATCCCGACCTACGTGCCGGTTGTATCGAATCTTGTGAATATGCATTCCGGGCTGAACGGTCTCGCCCCCGGCATTTCCCTGATCGTACTGTTAACCCTTGTGCTTAAAGCGTTCTTTTACGGAAACATCTTCAATGCACTCTTCATTGTGTGCTTAACCGGGGCAGTTGCCGGCTATTTCTGGTTTGAAAAATACCCGTCGCGGATATTCTGGGGAAACATTGGTGCCCTTTCGGTCGGCGCTGCCATCGGCGCAATGATCGTCACGCAGGGGTTCATCATAAGTGGCTTTGTGATGCTCATCCCGCATACGATCAATTTCCTTCTCTATGTATACTGGCGGTTGCGAAAGTTCCCGGTTGCCAAGTTTGGAAAGGTCCGTGAAGACGGGACGCTTGAAGTTCCGAATCCCCTGACCCTGAAATGGGTGCTTCCGTATTATTTCAAAATGACGGAAAAGACAGCGGGGTATGCGATGTTTGCGGTGACGGGAATATTCTGCGTTGCCGGGTTTTTTATCCCCTGGTGAGATCATGCTCGTCAGACAGAACGATACGGTTTCGACGGGCTGGCTCGGTCTGCTTTCCCGACAACGTCTGACCAGTTCAGGGGATCCGCGTAGGAGAAAAGATCCCTCGGACCGGGACGCAAACACTCTGCAGGATGTAATCCGTTTCGCATACCCGGCCGATAGAAACGTGCCGTTCCTGAACCATAAGGCGGGGTGCACAGGATGAATTTCCTGTATCAGGGAATTCCTGAAATCCCACCGAGGGATCTGGCAAACGCATGGATTGCTCTCGTAGCAATCTCGATCGGGTCTTTCTTTCTCGCGACCCGGATAACCGATTTGATGATCAATGCGTTATGTCTCTGGATTTTCTCCTGTCTCATCTTGTATTTCCAGTCCCGAAAAGAAAAAATATCTCCGTTTATTCCCGCCCAGCGGAACGTGACTATCCTTCTGGGATTCGGTCTAATTTTCCTGAGTATTATCAATATCCCGCTGGGCTTTGGAAACCCTCCCTTCTCAATCGGTGACTTCTCGATCCTGCTTTCAGGAATCGGACTCATCATTATCGGGATTTACAACATCAGATCCTACATGGTTTCCATGGTTCTTCCAGCAATCATCGTGCTCGGCTTTCAGGTGTACGAGCTCGTCCTTCGCAACGAACAGGCTCTCGCCGCGCCGCTCGTTCCCCCGACAGTCTTTTTAAGCACCTCCCTTATCCGCATTCTGGGTATTCCGGCTGCATCGCAATCCAATATGATTACCATGACGGCGAAATCCGGGGAGACGATACGGCTGCTCGTCAACCCGGAATGTACCGGAATCTGGTCTCTCGTTACTTTTTCAGCCGTACTTCTTATGGTTCTTTTCACCTTCCCTGAAGCCATTTCCATAAAAGGGGCACTATTGGTTGGTATCGGATATGTCGGGACCTACATTGGGAATATCTTAAGAATCGGCGCGATTTCCATGAGCGGATATCTTTTCGGGCCGAGCGGGGCCATTGAAGATACCCACCTTTACTTTGGATGGATGATCTTCCTTATCTGGATGGCCATCTTCTGGTATTATTTTTTCACGAGATTTATCAGGATCTCCCTGGGATCGCAGAATCAGACAGAAAATTAAGGGAGTTGAGCAAACCGCACAGCACTATTTGTCCAACGGGAGATACCGGTAAATCCTCGGTTTTACCGTTGTATTAACGACATATGGCTCAAATCCTGCTTTCTGGATCCGGATAATGTTTATTCCTTCCAAAAGGGAAACGGTAGCTCTCCCTTCGTCATCAGTCAGGTAATACTCAGTTCCGATGACAACACTTGCATGGGGAACCGGCGAACGTCTGGAATTTAATACAACAATGGGAGTCTTCCCTTCATATAAACCGGGAAGGTCAACAACGAAGGTATCTTTCACCACATTCGTGTTGATAACGACATTTTTGCTCCCCCATCTTCTTATATCAAAGCTGACAAAGAGGCTGCAGGTTTCATTATCCCTTAAGGACCTGGAGACTGTGCCATTCATGACCGTGTAGGGGCATCCTCCTGATATCGTTGGCAGGTCAACCCTGTAGGTAGCCCCGACGACGTCTGTTGCGGAAGGATTGATCGCTTCGAGGATGACATAGTCATCACCGCTCTGGACGGTTACCGAGATATTTTTCATTTTCCGGTAATGTTCAGCAACAGAATCCGGATCTGACGGGGTAAATTTATCCTCTACGGTTCGACGGAGCACACCTTTTATTCTTTGCGAATACACCGGATCGACAATATCCTTTATATCCCAGGCGAAGACGACGATCCCGCCACGGTCCTTCACGGAATCCAGGGTATTGTTCCATTCAAAGAATGTCCCATCATTTTCCGGTTTCCTGGGAAGGGTAACCGGCATGAGCACAAGGTTTGTCTCCTCGCCGTTGATGTTGGCAAACTTCAGATCCCGGTATCCATACGTATACCGGTAGCCGTCCACGGGAGGCTGGCCGATAATCACTGCATCCAGCATTTTATTCCTGTTGAGCAACCGCACCGTCGTCATATCGTATTCAAACGTTGGGGTAAAAACTCCCTTAATGGACTTTGCAGTTAAATTTGTGATATCTCTCTCCTGCTCCCTGACCGGCTTATAGGTATTGTTTGCATCAGCTACCAGAGATCCAATCAGCGGGGCGGTGGATCCCTGAATTAATTTTGATGTGCCGTTTGTTGAAACCGCCTGGGTATAGGGGATTTTGAAGGTATTCAGCTGGGAGAGTGCTGCCTGGATCTCCGAGCTGTTGGTATCATCTGCCGAACCGGTGACGATCACCGGTATCTGCCCGTTCTTGAAATTATATGGTGAAACGGACGTATATTTCTCGACACAGTTCGTCGCGTAATTTTTTGAACCGATCACAAAAAATTCTGAAATCACGAGAGGTTCTGAAGGTTCAAAGCTATAGGAATTTTCCGAATACACAAGTCCGTACTGATAATCGGTTCCAAGGTATGCCAGTCCTGACGGTTCCGGTGAAGTACTGTGATAGTAATGGTAAAGGCCGGTTGAGCTTTCATTGAAATACACGCCGTTGAACGGGGCCTCCCGTGCCGAAGACCAGTCCGCGGCAGGGAAGATTTTCTTTGTCAGCCACTCTCCAGTGTCGGTCCGGTAATATTCGAAATTATCTATCGGTCCGTTGAAAATTGAATAGACTATCGCGGTGAGCATTGGTGTCTGGTTCACGTCCGTCCTGTCATTTGCCAGGATGATATCACGACGGATTGCCTGATTATAGAAAACATATTTTACGGTCAGTGTCGCAAGTTTGTCTGTTTCATTTGCCCCGACAAGCGTTGTTTTGTATTTTATGATATTATCCGAATGGGATATCTCCGGATAATTAAGATTCGAAAGATCGAACGTAGCAGTCTGCTGGGAAGTTGCATTGTCCGGATATTGCCAGAAGAGAACGAAGGAGTCGGTATACCCTCCCCCCTCCCCAAACACGTTTTTGGTTTTTGGACCAAGGTAGACGAAGGTCGGCGATTTATCACTCAGCTTAACCTTGTAATAGTCATTTTCGACGAGAAATACCGATCCCGCATTCTGGATTTTTTCCAAAGACCCCTCTTTCCAGGTTATCGGCTCCCGGATCGTTGCCACGGAGACCGGGGGGCTCGGGATAATACTGTAAATCCCGAAGAATTTCCCCGAGGCGAAGACTTTATCAGCCTGCCGGTTCTCATCGATTTTCAGGATGTCCTCCGACTCATTGTATTCTTTCATCGTACGGTGGGATGCAATGAGGTATTTGATCTGGTACATACTCAGATCACGGGTCGATTGCTCCGGAGTATCTGAAAAATACGTATCGTACAGGTAATTCTGGAAATTGACCGTGGCTCTTCCCGAGGGGATTGAAGGGATCGTCTTGTTCGCGTACAGGGTCATCCGTTCGCGATAGATATTTCCGACAGCTCCTTCCGAGGGATAGCCGACGGTTCCAAGCCAGAGGAGATTTGTCTTCTCTTCATTGGTCATCGTCAGTGTCGGCTGGTAGTGAAGGCAGGCGACGACCGGGACTGCGATTAATGACACAAAAATTATAAGATACAGGAATGTCGCAGCGATTTTTTTCACCGGTGTTATTGCAAATTCCTCTACCTTCGGTAAGATCATGTATAAACCGATGACTGATGTGATGGGGATGAGGAGAAACAGATACGAGATCTCACGCAGGGCGCCCGTCCCCTCTGAACTTCCAAGAGAACCCGGGATAAGTGCCGTAATGATCAAGGTAAGTGCAAGGCATTTTCCCCGCTCATCGATTTTAAAGATGCCGACAATTGAAAGGAGTGTATGGATTGGCCCTACCCAGATCGGCGTAGTCATGATACCTTTGGACAGGTTTGTCACATTCCCGATAATGGGGATCGAGGCAGGCTGCACCTTTTTAATGTTTTTTGTGTAGACCTCTTCGATATTTTTCCGGGTATACAGGAGCATTTTTGCCGTGGCAAAGACCATCGCCGACCAGAGGAACGCAAATATGTAATTATTGGAGACCAGGACAGAGTTATAGAAAACCTCCCCTGCACTCTGGATTATATCAGTATTGAGTGCGGAAGATATGGCGCTGGTCGTTGACAGGATCAGGGTTCCCTTGTCAATGTACTGGGGCTGGATGAAGGGGAAAATCTGGACGATTGTCGTATAGGAAAAGAGCATTGCGATGACGAGAAAATAGAAGGCCTGATCAATTACATTCCATATCAGTGCCCTGAGCAGGAAGTACACGATTGCAAGCGAGAGCAGGAACAGGAATGTTCCCGTATGGGAAAAACAGAGGGTAAAGACGAGGACTACGATCAGCAGCCAGTTAATCCAGTCTGCAGGACGGATGGCGGCATAGATGATCAGGACGAGAAAAGACGAAACGAAGACTGATGTGGACAGGTTGATCATCGACAATGCGATCATCGGCATTGAAATGAAGAAAACAAGGGATAGAATTGACTGGTCCCGGGAGCTCAGGAACTCGAACGCATAAACATAGTAGATGAGAAGCGTCCCGGCCATCAGGAGCAGGGGGATCAGGTAGGCAATGGTGAAAATATCCAGCCCGGTCAGTTTCATCGCGATGGATCCGAAATACCATAATCCGAAAGGATAGTCATACCCGGCGTATTCTTCTATCTGCGATTTTTCAATAAACTGGCTCAGAGAATTGGATTCAGCCATCCTCTTGGTATTCTCCATATGAGTAAAAACATCGGTGCCTGAAGGAGCGGCAAAAAGAATTACATAAAGGATAAAGGAGAGAAGAACTGTTGCGGCTAACAACAGTGCGTAGAAAAGTGAATTATCTGGTATAAATTTTTTTTTTTAAGAGACCCGGAACTCGGTCTTCCAGACTACTCGTCATCATATATTTATTGATAGGGAAATTAATAAAGGCTCTGGAATGAAGGCGATACTTCCGGTTTTGTCTCAAAGAATACCTAGATATTCCGGGGATTCCAGTACATTCGAACTGAAGAGAGTCCCCTGCCTTTGGTAACCGGTACGATGAATTCAATCATAAAGAAGATACTCATGAACAACGTTTTTCCCGGCAATAGGAAATACCTCCTTTTCCTTTGCGTTCTCCTCATAATTATCGGGCTGGTATTGTTCTTCCTGATCCCGCGTGATCCCTGCAATCCCCCACCTCCTCATACCACAATAGTTACGATTCCGGAGCATTGGCTCGAGTATAGTCCTGGCCTGACAGATCTGATATCTCACATCAGTGAATCTGAGATTTACGGTTCAACCTATGCCATGCAAAATTTTTCAACCCGGCAATATCCCTCTTCCGGAAATAAACAGGCAGCAGACTACCTCAATGCCCGGCTGTCCCGGATTCCCGGCTTAGAACGGGCAGATCAGAATGCTTCAGGTCAGAATGTCATCGCAATCCTCCCGGGGATCGATCCATCATCAGACAAGGTTTTCGTTGTCGGGGCACACTTCGACAGCGAATCATCCGACCCGGAAGCCCCGGGGGCGACTGATAACGGGTGTGGTGTTGCAATAGTTCTGGAACTTGCACGGGAAATGAGCCGGCATACCTTCAACCACACAATTTATTTTGCATTCTGGAATGCTGAAGAGGCAGACAAGGAAGGGAGCAGGGATTTTGTCTCCTATGCTGCAAAAAATTCTCTTGATATCCCGCTTTACTTTAACTTTGATTCCGCATGTTACGACCCTGATAATCAGTATTCACTCGATATCATGTTTGACGATGAATCCCGGCCAATCGCAGAATTAATGACATATTATAATTCATTATATGATATTAATCTCTCCCTTACGTACAATAGGTATGATTGTGACGGGGATCATCTGTCGTTCCACCAGTGCGGGTATCCGGTAGTAATGACCCATTCCCCGTTACATCCGCCGGAAAACCATACGCGATATGACACGATCGCCCTGATATCCCCAAATTTTGCGAAAAAGAATGCCCAGCTC
>Ga0209507_1002992_pt1 | contig 10932 bp, 10 predicted proteins | sample AD_UKC028_MetaG_FD_184414 | JGI IMG/M metagenome (GOLD analysis project Ga0209507, IMG submission 184414) | Active sludge microbial communities of municipal wastewater-treating anaerobic digesters from USA - AD_UKC028_MetaG (SPAdes) (version 2) | ecosystem: Engineered > Bioreactor > Anaerobic >...
CCAGGCACTGACTGAAAACACGATGAGCGCGAGGACGAGGATCGCCGCGAGCGCGAGGCCGCGGCGCGCCCAGGGTGAGGTCGGCAGGGCAGGCATGCGCCGACTCTACCAGCGGCCCGATCGGGTTCTTGTGCGCTGGCTCACGAGCCACGGCCCGCGGGGTCGTTTGAGACAATCGCGCAATGCATCCTTACGCGCTGTTCGCGGTGTCCACGCTCATCTGGGGCACCACCTGGTACGCCATCACCTTCCAGCTCGCCGCGGTCGCGCCCGAGCTCGGCGTGGCGCTGCGCTTCGCCTTTGCCGGCGGCCTGATCCTCGCCTTCTGCCTCTGGCGCGGCATTAGCCTGCGCTACCGCCCCCGCGAGCACGCGCAGATCGCGCTGCTCGGGCTCACCAACTACAGCGTGAGCTACATCCTCATCTATCACGCCGAGCAGCACATCGTCTCGGGGCTGGTGGCGGTGGGCTATGCGGGGGCACCGCTGATCAACATGCTGATCGCACGCTGGATGCTGGGCACGCCGCTCAGCCGCCGCGTCGCCGTGGGCGGCGGGCTGGGGCTGGCGGGCATCGCGCTGATCTTCTGGCCGGAACTGGCCGCGCTGCAGTCCAACCCGGCCGTGCTGCTGGGCGCGGTGCAGACCGCGATCGCGGTGCTGATCAGCTGCTACGGCAACGTGTGCGTGGGCAAGCTCTACGACGAAGGCGTGTCGGGCTGGGGGCCGCTGGGCCTGTCGATGTTCTGGGGTGGGGCCATCAGCCTGGCCGCCGCGGTGCTGATGGGCGTGCCCTTGAACATCGAGCTCGGGGCGGCCTTCATCGGCTCCTTCCTGTACCTGGCACTGTTCGGATCGGTGCTCGCCTTCGGGGCCTACTTCGCGCTCATCGGCCGCATCGGCGCGGCGCGCGCCTCCTACGTCGGCGTGATGTCGCCGGTGCTGGCGCTGATGATGTCGGCCGTGTTCGAGGGCTACGACTGGCGACTCGCCACCGTGCTGGGCGTGGGGCTGGCGGTGGCCGGCAACGTGATCGCGCTGTGGCAGCCGCGCTCGAGAAGGGCGCAGGGCCGGCCCCTAGAATCGCGGGCATGAAGATCAATGGCACTCACTGGCGATCGATCTGGTGGATCGACGCGCAACGCGGCGTGGGCATCGTCGACCAGTCGGCCCTGCCCCACGTCTTCGCGACCCTCGAACTCCCCGACTGGCAGGCGGTGGCCGCCGCGATCACCGACATGAAGCTGCGCGGCGCGCCGCTGATCGGCGTGGCCGGCGCCTGGGGCGTGGCGCTGGCGATGCGCGACGACGCCTCCGACGAGGCGCTCGCCGCGGCCTGCACGGCGCTCGCCGCCACCCGGCCCACGGCGGTGAACCTCGGCTGGGCGATCGAGCGCATGCGCGCCGTGCTGCTCGCGCATCCGCCGCACGAACGCTTCGAGGTAGCACGGGCCGAGGCCGCGAAGATCACCGAGCAGGACGTGGCGCTGTGCCAGGCGATCGGCCGCCACGGCGCAACGCTGATCCGCGAGGCGCACGAGCGCCTGGGCCGCCCAGTGCAGATCCTCACCCACTGCAACACCGGCTGGCTGGCGGCGGTGGACTACGGCACCGCGCTCGCCGCCATCTACACCGCGCATGACGAGGGCGTGCCATTGCACGTGTGGGTGGACGAGACCCGCCCGCGCAACCAGGGCCTGCTCACCGCCTGGGAGCTCGCCGCGCACGGCGTGCCGCACACCCTGATCGTCGACAACGCCGGCGGCCACCTGATGCAACGCGGCCACGTCGACCTGGTGATCGTGGGCGCAGACCGCGTCACGGCGCGCGGTGACGTGGCCAACAAGATCGGCACCTACCTCAAGGCCGTAGCCGCGGCCGACTGCGGCGTGCCCTTCTTCGTGGCCGTGCCCTCGCCGAGCTTCGACTGGACCCTCTCCGACGGTCTGAGCCAGATCGAGATCGAGAACCGCTGCGGCAAGGAAGTGCGCTTCGTCGCGGGTCTGGACGATGCGGGCCGGCCGGCCAAGGTGGCGATCGCGCCGGGCAGCACGCACGTCTCGAACCCCGCCTTCGACGTGACCCCGCACCGCCTGGTGACTGCGCTGATCAGCGAGCGCGGCGCTTGCGCGCCGGCAGACCTGCATCTGCTGTTCCCCGAGCGCATACAGGCGCAGTGAAGCAAGCGCGCTGCGCGAGCGGGTGAGCGGCACGCTGGACTGCGCTAGCGCTGAACGGGGTCGTTGGAGTTGAGAGTCGCCACGCCACGGACAGCGGGCACGGTTCCGCTCGTGTCCCCCGGCCGGTCTGCTGGCAAGCAGACCAGCCTCCTCCTTGACCTCGCTCCACCGCGCCCACTGCCCGTGGCTGCCACGCGCGTCGCGGTGCGCCATAGCATTTCGTCGCACGGGCACGCCCTTACCCGAAGGCCGATGGGGCGCTGCGCGCAGTGAGGTCAAGGAGGAGGCCGCCGCAGGCGGCCGGGGGACACGAACGGAGTGCAGCGCCCCGTCGGCCTGAGCTGACGCTGGCCTCGACGTGTCTCGCATGCAAGTCGCCACGCCGCACGAACGGAGTGCGGCGCCCCGTCGGTCTGAGCGCCAGCGGAGTCTTGTTTCCGCGCGGGCTGCGCAGGCTGCTAGCGTTGCGCCGGCACAAAGGATGAGACACCCAAGACCATGAGCCCTGCAGAAGACAGCCGCGCCCTGCGCGAGGCCGTGATCGCCACCGCGCTGGCGATGAACGCGGCGGGGATCAACGTCAACAAGAGCGGCAACGTCTCGGCGCGCTGCGCGCGCGGCGCGGTGGCCGGTTTCGTGGTCACCCCCAGCGGCGTGCCCTATGCGCGGCTCGCGCCCTCGGACCTGGCCTTCCTGCCACTGCGCGACGACGGCGCGGCCGACGCGCATGCCCACGGACCGCATGCGCCCTCGAGCGAGTGGCGCTTCCACCACGACATCTACCGCGCTCGCCCGGAGTTCGGCGCGATCGTGCACACCCACTCCGTGCACGCCACCGCGCTGGCCTGCCTGGACGAAGGCATTCCCGCCTTCCATTACATGGTCGCGGCGGCGGGCGGCGCCGACATACGCTGCGCGCCCTACGCCACCTTCGGCACGCAGGAACTCTCGGACCACGCGCTCGCGGCGCTGGCAGGCCGCAAGGCCTGCCTGCTCGCGCACCACGGCGTGATCGCCTGCGGCGCCGAGCTCGATGCCGCGCTGGCCCTGGCCATCGAGGTGGAGAACCTCGCGCGCACCTACGGGCAGGTGCGCGCACTGGGCGTGCCGCGTCTGCTCGATGCGACCGAGATGGAACGGGTGTTGGAGAAATTCGCGAACTACGGCCGGCCGCGCGCGGGGCGCGGGGAGTGAAGGCCGGCTAGCGGTTGCGTCGCGCGGCCACGTCGGCGCTCACGTTGCCGCGTACCCCGACCTCGACCTCGGCCTGGCCCTCGTTGACCAGCATCCAGGGCAGGGGCAGGTTGTCGGGCAGCACGCTGATGCGATGGCGGCCCGCCGCCACGGCCGGGAACTCGTAGCGGCCCTGCGCGTCGGTGCGCACCGCGAAGCGGCCGTCGAGCACCACCGTCACGTTGGCCACACCCTGCTCGCCGGCCTCGAAGCGGCCGCTCTCGTTGGCGTCGAGGAACACCACGCCGCTCAGGCGGCCGGAGCCGCTGCCGGGCGCGCCGCCCAGGGGCGCGGCCATGCTGCCGGCGCGCTCCTCGAAGCGCAGCGTGAGCGCGATGCCGCGGCCGTTGATGCGCTCCTCGAAGCGACGCGAGAGCGCTGCCAGCGGCGAGTCCACAACCACGAGGTTCTCGCCGCGCGTCTGGTTGCGGTAGAGCGTGGCGATGAACGAAAACTGGGGCAGGAAGCGGTAGGTCAGGCCCAGGTTGCCGAGCAGCGTCGTGGGCGTGGCCTCTCCCGTGCTGTTGAGCCACTGCACGTTGGCGTCGAGGCTGAGCTGCCGCGCGAGGTCACCGCCGCCGAACACCGAGAAGCCGTACTGCTGGGAGCTCGTGCGCCCGTCGTCGTAGCGGCCGATCAGGGCCGAGGTCGACAGGCGCGTCCCGGCGGGCATGCTCCAGGTCTGGCTCGCACTCAGGGTGAGTTCGCGCTGGTCCTGGTTGGAGGCGGCATAGATCTGGTTGCGGTTGATGAGCAGCGGCCAGGTCTTCTCGACGTACGCATAGGCCGACCAGGCCGTGCCGTCGGCGTGGCGCGCGTTGCCGCCCGCGCCAACCCCGAGCCCCTGCCCGAACTGGTAGCGCACGCTGCCCGAGACGAAGGTCGCGGCCGGCAACTGCGCTTCGCCCGCCGGTTCGGCGTAGTCCAGCATCAGGTCCCACCACCACTGACGGCTGCCGTAGTTGATGCGGTAGTAGGCGCCGCGCGTGTCGCTGCCCACGGGCTGGTTGGCCCACACCAAGGCGGTGCCTAGGTAGAACAGGCCGAAGCCGTGCTGATAGCGGCCATCCTGGATCGTGGCGTCGACCCAGGCCCCCAGGCCGGACTGGGTGAGGCTCGTGTCGCTGCCCAGGGCGTTGAACTGCACCCGCGTCGTGGCGTCCTGCCAAGCGGCGGCGCCGAACCAGGAACTCGTGGAAAAGCGCTGCGCGTCGGGGCGAAACTGGAAGGGGCTGGTGGCGTCGTGCGCGTCCTGGTACTGCAGTCCCACGGTCCAGCGCGGCGACAGCGTCCACTGCCCGCCCGCGCCCGTCACGGTGCCGTCCAGGCGACGGAACCCCGGCACGTAGACGCCGGTGTACACGCCGGGCTGGCCCACGCTCGCCAGAAGCTGAGTGCCGCCCGCGTCGCGCCACTCGGTGGAGCCGCCCAGCATCGGCGTGGTGGGCACGATCCAGCGCTGCTGCTGGCGCGTGAGGTCGATGGCCGCGGAATTGAGCGTGCCCAGGCCGTTGGTGGCGCGCCAGCCGCCGTCGAAGGGCAGGTCGCGCTGCCACAGCGTCAGCAGCCCGTCGCCCTGCTGCTTGCCCACCACCCCGTCGAGGGTGAAGGTGCCGTGCTGCGGCGTGGCCAGAAAGCCGCTGATGCCCAGTCCGTACTGCGTTTGCGAGAGGGAGTTGAGACTCTGGTGCGAGTAGATCGCGTCGAGCCGCAGTCCGCGCGGCCAGCCGGCGGTGTTGGTCTCGGCCACCTCGCCGCGCCAGATGTCGGGTTCGAGCGTGCCGTCGGCGATCAGCTGATCGCGGTAGGCGAGCTCAGCCGTGCTGCCGGCCGGATCGCCTGCCTGCTTGCGCGTGGGGCGAGGGTTCTCGGCACGCGCAACCACCTCGGGCGTCGTCGCCGGCGCGACCTGGGCCCAACCGGGCACGGCAAAGGCCGTGCCGGTGACCATCAGGATGCCGGCCAGACGAGGCGCCATGAGGCGTCACTCGAAGCGCTGATCGAAGGGCAGGCTGGCGCCCGCCCATTCGAGCGTGCCCTGAACGCGCACCGGCAGGGCCGCGTCGGCCGGCTGCTGCGGCCCGAGCTGGGCGTTGAGGGTGATCGCGCGGGTCTCGCCCGGCAGGATGGGGAAGGAGAGCGGCGTGAACTCGAGCTCACGCCCCTTGGCGTCGACGCCGCTCAGGAAGCCGCCCACGCGCCCATGCGCGTTGCCGGTGTTGCGCACCCAGATCGTGGGCACGCGCTTGCCGTCCACGGTCTGCACGCCGCTCTTGACGATCTCGAGCACCGGCGCGGCACCACCCACGGCCACGTAGACGACCACCCCCAGGCGACCCCGCACCGGGAGGTTCAGGCCGCTGGCGCTGGCGTTCACCGGCTCGTCGCCTTCGATCAGCAGCGCAAAGCGGCACTCGCCGGCGGGCGCCTCGGGCGGCACGGCCACCTCGAAGCGGTAGCGGGCGCGTGCCCCGCCGGGCAGGGCCAGATCCGCGCGCTCGATCGCCACCCAGGGGCGGCAGGAGCCCGGGCGCAGCTCGTCGAAGAAGCTCACGCTGGCGTCAGCGCCGAGCGTCCAGTCGGCGGTGCGCACGCGCAGCTTGGTCGGCAGGGCCGCGACGTTCGAGATCTCGACCACCTCGCGCAGGCGTTCGCCGGGCTTGGCCCGCAGTTCGAAGCGCGGCGGCGAGGCCGCGGCATTGAAGCCTTGCGCGGCCGCGGGCGCCACGAGGCACAGCCAGGCAGCCAGGGCGAGGAGGAAGCGTTCAGTCGACATCGATTTCGAAGTGGAAGTTGAGGCGGTAGCTCGCGGCCATGCGGTTGCCGTCGGCCTCTATGCGCAGGGCCAGGGTCTCGGCCAGCAGCGGCGTGGTGATCGGCCCGGCGTAGACCAGGGTGCGCTGGCCGGTGCCCACCTGGCCGGGCAACAGCCGGCCCTGGGTGGTCCAGCGCGCCACCACCTTCCCTGGCGGCTGCTCGGGCAGTGCCAGGTAGATGCGGCCCTGGCGGTTGAGCCAGGGCGCGAGATTGAGCCGCACCTGCACGGTGGTGGCGCCCTCCATGGTGTCGTCGCCGCCGCGCGTGGGTGCCACCGAGCGCCAGCGCAACGCGACCGCAGACTCGTAGGGCTGGGTGGCGCCGTCGTCCACGCGGTAGGTGGCCGCGCCTGCGGGGAGCGCAACAAACGCGAGCGCGGCGGCGATCAGGGCGGCGAGCGGCCTCATGGCGCGCTCAGCGTGTAGGTCACCGTGCCGGTGTAGGTGCCGGCCGCGGGAGTGGTGGTGTTCAGGTACGAGAAGCTGAAGCAGCTCTCGGCCCACTGGTTGCGGGCGATGGGGCCGATGGTCTGGCTCGCCGTGCCGGTGAAAGTGCCCGCGGGAAAGGGTTGCGCGCCGGTGTCGCCATTGCCACTGCTGGTCCAGCGAATCTGGGTGAAGGGCAACGTCTGCCCCGAGCCGTTGGATAGCGGGGTGGCGGAGTTGGCCGTGACGGTTGCCGCTCCGGTGTTGGTGGTCGAGCGGTAGAAGCCGCCGACGTACAACTGGTTGGCGTTGCAGAAGGCGAAGCCGTCGTAAAAGCTATTCGTGGCGCCGGTGTTGGTCGCCATGGCCTGAGCGGCGCTATTGCCTACCGCCGCCGTGGGCACCGCGACTGACACCAGGTTGACGGTCGGATTCGCCTGGGGGGTACCGCCCGAGTTGTAGTTGCCGCCGGTAAAAGAGCCCACCCCCACCTGCAGATAGATCGTGCGCGGGTTGGCGGCCGTGATGTTGGTGGTGAAAGCAGCCGCCGGAGCGGCCGCCAATGCGCAGGCAACCGCCCCGACCCAGTGCCCGAGGCGGGCTGCGCTGCGCATGGCTCAGTCTTGCTCGATGAACGACAGCCGGGAGGCGGGCGCCCGGCCGCTCGGGCTTAGGGCGCGCTGGCCGTGTAGATCACCTGACCGGTGTACACACCAGCCGCCGGGGTGATGCTGTTGGCGTAGCTATAGGTCCAGACGCCCGTCGAGGCGGTGTTCACCACCCCAGAAGTAGCTGGAAGCGCCACGGTGGCCCCATTGATCGTCGGGTGCGTTGGCGCGCTGCCCGTCGCGGCCACGGTGATCTGGGTCCACGGGATCGTGTCCGTGCCGCTCGTGAGGTTGGCCGGGCCGATCGCGCCCAGCGTCATGGGGCCTGCGTTGCCGATCACGCGCACGCTGACCTGACCATTGCCAAGGTCGCCCGAACCCGCCGTCGCCGCCTGCGCCACGCTGTTGCCGATCACGGCCACGGCGGGCGTGAAGGCGATGGTGTTAATCGTGCTGTTGGCGGCCAGCAGCGTGCCCGTACCCACCTGCAGGAACACGAAGCGCGGGATGGTGACGCTGAAGTTCACGCGGGCAGTGGCGCTGATTGCGCCGGCGCCGGTGGTGACGTTCGACTCGGCCTGCGCCGCCATGGGCAGGGCGGCGCTCAGGGCCACGACCGCCGCGAGGGAAATCTTCTTGAACATGATCTGGACTCTCCGAAACGGCCGCAGCCTCAGGAGCGGGGCGGCGTGGAAGCGAATTGAACCTCAAGCGCTTTCGCAATGGGCGACAGTATGTCCTTGTTTCGTCACGCATCCCGCATTCCTGGGGGCGCGTTACTCGGGACCTGTGGCGGGCGCGCAACCCGGCTCCGGCCTCTTCCTGGGTCCGCCAGGTATCGCTCGGCGCGGGGGCTCGATCGGCCTGGCTACTGGGCTCTGCACCGGTCCGGACGCCCCGTTACTCGCCCCGACGCCACGGCGCTGCCGGGAAGGCCGGCGCGTGGTGCGGCGGGTTAGGCGAGCTTGGCCAGCGCCCGCGCGATGCGGTGCACCCGTTCGGCGTCGGTCTCGCCCGGGGCGGCGGACATCTCGCGGTGCTCGATCGCGCAGCTCATGAGCTCGAAGAAGGCGCGGTCCAGGGCCTTGCGGGCGGCGGCGAGTTGCTGGGCCACGGGCTCGCAGTCCTCGCCGCGCTCGACCATGGCCTGGATGCCGCGCAACTGGCCCTCGACGCGCTTGAGCCGCAGCACCAGTTCGCGGCGCAGCGCCACGGGGTCGCCCGAGGCCGGCGACGCGCTGGTGTCAGACGCCGGCTGGCTAGCGGGCGCAGGCAAAGTCGCCCTCCCGCACGCCCAGCTTTCTGAGCACCAGGGCCAGCGGGCAGAAGTTGCTGAAGCCGAACTGGAAGAGGTTGAGCCCCACGAATAGCGTGAAGGCGAGGAACCACTGCGAGACGAAGAGCGGGCTTGCAGGAGCGCCCAGGACGACGGACACGGCAACCAAGATGCCGGCGATGATGCGGATGTAGCGCTCGATGGTCATGGCAATGGCTCCCTCTGAGGTCAGGCCTGCGCGCCGATCAGGGCGGCGACGCGGTGGCGGTTGATGGCGTAGTAAAGAACTGGAATCACGATCAGCGTCAGCGCCGTGGACACGAAGATGCCGAACAGCAGCGCGATCGCCAGGCCGTTGAAGATCGGGTCGTCGAGGATGAACAGCGCGCCCAGCATGGCGGCCACGGCGGTGAGCACGATGGGCTTGGCGCGCGCGGCGGCCGCGTTGATCACCGCCCGGTCGAAGGCCACTCCGGCGGCGAGTTCCTGGTTGATGAAGTCGACCAGCAGGATCGAGTTGCGCACGATGATCCCGGCCAGCGCGATCATCCCGATCATCGAGGTGGCGGTGAACTGCGCGCCCAGCAGCGCGTGGCCCGGCAGCACGCCGATGATGGTCAGCGGGATCGGCGCCATGATCACCAGCGGCGTTGCGTAGCTGCGAAACTGCGCCACCACCAGCAGGTAGATCAGGATCAGCCCCACGGCATAGGCCGCGCCCATGTCGCGGAAGGTCTCGTAGGTCACCTGCCACTCGCCGTCCCACTTGAGCGAGAAGCCCGCGTAGCGGTCGCCCGGCGGGCTGATCCAGCGCTCCGCCAGCGGCAGATCCCCCGGCGCCTTGAGCTCGGCGATCGCGCCGCGCATGGCGAACATGCCGTAGAGCGGCGAATCGGTGCGGCCCTTACCGCCCGCCACGTCGCCGAACACGTAGACCACCGGCTGCAGGTTCTTGCGGTAGATCACCTGCTCGCGCGCCAGTTCCACCGGCACCACCAGCTCGGCGAGCGCGACCTCGAAGCTCTTGCCCGCCGCGTCCTGGCCGCGCACCCGCATGTTGAGCAGCGCGTCGAGCGAGCCCTTGGCGCTGTCGGCCAGGCCCACGCGCACCGGCACGGTGTACTTGCTCACGCCGTCGTGGATCGCGGTCACGTCCGCGGGGCCGAGCGCAAGCTGCGCGAGCCGCGCCGCGTCGGCCACCGACACCCCCAGCAGCGCCGCCTTCTGCGGATCGACGCGCAGCACCACGCGGCGCGCCGCGTCGACCACGGTGTCGTCGATCGCGGTGATCTCGCCGGTCTTCTCGAACACGCCGCGCACCTGCTTGGCCAGGCGCGTCTGCGCAGCGTAGTCGGGACCGTAGATCTCGGCCACGATCGGGCTCATCACCGGCGGGCCGGGCGGGACTTCCACGACCTTGAGGTCGCCGCCGTGCTTCCTGGCAATCGCGGTGAGCGCCGGCTCGACGGCAGCGGCGATCTCGTGGCTCTTGCGGCGGCGCTCGCCCTTGGGGGCGAGGTTGACCTGCAGGTCGCCCTGCTCGCCCGAGCTGCGCAGGTAGTACTGACGCACCAGACCATTGAAGTTGATCGGCGCCGACAGTCCCGCATAGGCCTGCAGGTTGGTGACCTCGGGCACGGCCGCGAGCTCGGCCGCGAGCTCGTGCAGCACGGCCGCCGTGGTCTCGACCGGGGTGCCGGTGGGCATGTCCAGCACCACCTGGAATTCGCTCTTGTTGTCGAAGGGCAGCATCTTCAGCACCACCGCCTGCAGCGGCACCAGGGCCACCGACAGCGCGATCGCCAGGGCGATTCCGCCGGCAAGCTGCAAGCGCCTGGCGCGTCCGTGCGGCTCGGTCACAAGCGGCTTCATCGCGCGCGTGAAGAAGGCGCTGAGCTTGAGCGAGAGCTTGTCGGGGGCCGGCGCGGCCTGATCCGGGCCGCTTCCGTGGACCTTGAGCAGCTTCAGCGCCAGCCAGGGCGTGACGCTGAAGGCCACCGCCAGCGAGATCAGCATGCCCATCGAGGAATTGATCGGGATCGGCGCCATGTACGGCCCCATCAGCCCGCTCACGAAGGCCATGGGCAGCAGCGCCGCGATCACGGTGAGCGTGGCCAGGATGGTGGGGCCGCCCACCTCGTCGACCGCGCGCGGAATGATCTGCGCCAGCGGCAGGTGGTCGATACCCATGCGGCGGTGGATGTTCTCGACCACCACGATGGCATCGTCGACCAGGATGCCGATCGAGAAGATCAGCGCGAACAGCGACACGCGGTTGAGCGTGAAGCCCCAAGCCCAGCTCGCGAACAGCGTGAGCGCCAGCGTGAGCACCACCGCCACGCCGACGATCGCGGCCTCGCGCCGGCCCAGCGCCGCCCACACCAGGGCCACCAC
>Ga0209507_1003000_pt1 | contig 10899 bp, 8 predicted proteins | sample AD_UKC028_MetaG_FD_184414 | JGI IMG/M metagenome (GOLD analysis project Ga0209507, IMG submission 184414) | Active sludge microbial communities of municipal wastewater-treating anaerobic digesters from USA - AD_UKC028_MetaG (SPAdes) (version 2) | ecosystem: Engineered > Bioreactor > Anaerobic >...
GGTGAGCACCATCCATTCCGGCTTGTTGCCGGAATGCAGGAAGGATTCAACCAGTTTGAGGCGCTTGGACAGCCGCTTCAGCTTGGTTTCGGAACTGCATTCGAGGATTTCCTGCCGCAGTTGCACTACCAGTTGCTTCAGGTCCAGGTTGTGCAGCAACTGATAGATCGCCTCAGCGCCCATCCGGGCGTCGAACTCGTCGCCGTACTGCTCGACCGCGTCCAGGTAGGCTTCATCGGTTAGCATCTGGCCCTTTTCCAGCGGGGTCGTCGTGCCTGGATCAATGACCACGTAGGATTCAAAGTACAGCACCCGCTCGATGTCGCGCAGGGTCATGTCCAGCAACAGACCGATGCGTGAGGGCAGCGACTTCAGGAACCAGATGTGCGCCACCGGCGAGGCCAGCTCGATATGGCCCATCCGCTCGCGCCGCACCTTGGCCAGAGTGACTTCCACCCCGCACTTTTCGCACACCACGCCCCGATGTTTGAGCCGCTTGTATTTGCCGCACAGGCACTCGAAGTCCTTGGTGGGGCCGAAAATTTTGGCGCAGAACAGCCCGTCGCGCTCCGGCTTGAAGGTCCGGTAGTTGATCGTCTCGGGTTTCTTCACCTCACCCCGACTCCAAGTCCGGATCATCTCCGGTGAGGCCAGCCCAATGCGAATGGCATCGAAATCCTCGATCTCGTCGAACAGCTTGAAGGGGTTCAGCAGGTCTCTCATCGTCTTTCACCCACGGAATTGCGTTGTCCCGCCTCTCGGGGCGGCAGGCGTTTCGGCGTCACTCGTCGCGCTTGGGCAGCGCCGCATCGTTTTCCAGTTCGATGTTGATGCCCAGCGAGCGGATTTCCTTGACCAGTACGTTGAACGATTCGGGCATGCCGGCTTCCATGCGGTGATTGCCGTCCACGATGTTCTTGTAGACCTTGGTGCGGCCGTTCACATCGTCGGACTTGACGGTCAGCATTTCCTGCAAGGTATAGGAGGCGCCGTAGGCTTCCAGCGCCCACACTTCCATCTCACCGAACCGCTGGCCGCCGAACTGCGCCTTGCCGCCGAGCGGCTGCTGGGTGACCAGGCTGTACGGGCCAGTGGAACGGGCGTGCATCTTGTCGTCCACCAGGTGATTGAGCTTGAGCATGTACATGTAGCCGACCGTCACCGGTCGGTCGAACGATTCACCGGTGCGGCCATCGAACAGGAGGCTTTGGCCGGTTTCCGGCAAATCCGCCAGTTGCAGCATTTCGCGCAGTTCCGTTTCCGTCGCGCCATCGAAGACCGGAGTCGCCACCGGGACGCCATCGCGCAGATTTCGGCATAACGTCAGAATTTCATCATCGTTGATCTGCGCCAGGTCCACGCACTGCTGGCCAACCTGGTTATAAACCTGATCCAGGTATGTGCGTAACTCCCCAATCTGCGCGTGCGCGTCCAGCAAGCGGCCGATCTTGAGGCCCAGCCCTTTGGCGGCCCAGCCCAGATGGGTTTCCAGCACCTGACCGACATTCATCCGCGACGGTACGCCCAGCGGGTTCAAGACGATGTCCACCGGCGCGCCGTCGGCCATATAGGGCATATCCTCCTGCGGCACGATCATCGAGACCACACCCTTGTTGCCATGGCGGCCCGCCATCTTGTCGCCGGGCTGGATTCGGCGCTTAACCGCCAGATAAACCTTGACCATTTTCAGCACGCCGGGCGCGAGGTCATCGCCCTGCATCAGCTTGCGCTTCTGCTCCTCGAATTTCTTATCGAAGTCCTTGCGCTGCTGTTCGAGCTGCCGGGCGATTTTTTCCATCTGATCGTTGAGGTCGTCGTCCCGCATCCGGATTTCGAACCAGCGATCACGCGGCAGTTGGTGCAGATAGTCCACCGTCACCGCCTCACCGCCGCGCGGACCGCCAGGACCACCCTCGGCCGGCTGATCGGCCAGCGCCCGCTCCATGCGCTGATACAGGTCGTCTTCCAGGATGCGCAACTGGTCGTTCAGGTCCTTGCGGACCCGTTTCAACTCGGCTTCTTCGATCTGGCGGGCGCGCGAGTCTTTTTCCACCCCATCGCGGGTGAACACCCGCACGTCAATGACGGTGCCATCCATACCCGAGGGCACGCGCAACGAGGTGTCCTTCACGTCAGACGCCTTTTCGCCGAAGATCGCCCGCAACAGCTTTTCTTCGGGAGTCAACTGGGTTTCGCCTTTGGGCGTGACCTTGCCGACCAGGATGTCGCCCGCCTTAACCTCGGCGCCGATGAAGACGATGCCGGCTTCGTCCAGCCGCGCCAGCGCGCTTTCGCTGACGTTGGGGATGTCGGCGGTGATCTCTTCCGGCCCCAGCTTGGTATCACGGGCGACGCAAGACAATTCCTCGATGTGGATGGTGGTGAAGCGGTCTTCCTGCACCACCCGCTCCGAGATCAGGATCGAATCCTCGAAGTTGTAGCCGTTCCACGGCATAAAGGCGACCAGCAGGTTCTGGCCGAGGGCCAGCTCGCCCATGTCGGTAGACGGGCCATCGGCCAGCGTGTCGCCGCGCGCCACCGTTTCGCCCACTTGCACCAGCGGACGCTGGTTGATACAGGTGTTCTGGTTGGAGCGGGTGTACTTGGTCAGGTTGTAGATGTCCACGCCCGGTTCGCCGGCCTCGGTTTCCGCATCGTTCACGCGCACCACGATGCGACCGGCATCCACCGAATCCACTGTGCCACCGCGCCGGGCGATCACGCACACCCCGGAATCGCGGGCCACGATGCGTTCCATGCCGGTGCCGACCAGCGGTTTGTCGGCGCGCAGGGTCGGCACCGCCTGGCGCTGCATGTTGGAACCCATCAGCGCGCGGTTGGCGTCGTCATGCTCCAGGAACGGAATCAGCGCCGCTGCGACCGATACGATCTGCTTGGGTGACACGTCCATGTATTCCACCTTGTCCGCCGCAGCCAGGGTAAATTCGTTCTGATGGCGGCAGGACACCAGTTCGTCGGTCAGCCGGCCTTCGGCATCGAGCGCGGTGTTGGCCTGGGCGATGACGTACTGGCCTTCCTCGATGGCCGACAGGTAATCAATCTGGTCGACAACCTGGCCGTTTGCGACGCGCCGATAGGGCGTCTCCAGGAACCCATAGGCGTTGGTGCGGGCGTAGACCGCCAGCGAGTTGATCAGGCCGATATTCGGGCCTTCCGGCGTTTCAATAGGGCAGACCCGGCCGTAGTGGGTGGAATGCACGTCGCGCACTTCAAAGCCGGCGCGCTCGCGGGTCAGACCGCCCGGCCCCAGCGCCGAAACCCGGCGTTTGTGGGTGACCTCGGACAGCGGGTTGTTCTGATCCATGAACTGCGAGAGTTGCGAGGAGCCGAAGAATTCCTTGATCGCGGCGGCGACCGGCTTGGCGTTGATCAAGTCCTGCGGGGTCAGACCCTCGGCCTCGGCCAGGCTCAGCCGTTCCTTGACCGCGCGCTCGACCCGCACCAGGCCGATGCGGAACACGTTTTCAGTCATTTCGCCGACGCAGCGGATGCGGCGGTTACCGAGATGGTCAATGTCATCCACCACGCCGTTGCCGTTGCGAATGTCCACCAGCACCTTGAGCACGGCCAGAATATCTTCCATGGACAACACGCCGGGCGGATGCTCCTTGACCGGAGCGCCAGACAGCGGGGTCCGACGATGACCGACCCGGCTGTCGAATTTCATCCGGCCCACATCGGACAGGTCGTAGCGATCCGTCGAGAAAAACAGATCTTGCAACAGCCGCTGGGCGGCATCCCGGGTCGGCGGCTCGCCCGGACGCATCATCCGGTAGATTTCGACCTGGGCGTCCCACTGGCTACGGGTGGGATCCGCGCGCAGGGTATTGGAGAGATAGGGCCCCCGGTTGACATCGTTGACGTACAGCGTCTGGAATTCGGTGACGCCGCTGGCCTGGATTTTTTCCAGCTTGTCCAGGGTCAGTTCATCGTTGGCCAGAGCCAGCGATTCGCCGGTGTCCGGGGCGCGCAGATCATGAGCCAGAATTTTGCCGACCAGGTATTCGCGCGGGAGCAACAGGCTTTGCACCCCGGCCTTGGCCAGTTCGCGGACGTGCTTGGCCTTGATGCGCTGGCCTGCTTCCAGCAACACCCGGTCGCCGAGGCGGATATCGAAGCTGGCAGTTTCGCCCTGCAACCGTTCCGGCACCAGGTCCAGGCTGAATCCGGCCTCGCTGACCCGGATCGTGTGGGTCTCGAAGAAGATGTCCAGAATGCGTTCGTTGACGCTGCGTGCCTGGGGATCGTTGGGGTTGGGTTCGTCGAGCAGCGCCCGCAGCAGGATGGTCACCGGCAGCTTGCGCCGGCGATCAATGCGGGCGTACACGATGTCCTTGACATCAAATTCGAAATCCAGCCAGGAGCCGCGATAGGGAATGATACGCGCCGAGAACAGCAGCTTGCCCGACGAGTGGGTCTTGCCCTTGTCATGGTCAAAGAATACGCCGGGCGAACGGTGCAACTGGGAGACGATCACGCGCTCGGTGCCGTTGATGACGAAGGTGCCGTTGTCGGTCATCAGCGGCAGTTCGCCCATATAGACTTCGTTTTCCTTAATGTCCTTGATCTTGTGGGCGCCGGCCTCGGCCTCCTTGTCCATCAGTACCAGCCGCAGCCGCACCCGCAACGGTGCAGCATAGGTCAACCCCCGCAACTGACATTCCCGGACATCGAAGACCGGTTCACCCAGCCGGTAACTGACGTATTCCAGCCGCGCGTTGCCCGAATAACTGACGATGGGGAATACCGAGCGGAAGGCAGCGTGCAATCCGGCCTCCCGCCGTTCTCCGGGCGGGATGTCGGCTTGCAGGAACTCGCGATACGAATCCAACTGGATCGCCAGCAGATAGGGCACCTCGAGGATGCTGGAGCGCTTGCCGAAGTCTTTACGGATGCGTCGCTTTTCAGTAAAGGTATAAGCCATCGGGATTCCTCTCGGAGTATCCGCTCAGGGCGGGAGCCGATTTTCCACCGGGATCAAAGCGGGTGCGGATGAAGACCCATCAATCAACTCGGGCCGGGCCGGCAAACAAAAACAGGCCGGCGACCCCAAGGATCGCCAGCCGTTTCCGGTGCGGTCGGCCTCAGCCAGAAAATGCCGTGCAAGGTAATCTTACGGGCCGGCCGGCGCCGTGATGCTTACTTGATCTCGACCTTGGCGCCGGCGTCTTCCAGCTTCTTCTTGACGTCTTCGGCCTCAGCCTTGGGAATGCCTTCCTTGATGGTGGAGGGTACGCCTTCCACCGCGTCCTTGGCTTCCTTCAGCCCCAGGCCGGTCAGGGCGCGCACCACCTTGATCACTTCGACCTTCTTCTCGCCGAAGCTGGTCATCACCACGTCGAACTCGGTCTTTTCCTCGACCGGGGCGGCGGCCACGGCGACCGGGGCGGCCGCCACGGCGGCAGCCGCGGTGACGCCAAACTTCGCTTCCATCGCGGAAATCAGATCCACGATTTCCATCACGGTCATGCCGGCGATGGTTTCCAGAATGTCTTCTTTCGAAACGGCCATTGCAAATTCACTCCTGATAGGGACGCTATCAAACTTTTGATCAATCGGGCTGGGCCGAAACGCTCAAGGCAGCTTCTTCTTTCTGCTGCCGGATGGCGTCGAAGGTGCGCACCAGTTTGCCCGGAATTTCGTTAAGGGTCCGCGCGAACTTGTCGAGCGGCGCCCGCAGGGTGGCCATCAGCAGGCTGATCGCTTCATCGCGGGTCGGCAGGCTGGCCAGACGATCCAGCTCGCTGGCTGGAAATGCCTGTCCGCCGACGGCCAGGGCCTTGACGACCAGTTTGTCGTTGGCTTTTTCCTTGAGAAATTCCTTGAACAACCGCGCCGCCGCGCCTGGATCCTGCTGGGAGAACGCCAGAATCAGCGGTCCCACCAAACTCGATTGCAGGCACTCGAACTCGGTCCCCTGCACGGCGCGCCGCGCCAGGGTGTTCTTGACGACGCGCAGATAGACGCCGGTTTCCCGCGCTTTCACGCGCAGGTGGGTGATCTGAGTTACGCTCAGACCCCGATACTCGGCGGCAACTGCGGAGTGCGCACTGGCAGCCACCTTGGCGACTTCGGTCACCACAGCCTGTTTTTCCGCCAGATTGAGACTCATTGCGTTACCTCGCGGTTTTTCCTCCACAGTGTGGAGTATGAAAACGGCGGCCTGACCAGGAATCATCCCGAAGGGCCTTGCCGTCTGCGCGGGCTGCTCCGGCGAACCGGCGGCGATTAAGCCTTACGGCGCCCGCGGTCTTTGACGCGGGTCGGGAAATCCGACCGGCCCAAAGTTCGTTGGGTCCCCGGCCTGACGCCAGGGACGTTAAACTCATTAGAACGATAACGTAGCCTGATCCACCGCCAGACCCGGACCCATGGTGGTGGAGACGGTCACGCGGCGAATGTAGACCCCCTTGGAGGTCGCAGGCTTGATCTTCTGCAAATCGTGCAGCAGTGCTTGCAGGTTTTCCTGCAACTGGTTCGAGGCGAAGTCCACCTTGCCGATGGTGCAGTGGATGATGCCGGCCTTGTCGGTACGGTAGCGGACCTGACCGGCCTTGGCGTTGCGGATCGCACCCACCACGTCGGGGGTCACGGTGCCGACCTTGGGGTTGGGCATCAGTCCGCGCGGGCCGAGAATCTTGCCCAACTGGCCGACCACCCGCATCGCGTCGGGGGAAGCGATGACCACGTCAAAATCCAGATTGCCGGCCTTGACCGACTCGGCCAGATCCTCGAATCCGACCACGTCGGCGCCAGCGGCCTTGGCCGCTTCTGCGTTGGCACCTTGGGCGAATACCGCAACCCGCACGGTCTTGCCAGTACCATGAGGCAACACTGTAGCGCTGCGCACCACCTGGTCGGATTTGCGCGGGTCTACGCCCAGGTTAACCGCGGCATCCACCGATTCGCGGAATTTGACGCCGGACAGTTCCTTGAGCAGCCCCAGCGCTTCCTCGATGGGATAAAACTTGCCCGGAACCAGCTTGGCGCGGATCGCCTGCATCCGTTTGGAACGCTTGGCCATGACTCACACTCCTTCCACGTTGAGACCCATCGAGCGGGCGCTGCCAGCGATGGTGCGCACCGCAGCGTCAAGGCTGGCGGCGGTCAGATCAGGCGATTTAGTCTTAGCGATTTCTTCCAGTTGGGCGCGGGTAACGGTGCCCACCTTCTTGGTGTTCGGGTTGGAACTGCCACTCGCGAGGCCCAGCGCCTTCTTCAGCAGTACCGAAGCCGGCGGGGTCTTCATGATGAAGGTGAAACTGCGGTCGCTGTAGACCGTGATCACCACCGGAATTGGCAGTCCCGGCTCCAGATGCTGGGTCTGGGCGTTAAAGGTCTTACAGAATTCCATGATGTTCACGCCGTGCTGGCCCAGCGCGGGGCCGACCGGCGGACTGGGATTGGCCTTGGCGGCCGCGACCTGCAATTTGACGTAGGCGGTAACTTTCTTTGCCATGGTGACTCCTGACGGGTGCGAACGCCTGGCGGCTCCCCGAATGAGCCGTCCACTACTGGACGGCGAGAAAGGCGACCGGCAGACGCCGGTCAGTGGGATACTTTGTCAACCTTGCTGAATTCCAGTTCCATCGGCGTGGTGCGGCCAAAGATAATGACTCCCACGCGCAGCCGGTTTTTCTCGTAGTTGACTTCCTCAACCACGCCCTCAAAGTCATTGAACGGGCCTTCAGTGATGCGCACCATCTCGCCGGGTTCGTAGAGTACCTTGGGCCGGGGTTTGTCCACCCCGTCCTGAACCCGTTGCAGGATGGCCTGGGCTTCCTTTTCCGAAATCGGCGCCGGCTTGTCGCTGGTGCCGCCGATGAAGCCGAGCACCTTGGGCACGTTGCGGACCAGATGCCAGGTGTCGTTATCCATCTCCATTTGCACCAGCACGTAACCAGGGAAGAATTTGCGGTCACTTTTGCGCTTCTGGCCATCGCGCATTTCCACCACTTCCTCGGTGGGCACCAACACTTGGCCGAACCGGTCTTTCAGTCCCTCGCGATTGATCCGTTCCAGCAGGGAACGCTTAACGTGTTGTTCGAAGCCGGAATAGGCCTGCACCACATACCACCGCATCGCCATGCTACTACTCCGCTAGCCGGTGATCAGTCGAACCAGCCAGAGCAGCAGCACGTCCAGCAGCCACAGCAGCAGGCCCATGATGACAACCATGGCGATTACGATCAGCGTGGTTTGCGTGGTTTCGGCGCGCGTTGGCCAGACCACCTTGCGCAGTTCGGTGCGGGCGCCCTGCATGAATTCCAGGGTTTCCGCGCCCCGTTCGGTTTTCAGGGCGATGGCCACCGCCGCACCCGCCGCTGCCAGCAAGCCAATGACGCGCACCAGCAGGGAATGATCCGCGAAGACGTAAAAAGCGACCAGCGCGATCAGGGTGATGGCGCCAGCGGTGAGCAGCTTGTACGTATCAGCGCGATTGGGGGCTTGGGGTTCGGGTTTGGTCGAATTCATGCGGATTTTGGTTTTACACGATCCGGGGCAGATTCACGCCGCCGGAACGAGTGGGCGAAATCGGAATCTGCCATCGGGAAGATGGCAGGCCAGGAGGGTCTCGAACCCCCAACCTGCGGTTTTGGAGACCGCTGCTCTGCCAATTGAGCTACTGGCCTGTAATGAGTGGGCGGGCAGGAATCATCCTTACGGACTCCAAACCCGCCAAATCGGGAACTACTCGATGATCTTGGCGACGACGCCGGCGCCGACGGTGCGACCACCCTCGCGGATGGCGAAGCGCAATCCTTCATCCATCGCAATCGGCGCGATCAGGCTGATGGTCATCCGGATGTTATCGCCCGGCATCACCATTTCCACCCCTTCCGGCAGGTCCACCGAGCCGGTGACATCCGTGGTGCGGAAGTAGAATTGCGGCCGGTAGCCCTTGAAGAACGGCGTGTGCCGTCCGCCTTCTTCCTTGCTCAGCACGTACACTTCGGCCTCGAAGTTGGTGTGCGGGGTGATGGTGTTGGGCTTGGCCAGCACTTGCCCGCGCTCCACGTCATCCCGCTTGGTGCCGCGCAGCAGCACGCCCACGTTGTCGCCCGCTTCGCCCTGGTCCAGCAGCTTGCGGAACATCTCCACCCCGGTGCACACCGTCTTGACCGTGGGCCGGATGCCGATGATGGCGACTTCTTCGCCGACCTTGACCTTGCCCCGTTCGATCCGGCCCGTCACCACCGTGCCGCGCCCGGAGATCGAGAATACGTCTTCAATCGGCATCAGGAACGGCTTGTCAATCTCGCGCTGCGGTTGCGGGATGTAGGCGTCCATCGCGTCCACCAGCTTGACGATGGATTGCTCGCCCAACTCGCCCGGATCCCCTTCCAGCGCCTTGAGCGCGCTGCCCGTGATGATCGGCAAGTCGTCGCCAGGAAAGTCGTAGCTGCTCAGCAGCTCGCGCACTTCCATCTCCACCAGTTCGAGCAGCTCGGGGTCGTCCACCATGTCGGCTTTGTTCAGATAGACGACGATGTAGGGCACCCCCACCTGCCGCGCCAGCAGAATGTGCTCGCGCGTCTGCGGCATCGGGCCGTCGGCGGCGGACACCACCAACACGGCTCCGTCCATCTGCGCCGCGCCGGTGATCATGTTCTTGATGTAGTCGGCGTGGCCCGGGCAGTCCACGTGGGCGTAGTGCCGCTTGGGCGACTGGTATTCCACGTGCGCGGTGGCGATGGTGATGCCGCGCGCCTTCTCTTCCGGCGCGGCGTCAATCTGGTCGTAGGCCTTGAACTCGCCGCCAAACTTGGCCGCCATCACCTTGGTGATCGCCGCCGTCAGCGTAGTCTTGCCATGGTCTACGTGGCCAATCGTCCCCACATTCACGTGTGGCTTGGTGCGCTCGAACTTTTCTTTGGACATCCAAAACACTCCCCTGTCAAATCTAAGGTCAAGAATTTTAGACCAAGTCTCAAATCGAGTGGAGCCCATAACCAGATTTGAACTGGTGACCTCATCCTTACCAAGGATGCGCTCTACCGACTGAGCTATATGGGCCTAAGCGTTCTGTTACGAATATTATGTTTGTGGAGCGGGTGATGGGAATCGAACCCACACCATCAGCTTGGAAGGCTGAGGTTCTACCATTGAACTACACCCGCCTTTCTATTTCCAAGCGGGAGATTGACCTTGCCAGGCGCGCTTCCCGACCATCGCGCCGAACCCACTGGACGCCGGCTTCAAGGTGGTGGAGGGGGAAGGATTCGAACCTTCGAAGGCTGAGCCAACAGATTTACAGTCTGCCCCCTTTGACCGCTCGGGAACCCCTCCAAAGTTGGAGTCGCGTATTTTGCATGGCTGAAAACCGGGTTGTCAATCGCCGATATGAAGTTTTTGCGCAATGCCCCCTTAAATCTTTATAATCTCCACCCGGCACAAGCTGGCGTAGCTCAGCCGGTAGAGCAGTTGCCTTGTAAGCATCAGGTCAGGGGTTCGAGTCCCCTCGCCAGCTCCAAAATTAATTCCACCTACCACCCAGAGGATTTGCTCATGGCGCAACTCAAACCCGGCGTTGTTACTGGCAAGGACTATCTGACCCTTGTGGCCGCCGCGAAGGCGGGCGGTTACGCCCTGCCGGCAGTCAACGTCTCCAGCAGCAGCACGATCAACGCGGTGCTGGAAGCCGCCGCGAAGAATCAGGCCGACGTCATCATCCAGCTCTCCAATGGCGGCGCGCAGTTTTATGCCGGTCAGGGGATGAAGGACGGCTCCAAGGCCAAGGTGCTGGGCGCGGTGTCGGCGGCGTTGCACACCCACCTGCTGGCCGAGCATTACGGGGTATGCGTGGTGCTGCACACCGACCACGCCAACAAGAGTCTGATTCCCTGGGTGGATGCGTTGCTGGATCATGGCGAGGCG
>Ga0209507_1003005_pt1 | contig 10895 bp, 8 predicted proteins | sample AD_UKC028_MetaG_FD_184414 | JGI IMG/M metagenome (GOLD analysis project Ga0209507, IMG submission 184414) | Active sludge microbial communities of municipal wastewater-treating anaerobic digesters from USA - AD_UKC028_MetaG (SPAdes) (version 2) | ecosystem: Engineered > Bioreactor > Anaerobic >...
CGAGACCGTTGCGGATCACCTGGCGAACCGAAGTGGCAAGCGCGACGCGCGCATCGCGCAGCGCCACATCGTCGACCAGCATGCGTTCCGCGTTATACCAGCCATGGAACTCGCCGGCCAGATCCTTGAGGTAGAAGGCGATCAGGTGCGGCGCCAGATCGCGGGCACCGTTCTCGATCACGTCGCGGAACTCGGCCAGCTTGTTGGCGATGGCCAGTTCGCGCGGGTTGGCGAGCAGCGCCAGATCGGCATCGGCCAGCGTCGCCACATCACCCCCATTCGCACCACCCCACTGGGCGATCACCGAGCAGATGCGGGCGTGGGCGTACTGGATGTAATAGACCGGATTTTCGTTGGTCTGGCTCTTGGCCAGGTCGAGGTCGAAATCGAGGTGCTGATCCGACTTGCGCAGCGCGTAGAAGAAACGGCAGGCGTCGTTGCCGACTTCCTTGCGCAGCTCGCGCAGCGTGACGAACTCGCCGGAGCGCGTGGACATCGAAGCCTTCTGGCCGTTGCGATAGAGCACTGCGAACTGCACCAGCGCCACCTGCAGCTTGTCGGCATCGAGATCGAGCGCCTTGATGGCGCCGGTGACGCGCGGGATGTAGCCGTGGTGGTCGGCGCCCCAGATGTTGATGACCTTGTCGAAACCGCGCTCGAACTTGTTCAGGTGGTAGGCGATGTCGGACGCGAAGTAGGTGTAGAGACCGTTCTCGCGCTGGACGACGCGATCCTTTTCGTCGCCGAAGGCCGTCGATTTGAACCATTTCGCGCCATTCTGTACGTAGAGATGGCCCTTCTTTTCCAGCAGGGCCACACAGCGCGCGACCAGCCCGGTGTCGTAGAGCGCTTTTTCCGAGAACCAGACGTCGAAATGAACGCCGAACTCTTCCAGATCGTCGCGGCAATCGGCCAGTTGTTCGTTCAGCGCATGCTGGTGCACGTATTCCCAGTCCGGGCCGAGCAGTTCCTTGGCCTGGGCGATCAGCGCATCGAGATGCAGTTCGCGCTGCTGCTTGGCCTCGTCGTCGGCGCGGCCGGCTTCCGGCAGGCCCGGTGTGCCGGCCACCACGGCAGCCGCGTCGCGGACGTACTTGGCGCCGTGGGCGACCGTCATCTGCTGCGCCATGTCGCGCACGTAGCCGCCCTGGTAGGCGTTGGGCGGGAAGGGCAGGGTCTGGCCGTGCTGTTCCAGGTAGCGCAGCCAGGTCGACAGCCCCAGGATGTCCATCTGGCGGCCGGCGTCATTGACGTAATACTCGCGCGTCACATCCCATCCGGCGAAGGCCAGCAAGCTGGACAGCGAAGCGCCATAAGCGGCGCCGCGCCCGTGGCCGACATGCAACGGGCCGGTCGGATTGGCCGAAACGAACTCGACCTGCACCTTGCGCCCACCGCCCAGCGACGAGCGGCCGAAGTTGGCGCCATCGTAGAGCACGGCGCCGACGACACCGATCTTGGCCCGCGTATCGAGCGTGAAATTGATGAAGCCGGCCCCGGCGATTTCCGCCTTGGCGACCAGCACCGACACCGGCAGCTCGGCCAGCAGTTGATTGGCGATTTCGCGTGGATTTTTCTTCAGCGCCTTGGCCAGTTGCATCGCCAGGTTGGTCGCAAAATCGCCATGCGTCGGGTCGCGCGGACGTTCGAGATGGATCGGGGTATCGGTCGCGGTCGGCGCAACACTGGCCAGCGCCTGCTGCAGCAGGGCGGTCAGCTGTGATTTGACATCGTGGGCCATTGATCTGGGGCTGAAAAAGCAAAGGGGCGATTATACGCTGCCGAAACCTGATTATTCGGCGGGCCAGGAAGGGCCAAGAATCGCCGACCAGGCGGTCAGTTTTTCGGCGTAACTGCGCGCCGCATGGGCCGGGCTGCTCGATGGCAGGCGGATAAGCCGTAACGAAGCCCCGGCCAAGCCGGGAAGCGCATGGCGGCGAAATGCCGTCTCGGCCGCCGCCCCGTTGAAGAACACCCGGGCAATGTCGCGGTGAACGGCAAAAAAAGCCGCAAAATCGTTGGGCGCCACGCTACTGCCGACAATGTCGGCATCGAGGCTGCCGACCCGCTCGCAGGCGGCGATCACGTCCCACAGGGCAATGCCTGCCCCCGTCAGCTTTTCCAGTCGCTGCGCGTAGGGCAGTTCTGGCCCGGCGCCGAGCAGGTCGCCCATGATCCGCCAGAAGGCGTTGCGCTCATGGGCGTAGTATTGGCCGGCCCGCAACGAAGCCTGGCCGGGCATGCTGCCGAGGATCAGCACCCGGGCGCCCGGCGCGGCCACCGGGGGAAAACCGTGGCTCAGCGACATCGCGTCAGGCGTTGCGCTCTTCCGCGGCCGGCGCCGGCGCACGCTGCCAGGGCCAGCGCCCGCTGACTTCCAGCTCGAGCGTGAAGCTGAGCACCGTCCTGATCGCCACGATCACTGCCAGCACGCCGAGATTCTGCAGGTTCGGCTCGATGGCCACGGTGCCGATGATGTCGGCGATCACCAGCAACTCCAGGCCGAGCAGGATTGCCCGGCCAAGATCGGCGCGCAAGGCGTGGTAGGCCTCCTGGAAAGTCGTACCGCCCGCCAACCGGCGCACAAAGACCAGCGCCGCGACGAGCGCCCCGAGCAACAGCACGGCAACGCCGATGAACTCGACGACGCCCGCGGATGCAACGACAAAATGTTCGTAGTTCATGCCTTCCTCTCGTCAGGATTTCAGTATTCGCGACACATTGCCGGCAGCGACATCAGACCCGTTCCGCCTGTCGCGAACCGGCCCACGAAACCATGGGTTCGGGCACGGAGGTATCGGCGGCGGAAAAATTGCCCTTGCCCGAAGTCTTGACCCGGTACATCGCCTCGTCGGCACGATGGATCAGATCCGAAACGGTCATGCCCTCGTAGGGGAAAATGCACAGGCCGATGCTGGCACCGATCTGCGCCTGATCGGGCAGGGAAGGCAGCGGCGCCGAGATTTCCTGCAACAGCTTGCGCGCCAGGGCATGGGCCGCCGCTTCGTTACCGATGTCTTCGGCCAGCACAAAAAATTCGTCGCCGCCGATGCGCGCCACGGTATCGCTGGCGCGCACGGCAACCCGCAGTCGCTGGGCGATATCATGCAGTACGTGGTCGCCCACCTTGTGGCCAAAGCTGTCGTTGACGTTCTTGAAACCATCCAGGTCGAGGAAATAACCGCAGGCCAGCGTGCCGTGGCGCCGCGCCCCATGCTCGGCCTGCACGATGCGGTCGTACAGCAGGTCGCGGTTGGGCAGGCCGGTCAGCCCGTCATGCAGGGAGCGCTGCAAATGATGCTGCCGTTCGGCATCGAGTTCCTGTTCGCGCACGAAAAGAACGCGGCGCTGCTGCTCGGCGAGATAGCCGGCGGAACCACCGATCAGATTGGCCGAAACGATAAAGAAATTGTGTCCGATCAGCGTATGCAGGGGGTAATCGACAAACAGGCCAAACAAAACGTTATAGGCTGCGAGCAATGCAAGATCGACCCCAAGCGCGTAGATGAAGCGCGTCCCGATAAAATTGTAGGTGTAGAAAGTCACCAGCACCATCATCGGGTAGTAGTACGACGCACTTTCGACCGGCAAGTTGACCTGCATCGCCATCAGCCCGACGCCGGCCGCCGCGCCGACCAGCGCCAGCAGGAAATGCGGACAGCGGTCGAAGCAGGACGTCATGGAAATAAGCAACACCAGGACCGGCACACAGAGCGCCACGCCACGCACCAGCCACACCCGCATCATGTCGTCCGGCGCGACGAACCATTGATCGAGAACGCCATGCAGGATGTACACGAACATCCCGACCAGACAGGCAATCTGCCCCTGCTGCCGCGTTCGCGTCAGATTGGCCCTGAAAAAGGCCTGCTCGAGCGCGTCGTCGTAAAAGCGCAGCGTGAGGAGGTGCATGGAGGACATGGTTTTCTGAAGGCTGCGCTTGAGCGGTACTGGTGAAAATCTGGCCGGGGTGCCATCGGGATGCACCCGCATTATCGAAGGCGAGCATCGGATTTTCCAGGAAATATTTCCTGAATGGCAAAGTCATCCGGTACAGCGCATGGTGCATCTTCAAGCCCCGGGAGGCCGCTAACGACTTGTGCAAAGATGCCACGTTACGCAGGCCAATTCCCCGCCTGCGTGTTAACATGCCCGTTTGACTTTCCCGGCCAGCCCGCCTCCGCCGTCCATGCGCATTTTCCGTCTGCTCAAGATCGCCTCCGTCGCCAGCCGCTATGGCCTGGACGAAATGGTGCTCGAACACGAGCCGAGCGGCCGTCTGGTGCGTCTGTCCAACACCCTACAGTTCTGGCGCGATCTTTCGGCGCCGCGTGCGGTGCGATTGCGCATGGCGCTCGAAGCTTTAGGGCCGATCTTCGTCAAATTCGGCCAGGTGCTGTCGACCCGGCGCGACCTGATGCCGGCCGACATCGCCGACGAGCTGGCCAAGTTGCAGGATCGTGTACCGCCCTTCGACTCGCATCTGGCGCTGGCCGAGATCGAGAAGGCCTACGGCGGCCGCCCGGCGAGCGAGGTGTTCGCCGAATTCGACCCGCAGCCGATAGCGTCGGCGTCGATCGCCCAGGTGCATTTCGCCCGCCTGCGCGACGAGGATGGCAGCCACGAGGTGGCGGTCAAAATCCTGCGCCCCAACATGCTGTCGGTAATCGAGCACGATCTGGCACTGATGGACAGCTTCGCGCTGCTGCTCGAAAAGCTATGGTCGGACGGCAAGCGCCTGAAGCCGCGCGAGGTGGTCGCCGAGTTCGCCAAGTACCTGCGCGATGAGCTGGACCTGATGCGCGAGGCGGCCAACGCCTCGCAACTGCGGCGCAACTTCACCGATTCGACGCTGCTGGTGGTGCCCGAGGTGCATTGGGATTTCTGCACTTCGACGGTAATGGTCATGGAACGGATGAAGGGCACGCCGATCTCGCAGATCGACAAGCTGCGCACCGACGGCATCGATCTGTCGCGGCTTTCCGCCGCCGGGGTCGAAATCTTCTTCACCCAGGTCTTCCGCGACGGCTTTTTCCATGCCGACATGCACCCCGGCAACATCTTCGTCGCCGCCGACGGCCGCTACATCGCGCTCGATTTCGGCATCGTCGGCACACTGACCGATTCCGACAAAAACTACCTGGCGCAGAATTTTCTCGCCTTCTTCCGCCGCGACTACAAGCGGGTCGCCGAAGCGCACATCGAATCCGGCTGGGCGCCCAAGGACACCCGCGTCGATGAGTTCGAAGCGGCGATCCGCGCCGTCTGCGAGCCGATCTTCGACCGCCCGCTGAAGGACATCTCCTTCGGCAAGGTGCTGCTGCGCCTGTTCCAGACCTCGCGCCGCTTCAATGTCGAGATCCAGCCGCAACTGGTGATGCTGCAGAAGACGCTGCTCAACATCGAAGGCCTCGGCCGCCAGCTCGACCCGGAACTTGACTTGTGGACCACCGCCAAGCCTTTCCTCGAGCGCTGGATGAGCGAACAGGTCGGCTGGCGCGGGCTGATGCGCACCTTCAAGCAGGAAGCGCCCTACCTGGCGCGCACCCTGCCGCAGTTGCCGCGCCTCGTGCACCAGTCGCTGGCGCGCGAGCCGGCAGCCGATCTGCAGCCGCTGTTCGAACGCCTGATCGCCTCGCAGCAGCAGCAGAACCGCTGGCTGGCGATCATCGCGCTGCTGCTTGCCGCACTCATCGGCCTGCTGCTTACCTGATTCGACGATGTTGCCGCCGACCCTGGACTCCTACACGGAGAAGCACCTGCGCGACTGGCTCGGCCAGCGCGAACTGGACAAGGCACGCGCCTATGTCGAAGTCGTCCAGGACATGGAGGTCGATCCCGAATTCATCCGCGCCGTAGTGCCCGGCAGCGCGCGCAAGCCCTATCTGGCGATGGCCAAGCTGGTGAATGGCAAGCCGGGGGTAACGACGCTGGCCAGTACCTGCACCTGCCCGGTCGGCAGCCACTGCAAGCATGTCGCGGCCATGCTGCTGCGCGCGCTTGAAGAGCGCGACACGCCGGATCGCGTCAGCCCCGGCGTGCTGTCGTGGGTCGAAGACCTGCGCCGTGCCTCGATCGCCGTCGCCAAGAAGAAATCCCGGCCGTCCGGCGCCCGCCAGCAGCTGTTCTACATGCTCAAATGGACGCCCGACCAGCGTCATTTCGGCATCGAAATCGCCAAGGGCAAGTTTCCCGACAGCGCCGAGGAGTGGTGGAACATCGAGCGCGCCCTGATCAATCCGCCGCAGTTCGTCAGCGAGGCCGACCTCGGCATCCTGCGCCCGCTGTGGGCCGACCGTCTGCATGAAACCGGCCTGCGCGCCTTCGGGCTCGGCCCCCGGCATGGCGCCGAAACACTGCAACGCCTGCTCGAAAGCGGCCGTTTCTATGTAGACAACGGCGACGGCCTGCCGCTCGAAGAAGGGCAGCCGCGCCCGGCCACCATCGGCTGGCGGGTCGATGCGCGCGGCCTGCAGCGACCCCTGCTGCTCGCCCAGCCGGCGGCGCCGCTGATCGTCCCGGTGCAGCCGCCGTGGTATGTCGATCTCGCCGAGGGTGAAGCCGGCCCGCTGGAAGTCACCGGCAACCCGGCGGTGATCAGCCGGCTGTTCAGCCTGCCGCCGCTGTCGGCCAAGGAAGCCTCGGTCGTTGCCCAGACGCTGGACGAACTGGCGCCCGACCTGCCCAAGCCCACCGAGGACGCGACGATCCGCCTGCGCACCGTGGATGCGCCGCTGCAGCCGGTGCTCCAGCTCGACACCGTACCGACCCACGGCAACCGCGCTTGGCGCGGCTATGGCAGCAGCCTCACCGGCGATTTCTTCGATGTCGCACGGCCGCTGTTCCGTTACGCCGACGTCGACGTACGCCCCGACGAGCGCCATGAATTCGTGACCCTGCCCGAGGGCGAGACGGTGCACCTCAAGCGGCGGCCCGACGCGGAAATGCGTGCCCTGCAGGCGTTGACCGCAGCCGGCTTCGAAAAGCTGCCTTCGCACACGCTGGACACCTTCGGCCGCCCGCCGGACGGCGTCTACGGCCTGGTTAGCGAAAGCGCGTGGACCGCCTTCATGCAGGACGGACGCGAGACCTTGCGTGCCGCCGGCTGGCAGGTCGAACACCCGGAAGACTTCCGCCACCACCTGCTCGAAGTCGATGGCTGGGAAGCCGATCTCGTCGAATCCGACAACGGCTGGTTCGACCTCGACATGGGCGTCATCGTCGAGGGCCAGCGCCTAGCGCTGGCGCCGCTGCTCGCCGCGCTGTTCCGCCGCGACCCGCGCTGGCTCGACAGCGTCCAGATCGAGGCGATTGCCGACGACGAACCGATCGAACTACAGACGCCGCTGCGCCAGCGCATCCGCGTGCCGGCCAGCCGCATCAAGCCACTGGCGGCCACGCTGATCGACCTCTTCGACGGCTTTTCCGGCGGCGAAACGCTGCGCGTCTCGCGCTTCGACGCGCCGCGCCTATCCGAACTCACCGACACCAGCCGCTGGCAGTTCAAGGGCCAGGGCGACATCCTGGCGCTCGCCGACCAGCTGCGCGCTGCCCAGGGCATCACCAGCATCGCGTCGCCGGCCGGCCTGCGCCTCGAACTGCGCGATTACCAGAAGGAAGGCCTGGCCTGGCTGCAATTCCTGCGCGCGCAAAATCTCTCCGGCATCCTGGCCGACGACATGGGTCTCGGCAAGACGGCACAGACCCTGGCCCACCTGCTACTCGAAAAGGAAGCCGGACGCCTCGACAAGCCGGCGCTGATCGTGCTGCCGACTTCGCTGATCTTCAACTGGAAACACGAGGCGGCGCGCTTCGCCCCTGATCTGCGCGTCCTCTCGCTGCACGGCCCCGAGCGCAAGAGCCGCTTCGCCGAGATTTCCGCCCACGACGTCGTCCTTACCACCTACCCGCTGCTCTGGCGCGACGCCGACGAGTTGATGCAGCACAGCTATCACCTGCTCATCCTCGACGAAGCGCAGACCGTCAAAAATGCCCAGAGCCAGGGCGCCGAGGCCGTGCGCAAGATCGACGCGCGCCACCGCCTGTGCCTGACCGGCACGCCGCTGGAAAACCACCTCGGCGAGTTGTGGAGCCAGTTCGACTTCCTGCTGCCCGGCTTTCTCGGTGCCAGCCGGCAGTTCGTCAAGCACTGGCGGACGCCGATCGAGAAGCAGAACGACCGCCAGCGCCGCGAATTGCTGGCGCGCCGCATCCGTCCCTTCATCCTGCGCCGCAAAAAGGAAGACGTGGCGCAGGAACTGCCACCCAAGACCATTATCGTGCGCAGCGTCGAACTCGAGGGTGGCCAGCGCGACCTCTACGAAACGGTGCGCGCGGCGATGGACGTCAAGGTGCGCGACGAAATCGCCAGCCGCGGCTTCAACCGCAGCCAGATCGTCATCCTCGACGCCCTGCTGAAGCTGCGCCAGGTCTGCTGCGACCCGCGCCTGGTCAAGGCCGGCGCCGCGCGCAAAGTCAGGGAACGCGCCAAGCTCGACCTCTTGATGGCGATGTTGCCGGAACTGGTCGACGAAGGCCGGCGCATCCTCGTCTTCTCGCAATTCACCAGCATGCTGGCGCTGATCGAAGACGAGCTCACCGCGATCGGCATCGACTACGCCCTGCTCACCGGCGACACCGCCGACCGCGAAACACCGGTCCGTCGCTTCCAGGCCGGCGAAGTGCCGATCTTCCTGATCAGCCTCAAGGCTGGCGGCGTCGGCCTCAACCTGACCGCCGCCGACACCGTGATCCACTACGACCCGTGGTGGAATCCGGCCGTCGAAAACCAGGCCACCGACCGCGCCCATCGCCTCGGGCAGGACAAGCCGGTGTTTGTCTACAAGCTGATCGTCAGCGGCAGCATCGAGGAAAAGATTCTCGCCCTGCAGGAACGCAAGGCCGAACTCGCCGCCGGCATCCTGTCGGAGGATCACGGCGTGGACCTGAAATTCGGCAGCGACGATCTCGCAGCGCTGTTCGCGCCGCTTCCGGGGTAATCGGCAAGATCAGGGCTTGCACTTCTGCCCGGCTGCGTGTTTTCTGCGCTTGATGAAGGTGGCCAGCAGAATTGCAAAGCACGCCAGCGCATTGCCGGAAAAAATCAAGGCCATGACAACATCGCCCACATAGAAAATGGCAAAGGCGACGGTAGTCAGGTGGGAAAGAAAAAACAGTATCCAGGTGCTGTACGAAATGGCTGTTGCCCCGTTAGTGTCCTCAGTAACCTTTAGAAGCTGGGGAACATAGGCAAAGATTCGTATCGAATTCATGAAGGTGAACAGGGTAAATACCACGACCGGAACCCAGTCATGCCGGATCTCGATCTCCTTCTTGAAGACCTCGACGGAATCGTTCAATTCCTGGACAAAGCTAAATATCTCGATCACGTTGACCTCCATATCCACAATGCCTGCAGCCGAATGTAGCGTGAGAGGGTGCTTTGCCCATACCCAGAACAGGGCATCGAAGATAGATGCCACCGGTATCCGAAATCTGATGATAGACCCAGACCCGGCTGTTCGCCAGCGCGATTTTCAACAGTCCGCGGTGTCTCCGGCCAGCGCAATTTCTGCCCTTTTCGAGCGTCGACCGCAACAGGCGCTAGAATTGCATCAGAATGTCCTGATATACGGAGTCGCCATGCGCCGCCTTGCCCTTCTTTTTGCCTTTGCCCTATTTTCCCGCATGGCGCTAGCCGATGACTGGATGGTTCGTCACAAGACCGCCGCCAGCTTTGCCGACACCCGCGAGGCCATCGTTCTCGCCGTCGAAAACCGCGGCCTGGTGATCAATTTCACCTCGCACATCGCCGATATGCTCGAGCGCACCGGTGCCGACATCGGCGGCGCAAAAAAGATATTCGAACAGGCGGAAATCATCGAGTTCTGCTCGGCCGGCCTGTCGCGCCGGATGATGGAGGCCGATCCGCACAACATCGTGCTTTGCCCCTTCGCCATTTCGGTCTATACCCTGCCGGGCGACCAGAGCGGCACCTGGGTTGCCTACCGAAAGCCGCAGGGAAAATCGGCGGCGATGGTCGAAGGCTTGCTGAAAGAAATCACAGCCGAAGCCCGCCAATGAAAACTGGCTGATTTTTGGCGTCGACCGCAACCGATCGCCCCAGGCGGCCGGTCAGGCCATCAGTGTCGCCGCCATGACTCGTTTGAGCGCGCCGCTGAGCGCGATGCGCGCCGCCTGTTCGCGGACTTCGGCGCGGTTGCCGGCGAAATTGCAGGTCAGGGCTTCGCAGCCGCCGTCGCGCTGCGCCCAGGCCAGGCAGACCATGCCGACCGGTTTTTCCGGTGTGCCGCCGGTGGGTCCGGCGATGCCGGTGATGGCCACCGCCCAATGGCCACGGCTATGCTTCAAGGCGCCCTGCGCCATCGCCCGCGCGGTCGCCTCGGAGACCGCGCCATGGCGCTCCAGCGTGGTTTGCGGCACGCCCAGCATGTCGACCTTGGCCTCGTTCGAGTAGGTCACGAAACCGCGATCGAACCACGCCGAGCTGCCGGCGATGGCCGTCACCGATTGGGCGACCCAGCCGCCGGTACAGGATTCGGCAGTCGCCAGCCACTCGCCGCGACTGAGCAGTTCGCGGCCGAGGCGTTCGGCAAGCATTTCAAGTTCGGACATAGCCGACAATCTTATCACTCCGACAATCCGTTACATCGTGTCATTGGGCAGCTGGCGGACTTACGCGCCGCCGCAGCAAATGATTGACGACATAGCTCGACACCAGTTCCCGACGCTGATTGAAGGTCGAGTACTTGAGCCTGGCAATGCCGCGATCGGCCTTCGATTTCGAGGGCGTCACCGTCAGCACCTCGATTTCCGCCTGCAGCGTATCGCCCGGGCGCACCGGCGCGAACCAGCGCAGTTCGTCGATGCCCGGC
>Ga0209507_1003009_pt1 | contig 10891 bp, 9 predicted proteins | sample AD_UKC028_MetaG_FD_184414 | JGI IMG/M metagenome (GOLD analysis project Ga0209507, IMG submission 184414) | Active sludge microbial communities of municipal wastewater-treating anaerobic digesters from USA - AD_UKC028_MetaG (SPAdes) (version 2) | ecosystem: Engineered > Bioreactor > Anaerobic >...
GCGGAGCGCCGAAGTCTCGGCCTTCAACTCGAAGAGAGGCTTGCGGTTCGACTTGCCCTCTTCGATGATCTGCCGCTGAAGGTCACGCACGTTGTCGTTCGCGGAGATGAAGTTGGCCGGAACGTCCTGGCCCTCGGCCCGGCGCTCGGCGGCTTCCTCCATCAGACTCTCCTGTAGGGCCTCCAACTGCTTCTTCAGGTCGTCCAGCCGCATCGTTCCGCGCTCGCGGGGCTGGTAGATGAGGCTGTGAATCGTCTGAGCACCCAGGCAGCCCTTCGAGCGAAGGACGTGGGCAGCCTTGCCGGTGAAGGTTGCGAACCCAACACGGCCCGCCGACTCCGCGAGGTGCTTGGCCAGCGTCGTCTTGCCCGTTCCGGCGTAGCCGAACAGACGAAACACCTGCTGACCGTCCGAACCAGTTTTCAACCACCGGCCCACGGCGTCTAGCGCCTGGACCTGGATAGGGGACCATTGCATCGTGCCTGCTCCTGAGTTGAAGCACTGCCCAGGGCTTTCGCCCAGGAGAGTGCCCCGGCCTTCCAGCCGGATGCCCGCTGACCTTTGAGTATCCCCGACGCGGGTAGGGGGTGGCGTCACAATCCAGGGGCCGGGTGGGAGATCAACACCCGGCCCCCAGTCAGGAGAGGCTTAGAAGGGAATCTTCGAGCCGCCAGCGCCCTCGCCAGCACCGTCGCCGCCGTCGTCCTCGCCGCCCTCCTCGGTCTTCAGGCTGCCGGACTTGACGCTCTGGGCGACCTTCAGGCACTCGCGCCCGAACTCAATGAAGGCGGTGTTCGGCTGGCCGTCCGCCGTCTTCATGCCGTACAGCGACGTGAGGAAGTCGTTGCCGTTGGCGAACTTGATGTCGATGTTGTAGTAGTCGTGGCCCTTGCGGTTCTCCATCTTCGTCGTGACGTGGATGCGGCACGCGAAGAGGGGCGGACGCCCGTTCTCGGGAATCTTGTTGAAGGGGCTGGTGTAGTATTCCCAGGCCCGCATCTTGGTCTTCTGGAAGTCGATGACCGCCGCGCCCTTGGGCTTCAGGTTGTCCATGTCCTCCTTCGAGGCGAACACGACGCCGTAGAGACGGATCGAGTCCACCAGGAAGTTGCCCTTCTCGCTCCGCCAGTTGTTGCGGTTGCTGCCGAACTGGGCGCGGGCCTTCTGAGCGACCGGGCCGTTGGGGTCATGCTCGCCGACCTTCTCGCCGGTGCCGTCGATCTTGGTCATCTCGACCAGGACGTGCTCCTTCTCGATGCCGACGAAGTAGAAGCCGCTCGCGCCGCCGATGACTTCGCCTCCCATCAGGAAGTCGCCCATCTTGGCCCCGTCCACGAACTTCTCGTGGCCGGGCTTCAGGGCCTTGCTGTTGGACTGAAGGATGGTGATGAACTGGATGCGCCCGCTGGTCGGGAGGTTCACCGACCCCGCGCCCGCGAACTCGCCGTAGTCAAGGGCGACCATCTGGCCCGCCTTGTTCTTGACTTCGATGGCGGTGACTTTGTTCTGCTCGTCGGACATTCTGCTGTACTCCTTCAAGGTTCAACCTTCTCGCAAACGCTCGGGACGGCACGCGCCGCCACTGTCAGCGATCACTTCTTCTTGTTCTTGAACGCCGCCACACTGAACTCGCGGACGCCGAAGAGGTCGCGGGGGACCGACTTCTGGGCGACGATGAGTTGGGTGAGGATGGACTTCACCGTGGCAGGTTCGGCCTTGCGTTCACAGATGACGGTGCGACCGTGGGCCTTCTCCAACTCCGCCTTGGTCTTCGCCGCCAGTTCCGTCTCACCGACCGCGAAGGCGATGCTGACGGTGCGCTTCACGATGTCAGAGTGGCCGTTCGCTTCGAGCCAGTCCATCGCCTCCTGGCGACGGTCGGCGGGGATGCTGTTCTCGATCTTGTCGCGGAGGGTGACTTCCACCTCGCCGACCTTGATGCTGTCGCCGGTGTTCATGCCAGCCGACCGCATCGCGGTGGGCAGGGCTGTCTCAACCACGGCGCGGAGGCGGTCCTTCTTGGCCTTCAGCAGTTCCTCGGCCTCAACGATCTCGCGTTCGTACTGCTGGGCCTCATCCACGAGGGACTTCAGGCCAGCCATCGCCGTGCCGAGTTGTGCCGCCTTGTCCTGGGCGGTGGGTGCGAACTCGGCGTACTCGTTGGCGGGCGGTTGAGGTGTGGTCATATGTACTCCTGCGAAAGCCTAGCGGTCTGGCCGCGCCTGGTCAAGCGAGCCAGGCGCGGAGTTTGTCGCCGGTGATCTGCTGGGCGACGTTGAACTTGTTCTTCAGGTTGGCCGTCACCTGATCGTCCACCGTATCGGACGCCACGATGTCGATGTACTGGACGGGCCACCTCTGCCCAATGCGGTGCGCACGATCCTCGGACTGAAGCCGGTGGTGGAGGTTATAGCCGTTGGCGTAGTAGATGACCGTCTTGCAGGCCAGGGCCTCGGCTGCACCCTCTGACTGGTCGCCCAGGAGGGTCAGGCCCTCGCCCCCGGCGGCGGGGTTGGAGACGAAGAACTGGGCGTCCCCCTTCTGGAAGGCCACGACGTTAGCCCTCCGTTCGTCATCGTCCGTCTCGCCGTCGTATCGGACGGCCACCCGGTCCATGTCCTTCAGCCTCGCCATGATGAGATCAACGTCCCGCCTGAAGCGGGTCCAGATGATGGCCTTATGGGGCGTGTCTTCGCACACCTCCATCAGCAGGTCCAACCTCGGATTCTCCGACCCGATGTCGATGATCGGCTCGCCCTCGGGGTCGTCCACGGCGACGTAGCCCTGGCACACCTGTTGCAGGCGAAGCATCTTGGTGAGCATCAGCGGCGTGGTGATGAGTTCGCCGGAGTCCAGGAAGGCGATGGACTCCTCCTTCAGGGCTTCGTACACCTTCCGCTGAGCACCGGACAGGTCGAACCGGAGGGTCTTGTACAACTTCTCGGGGAGGTTCAGCCCCGCGTCTTCCTTGGTGATGCGGTCGGTGATCTCGTCCAGCCACTTGTTCAGCAGTTCGAGGTTCTTGAAGCCGACCAACTTGGGGAAGGGCTTCTTCTCGTCGGCTCCGGTCTTCGGGTTCTTCCGCCAGACGTAGCCCGTCTCCCAGACGCCGAACTGCGTCTTGAAGCCTTCGTAGGAGGTGATGCCCTTGCTGATCCAGAAGTTCGACTGCAACTTGTCCCGGTTGCCGATCACCGGGTCCAGGAAGCATATCTGGGTGTAGATGTCGAACGGCCCTGTGCTCACCGGCGTGCCGTTGCAGATGCGGCGCAGGCGGGCCAGCAGAGCGGCCTTGCACGAGAGGACAGTGCGTCGCGTGCCGTAGCCCTTGATGCGGGACGACTCGTCAGCGACGATCAGCACCTTGCGGCGCAGCAGGAACTCCTTGGCCCACGACTTGCCACCGCGACACACCTCCGAGCGGACGCCGGGCTTCACCGGCTTGTCGTCGGTGTCCAGGGCGTCGTAGGACATGGCCAGCACCGCGAAGCCCTCATGGTTGAGGCAGGCGTTCAACTCCTGCTGGTGCCACTTCGTTTCGAGAGACTTGGACCGCATCCAGCACACGCCTGGGCGTCCGAGTTCGTCAGGCCAGTGCGTGGGAATCTCGTCGGTGATCCAGTTGCGGTGGACGCCGTTGGGCGCGAGCACGAGCATGGCGTCGATCTCGCCACGGGTGTAGTTCCACGCGGCTTCCATGATCGTCTTGCACGACTTGCCGGTGCCTTGCTCCCAGAGCGTGCCCCATGCCTTCTTGTCTCGCGTGCGACGCCAGCGGTCCAACTGGTGCTCGAACGGCTCACGCTTCACTGGACACGCATCAATGAACATGCTTGGCTCCTTCGGGCGTGTTCAGGTAGGCGACGGCCTTGCGGAGCACGGAGCCGTGGCACACGCCTTCGGCTTCGGTCTGCTCCTTGCACCCTGGGCACCAGAATCGTAGTCCGTGGAGGCCCTGCACGCGAGCCGCGAAGTCACTGGGAAGGTCGATCCCCGTGGCCTCCTTGTACTGGGCGATTGCCCAGGGCTGGCGCTGGATGGCGGCGAACAGCCACGCGCGGTAGGGTTCGAGCGTCTTCCCCTGGCGTTCCTCCCCCGGCGCGGGCCGGAAGGGGTTGCCGAAGATGCCCTTGCGCCCGATGTCCTGCTCGATCTCCACCTCTGGGGCCTTGCCCAGGGGCACGAAGTCCACGCCGAACAGCAGGCTGGTCTGTGCGTGTTGAGCCACGAGGCGGCGCAGGCGGTCAGCGTCCATCAGAACGGCGCTCCATTCTGGCCCGTCTCCGGGAGGGCGAACTGGTCCATCGGCAGCCCGCCGTGGCAGATGGCGGCGAACGGGCAACCCTTGTACTTCGTGCAGGCGGCGGAGAGACGCGGCTGGCCGGGGACGTTCTCCCACTGCTCGATCCCCCGCGTCTTGTCCATGCGGGCCAGCAGAGGCATGACGCGGCGTCCCCAGAACGCCTTCACCTCGGCGCGGGACACGGTGACTTCCACGGCGCGGGCGTCCAGAATGTCCTCAATGAACTGGTTGTGCCTCAGCGTCACCTCGGCGAGCGCGGGATTCTGGCTGAGGGCGTAGCCGCCGTAGATCATCATGGGGATGTCGTCACGCAGATCAGTCTCAGTCTTGGCCCACTTCGCGGCGGACACGCCCTTGTGATCCTCAATCACCCCGGCGGCGTCGTACACGTCGATGACGCCGTGCATGTCGTCGTCCTTGATGCGCATGGTGAAGTCGTGCTCGATGAGCAAGCCTTCGCGGGCGCGAAGCACGCCCTTCCTGATGCCGCGATCTCGGAGTTCCAGGCACCGCTCCACCTCGTCATTCGTCAGGTGCTCCGCCCAATCTTTGGGCAACGGCTGTCCGCCCAGGTGAGCACCACAGACGAAGTGCAGGGCGTGACCGTAGTGCTGGGGCTTCGAGTCGGGCAGCCGGAGTTTGGCCACCTTCTCGAACCACCAGCGGCGGTCACACCCGTCGATGGTAACGCACTGGGAGGGGGAAGTGGTGCTCACGCAAGCCGCACGTCTTTGATGGCGTCGGAGTGATCGTCGCGTGCCCAGGCGACGAGCATCCCCGAGGGGCCGGTCTTGCTGTACAGGCGTGCCTCCACGGACTTGACGGGTTCGCCGATCAAGCCGGACTCGTGGTGGTACATATCAATGTTGCACAGCGCGGGGTTCACACAAACCTTCACGCCGTTGGTGGGGGTGACGCTCTCGTACTCGCGGACGCGGGCCTGATGGATATGGCCGACGTGGACTTCGCGGAAGCGGCACTGGCCCCACACGTCGCGGTTCTCCTCGCTGATGATCCTGGCGAGTTGAACGGGCGTGGCCTTCTGGCCGTGGTCGAACACCACCAGCGTCTCGCCGTAGACGAACCGCTTGCGGGGGTTGGGGCTGAGGTTGAACTTCACGCGCGGATCGTTGATGAACCGCTGGCTGAGGGCGACGCACAGAGCGTAGCCGGAGTGCATGTCGTGGTTGCCGGGGACGAAGACCACCTCGATGTCCTCACAGACATCCAGGGCACGCTCCACGGAGTAGATCAGGCACTTCAGGCCCGCCTGGAACACCTTGCCGTAGCGACCGTCCGCGTCCAGGTGGTGCTCGCCGTAGGTCGTGCGCTGGCGGGCATTGTCGTAGTGCATGAAGTCATTGCCGACCGGCATGACGATCTTCTCGACTCGATCCGGCCACGCCAGCAGTTTCGCGGCCATGTCGTCCAGGTTGTTCGTGACGCGGGAGACGGCCTTGGTCAGGTCCATCGACTCGCCCACCTCGGCGTGCCATGCGTACATGCCCAGGTGAGCGTCCCACAGGCCCCACACCGCCATCGCGCCGGTGCCGATCTTGTCGCCCTTCTTGGGGGTGGCGAGACGAGGCTTCGGCAGGGGACGCACCTCGGCGCGGAGGAAGTCCAGCAGGGCCAGTTCCATCGTCTCCGTCATCACCCGCTTCCACGAGCACGTCGTCTGGAAGAGAGCGACCTTCTCGTGAGCGGCCTGGGTGTTCGTACCATCCTTGGTGCGATGAGTGATCTTGCTAGCCTTGTAGAAGCCCTGCCAGATGTTCGTCTTGAAGTTCGTGCAGACCCACCGCTTGGTGTCGATCTTGAAGAGTTTCACCATGTCTTCAACGGACAGGGGCTTCGTAGTCACGATCACCGTGTCACCGTCCACGTCGCCGCGACCGTCCACCGGCATGTTCACGCCGCCGGGGAGGTTGGTGTCGCGGTTCTTGCCGTAGTCCTTCAGCACCTTGCTGACCGTCCCCATCGCAGTCCGCGTCTCCTTGGCGATCTGCTGGTTGGTCAGACCCCGAGACTTGGCTTCGAGGATGGCACTGATCTTGGCTTCAGAGAGTGATGGCGTCGGCATGATTCAGTATGCTCCTCGAACGAACGTGGATTGGTTGAGACAGGTTACTTGCCGGACGCGGCCCGTTCCAGCAGAATGACGGTGAGACGTTCCAGGTGTCCAGCAGTCCGAGCGTTGGACTCGCTCGTGGAGCTGTTGAACTCGGCAGCCGCCTTGTTCGCTTCGGCGGCGGCAGCGTGAGCCGTGGCAGCCGTGGCGTTGGACTTCGCGGCCTCGGCCTGGGCGTCCGCGATGGACTTGTTCACCTTCTGGCTGGGAAGCCAGATGAAGCGGTGTCCCAGGTAGATGACAAGGCAGATCACCACCATAGCCACCAGGACCGAACCGGCTGATTCGGCGAACTTCAAGAAGGGGGTCCAGTCCATGCACAATCATATCACTCTCCGAACGTCCGGGCTAGTAGGTGAAGATGCAGTAAGCCGCCGACACGCCGCCCACGGTGAGTTCCATGAACTTCTCCAAGCCCAGGGCGGAGTTCTCCGTATGGCGGACGGTGATCGAGTCGCCCGAGGTGGCGGCGAAGGTGCCGGTGGTGTTGCCCGCCGCGATGACGGTGGAGAACGCGCCCCCGTTCAGAGACACCTGGACGTTGCCGGTGCCGAAGGCCGAGCCGATGTTGAGCGTGTGGGTGCCGGTCGTCCCGGTGACGTGAGCGGCGGACGTGACGTTGAACGCACGGACGCCCATGTTCGTGTCGCCGGACAACAGGGCGCTCACGATGTCGAAGTCCCAACGAGGGGTGTAGAGGCTGTTGCGAACGGAGCCGTTGATGGTGTGCCGCGTCAGGACAGTGAATCGCATCCGAGTCGGGACGACGCCCGCCGTGTTGCGGAGAATGCGGGTGCGGCTGATCTCGATAGGAACCGTGCTCTGGTACGCGGTAGTGAACAGCAGGGTGTTCGTACCGTTCGGGTCGTTGCGAACCTCGATGGCGTACTCGGTGGTGTTGGCAGCCGGGAAGTCCGGGGGCAGGCTCGTCTCATCAACCACCGCCTTCACCTCATCCATGTTACGGAAGTCACGCCGCACGAAGGAGGTTGCGATGCCACGGTCATCCAGGGTGGAGCCAGGACCGCCGGAGCCGCTGCTGTCGATGTCAACCGTGCCAGTCGGGTAAAGCGTAGAGTTGAAGCGAAGGGCCACAGGAGGATACGGCTGATCGACACGATTGCCGAACGTGAGGTTGATGGCCGTGGCCGAGGGTTCGGACAACTGCGTGGAGCCGTTCTTGGGCAGCAACTTGACGTTGACCGTCGCCGCCGGGGTGAACGTGCGCTCGGTCAGATTGCCGAAGAGAATCCACACGCGGTCATTCGCGGCATGGGCCTCGGGCACCGAATCCAGGACGCCGCGATAGCCGTTGCTGAGTTGCAACTGACCGCCGCCGGTGGTGACAGTGCGGAACAGGAAGAACTCGTTGCCGATGAGCACGAGGTTCGCCAGCCGCGTGCCGCAATCCTCAGCGAGCGCCGCGGCCTCCATCGCATTCTGAAGCAGCACGAGGCTATCCAGGTCAGGATCGACGTTGAAGGCGATGCTGCCCTGGGTGCCCGCCGCCGTGATACTGGACGCGAGTTCACCCGCGACCATGAACCCAGCGATGTCGCCGCCATCCGTGTACGAGCCAGCACCGGGCCGCGTGGCGATGTCGATGAGCGTGGCGGCGTCATTCTGGAACCGAGCACCTGCCCAGATGCGGTTGAGTACGCCGGGCGTCTCCACGTCCAGCACGCAGAACTTGCGGGGGGCCTCGAACACCACCGAGTCGGCGGTTGGGATAGCCACCACGGTCTGAGGCGGAGGCGTCCACTGCGTCTGCCCAGGGGCAGCAAACACGCCGGTGTCGTACACGAAGATGTCCTGCACGAGCGTGACGGTGATCTGGCCGTCCTGCAACTTCCCCAGGTCGATCTTGGTGATGCGCATGGGAAGGTCAGTGAAGCCGAGGTTCGTGTCCGTCCAGCGGACGACATCCCCGACGTTGTGATCCCAGAGATCACGGTTTGTCACCACTTCCGCGCGGGCCAGGGGGAAGGACAGGGTTCGCAGGTATCGCCATGCGATGGTGTTGGCCAAGGCCGGGTCTTTGACGCCAGGGTAGAAGGACTCCACGCTCACGATGCGATTGCCCTGCGTCTTGACATTGGCCATGTCCTGGGCACCGGCGTAAGTCTCCTTGTAGTCCAGGGCACGGGAGTTGAACTTGATGAGGACGTTGTTGCTGGTGTCCGACCAGGAGCCACGGCTGTAGTTGTTGATCTTCAGGATGTTTGCGGAGGTGATGGCCCGCTTGCTGCTGAGGACGTAGCCGCCGCGAGCAAGATTCATCTCCCACTTGCCGGTGGTGCGGTTCATGTACACCACACCGTCCACCTGCTGCTCGATCTGCTTCAGCAACTCCTGAGCCTCGATCTCGGAGTCCAGCAGGAAGGAGAAGCCGTTGCCTTCGGTACGGAGTGTGTCGGCAGCGGTGGTGAAGTTGGACGTGTTCACGTCGGCGGAGGGCTGGCCAAGGCCCCACTCACCGTTGGTCAGAATCTCGAAGATGGCATTCATCGGGTTACAGTCGTTGCCGCCGTTCACGGTCGGCGTGCCCAGGGCGAGGCCGTTGGGGATGCGCCGCAACTCGAAGGCCCACTGCTTGATGTTCTCGCTATTGCCGAGATAGCCGCCCTCCCAGACGACGTAGCAGGTGCCACGGTATGCCGGGGTGTCGCCGCCGACCTGCTGGAACTGAGCAAGGTACGAAGACACGTTCTGCGTCATCGAGCCGGAGAAGAATCGGAACGTGCCGACCATACCGCCTTGGCCCTGGTCGTCGCCGCCGAAGAAGTCAGGGTCGTTGATGTCGATGGTGCCGCCGTCAGCGGAGACGTTGCCGGTCCAGAGCACCACGTCACCGACCCAGATGCGAAGGATGTTGCCGACCGGCGTGGTTCCGCCACGGCAGAGCGCCGCCTGGACGCCGAGGTAGTAGCGGTAGCCTTTCGTGACCTTCTTGCTGCTGAAGAGGCCGGTCTTGACCTTATCGGTGATGGCCTGCGAACGCAGAGCGCCGTACCAAACGACGTTCGGCCCCTCCTGCTTGACCGTGCCCCAGATGAGCGGGACGGGACGGCCCTCGGTCGCGGTGGGGAACTTGAAGTCACCCAGGCCAGCGGGCCGGGCGTTCTCGATCTTCGGCTTCGGCTTCAGCAACTCCGACAACACGAAGGTGATGGCGAAGAGGATCAGCAGCGTGAAGAACTCGGCCTTCTGAGGTTCCACCTGCTTGACCTGGGCAGGCTCGATGTAGAACCTCATGCCCTCGATCTCCACCGTGGGCGGTGGCTCGGGCAGAGTCATGGGCAACTGGGGCAGGTCAATGAATCGCGGCACCACCATGACGGCGATGAGAGCGACCAGTGCGACGATGCGACGGATGCGCGTTCTCATGCGTTGTTCAGTCCGGTGTTGAACGGATTCTTCAAGGGCACCCACGCGAAGCCTCCGAAGTTCGTGACGTTGTTGAACTTGCTCTTACAGGTGGCGATGGAGTGGTCGCATCCGGCGAACACCTCAACCGTCTGCCCCAACGGGCTGCTGGGGAATGGTATCAGCACGCGGATGTCGTCGCCAGTGTGATCCGCAATCTGCCTGAACTCGCCGGACGGGAGGGCGACGTACCCGCCGTTTGCCCAGCCGGTGCCCTTGGCGGCGAGGCCCTGGACGGAGATCGTCGTACCAGCGACACCTGTGACTTCATCCTGGTAGCGGAAGAGGGACTGGGCGACCGTGCAGGCCGAATCATACAGGACGTGGTTGCAGACTCCGCTGAACTTGAACCGGGGGATGGTGTTGGCCAGATCAGCCGTGATGGGGACGACATTGATCTCGGCCTCGATGCCGTTGAGCGTGAAGCCCACGGTCATCGCCTTACCCTTGAAGAACTGGATCAGTTCGTTCGCACCGTCATTGCGGTGGACGCGGAGGATCGTCAGTGTGGCAATCTGCCCAGGGACGGAGTTGATAAACTTCCGCACCAGCGCCATCGTTGCAGGCACCGTGATAGTCAGCCCCTCCGCACGAGAGTCCTGGCTGAACAGCAGAGCCTCACGACGAATCTCCAACGGCTGATAGGTCAGCGAGTTGTACGTCACCGGCGTAGGGTTCGTAGTCCACAGGTAGGACTCAGAGCCAAGCCGGAAGTCGAACAACTCAATCGGCTGGCCTGCTTCTACGCTGCGTTCTTGGTTCGTGAAAGACATGCTTACTCCAAGACAACCTTCACCGGGAAGCCGATCTTTGCTTCGCCGTTGGAGGAGCGGTGTTCAATGGTGATCTCGTCGTTGTCGATGCGGACCTTCTCGTAGAACTCGATCCGCTCCACGTCCACCGGGGTGATGTTCTGGCCGATGGTGGCGCTGATGGTCAACTGTTCCACGGTCGGGCTGACTTCCGAGGAGTTGGTGATGTTCCGCTCGAAGGTCGTGCCATTCTTCAGCACGATGCGAATGTTCACCTTC
>Ga0209507_1003011_pt1 | contig 10889 bp, 8 predicted proteins | sample AD_UKC028_MetaG_FD_184414 | JGI IMG/M metagenome (GOLD analysis project Ga0209507, IMG submission 184414) | Active sludge microbial communities of municipal wastewater-treating anaerobic digesters from USA - AD_UKC028_MetaG (SPAdes) (version 2) | ecosystem: Engineered > Bioreactor > Anaerobic >...
GGGGGCTTTCCTTTTCTGGCATATCGATTCTGCTCATCAATATAGTAGGCACCAAAGACATCCACACTTTCGTGCGGCATGTCTGCCGACTTACTTGAGGAGATTCCCTCTATATCGCTTGCGTCGCATTCAAAGTGAGGCGCCATCGTCACTTGCACTAGCGATCCATGAGGACTTTGGAAAGCCTCCTTAGCGCCCCAGGCTGAGACCGGAAAGCGGCCTCGCAAAGTAAAGTTGCCGCGATCAAGATCGTCCAGAATGTCCCATCGACGGCGTGAGTCCTCAAAAATCTTTGATTTCGGAGTGTTGAGGCGCACATTTTTTCCCGCCGCCTCCTTGAGTCCCAATAGCTCGCACCAAGCTTCACACCGCTTCCGTACCAGCGCTGGCGGCCGCTTCCAAAACCTTCGCCACCACGACCATGTGTGGAGTTCGAGCACAGAAATTGGAAACTCAGAGAGCGACATCGCATGCATAAATTACAAGTACCTGGTAGTTATAAATCGAGATTGCCGAATGCAATCTGCAGGCTATCAAATCTGCGATGGATTTTTGAAATAGAACCGTGTCAACATAGCCTGAATGCGTATTTCACCGACACCTCTCAATACCGATGAGGAATTTATTCATGAGCAATGATCGGCTTCTGATTCCGCAAGACCCCGATTGCTTTCATGCAATTGGCCTGGCGGCAGTGGCTTTTGCACGACTAGAGTGGGACGCGGTGTGGTGCTGCCAAAGACTAGAAGATGGCTACATCAATACCATCGAGCCTCGAAGGAAAACGGCTGGCAAGATTGCCGAAGACCTTGAGCGACTCTTTTCCAGAATCGCTGACACCGACCTCCGTTTGAAAGTTGTTCCGTTTGCGGCAGAGTTTTCAGCAGCCGTCCAAGAAAGAAATGGTTTGCTGCATGGAAAGCCAGGCACTGCCCCCAATGGCGATCAGCGGCTGTTCCGGCATGGTACTGAATGGACGATCGACAAAATCAATGAATTTTCTGACCGCTGTGTGAAGGCTGGAGCACCGTTGAACGCCTTGCTCTATGATGAGTTCAAGGAGCCGTGCAGCGTTGCACTCCGTTCGCCTTGATCATTCAAGGGCAACAGCGACGGTCTGCAAACACGCCTGTAGCCGCTCGTGGCGCGTAGAGCCGCAGGCTCGGAAGAACCCGCGCCGGGCGCAGCAAAAAAAGTACGCCGCCCCAGCGGGGACGACGCACCGAAGTCTGCGCGGCGCGATCAGCTCGCAGCCGGCACCACCATCGACTGCAACTGGTCAATCACGCCAGGCTCAACGAAGACGCAAGCCTGCTTGTCATCGATCGACACGTTGAACACCTGAGCGAACATCGTGCGCCGCACATGGGCCAGCCGACCTGTCCGGTACGCCTGGTCCAGCTTCATGCGGGCTGCGCCCGTCGGCGAGCCGCTGCGCTGCGGGTCGCATTCGACCAGCGCGACGAAACCGTCATCGGACAGCTTCTGATGCTCGGGGCACAGGCCCCATCCCGTCTTTGTATGGTGCTCCATGCTCGCGCGCAGGCGCTTGTCGAGCAGGACGGCGGAACGCCGGGACGACCGTCACACATCGAGCTAACCAGGAGAGAATTCGCTGTACAGCGAATATGGCGTTTATGCCGAATATTCGGTATAGTGCCGTTATTCGCTGAACAGGAAATAACGGCAGTCATGACCGAACCGACCTTCGTGGAACACGCTCTGATCGAGCAGCTCTTGGATTCACTCCGGGAGTTGCCGGACGTGCATGCCGAGTTGACTCAGTCAGAACCTGCTGTTCAAGCCGCTGGTCGCGTCGACGCGAAGATTGATCTGCACGTCGCCGGTAGGTCGATTGTCTTGCTGGTTGAGGCAAAGAAGTCCGTCTATCCCCGAGATGTGCGCCAGGCGTTGTGGCAGTTGAAGTCGCTGCAGCATGGTCACTACGTCGATGTGCAGCACCTGCTGATCGCCGAGTCGCTCTCACCGGGGGCGAAAGAATTGCTCAGAGCCGAGCGCATCGGCTACTTCGACAGCGGCGGAAGCCTGTTCCTACCGGCCCCTGGTGCCTACGTCTACATCGACAAGCCGCCTCCGAAGACTTTGGAAAAGTCGGTGCGGTCGCTCTTCTCCGGGCGGCGTGCCCAGGTTTTGTACGCGCTCCTGGTCAATCACGAGGAATGGTTTGGTGTTACCGAAGTGGCCGAACGGGCGCAGGTGGCTCCATCCACGGCCTCGGACGTACTAAGCGAGCTGGAGCGGTTCGACTGGTTGGTGTCGCGAGGACAGGGGCCGAGCAAGGAGCGGCATCTGCGAGAACCCAGTGCGTTGCTCGATGCTTGGGCGAAGCAGCTCGCCACGCAACGCGCGCCAGTGCTGCGCCGGTACTTCGTGCCCGGATTGAAATCTGATGCACTGATCGAACGGCTCGGCCAGATGCTCGATGCGCATCAGGTCGCCTACGCGGTGAGCTACGAAGCCGCTGCACAGCGCTATACCCCCTTCTTGTCCGGCATCTCTCAGGTGCGAGTTCGACTGCTACCCAGCACCAGTACCGAGACGGCAATGGCGGAGCTGGGTGCGCGCGTCGTCAATGAAGGAGCAAACCTCGCGGTCATCGAGACGAAGTCGGCGGGAGAACTGCTGTTCCGGCAAAACGTCGGGGGTGTTTGGCTGGCCAGTCCGGTCCAGGTTTATCTCGACCTCTTGCGCGGTGAAGGCCGCGCCAAGGAAATGGCCGAGCACTTACGCAAGGAAAGGATTGGCTTCTGATGGCAAAGCCCGCGACGTTTGATGGCTACAGCGACCAGTACACGGTGGACTGCGAACGCGTCCTTGTAACGCTGCTGCGCGGACTCGGGCCGTGGAAAGAATCGGTTTACCTGATCGGGGGACTCACGCCGCGATATCTTGTTGCCGCACGGCCTCCGGTAGTGCCGGCGCACGCGGGCACTCTGGACGTGGACATCGTGATCGACCTGCAAATCCTGGCTGATACCGAGGCGTATCACACACTCGAAGACAACCTCAAGAAGATGGGGTTCGAGCGGGCCGAGAACAGCGCCGGTACAAAACTTTCCTGGCGTTGGCAGACCCGCACTGAACATGGCGCTTTGATGGTGCTGGAATTGCTGGCGGATGCACCGGACATCGCTGGTGGCAAGGTGCAGCCATTGCCGACCGAAGGCACGATCTCTGCACTGAATATCCCGTATTCGTCCATCGTTTTTGACCTTCACCAAGTCACCGAGATTCAGGCTGAACTCCTCGGTGGCAACGGAATCGCGACGGAACACATCAAGCATGCCAACCTGGTCAGCTTTACCTGCCTGAAGTCGTTTGCGTTCGATCAGCGCTTTGAACGCAAGGACGCGCACGATCTGATCTATTGCATTGAACACGCAGCCGAAGGACTGGACGCCGTGGCTGCGGCTTTCCACAAAGAGTGCAACGGCAAGCACGGAGCCGTCGTCGAGGCCTCGCTGGCGATCCTGCGCAGCCGCTTCGCAAGCGACGAGAAAGCCGAAGGCTATCGCAAGGACGGTCCGGTGTCGGTCGCCAGGTTTGAGCTGGGCGAAGGCGACGAGCCAGAGCAACGTGAGGCGAGGACGTTGCGGCAGCGGCAGGCCTGCGACGTGATCGAACAACTCCTTGCTCGGATCGAAAAAGAACTTTAAGGGAGTGTGAAACGTGGCGCATTTCAACGACTGGTGCCTCTCGGTAGACACGCCGGTAGGGAACCATTTCTGCAGGGTAATGACCGCGCAGGGGGCGAACCTTCCGACGGCGATCCAGGCAACTGCGGCCATTGTGCCGACGCACTATGCATCGGAAGAGCAAGTCGCGCGAGCACTGGCACGGCTTGGCAAACCGGAAGCGGCTGCGCTAATTCAGGGCAAGCTTCCGACTACAAAGGCGATCCGTTCCGGAGATCTCGGAGAGATTTACGCTACTGAATGGATCGATGCGCATAGCGGAGGTTATCGCGCACCGATCAAGCGGCTGCGATGGAAAGACCATCGCAATATGGCAATGCGCGGCGACGACGTTATCGGCATCCTTCAAGACCCTCAGACTCAACGTCTTCACTTTCTTAAGACGGAGGCAAAGAGCCGCGTCGCACTGACCGCCCAAGTCCTTACCGAGGCGAGGGCTGCTCTGGACAAGGATGGCGGCTTGCCATCCGCGCATGCGCTGTCCTTCATTTCGGCGCGCCTGCTCGAATTGAACCAACTACCGCTCGCTGACGCGATCGATGACGCGTTGTTGAAGCATGGCATTCCGCCGCAAAACGTCCGCCATCTGCTTTTCGCCTTTTCCGGCAACGCACCGGACGCGTTATTAACAGCGTCTCTTCAGGCCTATCCTGGACCGATAACCCAATGGGGCGTCGGCCTGCGCGTGGATGGGCATGCCGCCTTCATCGGCGCAGTCTATGACCGAGTAATTGCCAATGCCAACAACGCCTGAAGCAATCGCGGCTGACATAACGGAGGCGGCGACTGCCGGCTTCCGAGGCCGTCTCATCGCGCGCGGTCAGGCGCGAGCAATCATCTGGAGAGACGGGGTGCTCCCGCCAGATGCCCCAGCTTTCGCTGCGCAGCTTAGCCATGACCTGCATTCCTATGGCTACGCCCTTTTTGGGCTTGGTCTTCGCCTGCGAGAACTCGGCGGCGATGCAGCCCAAGCCCGGACCGCCTTCGAGCAGGCAGCCACAGCCCTGGAAGCTGTGATTGCAAAGGGCAATCGCCAGGAGATCGATCGCGATTTCCACTTCATCATGGCGGCAGCGAGCTATCACCTCGCACATCTGTCCGCGCGTGCCTATTCGCTGTTGGCCCTCGTTGAAGCGGATGAGAATTTTGCGCCTATGGAGCGTGTCCTTGCCCTGTTGATGAGGCGGAATTTCGACTCGTTGCGCGCTACGGTGCTTGATTTCCGGGCGTCGGGCGAAGGTAGCGATGCTCGAATCGCCGCCAAAATCCAGGAAAGCCTCAATCAAGCTGAAGCGGCGGTCAATATCGCAGGCGGCGAAGACTTCGTCTTCGAGGGCCTTGACATTGCGCTGACTGACACCTTCATGGCGGCGATAGCCCTGTTCCTGCTCGCGCTTGAACGTGGCGAGCGACCATTGCTAGAACAAGCGCTGGAGCGACTCCGCACCGGACTGGCCATCTGCGCCGAGATGAATATGCTCCCGCAGTGGTGGTCGTATCGCATCACCATCCACCTCCTATCCGATCTGTGGTCGACTACCTTTCATGAGAGAGTTCCGCATCAACCAGCAGGCGGTGAGGCGAACGACTGGCCCAGACTTCGCGAACTGTTTATCGCGCTTATGTTACGTCGCCCGAAAGCCGAAGTGGATCTCTGGCCCTCGCAGATCGATGCGGCAAACCGTGCGGTTGATCAAGCGGACGATCTGGTTGTCTCCTTGCCTACCAGCGCGGGCAAAACGCGCATCGCTGAACTATGCATTCTGCGCTGCCTCGCCGGTGGCAAGCGCGTAGTCTTCATCACACCGCTGCGAGCGCTGTCCGCGCAGACCGAAACAACTCTTCAGAGAACCTTTGGCCCACTCGGCAAGACGATCTCAGCACTCTATGGCAGCATCGGGGTCAGCGGCTTTGACGAGGATACGATCCGGGAAAGTGACATCGTTGTCGCGACGCCGGAGAAACTCGACTTTGCGCTCCGCAACGACCCCTCTCTCCTCGACGACGTTGGCCTACTTGTCTTCGACGAGGGGCACATGATCGGGTTGAACGAAAGGGAAGTCCGCTACGAGGTTCAAATCCAGCGGCTTCTCCGGCGCGCTGATGCACATGAGCGGCGCATCGTGTGTCTCTCGGCGATTCTTCCTGACGGCAATCAACTCGACGACTTCGCCGGATGGCTACGTCGAGACCATCCTGGTGGCTTGATCAAACATGACTGGCGTCCAACACGGTTGCGGTTTGGCGAGGTGGTCTGGGCGTCCCCCAATGCACGCCTGAATCTGCGTGTCGGCGAAGAGCGCCCTTGGGTTCAGCGCTTTCTCACGGGAGTGGCGCCGCCAACGTGGGTGCCGCCCAAGCGGCGCCGAACCAGGCTCTTTCCAGACGATCAACGAGAACTCTGCCTAGCGACAGCTTGGCGGCTGGTTGACGACGGGCAGACCGTCCTCATCTTCTGTCCAGAACGACGTAGCGTCGAACCGTTTGCGGACGTGATTGTCGACCTTCATGAGCGCGGAGCATTGCGGTCTTTGCTGGAAGCAGACCCTGCTGCTCTCGCTACTGCAATAGCGCTTGGTGAGGAATGGCTGGGGCCGGACAGTGCAATCCTCAAGTGCCTGCGTCTCGGAGTGGCGCTCCATCACGGGGCTTTGCCAACGGCCTACCGGAAGGAGATCGAAGGCCTGTTGCGTAGCAATATCCTCAAAGTCACTATCTCGTCGCCGACCTTGGCTCAAGGCTTGAACTTGTCCGCTACCGCTGTGGTCATGCACTCCCTCCATCGTGCCGGAACCAGGATTGACATCTCCGAGTTCAAGAACGTGATCGGGCGAGCTGGCCGGGCCTATGTCGACGTGGAAGGCATCGTGCTCTTCCCCATGTTCGACGAGATTCCGAGAAAGCGGAGCAATTGGGAAACGCTCATCAATGATCTCGGCGCTCGCAATATGGAGAGTGGGCTGGTGCAACTCGTCGCGGCACTGCTGTCCCGCATGAGAGCCCAAGTCGGTGGTGATCTGGATCAGCTTATCGACTATGTCGCGAACAACGCCATGGCGTGGACCTTCCCAGAAGTCGCCGACGAGAGTCCCGAAGATCGCGACCGCGCCCTTGCGGATTGGCAGAAGCATGTTGCAACGCTCGACACGGCCGTCCTGAGTCTCATTGGCGAAAACGACATTCCGGACGATGGGGTTGCGGCGGCACTGGACGACATCCTCCAGTCCTCTCTGTGGCATCGCCGTCTTCTGCGGCAGAACGAGCAGATTCAGCAGGTTCTAAAGGCCGGCCTGGTTTCACGCAGCCGGCATATCTGGAGCCAATCGACTGCAGCGCGCCGCCGAGGCTACTTCTTGGCCGGCGTAGGGTTGGGAACCGGGCAAGCGCTGGACGCGATTGCAGAGGATGCGAACCTTCTACTGATTCAGGCCAACGGCAGCATTCTCAATGGTGATGCTGAGGCGGCGATAGCCGCAATTACAGCGATTGCGGAGCGCGTCTTCGTCATCTATCCATTCATACCAGATCCTATGCCGGAAAATTGGCGCGACATTCTCCGCGCCTGGCTTCTCGGCGAGCCTCTCTTCGCCATCGCCGCCGGCCAGGAGTCGGAGACGCTGCAGTTCATTGAAGGGGGTCTTGTCTACCGCCTCCCATGGGCGATGGAAGCTATTCGGGTGCGTGGGGTTGCCAACGGCGACACCATTGACGGCCTCCTTTCTCTTGAGGACTATGAGCTTGGCTTCGCGGTGGCAGCCGTTGAAACCGGAACGTTGAATAGGTCCGCTGCGATCCTCATTCAGGCGGGGTTCAGCTCTCGGCTCGGCGCTATAAAGGCTGTCACGGACAGTGGGGCAACTTTCCAAACAGCTCAAGATCTTCGGCACTGGCTCGGTTCGGAAGAGCTTGCGGCGTGGAGCGCAAGACCTGATTGGCCGACACCAGAGACGAGGGCGATGTGGATGGAGTTTGCGCAAAGCTTCACACCGCGCGCAAACCGCGTCTGGGCAGACCGCCGGTACTGGGCGCCGGTGACGTGGCTCGGAGTACCGCCACCGCCAGGAACCCCACTTCAACTCCATTATTGGGCAGGTCAGCCATGCGTGCTTGCTGCGGACGGTGTGCCGCTGGGGACCATGCAAGCTGCACTTGCGCCCGGGAGGGCCGGTCTGGTACGTGCCCAAGTGTCTCAAGACGCAGGTCGGATTGACATAGTGTATTTGGGGCCAGACGACCTCGTTGGCGCCTAATGCGCGTCAACGAAGAAGCCCCCTCAATTCGCTTCGCCGCAGGTATCTGGTTATAACAGAGGAACGATTCATGCCTGATATCCCCATTGCTGACGCTCTGTTCGCTGCTCTACTCAGCCACGATAAGGATGCACTCGATGCCATCGAGTCGCACCGTGCGGCAGAATGCGCGCGCCTTCGCGCGGTCATCTGCACAGATGACCCTGGCGCGATCGACCTCGACCTTGGCTTCAGTCTGTCCTCCAGTGAGTCCGTTACCTCGTTCTTTGAGGGGCCGCGTGCGTTCTTCATGTCCGCCAGGGCCAGCGTCCAAGCGCGACTCACAGGCGGCCGGTCGAATGCACTGATCGACTTTTCACTGAGCTTCGACTCGAACTTCGCAGAGAAGATGCGTGCGGCCATTGCCAGCGAAAATATCCAGCAGGCTGATCGTGATCGCGTTAACGAGATTCTCATGCTCAAGGCTAGAAACCGAAACGTACAGTTCGATGTGCTGCCGTTTCTCATCGAGAACACTCGCCTGACCCGCGACAATCCCGACAACGAGCGCCCCCTGAATACGCTGATCGCCTTCCGTATGCTTGATCACCTGGATTGGGACGCCTTTCGGGATGATCCCAGCCACTTCGTTTTCGCTGTCCCATGCGAAGATCTGAAGGCTTCACTTCGTCCCGATGCCGAGGCGTATCTGGCGGAGTTGCGGGCAAGTGAGCATGTCATTCATCACGAGGCCAAGAGCGCAGGGACGCAGGCGCTGCTTTTGCGGTTTGCCCGACTGTGGCATGAGAACCGCAAACCCGACAAAAAACGCATCCTCCACGAACTGCTCCGTTTCAGTATCCATAAGCTGGGGGCTATCTCACTCACAGAATTGCGCCTGATATGGAGCGGTATGAATTCCGACTTGGGGTCGCCGTTCTTCGGTCCCATCACTGGTCGATCCAAGACGATGTTGAAGGAGATTCGCGGCATGGCTTGGGACATGACGTTGCTCCGAGTCATGGAGCAAATCGCTACAGCTAGTCAGTTCGGCTCCTTTTTCATTCCTTACTTCGTGTCGATCGACAGCCGCTGGCGTCACTTGCTGCGCCTGAATCCTGTGAGGTTGATGCTAGTCGACGACACGGATCGACGCGTGCTCTCTGCCCGTGCCGATGAACTGGCTTTCCAACGAGTCTGGCAAGAATGCCAACAGACCGTGTTGCAGGCGGAAATGACCCCGGAAAAGATTGAGGCCCGTCGGAGGTCGGCGCAGGCAATCCGATTGGACGCAATGCAACAGCTCGTCGCTGAAGAAGAAAGCGGTTGGCTCGAACAGGCCTTGCAGCAATCGCAGAACAAAACCAGATAACACCTCTTCTGCGAATTGTCGTATCGCGTCACGACAATTCGTTGGAGTTCACCCTTCGCGTAGCGCCCACTGGTGAGTATGACGCTGCGCTGGTAGATGCCGGCTAAGCGCTGCTCGTTGACCAGCTCCTGATGTCGCCTAGCAGCGCTGAAGGTGCTGCTGGCGACGGAACGGATATCTTGCACCGGATCAAGCATTCACCTCTTCGGTGCGACGGGCCCCCGTGATTGTCTTGCGCCGATTTGCCACCAGCTCGGCGGCTTCCCGCACCGGCTTATCCTCGGTGTGGACGTAGCGCATGAACATCACCACAGTCTTGTGAGCCGTCAGGGCCATGCCGACCTTGACCGGGATACCCGAATTGGCAATGTCGGTCGCTGAGCGATGGCGGATGCCATGCGTCCCCACATGCGTCGCCCCCGCCGCTTTGAGCGCACGGCTCCAGCCGCCGTAATACTCGCCCGTGGTCAGGTGTTGCCCTGGATGGCGCGGCGAAGGTAGTACGTAGGGATTGCCTTCCTGTCTCGGCGCCGTCGAAAGCAGCCGGTAGGCTTCCTCGCTTATGGGCTTGGACATGCCACCGGTCTTGCTGTCGGGCCAAACGACGCGGCGATTTTCCAGATCGACCCATTCCCATTCGAGTGTGACGATTTCGGAGCGGCGGCCGGCGAACTCGAATTGCAAGCGGATCGCCAACGGGATGACGTAGTTCTCCAGCCCCTCGGCCTCGATCTTGTCGAGCTGCCGGAACAACTTGCCCATGTCCTCATCGCTGATAAGGTGGGTGGACTTGCCGGCAGGGAACATCGGGACATGGCGGCAAGGATTGGTGCCGTCAGGCCGATAGCCCCACACCTCGGCCAAGTTGAACATCTTGCGCAGGATGCTGAACGCCTTGTTCGCCTCGGTCTGCTTGTACGATAGTTTTTCCATCAGTCCGGCAATGTCAGGGCGCTTCACGTCGTGGACCTTCTTGCGGCCCAGCAGCGGGATGATGCAGCGGTCGATGACGCCTTGATAGCCGACTCGGGTGCTGGGCTTGTTGCGCTTTTTGGAGTGATCCTCCATGAACTTCTTGCACAACTCCTCGACGGTGGGCGCTTTGCGCGCTTCCGCCTTGTCGGCGCCGGGATCACCACCCCGGCGTACCTGGGCCAGCCATTCTTGCGCGAGCGAGCGGGCCTGTTCGACGGTCAGTTCCCCGTACTGGCCCAAGGCGGGCTTGCGGCGCTCGCCGGCGTTCGTCCGGTACTGGAGCATGAACACCTTGCGGCCCGACGGGGTAATCTTGCACAAGAAGCCGGGCACCAGCGTATCCCGGAGTTCGACGGCCTGCGCCTGGGGGTGTGCCGCATCGACAGCGGACTTGGTGAGCTTGATTTTTGCCATGATGACTCCTCAGAAAGACCCGGTTCCCAGGAGCCTTCTAGGGGCCAGCAGAGAGGAAGTCGGGTCAAGTTTCAGAAAGCACCGGCATATGATGAACTCGCCTAAGTTATTGATAAACCTGCTGTATCTTGTCTTGGCGTAGTCCAGCGAAGTGCCGGGCTGGAGTCATGGTGAAATAAAAAA
>Ga0209507_1003013_pt1 | contig 10885 bp, 10 predicted proteins | sample AD_UKC028_MetaG_FD_184414 | JGI IMG/M metagenome (GOLD analysis project Ga0209507, IMG submission 184414) | Active sludge microbial communities of municipal wastewater-treating anaerobic digesters from USA - AD_UKC028_MetaG (SPAdes) (version 2) | ecosystem: Engineered > Bioreactor > Anaerobic >...
GGCCTGCGAGGCGAGTGATTCGGCAAGGCGCTGATCGGCCTCGGAAAAAGGCACGGCGACGCCGTGGGTCAGCATGTTGGCGTTGATCAGTTGTAGCACGCCAATGATCTCGCCCTCGTGGTTGCGCATCGGCACGGTCAGGAAGGATTGCGAACGGTAGCCGGTCCGTTCGTCGAATTTCCGCGTTCCGCCAAAATCGAAGCCCTTGGCGACGTAGGCGTCGGCGATGTTGACGGTCTCCCCGGAAATCGCCGAGTAGGCAGCGACCATGGTATCGTTGGCCGTACCGTCTTCGCGATAGAGCGGCAGGTCGGGGAACTTGCCGGACACCGGATTGCCGCTGGTGCCGCCGAAGGCGATTTTCAGCGAATCGGTGCGCACGATCTCGAAATGCAGGTGACGCTTGTCTTCGGACAGCAGGTAGAGGGTGCCGCCATCGGCCCGCGTGATCGCCTTGGCGGCGAGTACGACTTTCTCCAGCAGGCGGTTGAGGTCGCGCTCGCTGGACAACGACGCCCCGATATCATTGAGCTGTTCGAAGCGGCGGAAGAGGTCGTCAAGCGTTCCCACATCGATCCCCGGTTATTGCATGGCGGCGGTAAAAAAGGCTTTGCCCGGAACTGTCCTAGAATTCGAAAACCTGGTTGTTGCGCAGCATCCGCGGCTTGAACTCGCCCAGACAGTGGTCGATTTCGGCCATGGTCAGGTCCATCTGCCCCGGCTTCAGATGCGTGATATGGATTTCACACGGCTGCTCGAGCTTACGCAATTCCGATGCCAGCATGCTCGGGCAAAGATGCTTCGAGAGCACGGCCAGCGGCGCTTCACGGTCGGGAAAAGCGCATTCGATGATGACATGGCGCAGGTTGTCGATCCGGTTGACGGCCTCCCAGAAGGCGTCGCACGGACCGGTATCGCCGGAAAAGACCAGGCTGCCGGCTCCGGAATCAAGCCGGTAACCGACCGCCGGCACGGTGTGATCGACCGGCAGCGGGGTAAAGCTGCGGCCACCCAGGGTGACGGGCTTGAGCAGTTCGATCGGCTGGTAGCGCATGAACGGGTTATCGGCCGAGGGAACCTCGGCGAAATCGGGCCACACCAGCCAGTTGAAAACATGCTTGCGGAGAATGTCGAGAACCGCCGGGGCGCCGTAAACCGTCAACGGCCTGCTGCGGCGGTCGGCCACCGAATCGATCATCAGCGGCAGGCAGGCGATGTGGTCGAGGTGGGTGTGGGTCAGGAAAAGGTGATCGATGCGCGCCAGTTCCTCAATCGGGAGATCCCCGACGCCGGTGCCGGCATCGATCAGCACGTCGTCGTCGACGAGCAGCGAGGTGGTGCGCAGGCTCTCGCCGCCGATGCCGCCGCTACAGCCGAGGATTCTCAGTTTCATGGTCGATTTTCTCGAAGGGTGACGTTCCCGGCTGCGTTCGCGAACAGGATATCAGGCCCTGATGATCAGTTCCATCCTGACGCCGGCGATTTCGACGACATCCTTGTCTTCGAGCAGAAAGGCCTCGCCGTCGATCGGCGTGCCATTGACGGTCGGGAACTTCGCCCCCTCGACATGGGTGACATAGACGCCGTCGGGGCGCCGCGAAATGACGGCAACCTGGACCCCGGGCTTGCCCAGCGTGGTCAGGTTCTTTTCCAGATCCAGCACCTTGCCGGCATTGGGGCCGTTGAGCAGGCGGATCGTCGCCTTGGGCGGGGTCGGTGCCGGCGCCGCCTGCGGCCGCTGGATCATGATCTGCGTATCGGCGAAGGTGCGCTCCGGTTCCGGATAGGCCGGCAAGCCGGCGGCGCGCAACGCGGGGCCGTTGTCGGTGAAGCTGACCGGCTCCTCGGCCATGAACTTGAGCTTGTACTTGCCCAGCTCGATCACGTCGTTGTTCTTCAAGACATGCTTTTGAACCGGCTGGCCGTTGACCAGAGTGCCGTTGGTGCTGTTCAGATCCTCGAGGAAGGAATCGTTGAGAATGGTAACGATGGTCGCGTGCTCGCCGGAGATGGCCAGATTATCAATCTGGATATCGTTGAGCGGCCGCCGGCCAATGGTCAGGCGCTCCTTGTTGAGCGGAATTTCCTTCAGCACCAGCCCGTCCATCGAAAGTATCAGTCTTGCCATCTCGCCTTCCCTGTCATCCCCTGCTTACTCGAACCGTGACACCAGCTTTCGCCACCAACCGGCGCGCGCCGGGAAATCCCCGCGCACTTTCACCACAACCACCGAGACGTTGTCTCGTCCGCCACCATCGTTTGCCATCTGCACCAACTCGTCCGCCGCGCCGGCCGGGTTTTCCCGGAGTTCGCGCAAGGCCAGCCCGATCTCCAGATCGTCGGCCATGTCGGTCAAACCATCCGAGCAAAGCAGGTAAACGTCACCAGGCTCCACCGAAAAATCCCGAATTTCCGGTTCCACCGCGAGATCGACGCCGAGCGCACGGGTCACCAGATTCTTGCTCAAAGAAAAACGGGCTTCCTCGGCGCTAATGATGCCACTGTCCAGCTGTTCTTGTAAGAGGGAATGGTCACGCGTCAGGCGATCGAAACGGTTTCCGCGCAGGCGATAGAGTCGCGAATCGCCGATGTGCGCCACGGTCAGCAGGTTGTCGTAGAACCAGGCGACGACCAGCGTCGTGCCCATACCGGCGAATTTCGGCTGGTTCTGCCCGGCGAAATAGATCTCGGCATTCGCATCGTCGATCCGGTCGCGCAGCTGGCGATGGGCGACCCGCACCCCGGCGGCGTCGATCTGCTGCGGCTCACGGTCGTCGAGCGTGCCGATCAGGCTGCCCGCCAGCAGGGCTGTCGCCATGCCGCTGGCGACCTCACCGGCGTTGTAGCCGCCCATGCCGTCGGCGAGAATGGCGAGACCGAGCGCCGCATCGCCGAAAACCGCGTCCTCGTTATGCGGACGAAGCAGGCCCGGGTCGGTGCGTACTGCCATTTCGAGGGCTTCGTTCAGATTCATTGCGTTGTGGATTCATTATTCGGATGGCTTGATTCTGCCTCCTTCCACGCCGCCAGTCCGTGATGTATTCCTCACTGCAGCGGCAATTCCACCCCCAGGCCGCGCGCCCGGGCGGCCGCGACGACCCTGAGCGCTACGGCGAGGTCCTGAATGGCCATGCCCTGCGATTCGAAGACGGTAATCTGTTCCGCGGAGGTTCGTCCGGCGTGCCTGCCGGTGAGGATGTCGCCAAGTTCGACCAGTTGCCGCGCGTGCAGCCTGCCCTTCTCGAGCAGCGGCAACAGGTCGCCGGCTTCGGTCAGTGCCGTCGGCACGGCATCGACGGCGATCAGCGCACAACGCCTGAGCGTGGCTTCCGATAACTCCTGGCGAATCAGCGCATTGGAACCGGCCGCGTTGACGTGCGTGCCCGGCGCCAGCCATTCGGCGTCGAACAGCGGCTGGGTCGCCGTCGTCACGGTGCCGACCAGGTCGCTGCCGCGCACGGTTTCTTCCGCGCTGGCGGCCGGCACCACGGCAACGCCTGTCGTCTCGCTCATGCGCTGGCAGAACACTAGGAGCTTTTCCCGGTTGCGGCTGAACACCTTGATGCGCTCCAGCGGCAGCGCCGCACAGATGGCACTGACATGGCCCTCGGCCTGCCAGCCGGCGCCGAAGACCGCTGCCACCCGCGCGTCGGGTCGGGCCAGACAACGGGCGGCAATGCCGCTCGCGGCGCCGGTACGGATCATGCCCATATAGTCGGCTTCGATGATGGCGAGCAGCAGGCCGCTTGCGGCGTCGAACATATGGACGAGAAAGCGGTTGCCGCTGCGATTGGTGGTGTAGGCCTTGTAGCCGATGACGCCCTGCGCCGGCAGCGCGCCCTGCAGGATGTGCAGCACCGTCTGCGGCAGGCGGGTGCGGGCGCGCGGCGTGTCCTGAGCCTGGCCGAGCGCCAGGTCGCGATGCGCCGATTCGACCGCCTCCAGCGCCATGGTTGCGGTCAACACCTGTTTTACGTCGTTTTCCGTGAGAAACAGCGCCATGCCTTCCGCTCCTTAAACGATGGTGACATCCTGCCGGGCGAGTATCCTTTGCTCCAGCCAGCGTCCGATCACGACGACCAGCAGCGCGCCGATGGCGCCGGCAGCCCTGGCCGACCAGGCCGGCAACTCGGGCAGCAGGCCGATGACGCCGGGGTCGCTGAAGATCATCTGGCCGGCGACATAGCCGAGCAGGCCGGCGCCGAGCAGGACGATCCACGGCCAGCGTTCCATCCAGCGCAGGATCAGCTGGCTCGACCAGACGATCAGCGGAATGCTGACCGCCAGCCCGAACAGCAGCAACGCCAGACTGCCATGCGCGGCGCCGGCGACGGCGATCACGTTGTCGAGGCTCATCACGAAATCGGCGATGACGATGGTCTTGACCGCCCCCCACAGGTGGGCCGATGGCTCGATGTCGTGGCCGTCCTCGTCCTCCGGCAGCATCAGTTTGACGGCAATCCAGACCAGCAGCAGGCCGCCGACGAACTTGAGCCACGGCAGGTTCATCACCAGCGCGGCGAACACGGTGAGCACAACGCGCAGGCTGACTGCCCCGGCGACGCCCCAGAAGATGCCGGTCCTGCGCTGTTCGGGCGACAGGTTGCGGCAGGCCAGCGCGATAACCACCGCGTTGTCGCCGGACAGCACGATGTCAATGAGGATGATCTGGCCGACGGCGATCCAGAAGGCGGTGGAAGTTAAATCGAGTTCCATAACGAAAAAGGCGGGCCTGAAGCCCGCCTTTCCAGATTGGGCAATGCCCGGATTTTACAGCAATGCCTTGAGCAGCCTGGCCATTTCGGACGGGTTGCGCGTTACCGTGAAGCCGCACTCTTCCATGATGGCGAGCTTGGCGTCGGCAGTGTCGGCGCCGCCCGAGATCAGCGCGCCGGCGTGGCCCATGCGCTTGCCGGCCGGCGCGGTGACGCCGGCGATGAAGCCGACGATCGGCTTCTTCATGTTGGCCTTGCACCACATCGCGGCTTCGGCTTCGTCCGGGCCGCCGATTTCACCGATCATGATGACGGCGTCGGTATCCGGATCGTCGTTGAAGGCTTTCATGACGTCGATATGCTTCAGGCCATTGATAGGATCGCCACCGATGCCGACCGCCGAAGATTGGCCGAGGCCGATTTCGGTCAACTGGCCGACCGCTTCGTAGGTCAGCGTGCCGGAGCGCGAAACCACACCGATACGACCCTTACGGTGAATGTGACCCGGCATGATGCCGATCTTCACTTCGTCCGGGGTGATCAGGCCGGGGCAGTTCGGGCCGAGCAGCAGGGTCTTCTTGCCCCCCCTGGCTTCCTTTTCCTTCATCTTGTTGCGCACCATCAGCATGTCGCGGACCGGGATGCCTTCGGTGATACAGACCACCAGATCGAGGTCGGCCTCGACGGCTTCCCAGATCGCGGCAGCGGCGCCCGGGGGCGGCACGTAGATGACGGAAACCGTCGCGCCGGTTTGCGCGGCGGCTTCTTTCACCGAACCGAAGATGGGGATGTTGAAGATGCTTTCGCCAGCCTTCTTCGGGTTCACGCCGGCAACGAAGCAGTTCTTGCCATTGGCGTATTCCTGGCACTTTTCCGTGTGGAACTGACCGGTCTTGCCGGTAATGCCCTGGGTGATGATCTTGGTGTCTTTATTGATGAAAATGGACATTCAATGGCTCCTTGGGTATCCGTTATTTGACCGCGGCGACGATTCTGGTGGCGGCTTCGGCCATCGAATCGGCGGAGATGATCGGCAGACCGGAATCCTTGAGAATCTGCTTGCCCAGATCTTCGTTGGTACCCTTCATGCGCACGACCAGCGGCACGCTGAGGTGGGTTTCACGCGCGGCGGCAACAACGCCGGTAGCAATCGTGTCGCACTTCATGATGCCGCCGAAGATGTTGACCAGGATGCCCTTGACCTTGGGGTTTTTGAGCATGATCTTGAAGGCTTCGGTGACCTTTTCGGTCGTGGCGCCGCCGCCGACATCGAGGAAGTTGGCCGGCTCGGCGCCGAACAGCTTGATGGTGTCCATGGTCGCCATCGCCAGACCGGCGCCGTTGACCAGACAGCCGATGTTGCCGTCCAGCGAGATGTAGGCCAGATCGAACTTGGAGGCTTCGATTTCGTCGGCATCTTCTTCGTCCAGGTCGCGCATGGCGACAATCTCTTCCTGACGGTAGAGGGCGTTGGAATCGAAGTTGAACTTGGCGTCGAGCGCCTTGATGCCGCCGTTGCCTTCGAGGATCAGCGGGTTGATCTCGGCCAGCGAGGCGTCGGTTTCCATGTAGCAGGTGTACAGCTTCTTCAGCGTGTCGATGGCCTGGGCCTTCGAAGCTTCGGGAATGCCGATGCCGTCGACCAGCGTTCTGGCCTGCTCGTCGGTCATGCCGACCAGCGGGTTGATGAAGACCTTGATGATCTTTTCCGGAGTCTTGTGGGCGACTTCCTCGATATCCATGCCGCCTTCCGAGGAGGCCATCATCGCCACGCTCTGGGTCGCGCGATCGGTCAGCGCGGCAACGTAGTATTCGTGCCTGATGTCGGCGCCTTCTTCGACCAGCAGGTTGCGGACCTTCTGGCCTGCCGAGCCGGTCTGGTGCGTGACCAGTTGCATGCCGAGGATCTGGCCAGCGTACTCGCGCACTTGCTCGAGCGACTTCGCCACCTTGACGCCACCGCCCTTGCCGCGGCCGCCGGCGTGAATCTGGGCCTTGACCACCCAGACACTGCCGCCCAGGGTTTCCGCTGCCTTGACCGCGTCGTCGACGGTGGTGCAGTGAATCCCGCGCGGAACCGTAACACCGAATTTCTTCAGGATTTGCTTGCCCTGATATTCGTGAATTTTCATGCGCTTTCCTTGCGTTGAGTTGAGTTGCGACGATAAACGGCACGCCTTTGTCCCCGACGCGTCCGCACTGATGAGGCTAAAAATTTTAGCACACACAAGCCATAATCTTGCGCCTAAAATTCATAATTATGGCGGCGATTCAGTTGCCTGCATGGCCTGGCGCAACAGCGGCAGCAGCAAGCCGGCAGCCAGCACGAGACTGATCACCGCGGCGATCCAGAACCCGGCGACGCCGAGCGGCGGCGACCAGCGATAGCAAAGCCAGCTTCCGCCGAGCAAGCCGACGCCCCAGAAACAGAAGGTCTGGACCAGCATCGGCACGAAGGTGACGCGATAGGCGCGCAGCGCGTGGCCGGCGACCGTCTGCAGCGCATCGAAGAACTGGTAGAGCGCGACATAGCCGATCAGACCGCCGGCCACGACGCGCACCTCGGGATCATCGGTATAGGCGGCGATCACCGGCGCCGCAGCGAACCAGAGCAGGACGCCGACCAGGGTCGACAGCAGCGCCGCAAGGAGCAGGCCGGCCTTGATCACGGCATGCGCTTGCCGCCAGTCGCGGCTGCCGACCGCCTGGCCCACGGCAGCCATCGTCGCGATTGCCAGCGACAGCGGCAGCATGTAGGTCAGCGCCGAGAGGTTGGCGACGATGCGATGGCCGGCGACCACGCCGGCCCCGAGCGACGCGATGAACAGGCTGATCAGCGTGAACGCGGTGATCTCGACCAGATTGGACAACCCCATCGGCAGCCCGAGGCGCAGCAGTTCGCGCCAGCGCCCGGCGTCCGGCGCGGCCCAGTCGGCGAACGGCCGGTAGCGTTTGCCGAGCGGGCCGAAAGCCAGCCAGGCGGCGCCGCCAAGGCAGGCCAGCCAGGCGATGAGCACGCTCGACAAGGCGCAGCCGATAATGCCGAGCGGCGCGCCGGCCCAACCCTGCAGCGCCAGCCCCCAGGCGAGCAGCGCATGCAGTGCCAGGCTGGCGATCCCGATGCCCATCAGCACGCGCGGTTTGCCGAGCGCATTGCAGAAGGCATAGAAGGTGCGATAAAAAAGCGAGGCTGGCAGGCCCCAGGCGAGCAGGCCGAGGTAGGCGGTTACTTTCGCGGCGATGGCGGCATCCATGTCCACCGTCCCGAGCAGCCATTGCGGATTTTTCAACAACAGGATGCCGGGCACGGCGAGCGCGACCGCCAGCCAGAACCCTTGCTGCAGCACGCCCGCCACCTCGCCGTCGCGCTTCGCCCCGTGCAGTTGGGCGACCACCGGCGCTACCGCCTGCAGGATGCCGACCAGTGCGAAGACCACCGATACCTGGATGCCGCCGCCGATCGCCACCGCGGCCAGATCGGCGGCGCTGACGTGGCCGAGGACGGCGGTATCGACCACCATCATGCCGATCGACGAAAGCTGGGCGATCAGAATCGGCAAGGCGTGGGCCAGCAGGCCCCGGGCGGCAGTGAGCAGCATGATGCGTGATTGTCGCACGCACCCTCTGCCTGTCGCACCCCAAGGGTACTTCCTTCGGGGCGCGGTCGGCCGGCAAAAACGGGGCAAATTGATCTGGCTCAAGCAGCGTCCCGTGCGACCGCGAGAGAATCTGCGGTTCAGGAGGGGATCAACAATGAACAATGGCCTGCACGCCATCGAAACCGCCAGCCGCGACGAGATCGTCGCCCTGCAGACCGAGCGCCTTGCGTGGACGCTGCGCCATGTCTACAAGAACGTGCCGCATTACAAGGCGAAATTCGACGCGGCCAGCGTCCATCCGGACGACTTCAAATCGCTGGCCGATCTGGCCAGGTTTCCGTTCACGACCAAGCAGGACTTGCGCGACAACTACCCCTACGGCATGTTCGCCGTGCCGCGCGATAAGGTGGTGCGCATCCATGCCTCGAGCGGGACGACCGGCAAGCCGACCGTCGTCGGCTATACCCAGGCCGACATCGACATGTGGGCCGACCTGATCGCCCGCTCGATCCACGCCACCGGCGGCCGGCCGGGCGACATCGTGCACGTCGCCTACGGCTACGGGCTGTTCACCGGCGGCCTCGGCGCCCATTACGGCGCCGAAAAGCTCGGCTGCACGGTAATCCCGATGTCCGGCGGGCAGACCGAGAAACAGGTGCAGCTGATCTGCGACTTCAAGCCGACCATCATCATGGTCACCCCTTCCTACATGCTCAACATCGCCGACGAATTCCGCCGCCAGGGCATCGACCCGAAGAGCGTGGCGCTACGCATCGGCATCCACGGGGCCGAGCCATGGACCAACGCCATGCGCAAGGAAATCGAATCCTCCTTCGGCATCGATGCCGTCGATCTCTACGGCCTCTCGGAGGTGATCGGCCCCGGGGTCGCCTGCGAATGCGTCGAGACCAAGGATGGCCCGGTGATCTGGGAAGATCATTTCTACCCGGAAATCATCGACCCGTTGACCGGCGAGGCGCTCCCCGAAGGCAGCCAGGGCGAACTGGTATTCACCTCGCTGACCAAGGAAGCGATGCCGGTCATCCGCTATCGCACCCGCGACCTGACCTGCCTTTTGCCGCCGACGGCGCGCGCGATGCGCCGCATTGGCAAGATCACCGGTCGCTCGGATGACATGCTGATCATCCGCGGCGTCAATGTCTTCCCGTCGCAGATCGAGGAACTGATCCTCCGGCAACCCAAGCTGTCGCCGCATTACGTGCTGGAAGTCAGCCGCGACGGCCACCTCGACGCGATGACGGTGAATGTCGAACTGAAGCCCGAATGCCAGTTCGCCAGCGGCCCCGAGAAGGAGTTCGTGGCACGTGACCTGCAGCACCACATCAAGTCCTACATCGGGATTTCCGCCAGGATCAACATCGTCGAGGTGGGCGGCATCGAACGCTCGATCGGCAAGGCGAAACGCGTCATCGACAAGCGGCCGAAATAGGCTTCAAACAATCCGGGCGCGCAAGGTGCCGACGCCATCGACGCCCGCCTCCAGCACGTCGCCCGGCACCAGCGGCCCGACCCCGGCCGGCGTGCCGGTATAGATCAGGTCGCCGGCTTCCAGCCGCACCAGCGTCGACAGGTTGGCGATGATGTCCGCCACCTTCCAGCTCATCGCCGCCAAGTCGCCATCCTGGCGGATTTCGCCATTCACCGTCAGCCAGATGCGGCCGCGCTCGAGGTGCCCGACACCGGCCACCGGCCGGATCGCGCCGGCCACCGCCGACTGGTCGAATCCCTTGCCCATGTCCCACGGCTGGCCTTTCTCCTTGGCCCGCCCCTGAACGTCGCGGCGCGTCAGGTCGAGGCCGACGGCATAGCCGAAAATCAGGCCTTTTGCGGCGTCGACCGCGACATTCGCCCCGCCAGCCCCAAGCGCGACGATCAACTCGACCTCATGGTGCAGATTTTTAGTCGCCGGCGGGTAGGCGACACTGATCTCGCCGGCGCCACTGACCACCGTGTCGCCCGGCTTCATGAAGAAAAACGGCGGCTCACGCCCCTCGGCCTGCTCGAGCGCGCCCATTTCGCGGGCATGATCGGCATAGTTGCGGCCGACGCAGTAAACGCGACGGACCGGAAACGCGTCGGGACTGCCGGCAAGCGGCACGGCGGCGAGAAGATGCGGCGGAAATACGAAAGCCATGGCGGTCCTTTCAGGTGACGTGAATTTAATCGCTAGTGTGCAATAGTTCCTGATGGCAGTACCAGCCGACTGTTAAAATTGATCTTGGAATAACGGCAGTGGATCAAGGGCAAGGTATCGTGAGCTACGGAAGAACATCGCGTTTGAGCACCCTGGGCGCGGCGTTGCTGACGGCAACCCAGGCTTGGGCAATCGGTTTTGGCGACATCGTGCTGCATTCGCGCGTCGGCGAGCCGCTGCGGGCCGAGGTGCCGATCAGCGCCGAAGCGGGCGAGAACATCGAGGCCAGCTGTTTTTCCCTGGCTCAACTGGGCGGTTCCGACCTCCCGGTCGTTTCCAGCGCGCGGACCAAACTGGTGCGCGAAGGCGACAACTACCGCCTGCACATCACCGGCAGCAAGCCGGTTTCCGAACCG
>Ga0209507_1003014_pt1 | contig 10885 bp, 11 predicted proteins | sample AD_UKC028_MetaG_FD_184414 | JGI IMG/M metagenome (GOLD analysis project Ga0209507, IMG submission 184414) | Active sludge microbial communities of municipal wastewater-treating anaerobic digesters from USA - AD_UKC028_MetaG (SPAdes) (version 2) | ecosystem: Engineered > Bioreactor > Anaerobic >...
GGTCGAAATAATCGAGCGCCTTGGTCATCAGCAGGTAGGTGTTGGCGTCGAAATAGCCGGCGAACTTGTCGCCCTGGTAGCGCAGGTAGGACTCGATCTCGAATTCGACGTCGAAGCCGAAGGAAAAGGCGCTGTTGCGCAGTTCGCGGCCGAATTTCTCGCCCATCTGGTCGTCGGACAGGTAGGTGATGTGGCCCAACATGCGCGCCAGGCGCAGGCCGCGCACCGGGCGCGTATTGTGTTCGTAGTAATTGCCGCCGTGGAAATCGGGGTCGGTCAGGATGGCCTGGCGGGCGACGTCGTTGAAGGCAATGTTCTGCGCCGATAGCTTGGGCGCGGCGGCGATGACGATGGCGTTGCGCACGCGCTCCGGGAAGGTGATGCTCCAGCGCAGCGCCTGCATGCCGCCCAGGCTGCCGCCCATGACGGCGGCCCAGCTGTCGATGCCGAGGCGGTCGGCGAGGCGGGCCTGCGCATGCACCCAGTCGTTGACGGCGACGATGGGGAAGGCGGCGCCCCACGGCTTGCCGGTCGCTGGGTTGAGCGACGACGGGCCGGTCGAGCCGTGGCAGCCGCCCAGATTGTTGAGGCCGACGATGAAGAACCTGTCGGTGTCGAGCGGTCGACCGGGGCCGATGATGTTGTCCCACCAGCCGATGTTGTCCGGCTGGTCGGCGTAGTGGCCGGCAACGTGGTGGTGGCCGGACAGCGCGTGGCAGACGAGGATGGCGTTCGACTTGGCGGCATTCAGCGTGCCGTAGGTTTCATAGACCAGATCGTAGGCCGGCAGAATGCCGCCGCTGCGTAGGTGCAGCGCCTGATCGAAGTGGGCGCGCCGTGCTTCGACGACGCCGACGGATTGTCCTGGCATGGTGTTCCTGAAAACAAAAAACCCAGTTGGCCGAAAAACGCGAACTGGGTGGTTCCCGTTTTAGCAGTATTTTTGGCGCGCCCGCAATCAGAGCTCAAATCGGCGCGGCTGGCGAACCAGCATGCTTCGGACGATACCGAGCGGGCTTGGAAAAGTCAATCCGCGATCAGCGTCTGGCGGGCATTCGTGGGGTGGCGGCGAGGATTTCGTCAAGAGCACTGACGATATTGTCGACCGGCGTGGCGAACGCAAATTTTTTGATGAATTCACCGTCTGGCCCGAGCAAAATCATGCCGGCCGAGTGGTCGACCGCGTAATTTTCGTTGCCCGGTTCGCGCACCTTGGCGTAGCGAATCTTGAAGTTGTCGGCGGCGCGGCGCACTAGCGCCGGTGAGCCGGTCAGGCCGAGAATGCGCGGGTCGAAGAATTCGGTGTAAGTCTGCAGCACCTTGCCGGTGTCGCGTTCCGGGTCGACGGTGATGAAGATTGGCTGCACGCGCTCGGCCTGATCGCCGAGTTGCTTGAGGATGGCGGCCATTTCGACCAGCGTCGTCGGGCAGACATCGGGGCAGTAGGTGTAACCAAACGAAATTAGCTGAAAGCGGCCGCGAAAATCCTCGTTGGTTACCGAGCGGCCGCGCGGGTCTTGCAACAGGTAGCGCGGGTTGATGCCGCTGGCTTCTTCCGCCAGCACGTGGTGGCCAAGCTGCGCGGCGGCTGGCGCGGCGAGTGACAGTGCGGCGAGCAGGGCGAGGGCGAGGCGAAGCATCAGCGGGCGGTCGAGAACGCCGATTGCAGCCCTTTTTCGGCGGCGCCGATCAGGCTGGAAAGCGTTGCGGCATCAGGGCAGGCCGCGCCCTTGCCTTGTTCGAGATAGGCGGCGTTGGTCGCGTTTTCGAAGATTTCGCCATTGGCGCGGGTTTTCGGGGCGCCGGTCACCAGTGCGTTGCGGGCACGGCTGGCGACGGCCGGCTGCTCGCAGGCAAGGGCAATGCCATTGACCTTGCCGAGCGCCTCGATGGCGGTGGTTCCGGCATCGCCGGCGAATCCGGCAGGGCTGGTGAGGATCAGGGCGGCGGCGAGGGCGGTCAGGGCAAGTTTCATGGTGGGTCTCCGGTCGTCAGGCGAACGATTATAGCCAGCCGGCCGGCGCCGGCTTTCTTACAGATCAAATATGTCGAGCAGCAGCGGCAGGCCTTCGCTGATCGCCACCGGCCCCGGCGTCAGGATGATCGCCGACTTGATCTCGTGCAGCCGGCCATTGACCACGGCGGGTACGGTCGACCAGCCGGGGCGGGCGGAAACGCGCTCGGGCCGGAAGTGCTTGCCGCACCACGAGCCGATGATGATGTCGGGAGCGCGAGCCACGACTTCCAGCGGATCGGCGAGGATGCGGTCGCGGGCCAGCGGCGACTGGGCGCGCTCGGCGAAGATGTTCTCGCCGCCGGCGATCTCGATCAGCTCCGAGACCCAGCGCACGGCGGTGATGTTGGGTTCGTCCCATTCCTCGAAATAGACGCGCGGACGCCTTCCGCTGCGGGCGATGCGTGTGGCGGCGATGGCGCGGGCTTTGTCGATCTGCGCTTCGAGTTCGGCGACCATCTGCATGGCCTTCGTCTCGGCGCCGACCAGGCGGCCGATGGTTTCGACCATGCCCAGCGTATCGTCGATGCTGCGCTGGTTGAAGGCGTAGACCGGCACGCCGGCCTTGATCAGGTCGCGCGCGATGTCGGCCTGGAGGTCGGAAAAGGTCAGCACCAGGTCGGGCCGGACGGCGAGGATCTTGTCGATGTCGCCGCTGGTGAAGGCGTAGACCTTGGGCTTTTCCTTGCGCGCCTCGGGCGGGCGCACGGTGTAGCCGGTGATGCCGGCGATGCGGTCGGCTTCGCCGATGGCGTAGAGGACTTCGACGGTTTCGGTGGTCAGGCAGACGATGCGTTGCGGCAGGCGGCTCATGGGGTTTTACTTTGCGGGTCGACGGCTGCGTGCGACATCGAGGTCGGCGCAAAGTTTCTCGGCGCCGTCGAGAATGCGCGGCGTGTGGCGCTGCATGAGGTCGGGATGGATATGGAACAGGTTGCCGCGCTTGACGGCGGTCATCCGTGGCCATTTGTTCCAGTCGTTCAGCCATTCCGGACGCGCGTCGCCCATGCCGGTGGCGACGATGGCTTCGGGGTCGGCGGCGAGCACGGCTTCGACGCTGACCGTCGGCGCCATCTGCGTCAGGTGCCCGAAGACGTTTTCGCCGCCGCACAGCTGGATGGCGCTGGTGATGATCTGCGGGCCGCCGACGGTCATCAGCGGCGTTATCCAGATCTGGTAGAAAACGCGGATTTTCGGCTTGCCGGCGTTGTTACGGCGCAGCGTTTCGAGGCGCTGGCGGAACTGCGCGGCGGCGGCATCGGCGGTGACTTCCGTACCGGCAAGGCGGCCGAGCCGTTCGAGCTGGCCGGCGACGTCCTCCATCCGGTTCGGCTGCGTGACATAAACGGTCAGGCCGAGCGCCTTGAGCTTGTCCACCTGCGCCGCCGGGTTGCCGGTTTCCCAGGCGATGATCAGGTCAGGCTTGAGCGCGCTGATGGCTTCGAGGTCGAAGCGGTCGTAGCTGCCGACGCGCGGGATTTTTTTTGCGACGGGCGGAAAATCGCTGTAATCGACGGTGCCGATCAACCTGTCGCCGGCCCCGGCGGCGTAGAGCAGTTCGGTGGCGTGCGGGGCGAGGGTGATGATGCGTTTGGCCGGCGCCTTGAGGCGAATTTCACGGCCGCTGTCGTCCTTGAAGACAAGTTCGGCGCGCGCGGCGGGGAGCAGGGCGATGGTTGCGGTCAACGCCAAAAAAAGGGCAAATTTCATACGGGTTTCCATGCGGCAAGGGCGGCGGCCAGGCGCTGCCAGTCGGCTTCGCTGGCCGGCAGGCCGCAGCGGAGCAGCGATACTGGCTCGAAGTGGTGGACGAGAATGTCGTGGCGGGCGAGATGGTCGTGCAGTTCGGCGGCGCGTGGCGTCGTCAGCGCGACGAACAGCGCCGTCGATCTGACCTCGCCGAAGGGCGCCAGCAAATCGTGCAAACGCTGGCCGGCGCTCCGCAGCCGGGCGCGTGTCGCCGCCTGCCAATCGCTATCGAGCAGCGCCAGCCGGGCTGCCGCGCGCGATGGCCCGGCGACCGTCCACGGCCCCATCGCCGCCGCCATCTTGGCCAGCAACTCGGGGGCGGCGCCGACGAAACCGATCCGCGCCCCGGCCAGCCCGAAGAAATGGTCGAGCGAGCGCAGCACGATCAGGTTGGGCGCCTCGGCGGTACCGGCCAGCGGCGTCAGGCTTTCTTCCGGCGTCGGGTCGATCAGGCTTTCATCGACGATCAGCCAACCACCGCGCTTTTTCAGCTGTTGTGCGGCGTCGACCGCAGCAGCGTGTGGATGTTGCACGGCGTTGACGTCGTTCGGGTTGGCGAGCAGCACGTAGGGCGTCGCGGTGGCCAGCGCGCGTGGCAAAGTGGCGTTTTGCAGCAGGCGCGGACGATGGCCGAGTTGCGTCCACGCTTGCACATGCGGGCTGGCCAGCGGGCCGATGCAGGCGACGACTGCGCGTGGCAGCAGGATCGGCAGCAGGCGGGTGGCGGCCAGCGCCCCGGCCACCGGCAGCAGATTGGCGTTGCCGTAATAGGCTGCGGCGGCGGCCAGCAGGCCGTCATCGCCTTCCGGCAAGTCGTGCCAGGCGGTTGCCGGCAGCGGCGGCACCGGCCAGCCATCCGGATTGCCGATGGCGGACAGGTCGAGCCGGGAGGCTGGCGTCGCGATGCTGGAATCGGCATTCATAGCGGAAAACGCCCGTCGTTCTGCATTGCCGCCTGCATCTCGTGCAGTGTTGCGGTCAACGGCGAATTCTGGCCCGAATCCGTGGCGCCCCATTGCTCGAAATACACCAGTTCCTCGACCGGCAGACGCGGCAGCCAGCCGGCCTTTTCCAGCTCCGGCTTATCGTTGAAATGGCTGACGTAGCCGATGCACAGGTAGGCGATCGGCACGATGTGGTGCGGAATGCCGAGCGCGTCCTGCAATGCCTTTTCGTGAAAGATGCTGACCCAGCCGACGCCGACACCCTCGGCGCGCGCCGCCAGCCACAGGTTCTGGACGGCGCACACGCTGGAATAGAGATCCATCGTCGGCATGTGCGTGCGGCCGAGCACCACCGGGCCGCTGCGCGTGCGGTCGCAAGTGATGCACAGGTTGATCGGCGCTTCCAGAATGCCTTGCAGCTTGAGCTTGCTGTAAATCTCGCGCTTTTCGTCGGGAAACATGCCTGCCGCCTCGGCGTTGGCCGCCTTGAACACGCCCTGGACGCGTTGCTTGACCTCATCCGAGCGCACCAGCAAAAAATTCCACGGCTGCATGAAGCCGACCGACGGCGCATGGTGGGCCGCCATCAACAGGCGGCCGAGCACATCGTCTGGCACCGGCGTCGGCAAAAACTGGCCGCGCACATCGCGGCGGCTGAAAATGGCCTGGTAAACGGCAGCGCGCGCTGCCTCGGGAAACTGGTGATCCACGGATTCTCCTCACGCCTTGGGCGCGAGGCCAGGCGCCGCCGATGCTAAGCGACCCGGCAGGCGGAGGCAAGTGCGATAATCCGCACCCCCATTTGATTCGGGTTCGCCCATGTCCTGCCGCTCGCTGATGGTTCAAGGCACCACCTCGGATGCCGGAAAAACGACGCTGGTTGCCGCGCTGTGCCGCATCCTCAAGCGCCGTGGCGTCAAGGTCGCGCCGTTCAAGCCGCAGAACATGGCGCTCAATTCGGCAGTGACCGTTGACGGCGGCGAGATCGGCCGCGCACAGGCCTTGCAGGCACTGGCCGCCGGGCTGGCGCCGCACAGCGACTTTAACCCGGTGCTGCTCAAGCCGACCACCGACCAGACGGCGCAGATCATCATCCACGGCCAGGTCGCGCTCGATCTCGACGCCCGCGATTACCACGCCTACAAGCCGCGGGCGATGGGTGCGGTTCTGGCCTCCTGGGCGCGGTTGACCGCAGCTTACAACTGCGTGCTGGTCGAAGGCGCCGGCTCGCCGGCCGAGATCAACCTGCGCGACCGCGACATCGCCAACATGGGCTTCGCCGAGGCGGTCGATTGCCCGGTCATCCTGATCGCCGACATCGACCGCGGCGGCGTCTTCGCGCATCTGGTCGGCACGCTCGATCTGCTGTCGCCGTCCGAGCAAAACCGCGTCATCGGCTTCGTCATCAACCGCTTTCGCGGCGACATCAGCCTGCTCGAATCCGGCCTGCGCTGGCTGGAGGAACGCACCGGCAAGCCCGTACTCGGCGTCCTGCCCTACCTGCACGGTCTGATGCTCGACGCCGAGGACGCCATCGCGACTGTTGCGGTCGACCCCGAAAAACTGGCAAAAATCAAGATTGTCGCGCCGGTGGTGCCGCGTATCTCCAACCACAACGACCTCGACCCGCTGCGCCTGCACCCCGAGGTCGACTTCCGCTGGGTCGGGCCGGGCGCGGCCATGCCGGCGGCCGACCTGATCGTCCTGCCCGGCTCCAAGGCCGTGCGCGCCGACCTCGACTGGCTGCGCGCGCAAGGCTGGGAAGCGGCGATCAAAAAGCACCTGCGCTACGGCGGCAAACTCATCGGCCTGTGCGGCGGCTACCAGATGCTCGGTCGCCACATCCACGACCCGCTCGGCCTCGAAGGCGCGCCGGGCAGCACGCCGGGCCTCGGCCTGCTGGACGCCGAAACCACGCTCGCCGCCGAAAAACAACTGCGCAATGTGAGCGGTCACTTGGCGCTGCCGGGCCGGCCGGCAATGACCGGCTACGAAATCCACCTCGGTGTCACCCAGGGCCCCGGACTGGCCCATCCCGCCGCCCACCTCGCCGACGGCCGCCCCGACGGCGCCCTCTCGCCCGACGGGCAGATTTTCGCCACCTACTGCCACGGCCTTTTCGACCACCCCGCCGCCCTCAGCGCCCTGCTGGCCTGGGCCGGACTCGAAGCAAGCACCCCGGTTGACTTCCCCGCCCGTCGCGAAGCCGACCTGGATCGCCTTGCCGATGCGGTTGAAGCGGCGCTGGATTGGGGAAAATTGGCAGGGGTGTTGCCGGGAGTGTGAGGGGGTTGTGGGGTGGGGGAATGGTGCAATCGGCCAAGAGCAGGCATTCGCTAAAGACGCACAAAGCTGCCTTTAACCCTCAGTCACTTACCCGGCGATCGCCACTCATATTCCGTAACTGAGGTATCGTATAGCTCTCAATCAAGGACAGGAGCATAGCATGGGTGAATGGTCAGATTATTTCGAGGACTTCCCGGAAGAAAACCCGGCGAATTGGGTCAACGGGAAGTTTGATCCTCAACTACGCAAACAACTCAATAGTGAGGCGGCGCAGCAGGCGGTTGCCAACCTTGAGGTCAGGCAACTGATAACGAATGCCAAGCGCGAACGAAAGGCCAAAGCCTTGTTTGCGACTGGGGACTGTCCCCAGTGTGGAGAACGCCAGCTGAATTCCTACAAAATAAGCGAGACGTTCTACCTGTGTGAGTGTCAGGAATGCGGCATCTACGGCGCTGGTGCAACGCACGATGAGGCCCTCGCCAAGACTGCTGATTCCATTGGCGAAGGGCTGGATTGGCACGATGGTTCGCTGTACTAAATTCTCTTGGCCAATGCGAACTCTCTGAACGGCGGCTGACACAGTCAGGCCACTTCCGCTTAGTGTCGAAATCTATCGTTAACCCCAGTTACGGCCCCCAACCCAGCCCAAACCCCTGTTAGTTGCGGTCGACCCCCAAAATCAGCCCAAATTCGCTGGCCGGAAATTGTGGGATTCAGCCTTTTAGCTTCAGCGGCAAGCCGGCGGCGACCAGTGTGACCTGATCGCAAACAGCGGCGACGCGCTGGTTGAGTCGCCCCTGCTCGTCGGCGAAAATTCGCGAAACCGGATGCATCGGCACGATGCCCCAGCCGACTTCGTTGGACACCAGAATGATGTGGCCGGGCAGGGTCGGGAGCAGTTCGATCAGGGCGGTGGTCTCGCCTTGTAGCAGCGGGCAGTCGATTGCCGTGCCGGCCTCGGCCTGCGTTGCCGCCTTGCCGGCGAAAAGCAGGTTGGACAGCCACAGCGTCAGGCAATCGACCAACACGCAGGTATCGGGTGCTGCCAGTTCGCGCAATTTGGTGGCCAGTTGCAGCTTTTCTTCGGCGCAGCCCCAGTCGTTCGGGCGGCGTTCGCGGTGATGGGCGATGCGGCGGGCCATTTCGCCGTCGCAGGCTTCGGCGGTCGCCAGGTAGACGACGCGCAGGCCGGATGCCGCCGCCCGCTTTTCGGCCAGCAGGCTCTTGCCCGAACGGGCGCCGCCAAGGATGAGTTCTTTCATGGCCGGCACTTTAGGTGATTGCGCGCCATCCCGGCAAGCCGGATAATTCGCCCCGATTCGATGAAACGGAACCCGGTGTGAATCCGGGGCGGGCCCGCCGCTGTAATCGGGGACGGTTGTCGCAGGATGCCACTGGTCACGGGACAAACCCGGGCCGGGAAGGCGCGGCAGGTCGGACGATCCGAAAGCCAGAAGACGTATCGAATCGGGTTCAGGGAGCCTGTGGACAGGGCTTCGCGGTCGCGTTCGCCGAACGCCGCCGCGAGGCCCTTTTTGTTTTTTGAACAGGAGAATCGGATGCATTCCAGTTTCAACATCGCCGCCCCCGATCAGGGGCTGGCCGCTGCCTTGCAGCAAAGGATCGACCAGAAGACCAAGCCGCTCGGCGCCCTCGGTCAACTCGAAAAAATCGCCAAAAAAATCGGCCTCATCCAGCAGCGCCTCGACCCGCAATTCGGTCAGCCGCACCTGCTGGTCTTCGCCGGCGACCATGGCGCGGCCAGGGCCGGCGTTTCGGCCTATCCGCAGGACGTGACCTGGCAGATGGTCGAGAACTTTCTCGCCGGCGGCGCTGCGATCAACGTTTTCGCGCGGCAGAACGACATGCATCTCGCCATCATCGACGCCGGTGTGGCGCACGATTTCGGCAAGCGCAGCGGGCTGATTCACGCCAAGGTGGCGCCCGGCACCGCCAACTACATCGAAGAGGCGGCGATGACGGTCGAGCAATGCGCCATCGCCATCGCGCGCGGGGCGGAAATCAGCCGCAATCTCGCCGCCAACGGATGCAATGTGGTCGGCTTCGGCGAAATGGGCATCGGCAACACCGCCGCCGCCTCGCTGCTCACCCATTGCCTGACCGGCACGCCGCTCGCTGCCTGCGTCGGACGCGGTACCGGGCTGGACGATGCCGGGCTGGCGCGCAAGCAGGGCCTGCTGGAACAGGCACTGCAGCGCTATCGCAACGCCGGTGGCGACGATGAACCGCTGAACGTGCTGGCCGAATTCGGCGGCTTCGAAATCGCCATGATGGTTGGTGCCATGCTGGGTGCGGCGGAAGCGAAGATGACCTTGCTGATCGACGGCTTCATCGTCGGTTCGGCGGCGTTGACCGCAGCCCGGCTGGCCCCGGCGCTGCTCGACTACAGCGTCTTCTGCCACCGCTCGGCCGAACCGGGCCACGCGGCGCAGTTGCAGGCGCTGGGCGTCGAGCCGCTGCTCGATCTCGGCCTGCGCCTCGGCGAAGGGATCGGGGCGGCGCTGGCTTACCCGCTGATCCAGGCAGCGTTGAGTTTCCTCAACGAAATGGCCAGCTTCGAGTCGGCCGGCGTTTCCGGGAAAGAAGCGGAAAAAGCCTGATGCTGCGCCGCGAGCTGGAGTATTTCTTCGGCGCTATCCGCTTCTTCACGCGGCTGCCGGTGCCGGGCTGGGTCGGGCATTCGGCGGAGGCGCTGAACCGCTCGGCGCGCTACTTTCCGCTGGTCGGCCTGCTGGTCGGCGGCATCGGCGCGCTGGTTTTCCTTGGCGCCATGCAGTTGTGGCCGCAGCCGGTCGCCGTGCTGCTGTCGATGGCGGCGACTATCTACGCGACCGGCGCCTTCCACGAGGACGGCCTGTCGGACACCGTCGACGGCCTCGGCGGCGGCTGGGACAAGCTGCGCATCTTGGAAATCATGAAGGATTCGCGGGTCGGCAGTTACGGCGTGGTGGCCATGGTGCTGGCGCTGCTCGGCAAATTCACGCTGCTTACTTCGCTCGATGCGGCGCTGGTGCCCTTCGCTTTGCTGGCCGGGCATGCGCTGTCGCGTTTTTGCGCGATGGTGTTGCTGGCGACCATGGATTACGTGCGCGAAGACTTGCTGTCGAAAGCCAAGCCGCTGGCGACCCGCCTCTCGCCAGGCGAAATGCTCGTGGCGCTGACCTTCGTGCTCGCTGCGTTGGCCTTGCTGCCGCCGGAACAGGCGCTTGCCGGCTGCGCGCTGGCCGCGTTCGCCACGCTCTGGCTGGCGCACAAATTCAGGCGCTGGCTGGGCGGTTACACCGGCGATTGCCTTGGCGCGGTGCAGCAAGTCAGCGAAATTGCCTTTTATCTTGGCCTGCTGGCGTACTGGGGGCGTTGAATCCGGCGATCTGGTGTGCTCGCCAGCCGGCGAGAGGCGTATCCTGCCAAAGATGCGTTGCCACCGATGCATCGACATCAGACCGAAAGGATAGACCTGTGAATCCGGCTAAAACAAAAGAGCTATTCGACATCCTGCGTGCCGCCTGCGCCCGCCAGTTTGCCTTCAACCCACGGCGCATTACGGCCGAGATGCGTTATGTCGGCACCGAGGGGCACGGCAAGGACATCGTTCATGTCTTCCGCGATGTTCATACCCATTCGCAGATCGTGCTGCAGGGCACTTACGCGACCCTGCGCGAGAAGCACGGCGAGAAGCCGCACTGGACGGAAGTCGAGAAGGCCCATTACAAGAGCAGCGATGCCGAGATCGATGCCGAGATTGCCGCCAGACAGGCCGAACTCGACTACGTCGCCCATTGCCAGCTCTATCTCGATCACCGCGAACAGTTGCTGTCGCATTACAAGGACTGGCCCGGCTATCAGCCCGGTAGCACCAGTCCGCGCGAAG
>Ga0209507_1003016_pt1 | contig 10876 bp, 11 predicted proteins | sample AD_UKC028_MetaG_FD_184414 | JGI IMG/M metagenome (GOLD analysis project Ga0209507, IMG submission 184414) | Active sludge microbial communities of municipal wastewater-treating anaerobic digesters from USA - AD_UKC028_MetaG (SPAdes) (version 2) | ecosystem: Engineered > Bioreactor > Anaerobic >...
TTTGACCGCGAACTCTCGGACGACCGGCACTATTTAGGGGAGTCCTATCTGCCCGTGTTTATTGACGATGTCAGAAAGCTCCTCCCATAGTAAGTAACGATGAACAACGACAGAGAAGATCCCTTGGTTGGCGAAATCCGCTATGAGCTCATGCCGGGACGTTTTGTCAAATGGGACGAGGTGTCCCGGATCGTCCTCAACTTGGACCGAGTGTGCGAAAAAGTGGAGGCGCTGGTCAGGGCAGGCGAAGCAGAAAGGGCCGTCACGCTCTACGAAGTCTTCCTCGCCGGAGTCTACGACAAGATCGAGGAAGCCGACGACGAATGCGATTTGGCGATGCTGTTTCATCGTTTGGTTTGCGGCTGGATCCAAGCTCGTCAGGCGGCCGGCAATTCAGCAGAAGAAACTGTTCGCCAGCTTCTTAATTGGATGAAGAACGACAATTATGGATTCTGCAACGACATTGAAAAGGACGTTGTTAAGGCGCTGGACGCACGCGGTCGAAGGCTTTTCATCGGTCATTTCCATTCACGAGTTGAGCGGGCCATGGCTGCGCAAGCGACCGGCCCAGCTAAGGCCATTTTTGAATATGACAACTCGCTACGGCTGCCGGCCATGTCGCTCAAAGATATTTTCGAGTCTTTGGGTGACGTCTCCGCCTACTCCAGTCTGTGCGAGAGGTTGGGGCTCAGCCCGCGTGATTGCGAGCACCTGGCGCAAATGGAAATGTCCCGGAAACATTGGGCGAAGGCGCTGGAATGGGTGGAAAAAGGACAGACCCTCAAACCCGCTCGCAACTGGCATAACGAGGACAGCCATTCGCTGGAACAGTTGAAGCCGGAAATTCTCCGCCACTTGGGTCGGAAGGAGGATGCGCTGGCGATGGTCTGGGGTGGTTTCGAGAAGAATCCGAATGCCTTCGCTTACGAGCAATTAATGCACTATGCGCCCAAAGCGCAGAAGACCGTGTGGCGACAACGGGCCATGGCCGTCGCTGAGAAGGCTGACTTGGGGAATTTCATCCCTTTATGTGTAAAGGCCAAGGAATGGGATCGATTGGCTCAGCGAATTCATTCGGCGAAACCCGCCGAATTGGAGGCGCTCAGCCATTATTCCACCGAACCGGCGGCCAAAGGGCTAGCTAAGAAAGACGCCCTCGCGGCGGCCAAGTTGTATCGGGCGCTGGGTCTGCGCATCGTAAATGCGGGGAAAAGCAAGTATTACGGGGAAGCCCTGGCGCATCTCGCCAAGGCCCGCGATCTGTATAACGGCTCCGGACAGACCTCAGAATGGTCGGCCGTGGTGGAATTCGTGCGAACTGCCCATTCACGGAAAACCGGTTTCTTGACCTCCTTTGCAACGATCATTTCCGGCAAACCGGTTCGTTCTCCGTCGTATGCCGAGGAAGCGCAAGTACGGTGGAAAAAGCTGACATCGTGAACGCGGTGAAAACCGTAAACCAATCAAGCGAAAAGGAGTATGCGTTTCTATCTATACGGCCTTGATCCGAGGCAGTGGAAGCGATGGCACTCTATCGCCGGCCAGTGCCAACAACTCCTGACCCAGCAACAGATCGCCGAAGGAAATCCTGGCACGATTCTCACGGATGTTAACACGCTGCTTGAATTCGTCGGTCCCGCAGGCATTGCGACCAAAAGCAGGAATGCCAGCATTCCGGCAGATCAACTGCCTGAATTGAATCAACGCGTCAGTCATCCCATTGAATTAACCTTGAAACGCGCCCTGCTGCGGGATTACCCGAACCTGGCGGGAGTTTTTATTCTGCTTCGGGTGATGGAACTGCTCAAAATGAAGCATAGCCGCCTGGTGGTGTGTCCCGCCGCCTTGGAATCCTGGCGGAGATTAAACGCCACAGAGCAGTATTTTGCGCTACTGGAGGCGCTTCTGTTCCATGCGCAATCCTCGGTGTTGGGAGGGCCGCGCACAACACGTGAGGATCCACAGGCCTTTGAAACGATCGTGTCCTTTCTGGGTCAGTTGAGCGACCGGTGGCGCAATTTTGACCACTACGAGTCCGTCCGCCTGCTGGGACCCCAGGGCGAACTCCCGCCCTGGAATCTCTTCGTTCAACAGCAATTGGGACTTATTGAGATCCGTCCGCGGCATTTTTCGGAAAAGGAAAGGAGGGATTGGGGCGGATCCGGTTGGCTTGTCGGCGGCGCTAAACTTACTCCTTTTGGAACCGCGGCAGCTTGGGCGATGCTCGAATTCCAGAAACAAAAAGATGAAACCGAGTCGGCGGTTGATGAAGGCGCCGCTCCGTTGGCCGATGAGCCTCAACTCCAATTCGAAGTAATCCCGATTCTCCCGACTAGCGATGAAACATCCAACACAGACGACGATTCGAGTAAACCTGAATGGGACGAAGGAGAGGCCGAACCCGAAGAACTGTCTGAGGAATCCGGTGCCGAGGCTACGTTCGGGATCCTGCAGCCGGTATTTCAGCCGTATTTTCCCGAATGGAGAATAGTTTACACGCGCCCAGACCTCGAAGTCAGATCCGGAACCCACATCTTCAAGGTCACCCTCTCGGGTTGGCGTGGAGGCGGTGGCGGTATTTGGCGCCGTATCGCCGTGCCACCGGACGCATCGCTCGATACGCTGGCCGGAGCGATTCTCGATGCCTTCAAGTTGGGGGACGACCATCTTTACGACTTCCGCTACCGTGACCAGCGCGGCCGGAGTCGCGTCTATCACCATCCCTATACCGACGAAGGACCGTTTACGCCGGAAATCACAGTCGGAGAAACCGACTTGGGGCTTAAGGACAAAATGCGGTTGACGTTTGACTATGGAGATTACTGGCAATTCGACGTGCGCCTGGAGAAAGTTGAAGCCGAACCTTGTCGGCTGAAGCAACCGAAGGTGATTGAATCGGAAGGCAAAGCACCGGAACAGTACCCGAATTCCGAGTGGTGACGGATATGCTTCTTGACCGTTGCGGTGAGCTGTCACAAAACCCGTAAAATCAGTCCTTGCAGCACCACTGATTAGAAGGGCGAGCAGGAAGGAAAATCTGCAACATCCTTATAATCAGTCAGCTCTAATATGTCGCGCCTTACCCGAACAGGGTGAGGCGCTAGAGGGATGATCACCATCTGCAAATCATTGAGAATTAGGGAGATTGGAGCGAGCGAAGGGATTCGAAAACTTCGGATTCGCTTCCAGCTTCTTCAAAAATGCCTCTGCAACTTGCCATAGGTCAATAGGTTACAGGAGTCGCCCAAAAATGGCAATGCCGAGCGAAGGGACAAAAAGTGGGTAAAACCTGTCATGAATTGTCATGAAAAACTGGCGCGGACTACCAGCTCGCACGGTCTCATGCTCTTTGGTATGTTCATGACCGGATGAATGCTCGCGTGAAGACTGAACCAAGCCCCAAGACCCTCGACCCATTCATGGTTGAGGAGGACTGCCTGGACACGAAAGAGCTTCTGCTGAGCTGGGGCCTCCCGCACTTCATCCCGATCCCGCCGACGCCCAAATCCGTTCGCACCGCCCTCAAGCACGCCGGTTACGCCGTCCGCTATTTCATCCGGGAAAAGAAGAACGGGAAGCAGGTGAATGAACTGGGCCTTCGACGGGTCTCAGCGCCCTACATTGAAGGCGAGCAGCGCCTGACTGACCACTTCATCGGAGTCCTCAGAACCGCCCACGTCGAGCTGACACCGGAAGACGTGGTGGTCTCGCTGGACTCCTGGCGGGATGACCGCCTGTGGTTGGGCTTTCAAGCCGTGCTTCATTGAAACCGCTCACGGTAAGGCACCGATGTTTCACTGAAATACGTTGTTTTCAACATCGGTTGAAACCGGCCATTCCAATGAAACTGGTTGTGCGGCATCAGGGCCGTGGTGCTACAGCTCCAACCTGCGATAAAACTCCCTGGGCGTGACGATCTCCACGCCGAAGGGCTTTTCCAGCGCCAACAGGTCTTTGTCCTTCGTCACGATGAACTCGGCGCGGCTGGCCAAAGCACAGGCGAGGAACGGATCGTCTTTGACATCCCGACTGCGCCGCTTGCCCAAGGGGGATGGTTCTACCAGCTGGGCCACGCGCTCGATCCAGTCCAGGAAGGGGGTGGGGTCTTTGTCAGGACACTCCCGGCGTCCGATCCGAGTCGCCAGGGTTCGATATTCGTCCAGGATGGCCTCGGTAACTGCCAGGCGGCACTTCCGCCGCGCCAGGAGCACGAAGCATCGCCGGTCTTCACTCCGGGGCCAGAACGCCGCTGATACCACGACGTTCGTGTCCACGACGACGATCACGCTTTGCGCCTCCGCTTTTCAGCCCGGTATTTCGTGATCTCGTCCTGGATGACAACCTCATCCTCAGCGGTGATGGGCCGGGTGCGCCGTCCCGCATCCAGTGCCTTGAACACCGCCGCCAGTTCGGCTTCGGTCGGCTCCGGCACGGGCGTCACGTAAAAGCCCTCGCCGACCTCGGTGATCCGCAAAGAGGTTCCTGCCCGGATGCGCTTGCGCTCGCACATGGCCTTCGGCAACACCACCTGGCGCTTTGTGGTCACTGTAATCGTCGTCGTCACACTCGTAAGATTATCCTACGCTCTGACTCGGTCAAGTTCAGGTCACCGCCAGATACCGATAGAGCGTCGGCCTGGAAATCCGCAGCGTCTTGCAGATGTCCCCGATGGCATCGACTTGTTCGCGTCCATCTTCTTTCCCTTTTGAAAGGGCTTGTAGCAGTCAAAATAACTGGTTAGTCTTTTTGACAGTAATCACATGAAGAATACGTCGCAAAGCATTGAGAACAAGGTTTTAAGGTCTATGCGTGCCAAGCCGATTGCTGAGGCTGTATCAGCCAAGCACTTTGCACGGTATGGCAACGCCTTGGCCGTGGGCCAAGCTCTGAGCCGACTCGCAAAAGCGGGGAAAATCCGGCGCATTCGCCAGGGGCTTTATGACCTGCCGCGCCCACATCCCGTGACCGGCCAGACTGCGCCCGACCCAATGGCGGCGGTGAGGGCATTGACGGAGGGTAGTAACGCCCAATGGCAGGTGTCCGGTGCTTACGCGGCGAACCTGCTTGGGCTTTCAGAACAGGTGCCAGGCAGGATCGTGGTCCTCACCAACGGGTCGCCGCGCCAAGTGAAGTTGGACAAACTGACCTTGGTTTTCCGTCGTGCAGCGCCACGTTACTTACTGGGCGCGGGTCGGCCTGCCGGACTGGTCATCCAGGCAATCCGGCATTTGCGCGAGCGCGGCTTGGAGCCAGCGCGGCTTGAAGCACTGCGAACGAGGTTGGACGCCGACACGAAGTCGGAACTGGCAGCACTCACGCCCAATCTCCCAGCCTGGATGCGGCCCATCATGCAACGTCTGACCGGAGCGGCAAGAGCATGAAGAACGTCTTGGAACTTAGCCCGGCTCAGCGGCGTGAGTTGTTTGTCGCCGCGTCCCAGAAGCTCGGTTACACCGCGCCGGTGGTGGAGAAAGACTTCTGGGTGTGCTGGACCTTGCGTGAGCTGTTCGCACTGCCAGGAGCGCGGGACCACCTGGTTTTCAAGGGCGGCACAGCTCTCTCGAAAGTGTGGCAGGCCATCCGACGTTTTTCCGAGGATGTGGATGTGTCACTGAGCCGCGAGTGGCTCGGCTTCACCGGCAAACTCGACCCTGAGCAAGCAACCAGCACAAGCCAGCGGAAGAAGCGGCTGGAAGCCCTCGTGGCGGCGTGTGAGGCGAAGGTGCGGGATGAACTGCGTTACGCACTTGCGGCCCGGATGTCCGCCGCGCTGGGCGAGAGTCGCTGGGCGGTCGAATCCGACCCAGGCGACGCACAAAGCCTCATCTTCCGGTATCCCTCGGCGTTTGCCGAGGCGAGCGAAGCACCCTACATCAGCCGCAGCGTGAAGATCGAGGGCGGCGCTCGTGCTGATGCGTGGCCCACGGAGGACCGGACCATCCAGCCCTACGTGGCGGCGGCGTTCCCCAACGGCGTGCCGGACGCGCAAGTTTCGGTGCGGGTGTTGTCCATCGAGCGGACGTTCTGGGAGAAGGCCACGATCCTCCACGCGGAGGCCCATCGCCGGAAGGAGAAGCCGACTCCCGCTCGCCACTCGCGGCATTACGCCGACCTGGCCGCGCTGGCGGACCACGAAGCAGGGCAACGGGCGATGCAGCGCGACGACTTGCGGGCGCGGGTGGTCACGCACAAACAGGTATTCTTCGCCGACAAGTTCGCCAGTTACGAGACGGCGGTGCCTGGCTCGTTCCGGCTCGTGCCCGATGACTACCGACTCCCGGACCTGGAGCGTGATTACCGTGACATGCGCGAAATGTTCTTCGAGGAGCCGCCGTCCTGGGCACAGGTCATTGAGCGTCTGCGTCGGCTGGAAAAGGAAATCAACGGTAATGCGTCGCGCATTGGAGCGTCCACGCACCCGGCCAGTGGCGGTAAATGACCGGCAGCAGGTCCGGCTCATGCTCGCATCAAATCGGGTGTGGTTACCAGCCTGATTGAGCTTCGCGTTACTGTGGGGTCGCAGCATTTTGACCGCTCTGGACAGGATTGCGTGCCGCGTCGCTTTAGCCGCATCCAGATTTTCATGGAACAACGCCTGGACGACCATTACGGCTTCGTTACAGCACTTGACGATTTTGCCGTTACGCTTCTGGAACTCATGAGTTTTGTCGCCAAGCCATCGCCGCGCTGCTGGATCGTCTTCGAGGATGGTCTGGACGCGCTCGTATAGCCGCCAGCTTGGCGGGGACAGTGGCCCATGACCAGATGCACCAACCGTTTCCGTCCCGGTCCTGTAGGGGACCGCGTTCGTAACTTGATTCTGTGTCTGCATTGATTGTCGCTATTTCACGCGGGCTTCATGCTCGCGATCACCCTATAGAACCGAAATCCGTGGTTTCTTTCGGTGGGGTGTTGGGGGCTGGTTTCGGACCAATCCAGATCGCTTTCGTTGACATTTTCTAGCATGGCGTCAAGAGGGGAGGTCTCAATTCAGCGGGCTTCAGTGGAGTCCGCATCGTCGGCATGTTTCCGGCGTTGCGGGCCGCGCCGCTTGCGATACCAATAGCGGGCACGGTCGAAGGCCATCCCGTATTCCTTCTGTGCCGGTTCGATACGGAGATCGACCGCACAACGGCGACAGAAATGATGGTCGCCGTCTCCTTCCAGCCCACTTCATTCTTCATCCAGACGTTCCGGTGCCAGCGTTTCAAGAAGTGCTTCAGCGCGATCTGGAATTCCTCGTCCAGATGCGGCAGCACATCATCAGGATTGCTACGGTTCACGACCTGACCTCCACCGCCGCGTCCCCATCACCCCTGAGCGATCCCTCCACGCACATGAACCAGGGGGACATGCCTGTGTAGATGCACCAGGGGCTGAAGCCACGGTAGGCGCGGCTGAGGGCGAATGCGGACGACCGCGCTGGCCCACGGTTGCATGGGCGGCTGGTTCGCCCCCTCCTGATCGGAGCGCGGGACCAGCACGGTCGTAATTCTTGTTCCAGCGTCATTGGCGTGCAACGGCCAAGCGGCTAAATGCTGCGTTAACTACGATGAGCTAGAACGAAATCTGCGAGGTCTGCGTGTTGCTCGAAAAAGTAAGCGTTTTCTAGTGCGCCGATGGCTGGAGCCGCGCTCGATCCAACCAGCGAGTGGGGTCCAGATCGCGCCCGGCCCTCGCCGACCGGGGCCAGTGCCGCGAGGTCAGGAGGCGATTTCCGTTCCGTGCGACCCGGACGGGTGCCGCATCCGCCCCTGGGCGCGATGAATCGAGCTTGAGAGCGGCAGGACGACGACGCATTCGGAACTCACCCCTTTACGTGAGGGCAGCTAGTTAAGAGTTGAGTTTCAATTTCAGCTTCGCCGCTCCCTGGCTGTCTCCAACTCGCCGTTCCCGCCTAAACACCAGGGACAGAGGCAGAGCCTGAAGCCTGGTAAGGGTGGTCAATACCCAGGCGTTGAAAAGGCTGGCGGATGCGTTACGAGGCCGGTCAAGAGTGGAACGTCGGATTGCTCACCAAGATCGCCGCCCACAGGCTCCTCGTTGGCGGGTGAGCCGGGCAGAGCCAGCGGTGGTGGGCAGCGTGACCTGCTCATCGTCGGACTATCACACCGTAAACCGTTGCCACTCAGACGATGGCATTTCACGTCAAGAGTTGATATCCGAATACACCTTCGACACCAACCCAACCAGTTGAATACCAGAGCTATAACACCCAACGCAGCACGTTCTGTAAGGCGTGCGAAAACGCGGTGGACCAGTCGAGTGGATGCAGGTCGGCGGGCAGCAGGTGCCGATCTACGACGCCACGCCCCGGAAGAAACATCCGAATGGGCGGGTCTATTCCTTGTTCACGGCGCGGTGTCGGCAGGGGAAGGGCAAGAAGCCCCTGCGTCTTTCCAGCTCGAACCTCGAAACACTGCGGGCCAACCTGCGAACTGAACCGGGCGAACTACGAGGACATCAACTACTCGAACTCGAAGCTCGCGGTCTATGCTGACGACGCCAAGACGAGCGCGACCAGATTCATACACCTTGTCCCGGAGCTGATCGAAAGACTAAAGCCCTATCGAGACCGGAAGGGCAGGATCAGTCGGTGGAACGAATTGTCACCCGTTTGGACACGGCTGGCCAAACGTGCTGGCGTGCCTTGGCGAAAAAACGGCTGGCGCAAAGCGGTTTTGAGTTACCTGGTCGCCTACACGCAAAATTACCCTGGCGTCGCGGCAGAGGGAGGAACATCGGTGGAGCAGCTCAAAAAGACCTACGTGACTGCCGTTGAATTTGAAGTGGGGGCGGCCTATTTCGGTTTGACGGCCAGCGATTTCCACCCGTTACGTCCGGTATCCATTGTTGTGAAGTCTCAGGATGATGATGGGGCTGTTGCCGAACAACCCGGCAACTCGAAGATCGTGTCTTTCAACGTGGCTGTTGCACCCTGATAGCCTTTGGATGCTTGGCTACGCCGGGGTGAGGCATGACATTGAACCAGGCGCGGCTCGCAGCACCGGTGACGCACTTCAGGTAGTGCCGCGCTACCACCTGGGGGCTGTTCCCTGCTTCCAGCGACACCGCCGCCACATCATTGATCTGGCCGACCCTGTAGGAAATGAAGCTGTGTCGCAAACCGTTCTTCTTCCACCGCACCCCTGTCTTTCGCGCCAGCTTGGCGAACTGGAGCGCGAGGTTGGCAAAGGGTGTCACCGGCCCGCAGTCCCGCGACAATGGAAGCAGCCACGCCTTCAGATTGCGTTGAATTGGGATCAAGCGTCGAATCCTGGTCTTCGAGCTGGCGCTCGTAATCTCGATGTGGCCCTCCCGAAGTCGGATGTTGTCCCACTCCAGCCTTTTCAGCTCCTGCGATCTCACACCCGCGAACGCGCCGATGGCCAGTGCGGGAACCAGCTCTCTTTTTGCGCCGTTCAATAGCGTGGTGATTTCCTCCGGCGTGAACACGAGAACTTCCTTGTCCACATGCGACGCTTTCTCGATCAACGTGACGCCGGGGTGGTCCTTGTCCAGGTAGCCCTTGGCCTTGGCGAATTTGAGTAGCGTGCCAATGCTCGACCGGAAATTGTTCTGGGAGCGGGCCGCGATACCGAGCGACTTCAGAAAGTCGTCGATCCGGCTGGTCGTGATCTCATGGATTGGGCCGGGGACGGCCTCGGCAAAACGTGTGAGCCTGATCCGCAGGTCTGTCAGGTAGAGAGCTGATCTACCTTTGGCCCTCTTGCTCGCCAATAGCTCCTCCACGACTTCAGCAACTGGCTTGGGCGTGATGACGGGCTGAACTCCTGGCGCACCTGCACCAACACCGTTGCCTCCGTTTGGCGTCCGCACAGACTGGACGAACTGGATCGCGGCCACGTCCAGGCTCACGCCCGCGTCCTTCAACGCTTCGGTCGCTCGCCGATAAATCAGAAGCTCCTGGCCGGTCAGCGTCAGCATGTCAGACTTGCCTCCGGCCAGGTTCAACACCGTTTCGTCCGCCGCGTGACGCGCTTGATCGTAATCAGCGAAGACTCGGCGGCTGCGCCTGCCTTCGGCGTCGTAGTGGACAACCGTGAAAAGGGGATACCCTCTGGTCGGCGTCTTGTAGATGGAAACGACGCTCGACCCGCGCTTCACGCGCACTGGAAACCGCACCCGCTTCATGAACGCTCCGCGTTTGGATCGTTAAGAAAGTGGGTGCAGAGCTGTCATGAAACTGTCATGAAAAACCCTTTGCGAGGAAAACCACCTTTGTAAGTGGTTGATGTTGAGGGAAATAAAATGGAGCGAGCGAAGGGATTCGAACCCTCGACAATCACCTTGGCAAGGTGATTTGGGCTTTTGGACCCACCGGGACCCATTTGGCCTCATATGGACAAATCCTTCGTTCCGAACCGCTTTCGAGCCAGTTCAGGTGGCCCCACTTGGACTCATTTGCCCCCATTTTTTCTCACGAGTATAGAAGGCAGTTAGAAGGCAAGCATGTTTAACACAAATCTAATAATTGAGAATTATCAATATCATAATGCTATATATGGCAAAATGCCCGAATGCACATTGGAGGCGATCACCGTGGAAATGATGAGGCGCTTGCTCCTTGTTCGCATTCGGCGAGCAACCGACGAACAAAGCCGACAGCATCTGCCTGTGTGTCCGGGTCCGGCCGGCCATATAAAAATTCCGCGACTCGCCTCGGCCCGATTGCCTCGGTATTCGGGAAATCAGCTCGTAAGTATTCGAATGCCTTTGCTGCGCTCTGATCCGGAAGTAAAGGACGCAACTGCACCGCGACGTCTGATACGTTCCGACCATAATTCCGAAGTAAATAGAACAAGTCATATGCGTCCTTGTTCTCCCCGCGAATGTGGAATGCGAGCGCCTTGAG
>Ga0209507_1003017_pt1 | contig 10875 bp, 7 predicted proteins | sample AD_UKC028_MetaG_FD_184414 | JGI IMG/M metagenome (GOLD analysis project Ga0209507, IMG submission 184414) | Active sludge microbial communities of municipal wastewater-treating anaerobic digesters from USA - AD_UKC028_MetaG (SPAdes) (version 2) | ecosystem: Engineered > Bioreactor > Anaerobic >...
GGCCGTGGCGATCTGGCCGGCGTGGCCGCGCAGCTCGTGCAGGCGCGGGTCAAAGGGCGCGTCGCTGCCGCGGGCGGCGTCGACCGCCATGGCGCCACTGACCACTGCCGCCTCGAACACGCGTTGCGCCATGAACAGGCCGTGCAGCGCCAGCGCGGTGGAGATCTGCGTGCCGTTGATCAGCGCCAGCCCCTCCTTGGCGGCGAGCTCCACGGGCTCGAGGCCGGCGGCCGCGAGCGCGTGGGCGGCCCGCTGATGCACGCCGCGGACGCGGACCTCGCCCTCGCCGATCAAGGCGAGAGTGAGATGCGACAGCGGTGCGAGGTCGCCCGAGGCACCCACTGAACCCTTGGACGGCACGCACGGCAGGATGCCTGCGTCGAGCAGGGCGAGCAGTCGCTCGATGATCAGGCGGCGCACGCCCGAGTGGCCGCGCGCCAGGCTGGCCACCTTGAGCACCAGGGCCAGGCGCACTACCGCGTCGTCGAGCAACTCGCCGACGCCCACCGAGTGCGACAGGATGAGGTTGCGCTGCAGCTGGCGCAGCTCGGCGTCGGGGATGCGCTTCTTGGCCAGCAGGCCGAAGCCGGTGTTGATGCCGTAGGCCGCTGCGCCGCGGGCGACGATGCGTTCGACCGCCTGGGCCGAGGCCTCGACCGCGCCCCACGCCTCGGGCGCGAGGCTCACGCGCACGGGGGCGAGCCACACCTGGTGCAGGTCGGCCAGGCGCAGTCGTCCGGGTTCGATCACCAGCATGGCTAGCTCCGCAGCATGGGCAGGTTCAGGCCCTCGCGCCGCGCGCAATCGATGGCGGACTCGTAGCCGGCGTCGGCATGCCGCATCACGCCCGAGGCCGGGTCGTTGACCAGCACCCGCGCCAGTCGCCGTGCCGCAGCCTCGGTGCCGTCGGCCACGATCACCACCCCCGAGTGCTGCGAGTAGCCCATGCCCACGCCCCCGCCATGATGCAGCGAGACCCAGGTCGCGCCGCCCGCGGTGTTGAGCAGGGCGTTGAGCAGGGGCCAGTCGCTCACCGCGTCGCTGCCGTCGCGCATCGCCTCGGTCTCGCGGTTGGGGCTGGCCACGGAGCCGGTGTCCAGATGATCGCGGCCGATCACGATGGGCGCCTTGAGCTCGCCAGTGCGCACCATCTCGTTGAAGGCCAGGCCCGCACGGTGCCGCTCGCCCAGGCCCAGCCAGCAGATGCGCGCCGGCAGGCCCTGGAAGGCGATGCGGGCGCCCGCCATGTCGAGCCAGCGGTGCACGTGAGTGTTGTCCGGGAAGAGCTGCTTGATCTTCGCGTCGGTCTTGCGGATGTCCTCTGGGTCGCCCGAGAGCGCCACCCAGCGGAACGGGCCCTTGCCTTCGCAGAACAGCGGCCGGATGTAGGCCGGGACGAAGCCCGGGAAGTCGAAGGCCCTGGCGACACCCTGGTCCTTGGCCACCTGGCGGATGTTGTTGCCGTAGTCGACCACCGGCACGCCCATCGCCTGGAAGTCGAGCATCGCCTGCACATGCACCGCGCACGACTGCGCCGCGGCTTCGCGCAAGGCGGCGTGCTGCGCGGGGTCGGCCTGGGCCGCACGCCAGCGCGGCACGCTCCACCGCGCGGGCAGGTAGCCGTTGACCAGGTCGTGCGCCGAGGTCTGGTCGGTGACGAGATCAGGTTTGATGCCTCCGGCCTGGGCGCGGTGCACTAGCTCGGGCAGAAGCTCCGCCGCATTGCCCGCCAGGCCGATCGACACGGCCTCGCCAGCCGCGGTGTGCCGGCGGATCAATTCGAGTGCGTGATCCAGGTCGCGCGCCTGCACGTCGAGGTAACGAGTGCGCAGGCGAAAGTCGATGCGCGACTGCTGGCACTCGATCATCAGCGAGGTGGCGCCCGCAAAGCTCGCTGCGAGCGGCTGCGCGCCGCCCATGCCGCCCAGGCCCGCCGACAGGATCCACCTGCCGCGCCAGGGATTGGCCGCGCCGCCGCTGCCGTAGTGCTGGCGGCCCGCTTCGGCGAAGGTCTCGTAGGTGCCCTGCACGATGCCCTGGGTGCCGATGTAGATCCACGAGCCGGCGGTCATCTGGCCGTACATCATGAGGCCGCGGCGGTCGAGCTCGTCGAAGTGCTCCCAGTCGGCCCAGCGCGGCACCAGGTTGGAGTTGGCGAGCAGCACGCGTGGCGCATCGGGGTGGGTCTTGAACACGCCCACCGGCTTGCCCGACTGGATCAGCAGCGACTCGTCGTCCTCGAGCGCGCGCAGGGCCGCGAGGATGGCGTCGAAGCAGGCCCAGTCGCGCGCTGCGCGGCCGATGCCGCCGTAGACCACCAGTCGTTGCGGATCCTCGGCCACCTCGGGGTCGAGATTGTTCTGCAGCATGCGGTAGGCGGCCTCGGCGAGCCAGCTCTTGCAACTGAGCAGGCTGCCGCGGGGCGCACGGATCACGCGCGCGGCGTCGAAGCGGGGATCGGCCGCCGGCGCCTGCGGCTGGGGTGCGTTCATGTTTGCTCTCCCGGCGGGGCTCGCGTTCGGCCCGTGGCGGGCAGGCCCCTGAAGTTCGCAAGTCTCGCACGGATGGGCGAGCCGGCAGGGCGGGCGAGAGCTCGGATAAGCTCGCGGCCGACCTCGACCCTCACCGCAGGAGCACCGATCGATGAGCGCCCCGCAGCCCGGCATCTTCGCCCTCGGCAATGCCGCCCACGCCTACCTCGAACTCGACCTCGTTGCCGGCGCCGACGCGCCCCGCCTGGTCGAAGTGCTCGCCACTCTGCAGGCCTCTCAGGCAACGGGGGGTGGGGTCAATCTGGTGGTTGGTTTCCGGCCGGAGATCTGGCGCGCGATCGCCCCGTCGGGACTGCCCGCCGACCTGACCGGCTTCGCGAAGCCGGTGCATGGCATCGAGGGCTTTTCGATGCCCGCTACGCAGCACGACGCCGTGCTGTGGCTGGCGGGCGGCGCCTACGAGATCGTGTTCGACGCGATCGTCGCCGCGCTCCGGTTGCTGGAAGGAATCGCCCGCGTGGCCGATGAGACAGCGGGGTGGTCGTACCGGCACAACCGCGACCTCACCGGCTTCGAAGACGGTACCGAAAACCCAAAGCTCGCCGAGGCGCCCCAAGCCGCACTGGTGCCGGCGGCGCAGGCGGGCTCGGGCGGCAGCGTGCTGCTGCTGCAGAAGTGGCGTCATCTGGCCGAGCAGTGGAACGCGCTGCCGGACGCCGAGCAGGAGAAGGTGATCGGGCGCACCAAGCGCGACAGCGTGGAACTGGATCCGCGGCCCGAGAGCTCGCACGCCAAGCGCACCGACCAGGACGACTTCGGCGACATCTTCCGTCGCAACATGGCCTACGGCACGGCCAGCGACCACGGCACCATGTTCGTAGGCTTTTGCGCGAGCCAGAAGCCGCTGGCCGACATGCTCGACAGCATGGCCGGGCTCACCAACGGGGTGCGCGATGCGCTCACGCGCTTTTCGACGCCGCTGACCGGCGCGTACTACTGGGTGCCCTCGGTCGAGGCGCTGGGCGTTTTCGCCAAGGCGGATGCCGGCTGAACGCGCGAGCCCGGCTGCGGACGCCCTGCAGCGCGAGCGCCGGCCGTTCGGACAGGACTGGGACGCGCGCCACTGACCCAGTTTGATCGGTGGAGTGCAGCAGCCAAGGCGACCCATCGTGTGTTCTCCCCTATGCTCGCCCCCTCGCGAGGTGCCGAAGCCGGCTGGATCGCGCCACCCCAAGGAGTCCGCCGTGCCCGATCTCACGCCTGAGCAAAAGGAGCGTCTCAAGGACGTGCCCAAGGGCACCTGGGCGCTGACCATGACGGTCGCCATCACCATGTTCCTGGCGTGGGTGGCCCTGTATGTGGGCAAGTTCCTGGCCCAGGGCCCGGTGAGCTGAGGACGCGCCGTGTCCATCAACGTCTACGAGAAGCGCTACCTCATCACCGTCAGCGTGCTGGTGGGGCTGATGCTGACCCTGATCGTGGGCAGCTTCGTGCTGCTCAACATCTACCCGCCATCGAACTCGGGCGAGACGATCGACTCCACCCGTCTGCACCTGAGCGAGGAGTTCGCCGAGTCGAATCTGGGCGCGCGCACCAATCCCGACGGCACGGTCACGGTGCGCCTCGTGATGGCCAAGTACCTCGTGCATCCGCAGGAGTTCACGATTCCGGCCGATGTGCAGGTGACCTTCCGCATCGCCACGCCCGACGTGGTGCACGGCCTCAACGTGCCCGGCACCAACATCAACACCATGGTGGTGCCGGGCTACGTCTCTCAGGTGCGCACCCAGGTGGTCTTTCCCGAGGTGGCCAAGCACGGGATCCGCAATCCTGACGGCAGCGTCACGGTGCCCCTGTTCTGCAACGAGTACTGCGGTTACGGGCACCAGTCGATGTGGGCCCGCGTCACCGTCAAGCCGATCCGCTGAGGGCCGCCATGACCACCAACATCGCACCCGCCCCGTCCGGCCGTCTCGTCCTGGCACACGTCTGGGTGGCCTTCCTGCTGTTCGGTGTCGCGCTGCTGCTCGGCGTCTATCAGGTGCTGGCGCGCGACGGCGTGCTGGGCTCCCATGCCGCGAGCTACTACGCCTCGACCACCCTGCATGGGGTGGTGATGGGCTACGCGCTCACGATCTTCTTCATCACCGGGATCGGCTACGCGATCAGCGAGCGCGCCCTGGGCACGCGCGTGTGGGCGCCCGGGCTGGCCTGGCTGTGCTTCTGGGTGATGCTGGCCGGCACCGTGCTGGCGGCGCTGTCGATCCTCGCCGGCAAGGCCTCGGTGCTCTACACCTTCTACCCGCCGCAGATGGCGCACTGGAGCTTCTACGTCGGCGCCGCGCTGCTGGTGGCGGGCTCGATTGGTTGGATCGTGATTACCCTGGTGATGAGCGCGCAATGGAAAGGTGCGCATCGCGGCCAGAACCTGCCGCTGGCGCAGTTCGGTATGAGCATCTGCGCCCTGGTGTGGGCCTGGACCATGGTGGGCGTGGTCCTCGAGGTGCTGCTGCAGCTCATTCCGCTGGCCTTCGGGCTGACCCAGAGCATCGACGTCAACCTCGCCCGCGCGCTGTTCGCCTGGACCTTGCACCCGATCGTCTACTTCTGGCTGATCCCGACCTACGTCTTCCTCTACACCATCGTGCCCGAGGAGGCCGGCGGCTATCTGTTCTCGGACGAGATGGCGCGGGTCGCCTTCGTGATGCTGCTGATCTTCGGCCTGCCCATCGGCATGCACCACCTCTACATGGACCCGCCGCACTCCGCGGGCTTCAAGCTGCTGCAGGGCATCGGCACCTTCCTGGTGGTGATTCCGACGATGCTCACCGGCTTCACGGTGTGGGCCTCGCTCGAGATATCGGGCCGACTGCGCGGCGGCACCGGCTTGTTCGGCTGGATGCGGCGGCTCAAGTGGGATGACCCGGTGGTGCTGGCCGGCGTCATGGCGCTGTTCATGCTGATCCTGGGCGGCTTTGGCGGCCTGGTGAACGCGGCCTACGCGCAAAACGCCATGGTCCACAACACGCAGTGGGTCACCGCGCACTTCCACTACATCTTTGGCGGCGTGGCGGTGACCGGCTACTTCGGGCTGGCCTACTACTTCTGGCCGCGCCTGACCGGCCGCGCGCTGTGGGCGCCCAAGCTGGCGCTGGCGCAGATCTGGCTGTGGATCATCGGCATGAACATCCTCTCGCTGCCCTGGCACTACGTGGGCCTGCTGGGCATGCCGCGGCGCATCGCCTACTACGCCTACGCGCCCGAGATCGCCGCCCAGTGGCTGCCCTGGACCGGGATCATGATCATCGGCGGCGTGCTGCTGTGCCTCTCGGGCTGGCTGCTGCTGCTGATCCTGTTCCTAAGCGGCCGCACGCTGCCGGCTTCGAGCGCGACCATGGCGGGCGGCTTCGCCCGGCCCTACGAGGCCACGGCAGTCCTGCCGCGCTCGCTCAACGGCTTCGCTCTGTGGAACTGGCTGCTGCTGGCGCTGATGGCCATGGCCTGGGGCTACCCGATCGTGCAGTTCTTCCTCGTCAAGCAGTACCCCGCCCTGCCCTGGGGCTTCAGCTGAGGCCCGCGATGAAACTTCTCTGCACCTTCGCGACGCTGGTCGTCGCCACGGCCCTGACGGGCGTGGCCCATGCCCAGACCCGGCCCTCCCAGGTGGCCTGGGACCTGAAGACCGTGAACTTCATCAAGTCGGGGCAGGCCGAGCGCGGCAAGACCTTGCACGCCGCGTGCGTCGACTGCCATGGCGCGACCGGCGTGTCGCCCTCTCCGGACTTCCCGGACTTGGCGGGGCAGGACCCGCTCTACACCTACAAGCAACTGCACGACTATAAGTCGGGTGTGCGCGTCAACGCGATCATGCAGGGCTACGTCGCCGGGCTGTCCGAGCGCGACATGGCCGACCTCGCGCAGTTCTATGCGCGCCAGAAGCGTGGCGGCGGTAACGCGACGCCGGTGCCCGACGCGGCCGCCATGACCCTGGTGAAGCTGGGCGACGGCGGCCGCATGCTGGTCGCCTGCGTGTACTGCCATGGCGTGGGTGGTGGCGGCAATCCCGGCATGTACGGCATGCCGGCGCTCGAAGGACAGAAGGGCGCCTACTTGCAGCAGACCCTGCATGCCTTTGCGAGCGGCGAGCGTCACAACGACGTCTACCGCGCAATGCGCGACGTGGCGCGGCGCCTAAGCCCCACCGAGATCGCCTGGCTCGCGTCCTACTACTCGGGAACCACGGTTGCGCCGCTCGCGGCCAAGCCGGCGAGTGTTGGCTCCGCGCCGGCATCGGCGCCCGCAGTCGCACCCGCGCCCGACGCTGCAGCGCCGTCCGCATCGGAACCGGTGGCGAGCGCAGCCGGCAGCGGCGCGGGCTGGTACACGCCGGTCCAGGCCGAGCGCGGCGGCAAGCTCTACGCCGCGCAGTGCGCGATGTGCCATGGCGCCGCGCTGGGCGGCGGCATGGGGCCGGCACTCGCCGGGCGCAGCTTCTGGACCCAGTGGGGCGGCAAGCCCTTCGCCGTGGCGTGGAAGGAAGTGCACGCCAAGATGCCGATGCAGGCGCCGGGCTCGGATGCGGCGCCCGTGTCGATCGACATCCTTGCCTTCCTCTTGAGCCGCAACGGGGTACCGGCCGGCAGCGCCGAGCTGAACGATCGCGCCGACCTCGCCCGCGCCTTGCCCGCCCGCTAGCGCGGCACGGTGGCACGCATGAACGCCTCGGCGTCGGCGTGCTTTCACTGTGGCGAGCCCACCGAGGGCGGCCGCTGGCGCGCGTTGGTGAACGGCGTCCCCCGACAGTTCTGTTGCGTCGGCTGCCAGGCGGCGGCCGAGGCGATCGAGGCCGCCGGCCTTTCCGACTACTACCGCACTCGCAGTGCCGCCGCGCCGCGGGCGCTACCCGCCGCCTTACCCTCCGCGCTGTTCGACCGCCCCGAGTGCGCCGTGGCCTACTCCGGCAGCGCCGCGGGCGGCCGCCAGGCACGGCTGGCGCTCGAGGGCGTGCGCTGCCCCGCCTGCCTGTGGCTGATCGCGCAGCGCCTGCGGGGTCTGCCGGGAGTGCTCGGCGCCGAGGCGGACTACGCGTCGCAGACCGCCAGCGTGCGCTGGCAGCCGGGAGAGGAGTCGCTGGCCGCGGCGGTCTCGGCCATCGAGATGCTGGGCTACCGCGCCCGCCCGATCGCGGGCCATGCGCTCGATCAGGCGCAGCAGGCGGCCGCCTGGCGCGATGGCGAACGCCTGGTGGTGGCGGTCGTGCTCGGCATGACCGTGATGAACGCAGCCCTTGCCCTCTATCTGGCGGGCAGCGCGGCGCCGCCGCTGGCCTTGTGGGAGCAAGTGGTGCGCGTGCTCAGCGCGCTGCTGTGTGTGCCGCTGCTGGCCTGGTGCGGCGCCGACTTCTTCGGCGGCGCGTGGCGCGATCTGCGCGGGCGGCGTCTGGGTATGGATGTGCCGGTCGCACTCGGCCTAGCTGCGGCGTACGCGGGCAGCCTGGTCGGGCTGGCGGACGGCGGCCCGGTGTACTTCGATGCCATTGCCATGCTCGTGCCGGCGGTGCTGGGCGCACGCTGGCTCGAGGCCCGTGCACGCCGCGACGCGGCGGCCGCACTGGACCGGCTGTCGGTGATCGAGCCGCAATTGGCCCTGCGCTGCCGGGCCGACGGCACCGACGAAGCCGTGCCCGCGCTCGATCTAGCGCCAGGCGACGAACTGCGGGTGCGCCCCGGCGAGGCAGTGCCGGCCGACGGCGTGCTTAGCTCGGACTCGGCCCTGCTCGATGAGTCGCACCTCACGGGCGAGCCCTACCCGCGGCGACGCGTCAGAGGCGAGGCGGTTGCCGCAGGCAGCGTGGTGATCGAGCAGGCGCTGCGCCTCACGGTCACGCGGGTCGGGGCCGCCAGCACCCTAGGCGAGTTGCGCGCCCTGATCGAGCGTGGCCTGACCAGCCGGCCCGCGCTGGCGGCGTTGGCCGACCGGTGGGCACCGGCACTGGTGGCCGTGGTGCTGGCGGCCGCGGCGCTCACCTGGCTGGCGTGGCAGGTGATCGATCCTGCGCGCGCGCTGCCGGCTGCGATCGCCGTGTTGGTGGTGAGTTGTCCCTGCGCGCTGGCGCTCGCCACGCCCCTCACCCTGGCGCTCGCGGCGGGGCGCCTGGCGCGCTCGGGCATAGTGCCGCTGCGCTTGGCCGCCCTGGATGCCCTGGCCACCGCGCCAGTGGCGGCGTTCGACAAGACCGGCACGCTCACGCGTGGCAAGCCCGTGCTCGTGGCCGTCGAGACCTGTGGCGGCCTGGACGCCGCGGAGGCGCGTTCACTAGCCGCGGCGCTGGAGCGCGACAGCCTGCATCCGATCGCGCACGCCCTGCGCGAGGAAGAGAGCACATTGCGGGTCGTCGAGCGCCTTGAACAACATCCGGGGGCGGGCGTGTCGGGCGAACTCGGCGCCGCGCGCTGGTGGCTGGGGGCGCGCGAATTTGCACCGGGCGCGGCAGCGCTCAACGAGCGCGCTGCGCATTGGGCCGCCGAGGGCCGACTGGTGGCCGTGTTGTCGGACGGTGGTGGGCAGCGCGGTGCGCTCTTCGCGTTCGAGGATGCCCTGCGGCCCGGCGCGCAAGCGCTCGGCCCCGCCTTGCAGCGTGCGGGCGTGCGGCACACGGCCTGCCTGAGTGGCGACCCCGGCGCGGGGGTGGCGCGCGCGGCCGCGGCCGCGGGACTGGACGAGGCCCTGGGCGCGTGCAGCCCGCAGGGCAAGCTCGACTGGCTCGCGCGCGCTCGCGCAGCGCACGGTGCCGTGCTGATGGTCGGCGATGGCTTGAACGATGCGCCGACGCTGGCGGCAGCGGACGCCTCGCTGAGCTTTGCGGATGCGGCGCAACTGGCGCGCGCCTCGGCCGACTTCCTGATCGCGGGTGAGTCTCTGGACGCGGTGCCCCGCGCGCGCCGGCTGGCGCGCCGCGCGCGCCGCGTGCTGCACCAGAACCTCGCCTGGGCGGCCGGCTACAACCTGCTGGCGATTCCGCTGGCCGCCAGCGGCGTGATCGCGCCCTGGTTGGCGGCGCTGGGGATGGCGGCCAGTTCGGCGCTGGTGGTGGCCAACGCGCTGCGCCTGAACGCTGCCCCCGATCATGGCCGAGCCGACGAGCTCGCGGTGAACTCGGCCGCGACAGCTGCGGCGCAGAACTGATCGCGCGACTCCGCGCCGTTCAGGCACCGCGCAGGAAGCTCCACAGCCGTGCGAGCGCTTCGGTGTCGCGGCGGCAGTAGGCGCGCAACTCGGCCTCGATCTGTGCGCGCCGCTCGGGGCTGGTGGTCGGGGCGGTTGCCTCCTGGTAGGCACCCGCGGCAGCGGCACCGTCCTTCACGCCATCGAGCGTGGCGTGCGCGAGCTCGGGCAGCACGGCCGCGAGCACCTTCTTGATGCTCCACGAACCTTGCTGCGCCGGGTGGTAGTAGTGCGCCTGAACGATGGGAAGCAGATCGACGAGGCGCAGTGCGAGCGCCTGCAAGGGGGCCGCATGCTGCGGCAGCAGCGCGGCGAGTTCGCGGATGCGCCCGGCCTCGAAGGCGGCGTTGTAGACAAAGATCGCTCCGCCCGAGCCGCAGCTTGCGAGCAAGGCCTCGGCGAAAGCGCCGCGCGGGTCGGCGCCGCTGAGGTCGAGGAAGGCTGACTCGGCGAGCGAGCCGTCTTGCGACAGGACCTGCAGACTGAACTGGAAGGGAATCTGTTGGTGCGGCCGGGTGCCGGGCCAGACGGGCACCGCGAACTGGGTGGTCTCGAAGTCCAGGAAGCGCGCGGGCGAGGGCTGCGTGGCCAGGGCGTGCGTCGTGGCCACGCGGTCGAAGTGGAGGGTGCCGGTGAGCGTGCAGTGCTTCACGCGGCGCTGCTCCTCGGTAAGCAGTTCGTCGGGGACCTCGCGCAGGTCGCGCGCGCCCGAACTGGCGAGGAACTCGCGGAGCGCGCGGCGGGTGACCCTGGGCAGCCAGGCTACGGGATGCTCGGCCTGGGGCTCGAGGCTGCGGCAGTGCCCGAGGAACCCGCACTCGTGCGGGCTGTGGCAGTGAGGGCCAGTGGCGCGCTCGGGTGCGGCGGGCAGATCCGCGACGCGATGGGCATCTTCGACCCAGGTGGCGACCTCGTCCGCGCGGGCTGCGACTTCCGCCGTCAGATCGTGCTCGCGCAGCAGGCCGCGGTAGTCGCCACCGCCGGGGTAGACAAAGCGCGTGTCGATGTGGGCCACGCGTACCGAGGCAAGGTCCAGTTGCGCGCCGCGTGCGATCCAGGCCTGAATCGCGGCGTCGTCGCGGTGCGTGTCCTTGAGCGAGGCCGAGGACTTCACCTCGATCAGGTGCCAGGACGACGCCTCGGTCAGGGGCGCGGGCAG
>Ga0209507_1003039_pt1 | contig 10827 bp, 9 predicted proteins | sample AD_UKC028_MetaG_FD_184414 | JGI IMG/M metagenome (GOLD analysis project Ga0209507, IMG submission 184414) | Active sludge microbial communities of municipal wastewater-treating anaerobic digesters from USA - AD_UKC028_MetaG (SPAdes) (version 2) | ecosystem: Engineered > Bioreactor > Anaerobic >...
ATCATAACTACCATCAACGAATCGCCTAACGATCGCCATGTCAGCCGCTGACTCTTCATTCCATGAACCCAAGAGATTCGCAATTACCAACGCGGGAGCAAACTCAGGAGTGTTCCAATCTTGTGCTTTGCGGGGTGCGATAGTTTTGGTAAGGCCCTCTGGCATTGTTGGAATTCTTGGCTTGCCGAAGGCTTCCTGGAGTTCATTTGGTAGAGAATCTCGGCTAATTGTCCCTGCATTCTGGTTGGCAGTCATTACTTCCTGAATTATCTGCGCCCAAATCAACTGCGGGCTTTCCCGTGTATACTGACCTATCAAGGAGTGAAGAATTGCGTGCATGACGCCAGCTTTAATGTCTAAGTCGTATCCGAGCAAGTGAAAGTGTCTTAGAAAGCGAAAAATACTATCGTCTGTAACAGGACTGCCTTGGGCTGTATCCAAAACAGTCCGAAGAACCTGCAGTTTTTTCCTTTTCGCATCACTACTAAAATTCACCTTGTTGACCCTTGTGAGAAAATCTGAACTGTCTTCAGAAGACCGACTCCACTCAAGCAATGTCCGGACATCAGTAATATCTGTGGCACTTAAGGGGCCTGTGATGAGAGCCAGCACGTCCTTATCGCGGGTGAAAACATCTGTGTTATTAAAGTCACTCCATGCAGCCTTTAGCACCTCTCCAAATACACTATCGCCGGGTGTTATAGAAATCGAGCGTTTAACCTGACCAAGGAGTCGAGGACCATCGGAGCCGTCAAGATTAGTCGTGAATACAACGAGATCATCGGTCTGATAGCCAGCATGTCGCCCTTGCAGTTTTATCTTTCGAATAGATTGACACGGCAGGCATGGAGAAAAACCACCTGTTAGCATCAGCGCTACAAATGATGCTTGGACTTGCACTTCAAAATTGACTCCGCCTCCACCAGTGGAGACCGGGTTGCTTATTTGCTTGTAGTCAGAGGTCATCCCTTTATTTCTCTCTTTATCCTTGGCGATTGCCGACATAGCCAAGATCAAATAGTCTATTATTATTCTTTCCCTACAGCAGTGAATAAATCTTTAAAAGTAAAAACCCTTGACCCCATTGCCCCATGTATCCCCAGTTTTTTCTTAGATATGGGGGTTAAGAATGCAAGGAATGGTTCTTCAAGCAGCAATATCATCACCTCCCCGCGTGAGGTTTCTCTGAATATCTCTTTTGTTGCTTCCTTAAATTGGGGGTGCATTTTACTCTTCAGAAAAGTTTCAATTTCATTTCTTTTTAGGATGTTTGTGTCCACAATTGGCGCAATCCAGGATATTCCTCTTTCAATTTTAATCATGGATCTCTCAGCAAAATCAGCCGGAGCTCTGCTTGTAAAATGAGGTGCGAAATAGGCACTACCTTGCGCAGAAGGCAGATATTCGGGTTGACATTTATAAATCCTATACTTGAAAAATAGTTCTATCGAAGCTCCACTCAAATCTCTTACATATATTTCTTTCCTGCTTTGCTGTATCATGTCGTTTTCCTCCATATAAGAGCACAATTCCTCTGTAATACAATAAGCTCTGTTATTGTCGTTTTTATTTCTTTTGTACTTCATAATCCTACACAACTGATTATATATATCGTCCCATATAACATGTTCGACTTTAATTCGCCCTGGTAGAGCATTCCTAAATTCCTTAATCCATTGGGATGCGTGACGAGAACCATGATCAAGTAAATAAACCGTCAATCCCTTTCTATGTTCTTCTTTCTCAAGCCTTCGAACATATTTTTTTATCTGCTTCTCGTCTTGTTTAAGTCCCAATTTCGCTTCAATAACGATGGTTCTCATATTTGTCATTAAAACAATATCAAATCTCTCCCCGTTTTCTGTTACTTGCTCAATATGGACTTCCTCAATGTTTTCCCTCTTTCCAAGAAATGTATCTCTAAAAGCGTTGGGGAATGTCGAAATCAAATATCCAATTGCCGCTGTAATATTTGTTTCTTTTATATTACCAAACGCCGAAAAAATGCTGTAAATCCTTTTATCCGCTCTGAATAGTTTCATCTGACACCCTTCTTTGAATCACTATATGTCTTCAGGATTTATTTTTCCACTACGCATATCTCTAATATGCTGTCCCAAAAAAGCCATTGCAACTGGATTTATTGCAAGCCCTGCTATTAACATTGAATCCCAATTGTTCGGCGTAGAACGACGGCGGTCACAAACAGATAGAGCCTCATTTACTGCGTGATCAAGTTCAGTTATCGTAAAATTATCCGTAGGCAATTTGAAATAATCGTTATAAAAACGAAGGATTTTCGGCCAGAAATGTTCAAGGTATTGAATTACCTGCGTGCGCATAATGACACTTTGCAGGTGATATTTTACAGCTGGAAATAGTGGATCGGTGTCAGGTATGCAAACTTCCAACTCGATTAAAGGCTTGAGGTAGCTCCCTGAAACCGATGTTATTTTTGCACGAACAAGCCTCTGATTCATTTGAGGATCAAAGTAGGGATGCAATACACGCTCCCCGTGTTGTATTCCCTGATGCGATTGCTGCCGTCTATTATTGCAATCACATGCGGGAACAATGTTTTTACTGAAGAAGGAAAACTCGGGAAATCTACTTTTTTCATAAACATGGTCTAATGTTCCGGTTTTGAGACTACCGCACATCGGACAAACATCTGGAGACCCCTTCATTCTGATGTCAGCAAGATAATCAAGTTCTCTTGGCGGTCTAAGATAGTGCCACCTCATTGCATCTGCTAGGGCATCAAGAAGTTGAAGGGGTTGGGGAGCAGATATTGAAAGCGGATTACTGTTTGCATGGATATAGGTTGCATAGCTTTCGCGGATCAGTGCTATATGCATTCCAAGCTGTGGGTGACTTGCCAATGCACTATTTGCAGACAAAGCAGTCAGTATGGTGTCATCATTGACGTTTGGTTGGGGTATGTATCTCATTCGTCCTTCTCTGAAGATAACACTCGCCTCAAACACATAAAAGCCTCGCTGGAAAGCTCATTCTCCATTTCTTTCAAAAGCTCGGTCGCGTGCTGCGGATTTTCCTTCAATCGCTTCACCAAGTCAATTAACAACCGTCCATAAAGTTCGTCTCCAAATACAAAAAATGAAATAGCCCCAATATCAGCGCCAAGCGTTTTCAAACGAGGGGACGTCGCATCAACAATCCCATTATATTCTCGCAAAATTATTACTTGTGACTGCGGAACTTCCCGCACGAAATAGGAGGAATGCGTGGCGAGAACAGCATATGAACCTGTTATTTCTAACAATTTATCAAGCAACCGAATAAAATCAGTAATGAGCGTGGGATGCAAGTGTGTTTCAGGTTCATCGAACAGAAGCATTGTTCCATTTTCAATATGCAGGCATGCTTGAGCCGCGAAGCGTATGAATGTAAGCTGGCCGCTACTGAGCGGCAATAACTTCCCATTAATGAAACGATAAACGTCGGCCTTGGGGTCCACATTATTAAGTCTTATAAGCCGACTCTCTTCTCCCCCCATCGGTAGATACGATAAGGGATAGGGAGCATCCGTCCGATTTAATGCAGATGATTTACTTCCGTTACGCAACTGCCTAGGGACAAACAATTCGCTTAATGGAACTATTGAGGAAACCGCCTCACAAAATATATCCCACCGATGTTTATCCTTAATTGTCTCTTTTGATCGGGCAAGCTGAGCCAACACCTCACCCAAACCCGACTCCCCCTTTCCTTGTCGTATTTGACCAAGGAATATTCGTCGATAGTCAATCCGAGCATTTCCATCAGGAGCTGGAAACGTCGCATGTGTTATGCCCGGACAACTAACAGCAACCAGCCGCTGGATTAAAGGCCTTTTCCCATCCCAATCCCGTAGTCTTTCATCATCGGATAAAAGTGATCTTGCAAAGTTTGACAAAGCCTGACTTTTACCAGCACCATTCTTTCCGATAACAACCGCAATACGTCTAGGGAAACTACCTTTTTCATTAAAACTGAATTCTATTTTATGTTCATTCTGAAATGTTAATAGTTGAAATTTTAATTGCAACCTCTTTGAAATGCCGCCAAGGGACTCCTGTTCCAAACCGCTTAAAATAGAACCGGCATTGTAGAACGTAAAGAATGCATCAGCATCGCGCATAAAAGCCAAAGCAAATAAATCACTCTTTATTGCATCATAATACCACGGCGGCTGATATCGTGCGCGCCTATAGGCCACAAGATCGTTCATTGCCAGTAAAAACCTCGTGGCTTCTCTGCTATTCAGGTGACGAACGATATTGCGGTATCCCTGCATATTACGGTGCATACTATAAAATCTAGGTATTTCGCTGGCCGATCGTATAATCAAATGTGTTTTATTCAGATATGATGTGATTTCTTCTACAGGACTCTCTTTGCTTCCAGAAAGGGCTAAACATATATCACCTGAAATCGGTTCCTGGTTAGGAAGCAGGCCCATAATATAATAAGTGAACTTTGTCCTTAAATTAAAGTCATTCCACTTATCCCGCGTCGGCACAATAATCACAGTCGGAGTTTTATATTGACTCAAATCGTCAGGCAATCTCATGGCAAAATAGATGTTGTATTTTAAACTTTTCATATTGTTCCCTTATTCCACCTTAAGATTTGGACAGTCATTAGCCTTATTTTTGTCCCAATTTCACAATTATTGCGCTTATTCCCCTATTTATTCAGATCTTCTGAAATCCATGATTCACATTAAGCCATAATGTGTCAGATTGCCGTCGATGTTTAGCCTTGTCCAGAAATTAATTGGGGCTCGCCACATCCGAAACCTGCCTTTAAAGAAGTAATATTAAGGTTAACACTTTTTTAATTTTCTCAGCTTCTTGACGAGTATTGTGGAGATATTCTCAATACCCCTCGACAGTGGCATATATCCAATAGTGGTAGGTAAACCTGGAAGTTCAGTATTATCAACTTTGATCGGTAAGATGTATTCATTCCCTTTTTCTTTAATCATGCGTTCCTGTGCGCTGCGGCGCTCGTGGACTGTCCAAGCATGTTTATTGTATTCGTCTGATATGAAGATCACACATAACCGTGCTCGCTTGCTGTATATTTCATGAAAAAATTCAGCCAAATCTTTGCCCCAAAGATCTTCCTCATAAAAATCATCATAAAACACAGAGAAACCGGCTTCGCGAACTTTAATGGATAGAGTCTCCGCACTCGAACGTTCTGTCCCGGCGAAGGAAACTGCGACATCAAATTGAGTGGGCATAGGACTCGGTGAATAAGTTGCGTGGTTGGTAGCGACACCTGGGGATTGTGCGGCAATATCACTAGAACGTCCAGGAGGAATACCAGGACTCTTCACCGGAGACAGTGTTGCGGGCAAAATGCGCCTATTAATGTCCAAGTCACGACGCACGCTGGATTCCCGAAAAGGCAAGAACCCCAATCCCACCTTCTCCATCTGAGCCTGAGAGACCAAGAGGTCCCGAACCCCAGCTGAAAAATGATCTTTGTGCGCATCAAACCAGGCATGCGCCACATGGGCATTACTATTAAAGAAATTAATGACTTTATCTCTTTGCTCCTCGAATTGGATGTGGCGCCAATGACAGGGCTCAAAGTCAAATTGAGGACATTGGGCAAAAACTCGTATTTTGAGAAATTCAAGGACGCTCTCTAGTTCTGACGACAATAGTGCGTGTTTTGGACGATAATGGATTGTCCATCCTTTATCCGCCTCCCCGTTTTTAATCCATGTAAATATAAACTGAAACACCTCGTCTTCTACTTGTTTCATGAGTTTCGGGGCAATTGCGCTTGTGTGACCGTCTCCGCGGTAAGAAGGTCGTTGATCCCCACCTGATGATTTTCCAAAAAAATACCCCCATCCCTCCGGCTGATCAAGGGAGTAACCACAGTTCGCCAAATGTCTTTCTCCGTCAATGAGCGTGTTATAAGAAGTTCCAAATACGTCCAAGAGAGAGGCCAATTTGAAATCAGAACTAACCCACCGGGCATAGCATTCTTGCCTACCAACAAAAGAACATCGACTGCGTGTAAACCCCAGTATGCTGAGAAAATCAGTCAGCTGATATCCGGCCGTTGAAAAGGAATTCGGTGAGGCGTGAATACTGAAACCGATATCGTCCTTGCTCCATTGAAGTTTGGCGACTAGAAATTCAACTCCGCCGGATGAACCGCTATCGATGATTTCTGATTTGAGTGATTGATGTAGGTCTTTCCCGGATAACATAGGATTTGCAACTCCAATTCCAATCTTTCTTAGTTTTTTACACAACGTTATTTAACGTTTTCATATTGGTCTTGGCCTTGCCCCGCCTTCTGTGCCACTGCGAGTATAGCGGTCGTATGGCAATCGTGGTGTGGATTCCTATTTTAGCAGGTTTAGAATGGTGTGAATCATGAGGTGCAAAGATTTCAATCCAATAATTAAGAGGTGCAACTTGGGTGCAAGTTGGAGGTGTAAACTGATAGTAATTGGTATAAGTTGATAAAAGGTCTATCGACGGAGAGCGTGTGTGAGGTTGAGCAATATTTTAATTAGCTATTCTTTCTTGATTCTGTTACGGCGCTTTGTTCTTTTTGAACTCCCAGCACCTTTCAAAGCAGAGTCTTATTTCGACAACCCTCTCTGTGACATCAAAATCCTTCGCAATCCAGTTTGACACATAACTGCGGATCGTTTCGTCGTTCGTCCGATCGTTCAACGCGGGGAACATGGTTAACGTCTGTTGGTATTTTTCGAGCAATGGCTTTTTGGGAACAAGCAATAGCCCAGCGCAATTATTGGCTTCGTTTTCGAAAACCTGTCTTTCCTTCTCCCCCATGTTTGATACGTAATGAGCGTAGGAATCCATTTCGTTCCGCGGACACTTTTTGATAACTTCGCGATGTAAGAGGATATGTCCCAGTTCGTGCGCCAAGGTAAACCTAAGCCGTTGCGGGTAGCGCTTGTGGATGTTTCCATCAACGACAATGGTGTCCATGTTGTTCCATGTGAAAGATTCCAGCCCCGCGACCTCTGCCAGTTCAGGAATCGGCACAATATTTATCCCCAGCTTATTGTCGATGATCATTTCAATGGGGACCGGGAGAACCCGCTCAGTATTATGTTCATTGAGGAACTTATCGGCCACCCGCCGTAGCATTTCGTAACTACGCTGCACCATTTTCAAGCTCTCCGAAGTTTTTCCATGAGCAGTTCCAGATCCTTCCGAGACAGTTTGCTCTTCCGGAGCGTTCGAAAGAGGACTGGCATCCGCTGCATGACCTCTTTGTCACTCACGATGTCCGGAGGGAAGGCCCCGTTTTGGGCACAGGCCAAGTCCATAAAGATCTGCCAATCCGGCCCCCCTTGAGCGATTTTCAGGTTCCGCGCGTATTCCTGCAATAACTCTTGATTTTGAGGGGGCTTGCTCATGCCCCTTTCCAGACGGCTGATGTTCCCAGCGTCATACCCGTATTTTTCGCAGAAACCTCGCAGTGTCATCCCCGCCGCGATTCTCTTTTCCTTAAAAAACCCTCCAAATGTGCCGTTCCCCTTGTCCATTTTTGCCCCCCAAGTTATGCATGTTCCTGTTGTTATTATAATACAACACTGGATTTTTTTCAAGGGTTTTGTATGCCCATATTTTTTACTTCTCCATATACAGCCGTGACCGAGCCCTTCGACACTAATGAGGACCACATCGCAACCAGGCTGCCCACCGGCATACTGATTTCAAGCCGAATCAGACCCATTTATGTTCGTTTGGCTGATGTTCAGGGAAGAGTTTCTACTATCCCACAAGACGTCCACTGAGACTGTGGGGCCTACAAAGTAGGCACGGCAGGCAATAATTCCGGTGCCACTTGGCGATAATCAAACTTTACAACTCTTTACAACAAAGTTTACGGCTTACCGGTCAATATTGGTCTAAATTGGTCACACTGGAGAAATACTGATCGACGGATATGTGTGGTAGGTTTGGCCGTTTTTTGGTTTTCAAGACCAGCGCCATAAACCACTCGGCCACCTCTCCTAAGGAGTTGTCACCGCTCTGCGGTGCCGCAGGCCCCAAAAGCTCTGCGATGGGGCCAGCAAAAGAGTTTTTACCCTAAGCGCTGAGGCGCGTTTTTGCGCCGAACCCCTCGGGGTTTTCGGTTCGTTCGAACCGCCGAGGTCCCTCTAGCGCTATGGCGTTTTATCGCCATTCTTGGACGGAACGTCCAAGGGAACGCGCGGAAGGGAGGCCCTCCGCGGAACGCGTGTGGGTGCCTCATATTTGACATGCCGCAGGCCCCAAAAGTCATACGTTGGGGCCAATCATTAAATCGGTCATCAAACCGTCCCCGCTTATGCGGCGACAGCGAAACAAATCGACGGGGTCGCTCTGGTCACAGATTTTAGCACATTCGCGCGGTATGAGCTCTGCCGGGACAATCGGGTTCAGACCTGCCGAGCCAGGAGAGTCTTCGACTTAAAGACAAAGAGATAGGAGTCTTCGCTGATTTGATATCTGACCAGGAAACGGAAGGGATCGCATATCTTTTCGTATACCGACGGCCCCAAGACTTCTTTCATCTCCTTCACGATATGCTCCGTCGACACCGGTGGATCGGGTTCTTGGGGATTTTCGAGCGTGATCAGGACGAATAAATACCGGTAGGAATGAGACGACCATGTCATCCTTTCATCCGCCTTCAAGTAATCCGCCATGGTCCGATCCAATGGATGAATATCGAAATGATCCGCCGTGAGGAGGGCGTCGTGATAGAACGCCTGGGCATCGATATAACAGTTGAGTGAATATCGGAAATTGAAGAATTTGAAGTATTTCAAATGTCCCTGGGAATCCATCATGTAGGCCGTCCGAAGGGTCGGGACGGGGTCCGAGCCCCCCTCCTGTCTCACATAATGCATGAACTGCCCCAGATCCATCACCCAGCGCTTGAAAGGATCTTTCCCGGCGAATGGATTGAGGGTGTGAACCGCTCCCAGCGCGATCAGAAAAACAGCCCCATAAACCCTGGCCGAGGACGCCGGGAGGTCCATGATCTTCTTCGCCATCAAGACCAAGAGAAGGATCCCGGAGACCGGCAATAGAATATAGCCGGCGACGTATCCGACGACAGTCGCCAGGACAACAAGGAGGACCCCGAAAAAAAACAAGCGGAGCAACCGAACCGCCGACCACTCCCTTTCAGAACCCAACGGGAACATCTTCTTCTGATACTTCTCATAGACCAGCAGTGCGGCGATGAGGAGATAATACAGATCCGTCCCCATGCTCCATTTCAGAATACCGAGTATCCGCAAGATAATGCCGGGATAGTCCAAAATCGTTCGCCATTCGACCCGGGCCGGGTCCGCCCACAGTGTCACCGGGTGCACAAGGGCGGGGACCGACCAATAGATCCGATACAATTGATCGACCCAAAGGTTTATCTGGTCCGGATTCCACAGCATCAACAAAAACACGAAACACAGATATCCCACGGCGCGGCGACGGTCGTCGGTCATCGCGAGCCAGATCAACCCCAGAAGGAAGAGATATAAATAGACCGAATAATGGGTCCACGTGGCGACATAGGACAACAAACACAGAACGGCCAAACATGTCTTTTGTCTCCTCTCTTGATAGATCAGATACACATGGAAAGACCAGACCATCAAGCAGGCCAACGGAAGGTAACCATAATGCGTGCGGGCCATGGAGGGGATGATCGGCGCTGTCATCACCAAGAGCCCACCCACCAGTCCGATCCATTCTATCCCTGTCTGCCGCCGCACCAGATAATAGGAGGCGAGGCCCAACCCCAAGAAAGCCCAGACCATGCACATCTTATAGACGAAGATTGTTTTTCCAAAAACGAAGAAACCGATGGCCAGGATCAACGTCGAGAGACTCTTCTTATGCCAAATATCCCCCTGATGGATCAGCAAGCCCTTGAGACTCTGCCGGATATACCCCACGGGATCGTCATTGTAATGCACATACATGCGCGAGTTCTGAAGGATGCCGTGATCGTGGTCAATCACAATTTGCCTGTCGGAAACAGCATATTCGAACTGGAGAAGGACCGCATAGACCACCAGAAACAACAGACACGCCCCGTGAATCAACGCCGGATTACGGCCGGCGCCCGCAGTTCCGAGGCCGGGGATGGACACCCTCCTCATTGCAACTTACCCCGCACGGACTTCTTGAGGGAATAGAGGCGAACCCGAGCATCGCGAGTTCCATCATCGAACGATATCCCCAAAGGACTCATCTGAAAGCGGTTCTTCTGCGCCCACGCTTCGACTCTCTTCTCATCCAAATCAAACCCCGAGACATCCAAATAGATCATCTCCCCATAATCATTTTCATAATCCACCGTTGTTTTTTCCAACGACTGGCCATCGACATCCCCAAAATCATATTTTAAGCGCCCCTTCTCATTTAACAAGAAAATCACTGTGTTCAACACGGTAGATTCCATCATGAGGAGCGTCAGGCCCGGCCGCTTTGGAGATCCCTCATTGAGATATCCCGCGGCATCGTATATGGCCTTACAAAAATAGCGGTTGTCTCCATGCCTCATGCGATCCATATAATACCGGACGCCATTCACTTCTCCCGCCACGAATAGGACCATCAACCCGAGGAATACCGTCCTCATCCAATATTTCGTCATCCAGATCCGATATCCCACATCACAGGCGATCGCCAGGATGATCTGCGGAAACGGGTAAATAATAAACAGGTGCAACCGGTTCGGTTCCCGACCCGGCAAGAATATCTGAAAAAGCAACATCCCCACCACGACAACGATGAATAACTTTCCATCTCGATGGTC
>Ga0209507_1003042_pt1 | contig 10822 bp, 15 predicted proteins | sample AD_UKC028_MetaG_FD_184414 | JGI IMG/M metagenome (GOLD analysis project Ga0209507, IMG submission 184414) | Active sludge microbial communities of municipal wastewater-treating anaerobic digesters from USA - AD_UKC028_MetaG (SPAdes) (version 2) | ecosystem: Engineered > Bioreactor > Anaerobic >...
AAAAAGACGCGCGATTTGAAAAAATACCGGTTTTTATTTTTTCCAACTTGGACAATGAAGAAGATAAGCAGCAAGCTATTGCGCTGGGCGCGGATGAATATTTTGTCAAAGCGCAGCATACTCCTTCAGAGTTGGCGCAGAAGATAGATTTAATTTTGCCAAAAAATTAATTTCGGAAAAAAGAAGGCAGTTGGCTGATAAAAAAAATAATAAAAACGAGCGGATTTTTTTCGCTCGTTTTTTTGTGCCTATTTAATAAATCCAAAATGCTTGAGTGTCGGAATAATATTGGGAGCCAGCGGTTCATTTTTAAGTTCGGAAAGCGGAATCCATTTCCACTCGCGAATGTCCGCTCCCGGTTTTATTTCACCAATTCTTTTGGCGAGAAAATGCACTAAAATCACATCAATGTTCCCCTCAGGAGTTTCCTTGATTGTATGCATGAAATAGGGGACAGGATTAATAAATTCAATTTCAATTCCCATTTCTGCTTTAGCTCTGCGGCTGGCATGTTCAAAAAGACCATGTTCAAAATCTTCAACTCGGCCACCACAAAACTTCCAAAATGTCGTATCGCCATGTTGATCGAGCAGCACTTTGTTATCTTCAACTATAACTGGTCCGGAAACAATGATTATCTTGTTCATATGATTACAACTTATAATTTAAATGAATTAAAAATTGAAACATTAAGATTTAATTAAAAATTAAAAATTGGAAATTAAAAATTTAGAAGCTTGTTATATTTTGCGCAGCTATAGCTTCTTTATCATATATGTGTCTTTCAATTTATATCCCGCTTTTCGGTAATAATCTCGCACCCCGACACCGGAAATCACTGCGATTTTTTTCAAACCAAATTCTTTTTTGGCGATTTTTTCCGCTTCAATCAGTAGTTTTTTTCCGAGGCCAATATGCTGTGGCGAAGCCGAATCCTTTTTATCAATCTTTGTCATTTTGCCATAGGTGTGAACTTCGCGGATAATGGCTTTGCCAGCTGATGTGATGCGCAGGCGCAGAAGGGCAAATAATTTTTTCTTGTCGGGAGAAACATATTGCAAAAATATTTCATGACCATCGGAAGCAGGATAATCGATACGATTTAAAATTACAGATTCCTTAATTTCGTAATTGCCTCTAACTTCGCGGCAACGGATGCATTGGCAATTTGATTTGGTGGCGATGATCTGTCGCAAATTAGAAACAATGGGGCCGGCGATTATAGAAGTGGTCGGCACATCACGCACTAGTCTGGAGATGCGCACATAAGGCGGAATGATTTCGTTTTTTATTTTCAAAACCAATTTTTCAAAAATTTTGTCTGTCAGCGGTTTATACTTTTTCTTTTTCCAGAGATCGTATAAAGGACTGTTTTTGAGCACAACAGTCGGGTATATTTTGAGCATATCTGGCTGAAAATGGGGGTCCTCAAAAAGGGCCTTGAACATGTCAAAATCGCGCTTGGGGGTCGATCCGGGAAGACCCGGCATCATGTGATAATTTATCTTAAAACCCGCATCTTTAAGCATTTTTGTGGCTTCTACGGTGCTTTGGACGGGGTGTCCGCGGTGATTAAGCTTCAGAACATCATCAAAGGTGCTTTGCACTCCCAGTTCAACTCGCGTGCAACCCAAATTGCGAAAATTAGCTATTTCTTTTGCATCAATAAAATCCGGCCGAGTTTCCAATGTCAGCCCAATAATTCTGTGTTTGGCCTTTTCATTTTTCTTCTGCTCATTCAAAAGTTTTTCATCCAATGACTTTATAACTTTATGAACTTTAGAAACTTTATGAACTTTTCTGGGATAGTCATTGCACGCCTTAAAACATTCCGTAATAAATTTTTTCTGATACCTCTTCGGCAAAAAACTGAATGTTCCTCCCATAACAATGAGTTCAATCTTGTCTGTTTGATGGCCGTTGAGTTCCAAAGAACGCAGACGGTTTTGCACTTGCCGGTAAGGATTAAATTTAGCATCGATGGCGCGCATCACTGCCGGCTCATTGGAAAGATAACTTTTGGGCATATCTTTTTCGCTCGGACAGTAGATGCATTTTCCGGGGCAGGGAAATGATTTGGTGAGAACGGCGACAACTGCCACGCCGGACTGGGTGCGGATGGCACGGCTTAAAAGGATTTTTTCAAATTTTTCCGAGCGCTTGATTTTTTTCTTTTGCAAAAGTTCATTGTATCTGTCTCTGAGATCCGCATTGGTTGGAATCTGAATGCCGTATTGTTTGGAAAGCTTTTTCTTAAGTTGCCCAAAATCCGCCTGCGTTTTCGACAGGTCTTTGATTGCACTTTTTATGTAATTATCGTAACCTTGAAGCATAAACCTATATTTTATTTAAACATATGTCTGTCGGTGCACGTATTTTTTCTGCTGAAAAAATACTCCAAGCTCGTGCCGTCGCACTCGCTAGCCACCTCCAAACATATGTTTAAATATTAGTATCACAAAATGGATCAAGAAACAGCGGAAAAAATATTAAAAGAAACGGAAGCAGGCTATGATCTGATTTCTGGCAAATTTTCCCAAACGCGGAAATATTTTTGGCGCGGCTTGGAATTTATCGCGGATTATGCCAAAGATGGGAATAAAGTGCTGGATTTTGGCTGTGGAAATGGGCGACTGTTGGAATTATTTGCTGATAAAAATATTGATTATTACGGTAGCGATGTTTCAGAAAAGCTGATTGACTTGGCACAGCAGAAGTATGCGAGCGCGTGTTTTTCTAAAACAAATCCCAGTCAAACAAGTTTAGCATTTACGAATGAATTTTTCAATACTGTTTATAGCATCGCGGTTTTCCACCATTTCCCTTCCAAAAAATATCGTGAAGATATTGCTAAGGAATTATACAGAGTAACCAAAAAAGACGGGCGTATTATTATAACGGTTTGGAATTTATACCAAAAGAGGTATATAAGAAATATTTTATGCAATTGGAAAAATAAAATTTTCAGAAAAAGTAGTTTAGACTGGAATGACTGCTATATTTCTTTTACGGATAATCAGGGAAAAAAATTTCAAAGATTTCATCATGCGTTCATGAAAAGGGAACTCAAAAAACTTTTTTCCAGTGCCGGTTTTGAAATGGAGCGATGCGTGGTTATTAATAACAGAAACATAGTCTTTATCGGGAGAAAAAGTTAGAGATTTATGATTTACGATACAGGATTTATGAAATTCCTAATTGATGCTAGAATAGATGCATGGATAAAATAAAATCATTTACTGATTTAAATACATGGAAAGAAGGACACAAGCTTGTTTTGATGGTTTATGCTATTACCAAAAAATTTCCCAAGGAAGAAACCTATTCTTTAATAGATCAAATGAGAAGAGCTGCCACTTCCATAACTTCAAATGTAGCAGAAGGATTTGGTAGGCATGGATACAAGGAAAAAATTCAATTTTACTATCTTGCTCAAGGATCACTAACAGAATTAAAAAATCAATTGCTTATATCGCTGGACGTCGGTTATTTATCAAAGAATGATTTCAATAATATAGCGAAACAAGCAAATGACACGCATAAATTATTGCAGGGGCTTATAACAAAATCAAAAACATTCTTAAATCAAAAATCGTAAATCTTAAATCGTGAGCTTATGGACATTTTTCAATCAATAATTCTAGGAATAGTGCAGGGGATGGGCGAATTTCTGCCGATTTCTTCAACCGCGCATCTGGTTTTGGCGCCGTATTTTTTTGGCTGGTCTGATCCGGGGCTTTCTTTTGATGTGGCGCTACATGTTGGAACTTTAATTGCAGTTATAGGATTTTTTTGGCGCGACTGGCTAGACATTTTTTCATCAGCTTCAAATAATATTTTTCATACAAACTATAAGCTAGAAGCTAAAAGCTATCCAGCTAGTTTATTGTGGCTTTTAGTGATTGCTTCCGTGCCGGGAGCCATTTTCGGATTTTTGTTTGACGATTATGCCGAACATGTTTTTCGCAATCCATTGCTCATTGCATTCACGCTAAGTTTTGTCGGTTTGATTCTCTATTTAGTCGATAAATACGCAAAGCACAATAAAGATATAAAAAATATTAGCATAAAAGATGCGATTTTGATCGGACTTTCACAGGCAGTAGCCATCATTCCGGGAGTTTCGCGCAGCGGAGCTACAATGACAACCGGATTGGCGCTGGGACTTTCCCGCGAACAGGCGGCGCGCTTTTCTTTTCTGCTTTCCACCCCGATAATTTTTGGCGCAGCTATTTTCAAAATCCCGGAACTTTTTGCGGTTGGGATTACAATGCCGATTTTGATTGGCATTTTAGCAGCCGCTTTGAGCGGATATCTGGCGATAAAATATATGCTTAAATTTATTCAGAAAGTCGGTTACGCTCCATTTTTTTGGTACAGAATAGCCTTAGCACTGGTCATTGTGGTTGTATATTTTGTAAAATAATGAAAAAACAACCCATTGAGGGCTGTTTTTTATTTGGTGGGCTTATCAAGATTCGAACTTGAGACCTCGTCATTATCAGTGACGCGCTCTAACCAACTGAGCTATAAGCCCGCATTTTAAATTTTGGTGGACCGGACAGGACTTGAACCCGCTACCTCCTCAGTGCAAATGAGGCGCTCTACCAGGTGAGCTACCGGCCCATTAAATTTAGCAACTAAAAGTCATTATACATGAAAAAAAATATTTGTCTATATTTATATTTAGACCAGAATTTTACCATTTGACAATATAATCAATGTAATGTATATTTAAACCATAAAGAAAGCCCCCGAGAGGCTTTTTAAAAAACCCAATTTTCATAGATCATACAACATAAAACATAAAGCAAATCAAACACGTCCCAACTGTTAATTGCAAGATTGTTCCATGGTATGTGTTCTATGTTTAATGAATACATGAACAAAATAATTACGTTTCTTCAGGAGGCCAAGGAAGAGCTTTTCAAAGTCAATTGGCCGACAAGAAAACAAACAATAAAATATACAGCTTTAGTTGTGGCAGTCAGTCTGGCAGTGGCTGGATTCCTGGGCGGGCTAGATCTTATATTTGGAGATGTTTTGAAGAAATTTATCATTAAATAAAGGAGATGGCCTCTCGCACCAAATTCCAAAGTTAGTTTGTTGGAAAGATAATAATTTGTGCGCGGAAACGCCTTCGGCTCAGCTTGTAAATATAAATTAGATTAATTAACGAATTGGTGCGGGATGCTCATGTTTGTAGCCCCGACCAAGTCGGGGACAAACATGGCAAAGCAGACACAACATCACGGGCGAGCCTGGTATGTGATTCACACATATTCCGGCTATGAAGACAACGTTGCTCGGAATCTCAAGCAGCGCATCGAATCTATGGATATGCAAGATCTCATTTTTGATGTGATGGTGCCTAAGGAGAATAAAATCAAAATCAAAGGCGGCAAGAGAACCGTTTTTGAAGAAAGAATATATCCAGGGTATGTTTTGGTGAATATGGTTGTGACGGATGCGTCTTGGTATGTTGTCAGAAACACGCCAAATGTCACTGGTTTCATCGGACTTGGGACAACTCCAACACCGGTTGACCCGCACGAAATAGATATGCTAAAGAAAAGAATGGGCGTGGCTGAACCGAAATACAAAATTGATCTCAAAGTTGGTGATGCAATCAAAATAAACGAAGGACCATTTAAAGATTTCGACGGCAAGGTTCAGGATTTTGATGAAGAAAAAGGCAAAGTCAAGGTTCTCGTCACGATTTTCGGACGCGAAACACCGGTTGAATTGGATTTTTTACAAATTAACAAAATATAGATTTATTGAGTGGCTACCCCGCACCAAATTCCGAAATTTATTTTAAATAGAAAAGATAAATTTGCTTCACGGAATCGCCTGCGGCTTAGTCAAATTGAAATTTAAAGATTAATAAGAGAATTGGTGCGGGGTGCTCATAATTTTAGCTACTCGCTCCGCTCGCAGAAAATTATGGCAAAGAAAATTAAGACAATTATCAAACTCCAAGTCGTTGGCGGCAAAGCAAATCCAGCGCCTCCAATCGGCCCAGTTTTAGGTCAGCATGGCTTGGCGATTCAGGAATTTTGTACGCGCTTTAATGAGGCTACAAAAGACAAAATGGGTGAAGTGGTTCCGGTTGAAATTACAGTTTATGAAGACCGATCCTTTGATTTCATTATGAAGACCGCTCCAGCCGCTGAACTTTTGAAAAAAGCGTCAGGTGCTCAAAAGGGTGCTGCTAATCCGCTGAAAGATAAGGCTGGAAAAATTACCGAAGCACAGCTCGAAGAAATTGCCAAGACTAAGATGGTTGATTTAAATGCTAATGATGTTGATGGTGCCAAGAAAATCATTGCCGGAACAGCCAGAAGCATGGGTATAAAAATCGAATAATAAAATAATTTATAATAAAGTGGGAGTCCCGTCGCCCGCGAGCAACAGGACGTTGACCACACAAAATTCATGAAACACGGAAAAAAGTACACGGCAATTGCCGAAAAAGTCGAAAAGAATAAGTTGTATAGCGCTGAAGAAGCTTTTGCTCTTATTAAAGAAGGGAAAGTTGCGAAATTCGACGAGTCAATCGAAATTCATGTGCGGCTTGGAGTAGATCCAAAAAAAGGAGATCAGCAGGTTCGTGCCGCGGTTGTTTTGCCGCATGGAATTGGAAAATCCAAAAAAATCGCTGTTGTCACATCCACAAAAGCAAAAGAAGCCAAAGAGGCCGGAGCGGATGTTGTTGGAGCTGAAGATTTGATTGAAAAAATAAAAAACGGAAAAATTGACGGTTTTGATATCCTGGTAGCTAGTCCGGAAATGATGCCGAAACTGGCGCAGGTGGCTAAAATTCTTGGACCCCGCGGGCTTATGCCTAGTCCTAAAACAGAAACAGTTACCGACAAAATCAAAGAGACTGTGGAAATGCTTAAAAAGGGTAAATTTAGTTTTAAAAATGACACAGCTGCGGTTATTCACCAGGTTATCGGAAAGAAATCTTTTGATGTCAAAAAATTGCAGGAAAATTATACTGCTTTTATGGAGGCTGTTAACAAAGCCAAGCCGTCTGGAACTAAGGGTAAATATGTTATTTCAGTTTCTGTATGTTCAACCATGGGACCGGGAGTTAAGGTAGCTTTATAGACGTTAGATTTGTTAGCTTTTTAGCAAATATATAATACAAAAAGGCGCTCGAAAGGGCGTCTTTTTTTATTCTAAATCAGCTTTGACGTAGATTAAAAATAAGGCTAAAATTGAATAGCCAACATTATTTTTATACAAAAAATATGAAAACAGATAAACGCAAAGAATACTTTGGTTGGGATGAAACTTTTATGCAAATGTGCCGAGTAATTGCAAATCGCTCAAAAGATCCAAAAACTCAAACGGGAGCATGCATTGTAAATGAAAAAAACATAATTCTCGGAATGGGGTATAATGGTTTCCCTCGAGGATGCAAAGATGAAGATTTGACGTGGAGTAGGGAGGGTCGCTTATGTGAAACAAAATATGCCTATGTTGTTCATGCAGAGATGAATGCCATTTTAAATGCTAATGCGCCGACTAGCGGTGCCAAACTATATTGCAAGATGTTTCCTTGCAATGAATGCGCGAAGGTTATTATACAAGCAGGCATAAAAGAAATAATTTATGAGAGTGATGATTATAAAAGCAACACAGATGATGTAAAAATAGCTTCGCATAAAATGCTAGACTTAGCAGGGATAAAATATCAACAATATGTTCCGAAAAATAAACTAATTTTTGAAAAAAATAAATAATATGGCAAAATTAATCTTAGGGCTTGTCGGAGAAATGGGGAGTGGCAAGGGAACAATCGCAAAACATATAATTGAAGAACACAAGGGAAGCGCGCATCGTTTTTCAACAATCTTGAGAGACATTCTTGATAGGGCCTATTTAGAGCAATCGCGGGATAATCTGCAAACTCTTTCTACAATTCTTCGCAAAAATTTTGGCGAAGATCTGCTGGCTAAAAGCATCTATCATGATACGAAAAAAGATGAACATGACATAGTTGTGGTGGATGGAGTGCGCAGAATGGCAGACATCTTGTACCTTAGAGAAGTGCCTCATTTCAAGCTTATATATGTCGATGCGGATATTAAAAATCGTTATGAACGTATTATAAAAAGAGGTGAGAACGCTGATGACGCTAAAAAATCATTCAGTGAGTTTGAACAAGCCAATCATGATGAATCAGAATCGCAGATACGCGAACTGAAAAATTATGCAAACTACATTGTTGACAACAACGGAACATTCATCGAACTCTACAAACAAATTGAAGATATCTTAAAAGAAAATTTGCAATAATCCCACTAATCTACAAATAAACTACGAATATACAAATGTAAGATATTTTAAATTTTCCAATATTTGTAGATTTGTAAAAGATTCGTATATTTGTGGGTAGAATCTGGACTTGTAGCCGAAATGGTTGTTTCACTGTTTGATTAAACTATCATTTAAAATTATTAAACAATTATTTATGGACATTCTCGAAAAACATATTATCAAGCAGCTTTCCAGCGGGGGATTTATCCTTGCGCTCAATACGGAAGCTAAAATTGACGGGCAGGCTGAAGCCATGCTCCAAGCTTTGCATTCAAGATCAACTGGCGGAATAAAAAGTCATCTGAAAACTTTGGCAGAAAAAGGCGCGGAAAATTTCATGGAAAAATTTTATGTCGGCTATGGCCACAAATCGATTGGGGATTGCGGCAGTGCTACGGTTTTTGTGGAGGGAATTTCTATGCTGGCCGCTAAAGCCATTCAAGACTGGCGGCTCTATTCCGGTCAGGAAGCCTCCACCAGATATGTGGATTTTTCTGAGCAGAAATTCCTAAATCCTTCCGGCGCTAAAGAGGGGGAAGAAATTTTGGAAAACTGGCGGAAGTTTTATCTGGATGCGCAGGAACCAGTGCGAGAACACCTGAAAAAACAATTTCCTAAAAAAGACGATGAGGATCAAAAAATATATGACAAAGCTATAATTGCCAGAGCGTTTGATATTACTCGGTCATTTTTGCCGGCCGGAGCGACTACCAATGTGGCTTGGAGGATGAATTTTCGGCAATTTGCGGATGAACTTATGCTGCTCCGCCATCACCCCTTGCAGGAAATAAGCGATATCGCGGAAAAGACCGAAGCGGCTCTCAAAGAAACGTATCCCAGTTCTTTTTGCCAGGAAAGATTCCCGAATACTGAAGAATACAATAAAAATTGGATGCAGGGAAAATATTATTACAAAAATGACTCGGCCAAAGATTTTGCTCTGCTATATGATAATGTCGACAGAAAAATGCTCTCTGAATACAAAGAGATTTTAGAAAAGCGGCCAATGAAAACGGAACTCCCAATGGCGATTGCTGAATGCGGAGTGGTGACTTATGAATTTCTTTTGGATTTTGGGTCATTTCGCGATTTGCAACGGCATCGTGCAATTGTGCAGAGAATGCCGCTCCTTACTTTGACTCACGGATTCAACCAATGGTATCTGAAATCATTGCCGGAAGATTTGAAAAAGAAAACCGAGGATTTTCTTAAATCACAGGAAGAAAAAATCAAAAAACTTGACATCAGCGAAGAAGAAAGACAATATTATATCGCCATGGGCTATCTGGTGCCTTGCCGTTTTTCAGGCGATCTCAAAGCCTTGGTTTATCTGGCCGAACTTCGTTCAACCAGATTTGTGCATCCGACTTTGGTAGAGCAGATTCTCAAAATGATTGCAAGTCTCAAGGAACTTTTTGCTAAAGACGGATTAGTTTTGCATCTAGATGAAGAACCGAACAGATTTGATATAAAAAGAGGAGAGCAAGATATCGTAGAAAAATAAAAAATATGAATAAAAAAAAGATGTCCGCCAGAGGCGGATCCGCCTTTGGCGGAAAAAAAGGAAAATTTATTGCAATTTATGGGATCAATGGTATTGGCAAAACAACCCAAGTTGAAATGCTGGTTGAATATTTAAAAAAGAAAGGCAAAAAAGCGTCACGGCTAAAATATCCGGTCTATGATTTGGAACCGGAAGGCCCTTTTATTTACAAATATCTGCGCAATCCTCAGTTTAGAAAAAAGAATGAACTTTCCACACATGAACTGCAAAAAAAATACGCGGACAACAGAAAAAGATATGAAAAAACATTAATCAGCCGGCTCAAAAAAGGAGAGTGGATTGTGGCGGAAGACTATATCGGGACGGGTATTGCCTGGGGACTGACTTGGGGTGGCGAACTTTATTATTTGGAAAAAATAAATGCAAAATTACTCAAAGAAGACATGTCCATTCTGATGGACGGGCAAAGATTTTTAACGGCCGTGGAAAAGGATCATCGCAATGAAATGGAAGGTGAAAGAATTACAATTTGCAAAAATTTTCACAAACTTCTTTCTGAAAAATATGGCTGGGCGGAAGTAAACGCAAATCAGACAATAAAAAAAGTTCAGACGGAAATAGTGGAAAAAGTTGAAATATTATTATAAAAAATATGGACTTTAAAGAATATCAGGAAAAATCAAGAAAAACCGCGCTCTATCCAAATATTGGAAATAATTTTGTTTATCCGACATTGGGACTTGCTGGCGAGGCGGGGGAAGTTGCAGAAAAAATAAAAAAAGTAATTCGCGACAAAGAAGGAATTATTGATGATGCAACACGGGAGGAAATAAAAAAAGAATTAGGCGATGTGCTATGGTATCTTTCCCAAATCGCAAGCGAACTTAATTTATCTTTTGATGAAGTTGCTGAGTTTAATATTGAAAAATTAGCCAGTAGAATGGAAAGAGGGAAATTGCATGGCAACGGAGACAATAGGTAAAATTA
>Ga0209507_1003052_pt1 | contig 10801 bp, 8 predicted proteins | sample AD_UKC028_MetaG_FD_184414 | JGI IMG/M metagenome (GOLD analysis project Ga0209507, IMG submission 184414) | Active sludge microbial communities of municipal wastewater-treating anaerobic digesters from USA - AD_UKC028_MetaG (SPAdes) (version 2) | ecosystem: Engineered > Bioreactor > Anaerobic >...
GCTGTAGCCTGAACCAACAAGCGGTCATTGACAGCCAGCAGTGGCTGACCGGCAGGTAACCGGCACATTGCCGCCTGATTGTGGCCAGAGATCCAAGGTCCGCAGTGGCCGAGTTCCGGCCTCATGCGAGTGGCAACAGACTGTTGGTCGGCCATTGCCGACGTTCAGGTACCCGACCGCTTAGGTCCGCAGTACCTTCTTGGACACCAGACGTTCAGGGGCTCAGTCGATAGGTATTCCGAGATCAACGTCGCTGGCATTCTCTATACTGACTTCCATTGCCCGAACTGGTCTAATGTGCGCCAATGACCAAGCCAGCCAATACAGCCCGCGCCCAGGGGACTAATACTGGAGCTTCTGCCGCTCTCGCGGGCTATGACTATCAGCTCGATGTCTCGATCTTTGCGGCCTTGCGTATCCTCTTTGTGACCAAATCGGCGTCACGCATTACGATCGAGCCGGCGAATGCTGACGATATCGAGGTGGAGCTCGAGGAAGACGATCCCGGTCATGTCGAAGCGATGGCGCAATTAGGTGTTGCTACCCGGATCATCATGCAGGTAAAGCTGCGCCGCGGTGATCCCTGGTCGGTCGACGCGTTCGAGCGGCTGCTCAAGCATGGAAAACGACGTACGCCGGCTAAGGACCATTTGGTTGATCCCGATGTTCGCTATCTCTTGGTGACGAATGCTGATGTCTCGGGCGTGGCTCGGAATCTCCTGGTCGGGGATTTCGAGGAGCAGCCAGGGCATGACGATTTTCCGGAATCGCTACGCGAGATCCTGCCCGACGCGCCGGATGGACGCATCGCAATTTATGCCGGCCTGACGCCGAAGCTCCTCGAATATGAGATCGAACATATCCTGACCACTATTCTGCGAGTGCCCAAAGATCGGCAAGGAACGTGCCTCGCTACGCTTCGGGAGGAAGCCAAGGCCCGAATGCGCGGCACCTCGCCGGGGGTCTGGGCCTATAACGATTTGCTCGGCACGATCCGTGGCCATGGCGGATTCCTGGCAAGTGTCGCGGAACTCGACGCCTTCGTCGAGCCGACAAACTTCCCCGACATGATCCGTCAGATCGAGAAGAAGAACGCGGTCGTGATTGCCGGATCATCCGGCACGGGCAAGACGCTAGCTGCACGCGCGCTGTGCGATCAGGCGCGCAAGCGCAACGGCGCACTCGATATAGTTGTAGTCAATCCGAACAGCGACCCATCGAGTATCCGGCAGATCATACAGACCGGGCCGAAGCTCTTCTATCTCGAAGATCCATGGGGGCAGAACAGCCTACGAATTGGCTCAGAAACGTGGACGGAGCAGCTTCCGCGAATGCTGCGCGATGCCCATCCCGATAACCAGTTCGTCGTGACGTCCCGGAGCGATATGTTGAGCGGCGCGCACGCCCTCGAAGGACTCGCGCCTTGGTCGATCGAGCTTGAAGCCGATCACTATCTCAACGGCCAGCTCGCCGAAATCTACGACAAGCGGATGGATATCCTCCCACCTCACCTTCAGTCGAAGGCGCTCAGCTTCAGGCCAGATGTCCTGCGCGTGCTGGAAAAGCCGCTCGAGCTTGACCTGTTCTTCGCCAACATCCTGTCCGGTCGCTGCGAGGGCGAGAATGACGGGCAATGGCTGCATCGCCTTGTTGGTGTCGCGCATCGGGATGCGGTCGAAGGAGCGGTTGACCGCTATCTGACCCATTCGGACACGACCGGCCAATCCGCCATCATTTGGGGCGTGCTGGCGACACGAGGATCGTTCGACCGCATGACGCTCGTCGCGCTGATGCGGTCCTTGCGCATCGCCGCGCCAGGACTCGCCATCAATCTCGACAAGCTGATCGACACGATGATCGCCGCGCGTCATCTGCGTCAGCCGACCACTTCGGTCGCCTTCGCACATCCGAGCGTGCGTGCGGGTTTCGAGAAACATCTGAAGGAAAACTGGTTTCGCCATGAGTCGGCCTTTGCGACTCTACTGATCGCGCTCACATCCCTCCCGCAACCGTATGCTGAATGGGGCATGGAAACGGCTGCGAGACTAATCGACGAAGGGCGCCGGCTTGTCGCCGGGGTCGAAGGCGGTGCGTTCACCTTTGAAGTTCCTTCCGCAGCCCAGACCAAAATCGATAGCTGGCTTGAGGCGGCCCTGATCGACCCTGGCGCGGACTTCCCCAAGCTTCTCCAGCTCGCAAGCGATGTCGGTAGTGCAACATCCAACCCGTCGGAACTCGCCCGCTGGCTACTGACCAGCGTCCAGCGCGGTGCGGCATTCTTCATCGAACAGTGGAAGGCCCCCGCCTTCTCCGACGCATGGTACGAGCGGATCTCCCAGGATCCGCGTTCCTTTCCGATCGCCGAGCGTTTCGTTCGCGGCCAACTTTCCGATGAACGCGGATCCTACGGAGCCGGATTTCCGGTCGCGCTCGACCGCATCGCGACGGGGCTTGAGGACGCCTATGTCTACGCTGCGCGTCGTCTTGTGGGTATGGGTCATGAGCCGAACATCGAGGCTGTCGTAACCGGCGCGCTCCGCGATCTACCCGCCTTCGAGGCGGTGTTCGAGGAGGTACTTGACGATCTTGCTCGCGATAACGCCAAGCTGGCGGAGGATGCCGAAAGGTGGCGTGTCATCGACGATGGCGAGTGCGACTATGGGTTCGAGGAATATTGGACCTCCGGCATAGACGACGATGGCTACGCGTCCGGCATTATCGCTGACCTCTATATCAAAGCCGTACGTGCCGCTGGCAATTGGAAGGCATTGGCCGAACACAATCGCGTCTCTGAGTTTGGTTACTATTGGGCGCGAGCGATTCAGAACACTGATGCGGCCACACCGCCCAGCCCTGAAGAGTTGAGGGCGATGTTTGCCGCCGCCCAAGCAGGCGGGAATGAGGACGAAGCGTGGGACGCTTTGTACCAACATTGGCACCCGGATTTCCGTGAGAAGCTCAAGCAAGCACTCTGCAATGGCATCTTAGCTCAAAACGGTCGCTGTGCCGCGATGGCCTGCGCGATATCGGTTGATCGAACCCTTCTCGCCGAGGCGTTCGATGGGTCACCGACATCTGCTCGTATAGCCTTCCTCTGCGACCTAATTAGCGCGCACAGTCGCTATTCGCCGATCCGGCAAACTGGGTGGCGACGCCTAATAAAGACGCTAGATCCCCTCTATCGCAAAATTGGTTGGGCACTGCTTCACGGCACCTCAAGCGCCGCCCCGCTCAGCGCTCAGGCTGTAGAGATTCTCCAGCAGGCGGCCGAGACCGTACCGCCTCACATTCTCTCCAAAGTTCTCCCGCTCCTGATCAAAGCGGGGGGGGCTCCGACCGAACCGATCCGACGCTGGTTGAGGGAGACCGCAGATAAGGACCTCGCCGAGGCGGCCGCCTCCGCTGCGGTCGCGATCGAGGATGAGGAAGCGATCGCGATGGCCCTTCAGCATCCCCGAGCCAATGCGCGCGTCGTCGCGCTCGAGTTCCTTGCAGGCCGGGCTAATGCACCTTTCTCTGCCGATCTCCTTAGATTGTCGGCCGATCCGGGGCGCCGGGTCCGTCAGGCTTTGGTGCGTGCACTCGTGGCGAAGCCCCATCTGGAGCACCTCCCCGTGCTGCTCTGCCTGACGGGGGACACATGGTCCGATGCCGACCCATCGTATAACGAGCCCGACTCCTTTCCGATCGCGCGGGAGGCGGTGAAAGCGCTGGCTACATACGCCCCATTGTCCGACCAGATCAGCGATCAGCTCATCCAGCTCGCGACGAGCACCCCGGATCGGGCGCTCGGCCAAGAGTGTCTGTGCGTCGCGGCCAGCCACGGCTCACCCGCCATTCGGGAGAAGATCGATGCGATGGTCAGAGACCGAGACCGGGGATGGCTTCGGCTAGATGCTCTCGACGCCTTGGGAGTTGCGGATACGATCGAACCTGAGTTGCTGGCGCCGTTCACGGCGGAGCGAATCATGAAGCTTGGTGCAGCACTCGCGACGTCGGCGGTCGTGCTGGTTTGTCACCATGCCTCGCTCGAAACCGCTATCGCACTTTGCGAGCGCATGGCCCATTCGAACGCAGATCGGTCTCTCGCCGTTCTCGGCGCCTATATCCTCCATGATCGCGATCCCGGGGCCGCCCAAGCAATCCTTGATCTCTTCGCCGAAGGACACCCGGTGCGTCGCCTCTTCGCCGTCGAAGAGGCGCTCTTGCCTGCATCGGTTCTGGATGGGCTTGGTGACATCAAACGCCAGCGGCGGGTCCATAGATGGCTGAGAGACCGTATCGCCAAGGCATGATCGAGTGGTTCCTACGTGAGGAAGTGGGTGCCAAGCGCTGCCGGTTACGTCACATAGCGGAATCACAGCCCGTCTAGTTGACCAGGCCGATATGGAGCGGCCAAGAGCACTTACACAAACTATCTGGACCGGTCTCGCCAAGCACGTATTCGCCGTGTATTGCGTCAATGAGACAGGGCTGGCCGAGTTGGTCGCAGAGAAGTCTGCTTTTTGGGGATGGCGGACAGAATTGCGTCTGAGCGTGACTGGCCTCTTTGGACGACGAGTGAGCATTCACGAAAAATAGCCGGCCGCCTGTGGTTCGACCAAAATGCTCATAATGACTTTAGAATTATTGACCGATTGCCACAAAGAACTCATAAATGACCTTGGAATGTGCGTTTTGCTTAGTCAGAGCCCTGTTGCGGACACCATGGTCCGTCCGCACGGTCGCGCGCCGCGACGAGGCCGCGTGGTTCGCGCAGAACATCCAGAGGCGCCGCCTTGCCCTGTCCAAATTGGAGCGGGATCTGCTGTTCGCTGGCGAGCATCCCTTGCGGCTTGCCTTCTCGCTGCTGGCTTTGCAGATCGCGCTGCTGGTGTTGGCGGCAGTGCTCCCGCAGGACTGGTTCACCCCCGCCTGGTTCAATTGGCCGGCCGCGGAACAACTGACGCACTTCTCTACTGTGTGGACCATCCAGGCGACGCTGGCAGCTCTGGTCTACCCGATCGTGATCTCTTTCGTTGCCGTCTACCTGCAACGCCGGCCGGCAGCGGAAGCCTTCATTCACCTCTACATGCTCGATTCAGGCGGGCTTGCAGCGGGTCTGTCCTCGCTAGGCTTGGTTGTCGTGATGGGCGTCCAGTACCTGATGTTGAGTACGTGGGGAACGGCATGGCTTCCTGGCTGGGCGGCAATCGACACCGCCTGGTTCGTCCTCAATGCTGCGCTGACGACGCTCTTCCTGTTCCGAACGGTGGAGTTTCTCCGGCCAGAGGTGCAGACCAGGGTCATCCAGCGCTACACCGTCAACGTGGCGCTGCCCAGAGACGTGCAGCGCTTGAACTCATTTCAAGTGCTGGCCGGCGGCATTGCCAAGGGCTGGTTCCCGGTGCCCTCGTATGGCGATGACAAGGCCCCGGAAGGTCCACGCCTGCTGATCGGTAGGGGGTTTCGCGAGGGTGATATCCAGGGCGAACTGCGCCTGCGGGCGCAGGCTCGATTGGTGGACGTTCGGATCTGGGTTGTCAGGCTGGTTGTCGAATCCTGGTACCGCCGTGCACTTACATCGCCTCGACCGGACAAGACGGAAGCGTTTGGTGTCAACAAGTCCTGGCCGTTGTTCACGTTGCCGATGAGTCCGGGTACGGTCTACGAAAGCGAGTTGCCTCTCGCCATGGTGGCGGACGGCCCGGAGCTTTCGACTTGGCAGCGCTGGCTGCTGCGCTGGTCGGTGGTGCTGCATCCGACATCCCGAGAGAGGTATGGCATCAGGGTTGAAGCCATTCTTGGCGAATTGGCCGCAGATGCACGAAACATGGCTGCCAAGCCCGACAACGAGGGGTTTGAGCGCGCCTATAGCGCGCTGATCGACTTGCACGGACTGCTGCTGACGGCCTGCCTGGACAAGACGGAGACCGGCGAACAAGGCAGCTGGGCGCTCCTGCCAGATCCGGAAAGCATTTTTGATCGAACCCTGCACAAGAACTGGAGCAACGTCTATCGCGGCATCTTCGAGGCTGCGATCGAGGGCATGGTCCGAGACACCCGGCCACTGCGTCGCTTGTGCCACCTACTTCAGCATCTCAATGGCGACGAGCTTCGCGAATCGCCCGTCGAGATCCGGGAACACCTGCTGCAGATGCCGCCGCTGATGATGTACCAGCTCAGCAACTGGTGGGCCTTCAGGGTCGAAGAGCAAGGGATCATCGAGCACAGTCACAAGCAGATGGTGCTGCTGCGGCCGCCGCTCAATCGTGTCTATGACGAGGTTCTCTCCACTTTCGTTGCAGGATGGGAAAATGGTCGGCCCGACAAGCCGCGGCAAAATCGAGACGCGCGTGCGTTGGACTGGGCAACGTTGCCAGGATTGGCACGCCTGAACGTCAAGCACATCGAAGAAACGGCTCGGATGCTGCTCGCGGCCGTGTTGCGCGGAGATCAGGCTGCCGCCGAATGGCTGGCTGACGTGCTCAGCAAGTGGTGGGGAACGTTGGCCTTCGATCACGAGCCCTACCAGCTCTACGACAAGACGGCATTCATCACCATTGACGATCTCGGGCTGGGTTGGCCTGCCTTCTGCACGAAGTTTGGCCTGGAGGCCGACGATGCTGCGTCGCAGGAGCGATTGAGGCCAGTACTGCAGCAGGGGGCATTCCAAGCTGCCCTGCGAAACTACTGGACAGATGTGCGCTTGCTGACCGTCGAGCTGATGCTCGACTGGATTCGAGCCGTGCCGGCAGCATCCGCCAGCAGTTCGTTGGCGTTCGAGATCGCCGCCGGACTCTTGACCGGTAAGCAGTGGAAGAGCGGCGGTCAGGCTGCCGACTCGCTCAGCACCTTGTCGTCGCCCGAGTACCTGGTTGCAAAGGCACGCCAGTTCGCCGCATCCGGCGAATGGCGTGGCGGCTATGTGGGGCGCTTGGACGGGTTCGTAGAACGCGTGAAAGACATGCGCAGGCCCAACATGGTCAGCTCGCGTGTGTACTCCTTTGGTGGCGCCGACGACGTGGAGTCGCTCCAGGAGTCTCAGTTGGAGCTGTTTGCAATTCTGCCCACTGGAGCCTGGAGCTTGCCTCGCTCGCTGCAGCGGCAAATGGATGTCTGGTTCGATGCCCGATTTGATCAGTACAGCAGCATCGACATTCTTCGTGGCCGGCTGAAGAGCTGGCTCGAACGTTTGGACGCGCAGCCTGGCCTGTCGGTTGAGCACATCGACCTCGTGAAGGCGCGCGTCAAGCCCGGAGTGCCGGCGCAGACGGCTGTCGACCAAGCTAAGGCCGGCCTTCTCGCGGCCCAGCAGGCGTTAGAGGACCGGCGTGAAGAGACGCTGGCCGCCCAGCCGATTGACCCAGATCGACTTCTGGAGATTGGGCGCTATGCGTCTAGGTCCGGGTTCAGCAAGGACAAAGGCCACTTCCCGGTCCACTTGTTCCCGATCGGAAAGCCAGCCGCGAACTTGGAGGACTTCACGCTCACCTTCACGCAGGTACGTCGAGGCGAGCTGACACAGCTTCAGATGGACCAGCGGGCAGTGAACGAGGCGGAGTACTTCGCGGATGCCATGGCACAGCAGGTTGCCATCGTCGTACTGAGTGATGTCCTGCATCGATCGGAGATCAAGGAAATCGCCGTCCCGGACGGCGAGGCCTACTGGAAGGCGTTGCGGGCGGAATCCAGCCTCATCGTGGCGAAGGGCGGAACGCCGATCCTTCTGCTAGACAACGCTACCCGCCCCGACTGGGTGTGGGACTGGCAGCATGCGGATTTCGATGCCACGCACAAGCGGCCCAACGATCTCCAGGTTAGGCGCCGCGAAGGGCAGGGCGCCGGCTACCAGTGTGACTTCAACGACATCGAGGTCTATGTCGCGCCGTTGCCGATTGGCCAGTCGCTCCTGCTGTCGAGTGAGGTGTTCCGCGCCCTGATGTTCACTGACTACGGTAATGGTCGGTTTGTGCGGGCTGAGGTAGTTGAGCTTGATGGCGTCAAGAAGTTGGTTGACCTCAAACTCACTTTTTCGCGCGGCGTCGAGGTCGGTGACCCGAGGGCGGTGAGACTGGCTTATGTACAAAGCAAGTGAGTTGTAATGCAGAAGACAGTCAGCACTGAGTCGTGGTTCCGCTCGACCGCGCAGGTTTCCGTGCGGCAGGAGTACTTCTCGTTTCCGACATTCACTTTGTGCAGGTCGGACGGCTGCTAAGGCCGAGGCGGTGTCACCGATATTAATCGCCCGACGGTCTCGTTTGTACTGGCGGATTCAACCGGTGGATGCAACACACTAGAGACTGCGTAAGCAGAAGGAGTGTTGCAGATGAAGCAAAGACCGAGGATCTATTACACGGAAAGCCAGAAAGTCTTGATGTGGGAGCGTTGGCGGAAAGGGGAGTCCCTTCAGCAAATCGCCCGGTTGTTTGATCGAAACCACTCATCCATACAGCGCATACTGGCAGAAACAGGCGGGATAAGACCGGCGCCACGACACCGGTCGAGTTTGGCGCTGACGTTGGCTGAACGCGAAGAAATATCGCGTGCCTTGGCATCCGGCCGCTCGATCCGTTCGATAGCAGCCCTCCTCGAGCGAGCGCCATCCACGATCAGCCGCGAGATTCAGCGCAACGGTGGGCAGGGTTGCTATCGGGCAAGCCTGGCCGACCAGGACGCTTGGGATCGGGCACGTCGCCCCAAGACCTGTAAACTGGCAGAGAACCGCACGTTGGCGCGCATCGTGGCAGCGAAGCTCCAATGGTTGTGGTCACCGGAGCAGATTGCTGGTTGGCTGAAGTGCGCTTACCCGGACGACGAGAGCTATCAGGTGTCACACGAGACGATCTATCGCAGCCTCTTCATTCAAGCCCGAGGCGTTTTGAAGAAGGAGTTACAGCAGCATCTAAGGCGCACGCGAGCCATGCGCCGTTCGCGCCATCACACGCAAAAGACAGGCGATCACGGCAGAATCAAGGATACGGTGTCGATCAGCGAGCGTCCGGCTACCGCGGAAGATCGTGCGGTGCCAGGACACTGGGAAGGCGATCTTCTGTGCGGAACCAGCAGCAGCCAAATAGCGACTCTGGTTGAACGTCATTCACGCTATGTAATGCTGGTGAAGATCGCGGGCAAAGATACTGAAACAGTCATCAATGCGTTGATCAAGAACGCTCGCAAGTTGCCGCAGGAGGTCTATAAATCCCTGACATGGGATCGGGGTAAAGAGATGGCCGATCACAAGCGCTTCACCTTGGCAACGGACATACAAGTTTATTTCTGTGATCCTCAAAGTCCTTGGCAGCGTGGGACCAATGAAAACACGAATGGGCTATTGCGGCAGTATTTCCCCAAAGGAATTGATATCTCGGACTACTCGCAAGCCAAACTAAATGCGGTAGCAAGGCAACTTAATAGCCGCCCGAGAAAAACACTAGACTACCAAACGCCCGTTGAACGATTTAACCAATCTGTTGCATCCACCGGTTGAATCCGCCACTGCAATGTTGACATTCAGTGACGTAGTCATGACAAGAGCAATCAAAGTGCACCTGTCTTTTGGCTAATCTCACCGATCTCTTCGCAGGGAAATGCCTCATCCACGTCGATGAAAACACCCCACGGCCCGCCCGGCCAGCACCCCAACCACCAGCGGCTCGCAAGGCAGCAGCAGCGGATGCAGCGGCACTGGCAGTACGAAGCCGACGACCGTCGCGCAGAGCGTCACGATCGCCAGACTCGCGTACAGCGCGAACATTTCCGGATCGTGCTGAAGGAATTCCTTGGCCTTGATGAGCCGCACCAATCCGCCGTCGACGACTGCAGCCAAGATGAATACCGCCAGCCAGGGCAGCCATTCGAGCAAGGCGGAGAGCCGATAGCTGGCGAGCAGGAGCAGCGCGTCGACGGCGCGGAAGTAGGCGTTGTTGAAGAGGCGCTGGTTGACCGAGGACATCTCCCGGGACACGGCGCCGTTCACGCCGGCTGGCGAAGGCGCATCCTTGGCTGCAGGAATCGGCGTCACCTGGGCCGTCGAATCTTGCATGCGCATCGCCCGATCCAGCATGCGGGTGGCGGGCTCGGCGCCCCAGTAGGCGGCGGCCGCCTCATGCTCGGCGCGTAGCTGCGCGAGGAAGCGCTCCGGGGGATGGGCCGACGGCACGTACAGCACCAGGATTAGCAGGACGAGCAACGACAACACGGCCACCGCACGAATCATGCGACAGCTTTCGCACAAGCGGCATTATCGGGATCAATGATCGGGAACCTGCCCTTGATGATCCGGCCGCCCGAAACAGACGCGAAGTACTGAAGATTGGGCAGCTTGCCCAGCACCTCGGCCGGCACCATCTCCTCAAAACTCTCCGTGAGTTGCGCGGAATAGCTCGACGAAAAGTCGCCCAGGTGGGCATCTGAACCGTGGCTGAGGCCGACGCGCACCGTATGGATCGCCGTCTTGCCGAAAGTTTCGACCACGAAGTCCTGGGTCGGCCGGTCCTTGGTGCGCAGTGCGATCAGATTGTTGAGATTGCCCAGCGCCATGCGTGCCGCATCCTCGCTGCCCAACCGCCTGGCCAAGTCGGCCAGAGTCTGCATCGCGCAGGTGGTAAAGATGCCGCCTTCGGCGCCCTTGTTGAGGATTTCGATCAGCGGCTGATTGATAACATTGGCCACTTCATCGACGAACAGTGCGATACGCCGGTAAATGCCCAAGTTGTAGCGCATGCCGGCCCGGGCCGCTTGGTCGGCGAGCGCCAGGGCGCCGATGGCCGAGGCAACCGACGGATCGGGCAGGGAATCGAGGCACATGTAAAGCACGTGG
>Ga0209507_1003054_pt1 | contig 10799 bp, 8 predicted proteins | sample AD_UKC028_MetaG_FD_184414 | JGI IMG/M metagenome (GOLD analysis project Ga0209507, IMG submission 184414) | Active sludge microbial communities of municipal wastewater-treating anaerobic digesters from USA - AD_UKC028_MetaG (SPAdes) (version 2) | ecosystem: Engineered > Bioreactor > Anaerobic >...
TTCTGGCTTCTACAGCGGCGAGTGCAGCCTGAATCGATGGGTCGTCCTGCCACCGGAAGCCCTTGACGATCGGCACATTGATCAGCTTTTGCGGGTAGAGGTGCAGACCTCCAAGCAGACTCTCGAGATCACCGTCGGACTCCCGCAATGCTGCCAGCACCTGAAGGGCGGCAACGGTGCCATCACCCGTCGTATGGCGGTCGAGCGTCAGGATATGCCCCGAGTTCTCGCCCCCGAAGAGCCAGCCCCGGTCATGCAGCATTTCGACCACATAGCGGTCACCGACAGCGGCCCGGGCGAACGGAACATCCATCTTGGCCAGCGCGTGCTCCAGCGCCAGATTGGTCATCAGCGTGCCGACAACGCCCCTGACTCGACCGTGGTTCGCCCGACTCCGGACAATTGCGTAAAGCAATTGGTCGCCATCATAGAGCTGCCCCTTGGCGTCGACCATCTGAAGGCGATCGGCATCGCCATCGAGCGCCACGCCGAGGTCGGCGCCGTGGGCGAGGACCGCCTCGCACAAGGCTTTCGGCGAGGTCGCTCCGAATCCGTCATTGATATTCAGGCCATTGGGCCGGGAGCCAATCTCGACAATTTCGGCGCCCAGTTCATGAAAGACATCGGGCGCCGTCTGGTAAGCCGCGCCATGCGCGCAGTCAACTACGATCTTGAGTCCGCGCAGATCGAGGTCGTTGGGAAAAGTGCTCTTGCAGAATTCGATGTAGCGTCCGCGCGCGTCGTCTATGCGCCTGGCCCTGCCGAGATCGGCGGCCGGCACGCAGACCATGGGCTGATCGATACACTCCTCGATCGCATGTTCGACGTCATCAGGTAATTTGGTGCCCTGCGCCGAGAAAAACTTGATGCCGTTGTCGTAATAAGGGTTGTGCGACGCGGAAATCACGATACCCGCCTGCAAACGCAACGCACGCGTCAGGTACGCCACTGCCGGCGTGGGGATCGGACCGACCAGGCAGACATCGACGCCAGCTGCCGAGAATCCCGCCTCCAGCGCCGATTCAAGCATGTAGCCGGAAAGTCGGGTGTCCTTGCCGATCAGCACCGAAGGACGCTCGCCGTCGGGCATCTCGGCCAGGCCAAGCAACACCTTTCCGGCAGCGTAACCGAGGCGCATGACGAAATCGGGCGTGATGGGCGACTGGCCGACACGACCGCGCACGCCATCGGTACCGAAATATTTTCTGCTCATTGCAAATCCCCTGTTTCCAGCGCGGCCAGCACGGCCAGCGCATCCCTTGTCTCTTCGACATCATGCACGCGCAGTATTTTCGCACCATTCCGGACCGCCAGCACTGCCGCGGCAATGCTGGCCGCGACGCGCCGGCCTACCGGCTGCCCGGTGATCGTCCCCAGCATCGACTTGCGCGAGACACCGACCAGCAACGGCAAATCATCACTGGCAGTCGCGGTCAACGAACTGAAAAGCGCCAAATTGTGTTCCAGGCTCTTGCCGAAGCCGAAACCCGGATCAAGCACGAGACGGTTGGCATCAATGCCGGCCTCACGGCAGCAGGCAACCCGCTCCGCCAAAAAATCCCGCACCTCGCGCACGACGTCGTCGTAATGGGGCGCGACCTGCATCGTTCCCGGCTCGCCCTGCATGTGCATCAGGCAGATGGCGCAATCGCTGCCCGCGACGGCAGCCAGCGCGCCGGGATGGCGAAGGGCGCTGATATCGTTGATCATCGCGGCGCCGGCATCGAGGGCAGCACGCATGACCGTAGGCTTGTAGGTATCGACGGAAAGCGGCACTCCCCAGTCGACAATTTCCCGGAGTACTGGAAGCAAGCGCCGCAGTTCCTCGTCTTCCGCCGTCTGAATCGCCCCCGGTCGCGACGACTCGGCGCCGATATCGAGAATCTCGGCGCCCGCCTCGAACTGGCGGCGGGCAAGACGGATGGCACGGTCGACGTCCGTCCCGGCCCCATCGCCCGAGAACGAGTCAGGGGTCAGGTTGACGATGCCCATGATAAGCGGGCGCTCGAGTGACAGCCTGTAGCGGCCGCAGTGAAGAATGGACATGGCAGAAAAGGAAAAGCCGGGAGTGCTCTCCCGGCTTGTAATTAAACGGTAGCGATCAGGCAGTTGCCGGCGCGTTCGGTTCGGTGCCCGGCGAATCGCTCGGCGGCGACGGGCGTGGCGTGCTCAGCGTAGGCTTCGGCGGGCGCGGCGGCTTGCCGGCCATGATGTCATCGATCTGTTCGGCATCAATAGTTTCCCACTCGAGCAAAGCGCGCGTCATCGCCTCGACCTTGTCGCGATTTTCTTCCAGCAGCTTGCGGGCAAGGGCGTATTGTTCTTCGATGATGCGACCAATTTCAGCATCGACCTTCTGCATCGTCGCTTCGGAAACATTCTTATGCTGGGTCACCGAGCGGCCAAGGAAGACCTCGCCCTCGTTTTCGCCATACACCATGACCCCGAGATCGGACATGCCGTAGCGGGTCACCATGTCACGCGCCATTGCGGTGGCGCGCTCGAAGTCATTGGAGGCGCCGGTCGTCATCTGGTTCATGAACAACTCTTCGGCAATGCGGCCACCGAACAACACCGCAATGCGGCTCATCAGATAGGTCCGGTCATAGGCGTAGCGATCCTCCACCGGCAACTGCATGGTCAGCCCCAAGGCGCGGCCACGCGGGATGATCGTGACCTTGTGCACCGGGTCCGATTTCGGCACCAGTTTGGCGACCACGGCATGGCCGGATTCATGGTAAGCCGTATTGCGCTTCTCTTCCTCGGACATCACCATGCTGCGGCGCTCGGCGCCCATCATGATCTTGTCCTTGGCCTTCTCGAAATCTTCCATGTCGACCAGGCGCTTGTTGCCGCGTGCGGCGAACAGGGCCGCTTCATTGATCAGATTGGCCAGATCGGCACCGGAGAATCCAGGCGTACCACGCGCGATGATGTCGGCCTTGACGTCGCCGGAGATCGGCACCTTGCGCATGTGAACCTTGAGAATTTCCTCGCGGCCACGGATATCCGGCAACGGCACGACAACCTGGCGATCGAAGCGGCCCGGGCGCAACAGCGCCGGGTCGAGAATGTCGGGGCGGTTGGTTGCGGCAATGACGATGATGCCTGCGTGACCTTCGAAGCCGTCCATTTCAACCAGCAACTGGTTCAACGTCTGCTCCCGCTCGTCGTTGCCACCGCCGAGTCCGGCGCCGCGATGGCGGCCGACCGCATCGATTTCATCGATGAAGATAATGCACGGCGCGTGCTTCTTGGCATTCTCGAACATGTCGCGCACACGGGCGGCGCCGACGCCGACGAACATTTCGACGAAGTCCGAACCGGAAATGCTGAAGAACGGCACCTTGGCCTCGCCGGCAATGGCCTTGGCGAGCAGCGTCTTGCCGGTACCCGGGTTGCCGACCATCAGCACGCCCTTGGGAATACGGCCACCGAGCTTCTGGAACTTGGACGGGTCGCGCAGGAAATCGACAATTTCCTGAACTTCTTCCTTGGCCTCATCGCAACCGGCGACATCGGCAAAGGTAATGACGTTTTGCGCTTCATCGGTCATCCGGGCGCGCGACTTTCCGAAGGAAAAGGCGCCGCCCTTGCCGCCGCCCTGCATCTGGCGCATGAAAAATACCCAGACGCCGATCAACAGCAGCATCGGGAACCAGCTGACGAAGATGTTCATCAGGAAGGATTGTTCTTCCTCCGCCTTGGCTTCGATCTTGACGCCGTTCTTCAGCAGGTCGGAGACCATCCACAGGTCGGGTGGCGCGTAGGAAGTGATCCGCTTGCCTTCGGTGGTCGTGCCTTTCAGCGTGCGCCCTTCGATGAGCACCTTGCTGATGTGACCCTGCTTCACTTCATCGAGGAACTGCGAATATTCGATCGAACCTTGCGCGACCTGCCTAGTGTTGAACTGATTGAACACCGTCATCAGCACGAGACCGATGACCAGCCAGATTGCGAGATTTTTGAACATGTTGTTCAAGCTTGCTCTCCTTGTACTACTGCGAGCGACAAAAACGTCATTTTATACATAACTTTCAACGCAACATACGACCGAGCAAATAAAGCTCGGCACTTCTGTCCCGCGAGGCATCCGGCTTGCGCACGGCGACCGACTTGAATACCTCGCGCATCGAACGGAGAAACGTCTCGTAATCCGTTCCCTGAAAAACTTTGACCAGAAAACCGCCATCCGGTTTCAGATGCGCCCTGGAAAACTCCAGACCAAGTTCTGCCAGGTACATCACGCGCGCCTGATCGACCAGAGGCACCCCTGACATATTGGGGGCCATGTCGGACATTACAAGCCCCACCGGCCGTCCATTCAGTTTCTCTTCCAGTTTGCGGAGAACGTCTTCCTCGCGAAAGTCGCCCTGGATGAACTCGACGCCGTGAATCGGCTCCATTTCAAGCAGATCGAGCGCCAGCACCATGCCGCCCTCACCGACCCGCTTCATGGCGACCTGCGACCAGCCGCCAGGCGTCGCACCGAGGTCGACGACAACCTCGCCCCGCCGCAGCAACTTGTCCTTGTCGTCGATCTCCATCAGCTTGAATGCGGCGCGCGAACGCCAGCCCTCCTTTTTGGCGAGCTGCACATATGGGTCATTGACATGTTCCCGCATCCACGCTTTGCTGGTTCTAGTTCTCTTCATTCGGTAAAATGCCGCTTTTGAAAGGTTTCCTATGTTGCAATTATCGTCTGGCGCGCGCCGCGAACTGCGTGCCCGCGCCCACGGCCTGAACCCCGTCGTTTCGATCGCCGAAAACGGCCTCACCGAGGCTGTTCTAAAGGAAATCGACGTCAATCTGAACGCCCACGAACTGATCAAGATTCGTGTCTATGGCGACAGTCGTGAAGACCGCATCGCCCATCTCGAAAAAATCTGCAGCGAGCTCGGTGCCGCTGCGGTTCAGCATATCGGCAAACTGCTGGTGGTCTTCCGCCCCGCCCCCACCACAACTGCTGCGGTCAACGCCCCGAAAAGCCCAAAACCCCGGCGCCCTGCTGCAGTGCCGCACAAGACCAAGCGCAGCTTTCAGGGCTGAAACCTCACGCCCCGGTTGGCCCAGACGACCAGCCACAAACCCAGCAGGCTCTGCACCAGATAGAGAATGCTGGAAATCCCGTGCCACGCTGCAAAGCGGTCGCGCAACACGCTGGCCATGACCTCGCGCGGCAAGGCATCGGCCTTGAGCTGGGCCATCAGCGGCTGAATTCCGAACTGGCTGGCAGCCACCAGCAAGGCCATCGATAACACCAGCCAGAAGACAGCGCCCTTGAATACCTGCCCACCCTGGCGTACGAGCAGGAATAGCAGCAGGTAAGCGGCACTTCCGAGACCGATCCAGCCGATCAGCGAGAACAGCTTGCCGGCCACCATCCCCGCCAGCTGGCGGTCACCCAAACTTGAGAACAGCACAGGGGCGGCAATGTAGCCGATCGCCCACAGGCCGCCTACCCACAGGGTGATGGCAATGAACCAGAGGGCCTCGGACAATTTGCGCACCGGCGCTTACTCGTAGCGAACGTCGATGACCTCGAATTCCCGGACGCCGCCCGGCGCCTGCACCTGCGCGATATCGCCGGCGTACTTGCCGATCAGCCCGCGCGCCATCGGCGAGGCGATCGAGAGCTTGCCGGTCTTGATGTCGGCCTCGTCCTCGCCGACGATCTGGTAGGTCACGGCTTCACCGGAATCCTGATCCTCGATCTCGACCGTTGCACCAAAGACGCAGCGACCATCGGCATCCAGCAGCGTGGGATCGATGATCTGCGCATTCGACAACTTGCCCTCGACTTCCTGAATCCGCCCCTCGACAAAGCCCTGGCGCTCCTTGGCGGCATCGTATTCGGCATTTTCGGAGAGGTCGCCATGGGCGCGCGCCTCGGCAATCGCCGCAATCACCGCTGGACGGTCGACCGTCTTCAAGCGATGCAGTTCGACACGCAGTTTCTCGGCGCCAGCCACGGTCAAGGGGACTTTACTCATCATCTATTCCAGCAAAAGCAAACCGCCGGCGCCCTGACGGGGCAACCCGGCGGCTCGGGATTGTTTCAGTGAAGCTGCTCGTGCAAGGCCTGAAGCGGATACACCACCAGTTCGCCACGGTTGCGAATACCTTCCGCCGCCGCCTCGGCGCCCCAGATCGTCGTATACATCGTCACCCTCGCCTGCAGGCCGGAGGTCCGGATGTTGCGCGAATCGCCGATGGCCTGGCGCTTTTCTTCTACCGTGTTGATGATCAGCGAAATTTCGTTGTTCTTGATCATGTCGACGATATGCGGGCGGCCTTCGGTGAACTTGTTGACCAGTTGTACCGGCAGACCGGCCGCCTCGATGGCGTGCGCCGTGCCACGGGTAGCCACCAGATGGAAACCAGCCTCGTGCAGGTGACGGGCGATCTCGATGGCCTTGGCCTTGTCGTTGTCCTTGACCGACAGGAAGACCTTGCCGGCATGCGGCAGTTTGACACTGGCCGCCAGTTGCGACTTGACGAAGGCTTCGGCGAATGTAACGCCAACCCCCATGACCTCCCCGGTCGACTTCATTTCCGGACCCAAAATGGTGTCGACCCCGGGGAACTTGACGAAGGGGAAGACAGCTTCCTTGACCGAGAAATACGGCGGAATGACTTCCTTGGTAATCCCCTGATCCTTCAGGCTACGGCCGGCCATGCAGCGGGCGGCAATCTTGGCCAGTTGCAGGCCTGTAGCTTTGGAAACGAAAGGCACGGTACGCGAGGCACGCGGATTGACTTCCAGCACGTAGACGTCGTTGTCCTTGATGGCGAACTGCACGTTCATCAGGCCGCAGACATTGAGCGCCTTGGCCATTAGTTTGGTCTGGCGGCGCAGTTCGTCCTGCACAGCCTTGCCCAAGGAATAAGGCGGTAGCGAGCAAGCGGAGTCACCGGAGTGCACGCCAGCCTGTTCGATGTGCTCCATGACGCCACCAATGATGACTTCCTCGCCATCGGACAAGGCATCAACGTCGCATTCGACGGCATCGTTCAGGAAGCGATCGAGCAGCACCGGCGAATCATGTGACACCTTGACGGCTTCGCGCATGTAGCGCTCGAGATCCTTCTGCTCGTGAACGATTTCCATGGCGCGTCCGCCGAGCACGTAGGACGGACGAACGACCAGCGGATAGCCGATTTCCTGCGCCAAACGCAGCGCATCTTCTTCAGTCCGCGCTGTGCGGTTGGGCGGCTGCTTGAGGCCGAGTTCGTGCAGCAGTTTCTGGAAACGCTCGCGGTCTTCGGCAATATCGATTGATTCCGGTGTCGTGCCAATGATCGGCACGCCGTTGGCTTCCAGCGCCAGCGCCAGCTTGAGCGGGGTCTGGCCGCCGTACTGGACGATGACGCCGACCGGCTTCTCGATGGCGACGATTTCCAGCACGTCTTCCAGGGTCAGCGGCTCGAAGTACAGGCGATCGGAAGTGTCGTAGTCGGTGGACACGGTTTCCGGGTTGCAGTTGACCATGATGGTTTCGTAACCATCTTCGCGCATGGCCATGGCGGCATGCACGCAGCAGTAGTCGAACTCGATACCCTGGCCGATGCGGTTCGGACCGCCGCCGAGCACCATGATCTTCTTCTTGTCGGTCGGATTGGCCTCGCACTCGTCTTCATAGGTCGAGTACATGTAGGCGGTATCGGTCGAAAACTCGGCGGCGCAGGTGTCGACACGCTTGTAAACCGGGCGGACACCCAGCGCATGGCGACGATTGCGGAATTCGGTTTCGGTGGTCTTCAGCAGGTAGGCCAGACGACGGTCGGCAAAGCCCTTGCGCTTCAGATAGCGCACTTCTTCTGCGGTCAACGAGGAAAATTCGCGTTTTTCCACTTCCAGTTCGAGATCGACGATCTCCTTGATCTGGACCAAGAACCACGGATCGATCTTGGTCAGGTCGAAAACCTTCTCGACCGACATGCCGACACCGAAGGCATCGGCGACGTACCACAGGCGGTCCGGCGTCGGCCGGGCCAGTTGCTCATCAATCGTTGCCGGATCGACCGACTTCAGGTTGAAACCGTCAACCCCGACTTCCAGTCCGCGCAAAGCCTTTTGCAGCGACTCCTGGAAAGTACGGCCGATGGCCATGACTTCGCCGACCGACTTCATCTGCGTGGTCAGTGTGTCATCCGCCTGCGGAAATTTCTCGAAGGCGAAACGCGGCACCTTGGTAACGACGTAGTCAATCGACGGCTCGAACGAGGCCGGGGTCTTGCCGCCGGTGATGTCGTTGGAAAGCTCGTCGAGCGTGTAGCCGACCGACAGCTTGGCGGCGATCTTGGCGATCGGGAAGCCGGTGGCCTTGGAGGCCAGCGCCGACGAACGCGAAACACGCGGATTCATCTCGATGACGATCATCCGACCGTCCTTCGGGTTGATCGAGAACTGCACGTTGGAACCACCGGTATCGACGCCGATCTCGCGCAGCACGGCGATCGAGGCGTTACGCAGGATCTGGTATTCCTTGTCGGTCAGCGTCTGTGCCGGGGCGACGGTGATCGAGTCGCCGGTATGGACGCCCATCGGGTCGAGATTTTCGATGGAACAGATGATGATGCAGTTGTCCACCTTGTCGCGGACGACTTCCATCTCGTACTCCTTCCAGCCGAGCAGGCTTTCCTCGATCAGCAGTTCGTGCGTCGGCGAGGCTTCGAGACCGCGCTTGCAGATGGTCTCGAATTCCTCGGTGTTGTAGGCGATGCCGCCGCCGGTACCACCGAGCGTGAAAGACGGACGGATGATGGTCGGAAAACCGACCATGGCCTGCACCTGATAGGCCTCTTCCATGCTGTGCGCGACGGCGGAACGCGCCGAACCAAGACCGATCCGGGTCATCGCATTTTTGAATTTCTCGCGGTCTTCGGCCTTGTCGATGGCTTCCTTGGAGGCGCCGATCAGTTCCACCTTGAACTTTTCCAGCACGCCTTCGCGGTCGAGGTCGAGCGCGCAGTTGAGCGCGGTCTGGCCGCCCATGGTCGGCAGCAGCGCGTCCGGACGTTCCTTCTCGATGATCTTGGCCACGACCTGCCAGGTGATCGGCTCGATGTAGGTGACGTCGGCCATCTCCGGGTCGGTCATGATGGTCGCCGGGTTGGAGTTGACCAGGATGACCTTGTAGCCCTCTTCGCGCAGCGCCTTGCAGGCTTGCGCGCCGGAGTAGTCGAATTCGCAGGCCTGACCGATGATGATCGGGCCGGCGCCAATAATCAGAACGCTCTTGATGTCTGTACGTTTCGGCATGTCGTTTCTCGCTTATTGCGCCGACTGCAGGGCAGCGACGCCGCGCGTCATGGTGTCGAGGAAGCGGTCGAACAGGTAAGCCACGTCATGCGGACCGGGGCTCGCTTCCGGGTGGCCCTGGAAGGAAAAGGCCGGCACGTCGGTACGGGCTATGCCCTGCAGGGAACCGTCAAACAACGAAACGTGGGTGGTGCGCAGGTTTTTCGGCAAGGAATCGCCGTCGACCGCGAAACCGTGGTTCTGGCTGGTGATCAGCACCTGGCCGGTATCCATGTCCTTGACCGGATGGTTGGCGCCGTGATGGCCGAACTTCATTTTCAGCGTCTTGGCGCCGGAAGCCAGAGCCAGCAACTGGTGGCCGAGGCAGATCCCGAAGGTCGGCACGCCACGATCGAGGAATTCGCGGATGGCGGCGATGGCGTAGTCGCAGGGCTCCGGATCGCCGGGGCCATTCGACAGGAAAATGCCGTCCGGCCGCATCGCCAGCACGTCAGCCGCCGGCGTTTGCGCCGGGACGACGGTCAGCCTGACGCCACGCTGGGCCAGCATGCGCAGGATATTTCGCTTGACGCCGAAATCGTAGGCGACGACATGGAAACGCGGCTCTAGGCCTGCCTCGTAGCCCTTCAGCGTCCATTCGCCTTCGCTCCACTCATAGCCTTCCCGGGCCGAGACGACCTTGGCCAGATCCATGCCATTGAGGCCCGGAAATGCCCTGGCCATCGCCAGCGCCTTGGACTCGTCGGCTTCGCCAGCCAGGATGGAGCCGGCCTGGGCGCCTTTTTCGCGCAGTACCCGCGTCAACTTGCGCGTATCGATACCGGCAATGGCGACGATGCCGTGTTTCCGGAGATAGGAGGACAGATCCTCCTCGGAACGCCAGTTGGAAGCGCACCGGGGCAGGTCACGAATAACCAGGCCGGCGGCATAATTGGCGTTTGATTCGAAGTCTTCCGCATTGCAACCCGTGTTGCCGATATGCGGGTAGGTCAGCGTGACGATCTGGCGGCAGTAGGAAGGGTCGGTAAGGATTTCCTGATAGCCGGACATGGCGGTGTTGAAAACGACCTCGCCGCTGGTCACGCCATCCGCACCGATCGAATGCCCTTTGAATACCGTTCCGTCGGCGAGGGCGAGAATGGCGGGAATGGTTGAGGGCAGTAATGACACGACCGGCTCTCCTGGAGGTTTCTGCTTATTCATGTGCCAAGCGGGAAGGCTTGCGCCTCCCCGCTTGTGCTTTTTAACCTTTCCATTTTAGCCGGAAACCACCCCTCAGGCAAATCCGGAGGCGCTGCGAGGGCTCTCGAATGCTTGAAACCGGCCCCGCTGACTATCCGGCCAGAGCCGGACAAAATCAGCGCAGGCCGAGTACGTCCTGCATGTCGAACAGGCCGTTCTTGCGGCCGGCAAGGAAGCGTGCGGCGCGCATGCTGCCCAGTGCATAAGGCATGCGACTGCCCGCCTTGTGGGTGATCTCGACGCGCTCGCCGATCCCGCAGAACATGACCGTGTGGTCGCCAACCACATCGCC
>Ga0209507_1003059_pt1 | contig 10784 bp, 11 predicted proteins | sample AD_UKC028_MetaG_FD_184414 | JGI IMG/M metagenome (GOLD analysis project Ga0209507, IMG submission 184414) | Active sludge microbial communities of municipal wastewater-treating anaerobic digesters from USA - AD_UKC028_MetaG (SPAdes) (version 2) | ecosystem: Engineered > Bioreactor > Anaerobic >...
TTCCGTGGTCCCCGACGCTCCGGGGCGCATTAAATCAATGCCGGATGGTGATCTCATCATGTGGGTGGGCCACGCCACCTTTCTGATCAGGCTCAGAGGCGATCTGTGGCTTACAGACCCCATATTCTCCGACAGGGCCCTTTTTCCCAAAAGAAAGGTCCCGCCCGCGATCACCACACAGGATTTGAAGAACCTCGGCGCAAAAAGGCTCAACGTGATCATATCCCACAATCACTATGATCATCTTGACAGCGAGACCATCAAGTCCCTGCCTGATGATACACGCTTCTTTGTACCCCTCGGACTGAAACAATTCATAAAAGGTCTCGGCAAAGACAATGTCGTTGAGATGGACTGGTGGCAGACCGCCGATGCCGGAAACGGCACAGAGATCGCCTGCCTCCCAATGCAGCATTGGTCAAGAAGGATCGGGCAGGACGTGAACACAACGCTCTGGGCAAGCTTTATGATCACCACACCTGAACTGAAGATCTATTTTGCCGGCGACAGCGGGTACTTCATAGGGTATCGAGAAATAGGCGTGCGCTATCCCGGCATCGACTACGTCCTCATGCCCACGACGGCGTTCCAGCCGAGATGGTTCATGCACTATGCCCATATGGACATCGATGAGGCCATAGATGCCTTCCACGATCTGAATGCCGGGTATTTCATACCCACCCAGTGGGGGACCTTCCACCTCGGCGACGAACCTCCCGGGTATCCGGCACTGGAACTGAAACGGAAGATCGTTGAAAAGAAGCTCGATCCGTCGCGTTTTCTCATCATGGACGTGGGCCAGATCATACCGCTCAAAGGAAGGGCCAGATAGGTCCCGGGAAGCACCGTCAAGGTGTGTTGTATTTGCCCCCGTCTTGCTTTATAATGTGCTGCATACGACAAAACCGGTCCACAACCGAAAAGAAGGAGGAAAACATGAAAAGCAAGGGTGTCGTTCTTGGCGCATTGATAGTGATCCTGGCCGCTTTATGTGTGGCGGGGTGCGGCAGAGAGGAAACAAAAACCTTCTCCACCCCTGACGGAAAGGTAACAGTAACTGCAAAACCAGGGGGCCCGGGAGAAGGAGTGGTCAAGATCGAAGGGAAAGAAGGGTCCGTGACCGTCAAAACAGGACCTCAGGCGGTCAGCGAGGCCGAACTGGGAGCTCCGGTCTATCCCGGCGCGCAGGTCGTTTCCTCAGGGCAGTTCAGCGAGTCAAAGAAAGGTGCCGCCTCTGGTCTGGCGGCCGCCTATATGATGACCACCAATGACAGCTTCGACAAGGTGGTCTCGTTTTACAAATCCAATCTGAAGGATGTTCAGCAGTCCATGGATCAGACCTCAAGTGACCAGAAGATGGCAATGTTCATGACGGGCAAGAAGGGTGACATGAGGAACATCCAGATCACCGCCAAGGCATCCGGCGGACCGACGAATATCCACATCATGAAGATTGTGGAAAAGTAAACCAAAGACAGGTAATTGGCGATGGGTAATAGGTAATTGGAAAAACACAAAAGCTTTTCCTCTTGCTACCTATTACCCATCGCCCATGACCTATGACCTGCCTTTATTACCTTATCCAGAGCAGATCTTTCCTGATCCACCCAACGGCACCCCATTCATCCCTCACCTTGATCCAGTTCTTTTTCCTTGATATGACCTTATATGAATAATACTTCTGAGCGGGACTGTCCTCCACGGTTGAGTACTTTTTTCCGGGCCCCTTCCGTACATTTGCTTTTTCAACGTTGACAACGGCACACCTGTAAGAATCTGTTACCAGACCCTTGTGAACCCAGAATGTATCCCCGTCGGCATCCCTGACAGCATACCAGTATTTGTTGGTTGAACGTCCGATCCTTTCCAGCGGCATGTACATGTAAACCTGCCAGGCCACTTTGTGCTTCATTCCGGGACCCGTTCGCAGATTGGCCCTGGATGACTTCACACAGAGTCCTCGGGCGGACGATACCGCAACAAAAGATATCATGAGCGCAGCAAGAACTATCCAGTGCTTCTTCATCATGCCCCCTTGTATCGTTATTTTTCTATTGAGAGTTGCTTTTTTACACCGTTTTCAGAGTCCTGTCGGTAAAGCAGGCTACACGAGCCGTTGGCCTTCTTCCCCTCTTTTTGTTGCGCGCATTACGAAAAAGGGGTATCGTATGATCATATCGCAAAAAATTATCCACGTTCTGGAGGTTTTATGTCCTGCGCATCGAACCGAAGAAGATCCCAAAAAGGGGTCTGCAATAGTTCTTTCCCGGCGAAACCGGGGCGCTTGTTTTTACCCTTTTTCGCACTTTTCGTCCTGCTTCTCCTGTCTGTTCTTCTTTCGGGTTGTTCAGCTGTCGATAACAGGATCCGTGAACGCCAGGCCGAGTTCGATTCCTATCCCCCGGACGTCCAGGCCCTGATAAAGAACGGACAGATAAGAACGGGCTTCACTCAAACACAGGTCTATATTGCCTGGGGAGAACCTTATTACAGGGGAGGCAGCCAGTGGACATACCCCGGTTACGACTGCAAAAAATTCCAGGTGCTCAAGGATGAGTATGAATTCAGGCGCCAATACGAAGACGAATGGGAAGAGTATCAAAAGAAAAAACAAAAAGGGGACAAGGCTATCTTCGTCCCTCCCGCCAGGTATAAGGAAGAATCCAGGTGCAGGCGTTACATAAAGGACTATCTATATTTTGACGGCAGCATATTGAAACGCATCGACAGCCCCCCGACAATAACCTGGATCGACGCGGATTGGGATTACAAAAGATAAAAACAGGGCTCAGGAACCAAGGGTTCAGAAAGATTTTTCTGACCTCTAAACCCTGAGCCCCTTCTTGATCAGTACGGGTATACGTATACCCTTTTGGGCGGTGGATAATAATAGTATACCCTCGGAGGTGGAGGGGGAGGAGGCGGCGCCACATACACACGCCGGGGTTCCACGTATGCCGGCCCGGATATGGTACTCCCTATTATCGTACCAAGAACAAGTCCGCCAACGGCCGCTCCGGCAATGCCCCAACCATAACCAGGACCAGGACCCCGATAGTGGTGCCTTGGCCCCCATCCATGATGGTAACCCGGACCTCTCGCGTAACTCATCGCCGGCAACAACGTCACAAACAATATTGCAAAAGCGAGTATTATCAAGATTCCCTTTTTCATAAACCCCTCCACTATTCCTTTATTTTCATCCATTTTTTATTCATGAATATTCAGCAAGAACAATACCAAAAGAAGCATCATCTGTAACATATTGATATTAATAGCATATAAATTATTATTTCATGACAGGACATAAAACGGCAAGGCAAGATGTGTCGAAAGATATCTGTACGAACGACAATATCGTCGATAATTGGGATTCATTGACAATGTCCTTAAAAAAGTAATAAGGTTAACAAATCCTGAATATACGAAAGGAGCTATGAATGTGAAAACACCGCAGGGACCGGTGATCAACGTCGGGATCATAGACCGTCAAAGCGAGGTGGCGGGTCGCCTCAACGGCCATTTCCTCATCGAAGGGACGGGTCTTCTGTCCGGACCTTTCCACGCGAAGATCGAAAGCTCTTCGGTAACACTTTTTGACGAAGGCCACCGGCGCATTATCAGCGGCTCACCGATAAGGCTCGTCTCGGACCAGGGTTCGACCTTCCGGCTCTCAGGCGTGACCATCGGCATCCAGTTCCACTGGGAGCGAAAAGAAGATCAAGCCTTCATGGGCAACCTCATCCTTCGTGCCAGGGAGGACGGCACTCTCGCCGCCATTAACGAGATCTCTCTCGAAGATTACCTTTCAAGCGTCATATCGTCAGAAATGAGCGCCGAGGCACCAAAAGAATTCTTGAAGGCCCATGCCATCATGTCACGCAGTTGGCTTCTTGCCGCGCTCGATCAAAAAACGGTCCTTCCCGGACAGACAAAGATCACCGAAAAAGAAGGGGAATTCACACGATGGTATAACAGGGAAGATCACGATATTTTCGACGTCTGCGCAGACGATCACTGCCAGCGTTACCAGGGCATCACAAAGATCATATCAAAAAATGCTGAAGAAGCGGTGGCGGAAACAGCCGGCACGGTCATCACCTATAAGGGGAAGGTCTGCGATGCCAGGTATTATAAAGCCTGTGGAGGCCTCACGGACAATTATGAAACAGCCTGGGAAGACACGAAAATACCTTACCTGACCAGTGTCTCCGATTCTCCGATCCCTCATGAACCGATAACGGATGAGAAAAAGGCCGCCCTTTGGGTACTATCCTCTCCTGATGCCTATTGCAACACACAGGACGACGCACTTCTCGCCACCATTCTTCCCGGTTTCGACCGGGAAACAGCAGCGTTTTTCCGCTGGAGGGTCGAGTATTCCCGCAAAGAGCTCGAAGACATCCTCAAAGAACGCTCCGGTATGGACTTTGGAGAGCTCGAAGAGATCATACCCCTTCAACGCGGTCCGTCTGGACGGATCTTCCGTCTTAAAATAACCGGTTCAAAACGAAGTGTCGTCGTCGGCAAGGAGCTCGAGATACGAAAATGGCTCTCCCGAAGCCACCTTTACAGCAGCGCATTTATCGTTTCGGCCGAGCGTGCAGCCAGCGGCAATATAGAAAGGTTCATAATAGATGGCGCAGGCTGGGGGCACGGGGTGGGATTGTGCCAGATAGGCGCCGCCGTCATGGCAACGAAGGGATTCAATGCCCGGCAGATCCTGGAACACTATTTCAGCGGGGCCGAACTTAAGAAGATATACTGAAAGTGAACGTCAGATCATGACCATGGAAATCAAACAACTGTGAAAAAACGCCGGTACAAGACAGCTTTTATCCTGGGCGCGGGATTGGGCACACGCCTGCGGCCGCTCACAGAAAGATGTCCCAAACCCCTTCTGTCCGTGGGGGGGCGTCCCATTATCACATACGCCATGGACCACCTTGCGCAGGCAGGCGTCGACCGGTTCATCATCAATACGCATCACAGTCCGGATAAATACAGTAAAACGTTCCCGGACGGTCGATGGAAAGGCGCCCCGATCCATTTCAGATACGAGCCGGTACTGCTCGATACGGCGGGAGGGTTGAAGAACATCGAAGACCTCCTCACGGAGGACGAAACCATCCTGTGCTACAACGGCGATATCCTCTCAGACATCCCCCTGCAGAGATTGACCGAAGGGCATGAGCAAAACCGCCCTGAGGCGACCCTTGCCCTGAGAAGCAGCGGACCGCTCCTCAACGTGGACATTGACGAAAAAGGAAATATATGTGATATGCGCGGCACTCTTGAAAAAAAGGGGGCCATGACCTGCCTGTTCACCGGTATATACGCTGTCGAAACCTCGATCCTCGGACACATGGAGGCAGGCAGAATCGAATCTGTTGTCGATCTTTTCTTAAGAAGGATCGTCGACAGCCCCGGCTCCATCCGGGGAACCGTAATCGACGAAGGACAGTGGCATGATATTGGCTCCATTGAAGTATACAATAAACTAAACGCAAATCTTAATAGGACCGGAGAATATCAATGACCGAGCTCACCTATCTGGCAGACTATGCCCGCGAAGCGCTGGGTATCGGACCTTCCCCTGAAACCACGCTGCGACCGCTTCCTGCGCGGGGGTCAGACAGGACCTTTTACCGTTTCACGTGGTCGGGTGATAAAACTGCCATCGTTATCGACTATGATCCACGTAGAACGGAGAACACGTACTACGCCGACATCGCCGCCTTTCTCGGCAGCAGCCGCATACCTGTGCCCCGTTTGATCGGTCACGACCCTGAGCGCCATATTATGATCATGGAAGACATGGGAAATGACGACCTCTGGTCGTTCAGGGAGCGTCCGTGGGACGAAAGACGGCCGCTTTACCAAAAGACCTTGAGCACCGCCAAAAGACTCCATTCCATCTCCGAAAACAATTTCCCTTCGGAGCGGATAAGGCTCATGGAAGGCTTCGGGCCGAACCTCTATCGCTTTGAACGAATATATTTCCTTGACCATTTCGTAAAAGGCCTCTGCAACATCAACCCCGACCCTGACTTCACGGAAAAGCTGGAAGCAGAGCTTGCCGCGCTTGGAGAGAGACTGGACGCCCGGGAGCGTTCACTTATCCATCGCGATCTCCAATCCCGGAATGTCATGGTCCGGGACGGTGAAACCTACCTTATCGATTTCCAGGGAATGCGTTTCGGGAGCCCGTTCTATGACCTTGGTTCGCTCCTGTGCGATCCCTACGTTTCCCTTTCGGAAGATGAGCGGGAAGACCTTCTCTCGTTCTATTATGTCCTTTCCTCCCAGGAGCTTGACTGGGATGCGTTTCAGGGCTCCTTCTGGGAAGCCTCTGTTCAGCGCCTCATGCAGGCCCTCGGTGCGTACGGTTTTTTAGGGAAAGTGAAAGGACTCGAAGACTTTCTCGGCAATGTCCCCGCAGGGCTTGAAAACCTTCGTCTCGCCGCCTCCCATGTTCCAGCACTTTCATCGCTTCAAGGCCTTATTACGGAATGCCGGATGGCAATGGAACTTTAGGGGAAAAGCATGTTAGGATATGGCCCATGAGACCTCTTGCCGTTGTTTGCACACACACAGCAGGGCCGTTCTTCCTGCCTGCCCTTAAGTTTCTTTCCGGATCGGAACTGGTTGAAGAGGTCCTTGTTGTCGGTCATGAACCTATCCCCGACACCATCCCCAGATGCAGCGTCCTCAGTACCGGTTCCTTTGCTTCCCGTGAAACGCTCAGGGTGATCCTGGCCCGGATACAAACGGAATATCTCCTCATAATCCCTCCCTCCCACCCTGTATCGATCGGACCGAAGACATTGGAGAAGATTTTAGAAGCCGCCAGGTCTACAGGCTCAAGCCTTACATACTCTGATTTCTACGACGAAACGGGAAATGAAAAGACGCTTCACCCCCTGAATGATTATCAGCCCGGGAGCGTTCGAGACGACTTTAACTTTGGCAGTCTTATACTTCTCAATACCCGGATCGTCAGGAGCGTGCTGGAAAAATATGGCCCTGCTCCGGCAGTCCGGCACTCAGCGCTGTATGATCTTCGCCTCAAGATGTCCATTGAAAATATTGTCCATCATATAAAAAAACCACTCTACAGCATCATCACGCAAAAAGAGGGCCTTGATGGTGAACCGCACTTCGCCTATGTCGACCCTCGCAACCAGGTACTGCAGAGAGAGATGGAAACTGTCTTTACCGGTCACCTCAAAAGGATCGGGGCCTGGCTGCCGCCTGAAAGACTTAAAAAAACCGGGGAAACAGGGCGACAGTCCTTTCCCGTTGAGGCATCCGTCATAATCCCCGTCAAGAACAGGAAGGGAACGGTCGCGGATGCCGTGCAAAGCGCACTTACGCAGGATACTGAATTCTCGTTCAACGTTATTGTTGTCGACAATCATTCCACGGACGGAACATCCCGCATCATTGCCAGCCTCGCAGCCAGGGAAAAGAAACTTAAACACATCATCCCGGCAAGACAGGACCTTGGTATCGGCGGGTGCTGGAACGAGGCCCTTTTCAGCGATCTCTGCGGTCGCTATGCAATACAGCTTGATTCAGACGACCTCTACGAAAACCCCCTCGTCCTGGGTACGATAGTAGATACCCTCCGGGAAGGCAGCTACGCCATGGTGGTAGGTTCCTATACGATAGTCAACGAAAAACTGGAACAGATACCTCCGGGACTCATAGACCACCGCGAATGGACTGACGACAATGGCCACAACAATGCGCTGCGAATCAACGGCCTCGGTGCCCCCCGTGCCTTCGACACGGCCGTCATGCGCACCATCGGCTTTCTCAACGTCAGCTACGGAGAAGATTACGCCGCGGCACTGAACATTTGCCGGCAATACCGCATCGGGAGGATCTACGAAAGTCTGTACCTGTGCAGGCGCTGGACGGGCAACACCGACGCGGCGCTCTCCATCGAGGCGGCAAACAAAAACGATGCATTCAAGGATTCCATTAGAACCGAAGAGATCCTGAGGAGACAGGAGATGCTCAAGGGGCCGGGCAAGTGAACAGGGAAAAGATCGCGGACCGGATATACAGAACCTTCGACGACGCCGGCAATGTGCAAAGCCTGTCTGTATTATGCAATGAACTTCTCGCACAGCAAACCGTTTCCTGGCTGGAGCTTGGAAATGCCTACAGGGCCTTGAGAGGTGTCAGGCTTCGAAATGTCCACTGCAGGGGTTTCTCGGTCCGCCTTATTTTCAATCCCGGAAGGGCCGTAAACACAACTGCTTCTGTGGGCCCGCAGGACATCCGAGAGCGGCCCTGCTTTTTATGCTCCTCAAATTTGCCGGAACAACAAAAGGGTATCCTCTACCGCAATAAATATCTCATACTGGGAAACCCAAGGCCCGCAGTGCCTTCCCACCTGACCCTGGCCAGCCTCGAACACCGCCCGCAGGGAATCGTTGAACATGCAGACGACTTTCTTCAAATCGCAGCGGAGCTTGGCGCCCGTTGGACAACGCTTTACAATGGCCCCAGATGCGGCGCCTCCGCACCGGACCATCTTCATTTCCAGGCGGTGCCGTCAGGACTGATGCCTATCGAAAACGAGATCAACGATAAAAAAAACCTCCTTCCCGTAAACCGCGACCACGGGATCCGTCAATATCTCGGCATCGGTCTTGGGCGTGATGTTATTATCATCGAAGGCGAAGCGGCCCATACCGTCCGGGACGCACTCTGCGAACACCTGGAAGTACTGAAAAAAAAGGCTTTTCCTTCGGAAGAAGAACCCATGGTCAACATTATGGGGCATTTCAACGGGGAAAGCTGGCGCCTTCTTGTTTTTCCCCGCCGGGCCCATCGACCGGCAGCCTTTTTCAAGGAAGGTGAGGAACGGATCGTCGTCAGTCCCGCAGTCATGGAAATGGCCGGCGTAATCGTCACCCCCATGGAACGGGATTTCGACCGCCTCGACGCGGCAACGATCGAGTCGATCTACCACGAAGTGTCCCTCAAGTATAACTAAAAACCGTCCCTCTTTACTGCCAGAAGAAGTGACTCTTGACAAGGTTTTGCATAATTATATACACTGTAAAACATACAACCAATTAAAGAGGAGATACAGAAATGAAAAAATTCATTATTTTGATGGCCATTATTGCCGTCGGATTTGCCGGTTGTGCAACGCATACACAGACAGGAACGCTCGTCGGGGCAGGTGTTGGCGCCGCAGTGGGAGCAGGCGTCGGACAGGCAATCGGACGTGATACCCAATCGACCCTTCTCGGCGCAGGCATCGGGACAGTTGTGGGAGGACTTGCAGGCGCTGCCATCGGCCACTACATGGACAAACAGGAACAGTCCATGCGCCAGGCCATAGCAAATTCCGAGGCCGCGACGATGAAACGGGAACAAGAGATAATCGCTGGAGCCAGGCAACAATCCGTTGATGTGCTCACGGTTACCTTCAAATCGGATTACCTTTTCGCAACGAATTCCTCCACTCTGCTCCCCGGCGCCTACGATGAAGTCCAGCGTGTCGCAAACGTCCTCAGGCAGTACCCAGAAACAAATATCCAGATCGCAGGTCACACCGATAGCACCGGGTCCGACAGTTACAATCAGAAGCTCTCCGAACGCCGCGCGGAAGCCGTCAAAAATGCTCTTGTCGGTATGGGGGTAAGCCCGTCACGCCTGACCACAATCGGCTACGGCGAAAGCAAGCCGATTGCGAGCAATAATAACGAAGGCGGCCGGCAGCAGAACAGGCGTGTCGAGGTCCGCGTAATACCGAGACAGGCATAAAGAGCGGCAGAGAACACACCTGTAATTTTTTGATCCTTCATTTAAGGAACAACAAAGCGCTTCCAGGGATTTCTGGTTCCCCGGAAGCGCTTTTCAGCATGGTCCATCCGGACCGGGGAGCAATAATGGCTTATGATGCCTTTGCCGTTAACGTTCAAGCCGTTTTTATCCTGCCATCTTCTTATACTCTTCCATCTTCCAGCAGGAACGCAGGAAAGGACAGTCCCTGCAAAGACCTGTCTTGTGTCTCTCAATAAGGTATTGCTTGCCCGACGGGGCATCGATGTTGTGAGATGCCATCTCCTCGATACAGGGGGGTGTTCTCGACTTGCAACCATGTTTATTGTCACAGTTGATGCAATAACCGCTCTTTGGTTTGATAGACAACTCCTTTACGGAAAGCGGTATCCCGACAGGGGCATTATGTGCCCTTTCGAATCCCTTTCACTCATCCAGGGCCGCTTGTGCCCCCATATCGGCGAGATCTTTCCATAGAGCCAGTCAAAGGGCAGGTCCGCCTGAGGTTCATACTTTTCGAGGTATTCCACGTAGGGGTTTCCGGCAAGGTCAACGGGGCTCAGCGACGCATCGTGTTTGCCGTCAAAATCACATGCGGGCACACCTGTCTTTTCACACAGGGCTTTGTCGAACGCAGGTGTGACGCTTATCCATTTTCCGTTCATAAAAAGCTGGGTATAGCCGTGGCTCGGGAAATGGTCGACGCCGGTCTGTTTCAGCAGTTCGACCGGTACTTTGTGGTTGCGTATCTTCGCGAAGATCAGGCGCGATGGAATGCCCGCCGCCCTCGCCATGGCAGCCAGCAGGACCGCCTTCTGAACACAATATCCCTTCCCTCGACCCAGAACAACACTTGCCCTGAAATCCTCGATGAAGGTCGAAAGCATATAGACATTGTAATGGATCTCGTCCCTGACAAAATAGAAAAGCGCCCGGGCCTTTTCGCCTTCAGTATGGAGACCCCCTGTGAGCTT
>Ga0209507_1003061_pt1 | contig 10780 bp, 11 predicted proteins | sample AD_UKC028_MetaG_FD_184414 | JGI IMG/M metagenome (GOLD analysis project Ga0209507, IMG submission 184414) | Active sludge microbial communities of municipal wastewater-treating anaerobic digesters from USA - AD_UKC028_MetaG (SPAdes) (version 2) | ecosystem: Engineered > Bioreactor > Anaerobic >...
AACTCACCACGATCGAGGTGGCCATCCAGGGGAAAAAGATCACGATACCGGCCAGGATCCTCAAGGCGACGCGCGGGCGTACTTTACGCACGGATTCCAAGAATTTTGTCCGGAAAATGGCGAATCTTCGTCTTAACTTCTCATGTCGTTCCGCGGTCATTTTTCCTCAAATAAAGTTCTTGGCGCAATCTTGCCTGAAAACGTTCCGGGAGGATTATATACGCCTCTTTTTTCTTTACAACCGCGAACTCGGGCGCGTCAAAAATAAAATTTGACAAACCCTTCCGGATAAGGCATAGTCCTACTGAAGTCAACAGAAGGTAGAACATGTTTGTACCGCAAGGTCGTATGTTTGCCTTGCGGTTTTTTGTTTTTACCTCTGTGTCAAATTCCCCCAACCTGCCGGCAGGCAGGCGAAAGGGGACAACAAAGCGGGCTAGTTCCAACTGTTCCAGGTTGATGTTTGTACCGTAGTGAAGGTTGGTCGAGTCATGCGTTTTTACAATTTTACCGAAAGGAGCAACATCAACCATGGTAAAAGGTAAAGTGAAGTGGTTCAACAACTCAAAGGGCTATGGATTCATTTCCCGTGAAGGCGGCGCCGATGTCTTCGTGCATCACACCGCGATCCAGGGAGAGGGATACAAGTCTTTGGAAGAAGGCCAGACGGTCGAGTTTGAAGTGACCAAAGGCCCCAAGGGCGAACAAGCCTCCAACGTTGTGAAGCTTTAAGAACCACAACTGGAACTGGAAAATCCCGGGGATTTCGGTCCCCGGGATTTTTTTATGCCCTCGATCCTCAGGGCGGTCGTGAGTGAAGCTTTCTTCAAAGCAGTTCCATGGATCATCTTGATTTTTTTTCGAATAGGCCGATAATCCTGATAAGCGTTTTTGTCTCAATGGAGTAAAAAGCGTCAGGAGCCATCATGCGAAATCGGCTTTGGAGGAAGGGGATTTGGTTTATACTTCCGGCCCTTTTCTTTTTCTGTCCTCTCTCCGCCTTCGCCGATGACCCGGGCGCGGTCGCCGGAGCCTCCGATGCTTTGGCCACCGAAGGAAAAACAGGGGAAGCCCTTGCCCCTTTGAATCGTTCCCTCGGGCAGTCTCCCTCCGATCCGGTCCTGCTTGCGGCAAAAGCCAATGTGCTCCTCCGGACCCGCGCCTACGAAGAAACTACGAACATCTGCCGTCAGATCATCGCGAAAGACCCCAACTATGATTGGCCGGTCAAGATCCTTGTAAGGTCCCTTCTTGACCAAAAACGCTACCAGGAAGCCCTTAAAGAACTGGCCCAGGCCGAATCTTTCCTTAAGGAAGACTATACCCTGGCCATTCTGGAAGGTGAGGCCTTGCAGGGTTTGCGGAAATACCAGGAAGCCGCCGAGGCCTTTGATCGCGCAGCTTTAATGAAGCCGGACGATGTCGGTCTTTACGAGATCAAGGCCTGGAACCTTCGGCTCATGGGCAAGATCCATGATTCGGAGAAAGAGCTCCAAAAAGCCCTCGCGCTCCAACCCTACAACCAACGCCTTCTTGTCGTCATGGCCAATCATTACCGCGAACGGCGTTATTACCGGAAAAGTCTGGATTATCTCAGGGAGGCCATCAAGGCTTGCGGGCAGAGCTCTTGTCCCGAGATCGATCAGGTTTTTAGTAAAGATTTCTTCTATGGAACGGGCATTTCCGGCTTGCAACTGTTTGGCGGCGGCGGGTTTGGCGTTTCTTCCGCAATAAGGGACGAATACACGGGTGAATTCAGCAATGTCGAGAACATTCTCCGGGGCCTTCGAAGTCAGAATGCGAACGCCGCGGAAGAAGATACCCTGGCGGTTCCAAGGATGACGCCCCAAAACATCTTTCAGAGCGTCACCCATATCCGGTTGCCCAAATTCCCGTTGATCCATTTTTATTCCAATTACAATCAACGCTTCAATAAAAAGGACACTTCGATTGAGCACCTCAATCACGAATACCGTTTAGAGCTCGAAGAAACACTGCGCATCCCCCGCATCGGGGATGTGACTTTTTTTCCTTATTACAAGTATCTTTATACGCGCGGCGCAAATTTTGAAGTGCAGGAACTTCTTGGAAGCGATTTTAAGATCAACGTCCATTCTTTCGGTTTGCGGAACCTTTTTGTCCCTGTGTTCGGAAAATATCTGATCGAAACGGAATATTCCTTCGGCCTCGGTTACTACTGTGCGGCGTCAGCGAGCATTGGACACGGAGGGGTTAAAAGTAGTTTGCAGTTTTGATTGATGGTTTGGGTGGCAAGAGGGCTAGAATACCTGGCCCAAGAAAGGAAATGATCATGGACACAGCCACTCAAGAGTTGGAGAAGGAAGAAGTTACCGCAACGCCAGGAAGTGCCGCAAGGTTGATCCGGGAGGTTAAAGCCCGGACCCGCAAGAGGTTTTCCGCCGAAGAAAAGATCCGGATCGTGCTGGAAGGATTCCGCAAGGAGGCTCCCGTCTCGGAGCTTTGTCGCAAGGAGAACATTTCAAGCGCTCTGTATTATTCCTGGCTCAAGAACTTCATGGAGGCCGGAAAGGCGTGCTTGAAGGGCGACAGCGTGAGGAATGCGACGAAATCGGAAGTCGATGACCTCAAGGATGAGAATCTGCGCCTGAAAGAGCTTCTGGCCAATCAGGCCCTCGAAAATCAGATTCTTAAAAAAAGTCTGAATGCGTAGAAAGCGGCTGGCATCGAGATATGGAAGCCGAGAAACGGATGGATCTTGTGATGAAAGTTGAACTGCGGGATGGCGAGCGCAAGCATGTGTTGCGCGATCTTGGGATTCCGCGTTCAACCTATTACCACTGGCGAAAGGCTTATGACCGGAGCGGTGTGCAGGGACTTCGGAAAACGAAGCCAACAGCCTACAGAGTCTGGAACCGATTAAGCGCTAACGAGGAAACTCGGGTGTTGGAAGTCGCAAGACTTCACCCCGAGCTTTCTCCGAGGCTTCTTGCCGTGAAGATCACCGATGAGGAGGTCTTTACGGTCGCCGAATCCACGGTTTACCGGTTCTTGAAGGCCCGCGGGCTTGTTGCGCCTCGGCCGCTACCGGAGATGCCCGCAGCGCGGGAATGGAAGCATAAAACTACGCATCCGGATGAGCTTTGGCAGTGTGACGGAACGAATCTCTTCATCGTAGGCTGGGGCTACTACAAGCTGATTCCCGTGGAGGATGATTATTCCCGTAAGATCCTGGGCTATGATCTTCGGCCGGATGAATCCGCATTCGCGGTCTCAGATGTTGTTGAGATCGCCATTGAAAACGCGAAGAGCCAAGGACATCTTGCCGATCCTGAGAAGAAGCCAAAGCTTTACACGGATAATGGTTCCGGCTTCACTTCGGGGATCATGGCAGAGTATTTAGCCGTCCACGGGATCAAACACATCCTCGGAACGCCCTACCATCCGCAGGGGCGCGGTAAGATCGAACGTTTCAACCGCAGGATCAAAGAAACGCTTTGTCTGGTGGTGTATTGCTCCCCGGAAGAACTGAAACTGGCGATTGATGAGGCGATCGCGGTTTATAACCGCACGCCGCATGAAGCGCTAAAAAACGTGTCCCCGAATGATGTCTACGCGGGACAAAAGGAGGCGATCTTAAAAGCGAGAGAAGAAAAGAAACGATTGACCCTAGAAAGACGCAAGCTTTACAATCTCAACCGCGACCCAAACCACGGTCAAAGTGCAAACTCAAATCCTGAAACCGTGTCCAAAAAGGTCTGACGACATACACTGCTCGGCGAGTTTTGGACAACTCGTCCGAGGCTGTCAGTTTTGCTGCTGACGAGAACAATTTTGTCGCCGGGTTTGAGAGGCTTTTGGCACTTGCACCTATGCGCAAGTACGATGCCGTCACTTTCACGGTCAGCCGTGTACGGCATCGACGAATTTTTTGGCCTGCTTGCCTTCTTCGGTCATTTACTTTCGGTCTTCCTGCCGGGCTCTTCAACGAACCAGGTGGTGACGGGCTCGGTGATGCGGCCTTCGCGAAAGGGCTCCTCAACGGAATATCCGGCCGGCTTCGTCGCCAGCGCCTTTTCGATCTTTTCGATCGTGCTCGTTGAAAGGTTCTGGGTCCCGCTTTCGACTTTGGCGATAAACTGCTGAGTCACTCCCATTTTTTTGGCCAACTCCGCCTGCGTTATTTTTCGAGCGCGGCGACGGTTACGAAGATCCAAGGCGAGCCTCTCCCAGGCCGGATTTTTCAAGGCCTCCTTCTTGGGCCTCCGGAACTCGATCCCCTTTTTTTTGAACTCACGCACAAGAAAATCGTGGGCCCCGTCCCAGAACGGGATGCGTTCGTCGTTCCATTTGTCCTTGCGCATCCGGCGTTTGATCGCGGGCCAGTGACGGCAAAAGTCCTCTTTGCGGATGTAGGTGCCGAAGATCTCTTTGGGCAGGCCGGTGTGGCGGGAAAAAAGCAGGGCCGCATAGTGAACAAAGGCCTTGTCCTCCGGGTCCGCAAGGATCCGCTTGATCTCCGCTTCCGTCTTGTTGATGTTCCAAAGCCAGGGTTTTTTCATACGCCTCCGGTGACCTCGCGCATCAGGTCTTCGATCTCCTTTTTGAAATGCCTGCTGATCTCCGTGAACTCCAGGGGGTTGGGCGTCACGATATCCCCGAGCCCCAGGCTCATCTCGATCTTATTCAGGGAATAGTACCATTGAAAAAGCCCGTGGATCTCCACCCTTTCGGGATACTCTTCGATAAAACATTTCAGGTTCTTGTAGGTCTTGGATAAATGGTAAAGATCGAAAAGGTCCCGGGCCTCCTGACGCTTTCCTTTTGTCTCGGCCTTTCCGAGCCGGTCTTTTCCTGTGATAATGCCCGTGGCCGCATAGATCTTGCGCAAATAGATATCATCCAGGGACGCAAAATCGATCCCTCCGATCCGCTTGAAGGGTTTCACGATGTCGGCGAGATCTTCTACGAAATCGATCTTGAGCGGCTCTCCTTTTCCGAGCGGCATGGCGTAACGCCTCATCCGGAGAAAGCCCTTTTCCCCTTTGGAATCCACGATCTTTTTCAATTTCTTCCCGGTCCGCTTCCCGATCGATGCCGCAGCCGCTTCGATCTTTTTGACCGAATAATCCTTGGTAAAAAAATCCAGGTCATAGGACTCGCGATGATGAAAGTATCCCCTAGCCAAGGCCGTCCCCCCGACAAGGTAAAAACCGTCCATTTGGCCGGCCACCGCCTTGAGAACTTGCTCCTGGGCTTTAAGTATGTTCCTTAGATCAGCGTTCATGCCATGATTATACAACCTAAAAGTTGTATTTTCAAGTATTTTACATATTTTTGGTTGTATTTTTTCTGTAAGCTATTGAATGGAAATGAGTTGTGAATATATATAATTCGGAGACAGGGCGGTTACTCCCCATCCGAATTCCGGCTTACAACTGATGCCTAGCGTCCTATAGCCAGCAGCTGAAAGTCATAGGTTAGACAAGCCCTCGGGCCATCTGGTGGAGACGATCGTCAGCCATCGCTACGAGCCGTTTTTTGACCACGCGGTAGTAGTATTCCCGCTCGGTCTTGGTCATGGGTTTTCCGGCAAGACGTTTCGCGAGCAGTTCCTTCTGCCGCGGCGTAAAGAGCTCGGAAAGAAGAAGCTCGTACTCCAGCGCGTTTTTCTGCGCCTCGAGTTCTTTCCCGGATCCGGCCTGATGGACCACATAATTCCTGAAACCGGTCTTGAGCCGGTCCGCACTAAGGCGCAACCCATTTGCCTTCACTTCTTCTCCGGAAAAATCCTTTTCCGTCCTTTCCAGAGCCTCTTCCCCTTCCGGATCCTTCTGGAGAAGTTTCAATGTGCGATCTTGGGAGTTCTTTTCAACACCAAAAAGTCGAAAAAGTAAAAGGCTCACGGCCATAAGGGCTTCCCACCGTTCTTGGGTCTTGGCCGGAAAAACCTTTCCGGGACGCCAAGAGCTTTTCTCCCACTCCAAGGCGCTTTCCCGGGACAGGGCATTGGCCAACACGACCGGGAACCCTTCCAAAAGCCGCGCGTCATCCTGCTTTAGAAGCGCCTCGAGAACTTTTTCGGGGGCAGCTGCAGGGGCCTCGGGCAGGGACAGCTCGTATCCATACCGGGCCAATTCGCTGAGCAATGCTTCTTTATTTTCCTTTTTTGCCATCACATTTCTCCTTCCGCCGCATTACGCTGAGGAACTTTCAAGCCGCTTCAGCAGTAATTCCAAATTCCTCAAAACTTTTGCTTCACTGATGTCATGTTGCGCGGTTTCCCGGTAACGTTCTTTCAATTTTTCAAGATCGATCTTTTCTTTCGCCAAAAGCAACAAACTATCCTGAATGTCCACTTCGACCCCACGGAACATCTTCGAGATGATGAGGTCGAGCGGGTTCAGGATCAGGACTTCGATCTTTTTTAACTTTTTCCACGGCCTTGTCCCTCCCCGAACAAGCGGCGAGGTTAAAAGTTCCGTTTGATAAACTTTTTTGCCGGGATAAAGATCGTAGACGATCGTTTCTTCGCCGCGTTTCCAGCCGAACGAAGTCGCCGGCCGGTATCCCGCTTTCGTAAGAAAATCAATAAGGCGTTCGTATTCTTTTTCCTCCGGGACCAGGAAATCCACGTCCTTCGTTGATTCCTTGTACCCCATGAGCGTCAAGGCCGTTCCGCCGCAAGCCACCAAGCGGATCCTGCCGCGACCGGGAAGAAGCTCGTCCCAAGCCTGCAGGGTTTGTGCTAACTCATCTTTCTTGATCCTGTATTCCATAAGGCCTCCCGATCCATAAGATACCCCAGGATCGCTTAAAAGTCAATAGAAAATGTATGTTTTTATACATATTTATGTATATATTAATACATTTATATGTATATTTTAATACATATTTACTGCAAGTCCGCTCTCGAGGAGCAGGTTGTTGAGGTATTGTTCCTCCCCTTTCGCATCGGTAAAGAACACGTCTGCGAGGTAGCGGGTGTACTTATCGGTTTTACTGCTGACGAGGATGATCTTGGAGCCGGGTTTGAGGCGGGCTTTGACGAATTCGGCGGCTTGTTTGCCTTCTTCGGTATCCATTTCCGGACAGTCCAGACCGCGCAACCGGAGTTTTTCGCGGACTTTGGTGCCGAAGCCGAGATCAATGACGGCCCAGAGCGTGTCGCCGTCAATGACGCGCTCGACCGTAGCTTCGTAAGCGTACGTGGGTTTCGCCGTGACCGTAACGCTTTCATATTGAGCGCGAGTGAGTTCGCGGAAGACATAGAACCCGCAATCGACAACGTGAGTTGTCGCCCCCGTGGGGCTACCGACTTCCCCTTTTTTATACGTGTGAAGCGTGAGGTCTTTGGGAGGTGTTAAAAGCTCCGGCGGCTCTTTTTTCTCGTCCCGGGCTGCGGCCACCTGTTCCCGGACAAGTTCTTGGCGGACCAGTTCGCGCAATTCGTCGCGCTTGAGGTTTTCTTTTCCGGTACGTCTTTCAAGCTGCAGACGTTTTCGTTCATCCCGGATCGAAAGCAGTTCGATGTGCTGGGCCCAATTCAATTCGCCCGCGGGCGGGCTTTTTGGGTATCTTAAATAAAATTGCCGGAAGCGTTTCAGATTGGTTTCCGAAAATCCCTGGCCGAGTTGTCGGGTCAGATCTTCGGAGAGCTTGGGAATGATATTGTCGCCGTAGGCGGCCCGGACCTCGCCTTTCTGCTCGACCTGGACCATGCGCTTGCCTATTGTCCAATAAGCCTCGACAAGCGCCTTCCGCGCGCCCTCATAAAGCGAGGCGATATCCGTGATAAGTTTTTTGTAGGTTGCAGCGGCTAGTTTCGCGTTCGGCATCAAATCATTGGGTTTTGTACATTCAACCTGCCCCGATTTATTTTGATCCTGATCCTAAGACCCTTTGATCGCGTGGAACCCCACGGCCGTAAGGCCGTGGCACCTCCGCTTCGGCGGGACCCCGCTATTAACGGTCAGATCTTGACGGAGCTCAGGTTCTTGAGGCCGACAAGTTCGACCTTTTTATCAAGCCGGACGGCCTTTTCGCCGGGGTAGATCACATGAAGCCGTTCGAGTTTCAAGTCGTGAAGCGCAATGCGCATGGACTTTGTGACCTCGGGACTTTCCGTGAACTTAAATTCGAATCCCCATTTCTTTCCTTGTCTCAAAAGTAAAAGGTCCAGTTCCGCGCCCGCGTGGGTAGCCCAAAAAAAACTGTCCCGCTCCCCGAGCCGGCTTAGGACCTGCTCCAGGGCAAATCCTTCCCAGGAGGAACCGGCTTTGGGATGTGCAAGCAGATCGCGTAAACTTCCGATCTTGAGGAACTGATGGAGCAGGCCGCTGTCCCTGAAATAGATCTTGGGAGATTTGACCAGTCTTTTCCCGGCATTCTCATACCACGGTTGAAGCTGGCGCACGACATAGGCGCCGGTGAGAAGGTCCAGATACCGCCGGGATGTGGTATGCGCCACGCCAAGAGACGCTCCGATCTCCGATCCGTTCCAGATCTGCCCGTGGACATGAGCGATCATTTGCCAAAAACGGCGGACCGCCGCGGAAGGAAATTGAAAACCCATTTGCGGCACATCTCTTTCCACAAAGGTCCGGATGAAATTCTCCCTCCATTCCTGGCTATCTTTCATGGAACGGGCCAGGAAAGACCCGGGCATTCCTCCCCGCAGCCATAAAGCGTCCTGCTTGGAGGGCCCTACTTCACCGAGCGAAAAACCGTTCATCTCGATGAACTCTACGCGGCCGGCGAGTGATTCCGAAGACTTGCGGATGAGCTCGGGCGATGCGCTGCCGAGTATCAAGAATTTTGCGGGAAGAGGTTTCCTGTCGGCGAGAACGCGCAAAACCGGGAACAGATCCGGCCGCCGCTGGATCTCGTCGATCACAATAAGCCCCTTGTCAGCCGCTAATACCGTTTGGGGGTTTTTAAGGAGCGCCGCGTCTTCCTGGTTTTCGAGGTCGTAATAAGCTGTTTTGCCGGAATGGCCCCGGAAGAAATGCTTTGCCAGAGTGGTCTTACCGCACTGCCTCGGCCCCAAGAGCGCGGTGATCCGGCTCCGGCGCACCGAGGAACCCAACTCTGCCATCAGAGCTTCACGTTTAATGAACACTTTTTGTCTCCTTGATAATTGAGCGTATTATACTCATTTTTCAATGATTGAAAAGAAAATTTTCGAGACCGCGCAAAGTCTCCATAGACTGGTGACAGTCATTCGTTAACGCGAGCCTGCCCCGATTTATTTTGATCCTGATCCTAAGACCCTTTGATCGCGTAAAGCTCTACCCCGGCTACAAAATTCAGACTACAGACATCAGACTGCCACTGAATCCCAACGATTCAGTGCGGCTTCGGCGAGAGGTTGACTCTCTCGTCCGATCCGAGTCTACAGCTTATAAATTATCGAATCGAAAGGTACAATGGTCCGTATTCTAGACCCGCTTCTGCCGTGGGGCAAGGATTAGCACTTGTCGTTCATTGCGCCAAGTACGGCCTGTGGGATTTTGGATACTCCCTACCGGTCGACGTTCCCATTCAATCCGAGACCACAGACTTTAGACTACAACCCATCCGCCTAGCAATGATTCCTGTGAATCATTGCGTTCGCATCACTCCTTGAGGTGGTCGTGTATGCGACACGCACCGACTAGCAATAGATAACATATGGATTTCATAAATTACTTGCACTTGCGCCCGATGCGCCAGCACTACAAAGTCGAAGCGTAGCGTCAGCTTCGTATTTTACTTGCAATATGTGGATGCACATAGTATACTTATATCAGAAAAGGAGGTACTTATGCCGAATATGACACTCTCAATACCGGCGGACCTTAAGGCAAGAATGGACCATTTCAAGGAGATCAACTGGTCTGAAGTCGCGAGGCAAGCCATCTTTCAAAAGACCCTGCTTATGGACAAGATGAACCGGATGATGTCCTCAAGCAAGATCAGCGAACCCGAAACCCTGTATGAGGCCCGCAAGATCAGCCGTAAAGTCTCAACCAAACGTAAAAAGGCCTAATGATGGAAGAAAAAAACGGGATGCGGCACGGAAAAATCGTTTTATACAAAGACCGGCTTGAAGTCCGTCTTGAAAAAGACACGGCATGGCTCACGCAAGAGCAGATGGCTTCCCTATTTGGAACGCAAAGACCGGCAATGACCAAGCATCTCTCTAATATCTTCAAATCCAAAGAATTAGAGGAATCCTCAGTATGTTCCATTTTGGAACATACTGCCAAGGACGGGAAAATTTATAAAACCAAGTTTTATAATCTAGACGCTATTATTTCGGTCGGTTATCGGGTTAATTCTTCAAAGGCTACTCAATTTCGTATTTGGGCCACAGGCGTGCTTAAAAAGCATCTCGTGGACGGCTACACCCTCAACCAGAAGCGTCTGAAGATAGACCAGATCAAATATCGTGAGCTTCAAAAAGCCGTTGCCCTGGTCGGGAATATTTTTCAGATCGAAGAGCTTTCCGCAGAAACGCGAGGGATCGCCCGCGTGATCGCAGAATATGCCCGGGCTCTGGACATCCTCGATGCTTTTGACCACGAACGCCTTCCGATACCGAAGGGCATGCGGGAGGGAAAATACCGGCTTACTTATGAAAAAGCCCGGGAAATCATCGAAAGCTTGAAGCGGAAATTCGGCGGTTCTGTTCTCATGGGCCGGGAAAGGGACCAAGGGTTTAAAAGTTCGATCAACACTATCTACCAAACTTTCGGCAAAAAAGAACTCTATCCAACCGTCCAGGAAAAAGCGGCGCACCTGCTTTATTTTGTTACTA
>Ga0209507_1003079_pt1 | contig 10719 bp, 9 predicted proteins | sample AD_UKC028_MetaG_FD_184414 | JGI IMG/M metagenome (GOLD analysis project Ga0209507, IMG submission 184414) | Active sludge microbial communities of municipal wastewater-treating anaerobic digesters from USA - AD_UKC028_MetaG (SPAdes) (version 2) | ecosystem: Engineered > Bioreactor > Anaerobic >...
GACACGGACGAGGGACCCACCTGCGTCAGTCCCGGCAGCGTGCGGCGAAGCATCGCCTCGAGGCTGTCGCCGGAATACTCCTCCCGCCAGCGGAAGCGCGGGGAGAACCGGCAGTAGGCCAGCCCGTCCCCGTCCAGGTCCGACACCGACTTGAGGTACGGGTCCCCCGCCAGCTGGAACACCGCCGTGCCGGACTCGGTGCGGCCGCCGCAGGTCGAGTAGAAGAAGGCGTCGATCGGCCTGCCGTTCCAGGTCACGACTTCGGCCCGCGTCATCCGGACCGCGTCCCAGCTCTGGGGCGTCTCGGCGCCGACGCCGCCGTAGACCTGGTCGGCCACCGTCCCGTACAAGTCGAACCCGAGCGCGCGCCGCTTCCCCGCGTTCTTCACGGCGAAGGTCCTTGAGATCACGGCCTGCGCGTAGAGGGCCTGCACCTCGGTCGGGTCGCGCCTGCCCATCTCGGCCGACAGCACTCCCGCCAGGTAGGACTCCAGCCCCAGGCGGTTGACCGCGGTCAACCCCGCGGGACCCGGAATGATGGACACCTCGCCCCGGTAGTCCCGTCCGTCGAGGCGGACGTACTGCCCCGGATGGAGCGGCGTGATGACCAGGGCATCCTGCCTCCCGCCGTCCAGCCCGCCTGGCCCGGACAGCGTCATGGCGGCGCCGGCCGGCCGCACCAGCCAGGACGAGCCCTCGATGAGGTCCAGGACGCGGACGCCGGCCGGGTTGGTTACGACCAGCGGTCCGTCGCCGCCGATCCTGAGTTGGGGGGCGCCGACGACAAGTCCGATGCGGACGTCCGAGGTACTGACGACGGTGTCGGGCGGGAGTGGCGCTGAGGGGGGACCGCCGGGACCGGAATCCACCACGGGCCCGGCCGTGACTGGAGGCGGGACCCGCTCGGGGGGCGGGAGGGTGGCCGGTTCCTTCGGATAGCAGGACGCGACCGCCACCGCCGCCGCGGCCGCCGCCAGGAAGAGCGGAGTAAACCCCGGCCTCATCCGCGATAGTTTCCGAAGGTCAACTCGATCCCGAAGTCTTCCCCACGCAGGAATGCCATCACGGCCTGGAGCTCGTCACGCGAGGGACTCGTGACACGGATCTCGTCACCCTGGATGCTGGCGGTGACCTTCTTGAAGGTCTTGTTGTCCTTGAGGGCCTTCGTGATCCGCTTCGCCACGTCGCTCGCGATCCCCTGGGTCAACGTGACGGTGCAACGCACCGACGTGCCGGTGGCCGCCTCGAAGTCGCCAGTCTTCATATTCTTGACCGGCACCCCGCGCTTGATGAGCCGGCCCTGCAGCACGTCGAGGAGGCTCTTCATCCGGAAGTCGTCGTCCGCGTGCAGCCGGATTTCCGCCTTGGCGCGGTCGAAGTCGACCGTGCAGTGCGTCCCCTTGAAGTCGTAGCGCTGCTGGATCTCCTTGAGCGCCTGGTTCACGGCGTTGTCGACCTCCTGGAGATCGGCGCCGGTGGAAATATCGAAGGAGGAGTTGGATGCCATAGACCGGAGGGGGAAGAGGACTGAGGGCCGGGATCTGAGGACTGACGGCCGCCTAGGACAGGAAGCTCTCCAGGGAGCGCGCGCGGCTCACGTGCCGCAGCCGGCTCAGCGCCTTCTCCTTGATCTGGCGCACCCGCTCCCGGGTGATGCCCAGCAACGTGCCGATCTCCTCGAGCGTCATCGGCTCCGGCCCGTCCAGGCCGAAATAGAGGCGCAGGATCTTGGCCTCGCGCTCCTTCAGCGTGGACAGCACCTCCTCGATCCCCTCCGTGAGGGCGTGCTCGAAGGTCTCGCTGTCGGAGCCGGCGTTCTGGGTGTCAGGGAGATAATCGAGGAGGCGGTTGTCCTCACCCGGCGTCATCGGCGCGTCGAGCGACAGGTGGGCCTGACTGATGGAGAGGGTCTTCTGCACCTCCTCCATCGTGATGTCCATCCCCTCGGCGATCTCGGCCGGCGTCGGCTCCCGCCCGAGCTCCTGGAGCAGCATCGAACTCTTCTTCCCGATGCGGTGCAGCGTCCCGGCCCGGTTCAGCGGGACCCGCACGATGCGGCTCTGCTCGGCGAGGGCCTGGAGGATGGCCTGGCGGATCCACCAGACGGCGTACGAGATGAACTTGATGCCCTTGGTCTCGTCGAACTTGTGGGCCGCGCGGATCAGGCCGAGGTTGCCCTCGTTGATCAGGTCCGCCAGGCTCACGCCCTGGTTCTGGTATTTCTTGGCGACCGACACGACGAAGCGCAGGTTGCTGCGCACCAACTTGTCGAGCGACTCGGCGTCGCCGCGGCGGATCCCCTGCGCGAGCGTGACCTCCTCCGTCTGCGGGATCAGCGGGTACTTGCTGATCTCGCGGAGGTATTGGTCGAGCGACCCCTCGTCGGACGTGGGGCCTCGCCGGGTGGAGCCGACTTGCAGTGGGCGCATGCGTGGAGACCTCTGGTGGGCTGGCCGCTACCCTCGAACCTTAGCGGCCGCCCGGTGGCGGCGCAACCGGGCGTCAGTCATCGTAGTTGTCGATCTGCGCCCGCTGCAGCGTACCGCTGTAATCCACGTACCCGACCTTCGTCTCCGAGTAGAACTCGTAGACCTCCCACCCTCCCTCGCGGTGGCCGTTGCCGGTCTGCTTGACCCCGCCGAACGGCAGGTGGGCCTCGGCACCGATCGTCGGGGCGTTCACGTACGAGATGCCGTTGTCCATGTCCTGCAGCGCGCGGAAGCCCTGGTTCACGTCCCGCGTGTAGATGGAACTCGAGAGCCCGTACTTCACGCCGTTGTTGACGCGGATGGCCTCGTCGAAGCTCCGCACCTGGATCACGCTGAGCACCGGCCCGAAAATTTCCTCCTGCGCCAGCCGCATCGAGGGGGTCACACCCGCGAAGATCGTCGGCCGGAAGAAGAATCCGCGTCCGAGCCGCTCGCCGCCTGGCTTCTTGCCGCCGGTAAGGAGCTCGGCCCCCTCCTCCTGCCCGATCGCCACGTACGACTCGACTTTCTGGCGGGAGCGCTCGTGGATGAGCGGGCCGACGTCGTAGCCGCCCCGGCCGTCGCCCAGGCGCAACGCCTCGGCGGCGTCCACGAGCCGGCGGAGGAAGCGGTCGTGGATCTTCCGGTGCAGGATGAGGCGGCTGGTGGCGGTGCACCGCTGCCCCGTGGTGCCGAACGCCCCCCAGAGCACCCCTTCGAGCGCCAGGTCGAGGTCGGCGTCGTCCATCACGATCTGGGCGTTCTTGCCGCCCATCTCCAGCGACAGCCGCTTGTGCATCCGGCCGCAGGTCTCGCCGATGAACGAGCCGGTGGCGGTGGAACCGGTAAAGGAGATGACCGGCACGTCGGGGTGCTCGACGAGCGCCTTGCCCGCGCTGGCCCCGCGCCCGTGCACCAGCTGGATGACCTCGGGGGGCAGGCCCGCCTCGAGGAGCAGCTCGACCAGCCGGTGCGACGTGTGTGGCACGTCCTCCGACGGCTTGAGGATGACCGCGTTCCCGCAGACGAGGGCCGGGAACATCTTCCAGGTGGGGATGGCGAGCGGGAAGTTGAACGGGGTGATGAGCCCGGCCACGCCGATGGGCCGCCGGAAGCTCATGGCCCACTTGTCCCGCAGCTCGGAGGGAACGGTGTGGCCGAAGAGCCGGCGGCCCTCGGTGGCCGCGTAGTAGGCGGTGTCGATCCCTTCCTGGACGTCGCCACGCGTCTCCGCGAGCACCTTCCCCATTTCACGGGTCATGCCGTCGGCCAGCTCCTCCTTGTGGGTCGTCAGGAGGTCGCCGAGGCGGCGGAGCACGTCGCCTCGCGCCGGCGCGGGGGTGCGGCGCCAGATCTCGAATCCCCGCTTGGCGGAGCGGACCGCCGCCTGCACGTCGGCGGCGCCGGAATCCGGGAAACGGCCGATGAGGTCGCGCGTGTCGGCTGGGTTCCGGTTCTCGAACCAGGTACCGGTGCTCGGGGCCACCCAGGATCCGCCAATGAAGTTCTTGAAGGTCTTTGCCATCGGGCTTTCGGGGGTCGAAGTGAACGGAGGATGCCGCTAGTCACACATCCAGGGGAGCACGCTGGCCGCGTAGCCCATCCGGGGGAGCAGGACGGTGGCCACGAGCGCGAGCCCGCCGAGGAAGATGCCGAGGCCCACGAAATGGGCCCAGCCCTGCCGTCGGTGCCAGCTGACGATCATGGTCCAGGCGCCGGCCACCGCCACCATGCCCGCGGCACCGAGATACAGCATCAGGCCGAGGCCGCAGCGGTGCGCATACGGCCACTGGAGGACCGCCGCCGCGACCAGGATGCCCAGCGCGGCCCGCACCCAGGTCGTCAGGACGGTCCGCCGGGAGAGCGCGCGGCCGGACGGGGCTGCGGGCGCCGCACCGCCCCGCTGCGCGGGGACGGAAGACGGCGCTCCGCCCCCCTTGGCCATCACCTTGTCGATGGCGGCGAGTTCCTTGTCCCAGTCCCTCGGCTGGTCGCTCACGAAGGCTCCCGTGTCAGGCCGTAGCGCTCGATCTTCTTGTACAGGTTGGAACGCGGCATGTCGAGCGCGCGGGCAGTCTCGGAGACGTTCCAGTCGTGCTGGCGGAGCTTGGCGGCCAGGAACACCTTTTCCGCCTCCAGCTTGAACGTCTCGAAGGTCGGCGCGGTGAAGGGATCGTCCGGATTGACGGCGCCGGCCCCGGCCGACTCGCCGCCGCTCCCGAGGATCCGATCCACGTCGGCGCCCGTCACCGACTTGCCGGGAGCAAGGATCATCAGCCGCTCGACAGCGTTCCGCAACTCGCGGACGTTGCCCGGCCAGGGGCGGCGCTGCAGGCGCACGACGGCCTCGGCGTCGAACTGCCGGGACGGCACCACGGCCGCCTCGGCGATTCCCTTCGCGAAAAACGCCACGAGTTCCAGGATGTCCGCGGCCCGTTCCCGGAGCGGGGGCACGACGATCGGCACCACGTTCAGGCGATAGAGGAGATCCTCGCGGAATCGCCCGGCGGCGATCTCCGCCTCGAGGTCCTTGTTGGTGGCCGCCAGCACCCGGACGTCCACCTTCATCGACTTGGCGCCCCCGACCCGGGTCACTTCCCCCTCCTGGAGCGCGCGCAGCATCTTGGCCTGCGCCGGCAGCGAGAGGTCGCCGATTTCATCCAGGAAGAGGGTGCCGCCATCGGCCAGCTCGAACTTGCCAGGGCGGTCGGCGAAGGCGCCGGTGAACGACCCCTTCATGTGCCCGAAGAGCTCGCTCTCGATCAGCTCGCTCGGGATGGCGGCGCAGTTGACCTCGATGAACGGACCCTGCCGGCGGGGACTCGCCGCGTGGATGGCGCGCGCTACCAGCTCCTTGCCGCTTCCGTTCTCCCCGGTGATCAGCACCCGGGCGGCGGTCGGCCCGACCTTTTCGATCAGGGCCCGCACTCCATGAAGCGCCGGACTGGAGCCGACCATGGCATGCGCCTGGTCCGCGGCGCGCTTGAACCGCTGGTTCTCGGTGGCGAGCACCGACAGGTTGAGCGCGTTGCGGACCGTGACCAGAAGCCGGTCACTGTCGAGCGGCTTCTCGAGGAAGTCGAAGGCGCCGCGCTGTGTCGCCTCGACGGCGGTGGCGATGGTGCCATGGCCGGAGATCATCACGACGGTGGCGGTGGGATCGAGCTCGCGGAGCCGGGTCAGGGTGTCGAGGCCGTCGAGACCGGCCATCTTCACGTCGAGGAAAACGAGGTGTGGACGAAACTCCGGATAGACCGTGAGCCCCTCCCCGCCGGAGCCGGCGACGCGGACGTCGTGTCCCTCGTAGGCCAGCACTTGCTTGAGGGCGTCGCGGACGCCGGCTTCGTCGTCGATGACGAGGATTCGATGCGCGGTCATGGTGGTGAACCTGAAGAATACAAGGTCACGCCGCCGGGATACACCCGCACCCCGCCGATGCCCGGCGGGATCACGATGGGGACGGCGCCGTCGCTTGTCTTGCCCGCCACCAGCCCGACGATCCGCGGGACCATCTCGCGCGGAAACTCGAAGTCACGGGCCCTGAACGCGTCCACCCGCCACTCGGCGCGGCCCGGGTCGGTCACCAGGACCGTCCCCGCGGCGGTGATCGGCTCCCAGTCGGCGAGAGCGCCGGCCAGCGGCCCCAGCACTTCCCGCGGGACACCGGCCGTCCGGATCCGGGCCGCCACCACGATGCGCCCGTCGCCGAGCGTCACCGCGAGCGAATCGAGGTCCTCCCGTACCCTCCGGTCGAGCCCGGCGCCGATGAGCGACGCCATTTCGGACGCCGTCAGTACCACCGAGTCGGCGCGCCACCCGTTCAGGCTGTCGATCTTGGAGGTGGCCGACTGCAGTGCCGCCTCCCCGGGGCGACCGGTCTCGCCCGGCGCGGTGGCAGGCGGCCGGTCGGTGAGCCGGCGCCAGTATGCCGAGATCCGGTCCCGCTCCGTCCAGCCGAAGTAGAGGAGTCCGGCCACGATGAGGAGGCCAAGCAGCCGGAACGGCAACGAGAGGCAACCGAGCATTCAGGAACCGGCCGGACCCGCGGCGACCGGCAACAGGCTGCCGCGGCGGTAGCCGCGCTCGTCGAGTTCCGCGCCCGCGAACCCCAGGGCGCGCAGGCGCTCCGACACCTCCGCCCAGCGCGCCTCGACGAGCGGCCGCTCCGCCGGCAGGACCTCGACACGCGCGAGCTCCCCCAGGTGGCGCACCCGCACGTCGCCGACGACTCCGCACCCCCGGATGACCGCTTCCGCGCGCTCGACCTGCCGGAGTCGCCCGGGCGTGACCGAGAGTCCGTACTGGATCCGGCTCGAGAGGCAGGGTGCGGCCGGGGCGTCCCATGTTGGCAGCCCCAGCTCGCGTGCCGCCTCGCGCACGTCGGTCTTGGTCCAGCCCAGCTCCACGAACGGCGAGTGCACCCGCTTGGCGGCACCGGCGGCGGCCCCCGGCCGGTGCTCGGTAAGGTCGTCGAGATTCGTGCCGTCGAGCAGGTACTCGAAGCTCCGCTCGGCGGCGACGGCGCCGAGCACCCGCCAGAGCTCCGACTTGCAGAAGAAGCAGCGATTCAGGGGATTGGCGGCGTAATCGGGGTCGGCCAGCTCGTGGGTATCCACCTCGAGGAGCGGCACGCAGAAGCGCGCCGCGAGCTCCACCGCGGTGCGCCACTGCACCTCCGGATACGATGCGCTTCGCCCAATCACGGCAAGGAACCTCGAGGGACCCAGCCGCCGTGCGCCGACGACGGCCAGGACCGCCGAATCCACCCCGCCCGAGTAGCCGAGGACCGCACTCGACAGTCCGTCGAGATGAGCCTCAAGGTGTTTCACAGTAGCCATCGCGGAAAAGTAGCGCATATCTTACCGACGTGCCCACACCCATTCCGTCGCACGAACTCACCTTCCGCGCCACCCGGGCGGGCGGGCCCGGCGGCCAGCACGTGAACACCTCGTCCACCCGCGTGGAGCTGTGGTGGGACGCGCTCGGCTCGCCGAGCCTGACGGAGGCGGAGCGCGCGCTGCTCGTGGAGGCGCTCGGGCACCGCCTCGACGGCGACGGATGGCTCCGGCTGGTCTCGGCGGGCACCCGGAGCCAGCTCAAGAACCGGGAGGCGGTGACCGAGCGCTTCCACACGCTCGTCGCGGACGCGCTGATCCCGCCCAAGCGGCGGCGAAAGACGAAGCCGCCGCGCTCGGCGGCGGAGCGGCGGCTCAAGGAAAAGAAGCGGCGCTCCGCCACGAAGGCAGAGCGCCGCCGGCCGCCGGGCGACCACTAGTCCCTACGGCTGCGCCGGTGGGGCCTTCCCCTTGGCGAAGTCGCCGGCTGTGATGACGGTCATCCGCGACGGATTCACGAAGGCACGGAACCCGGCGCTCACCTGGGCCGGGGTGAGCGCGCCGATGGCCGACTCGAGCGTGGCGTCCCACTGCATCGTCCGGCCGAGGAAGAGCCGTTCGGTCAACTGCCCGGAGAGCTGGCTGTCGTCGGTGCGGGCCAGCTGCAGCTGCTGCAGGTACCCCGCTTTCCCCTTGCTCACTTCCTCCGGCGTGAAGCCCCCGGCAACTGCACTGTCGGTCACCTCCCGGAACGCCGTGACCACCTTGCCGGTGTTCTCCGGGGCCGAGATCGCGTAGACCAATAGTTGCCCCGCCTGGTCCTCGGGGCTCACCTCGAGCGCGCTCCCGGCCCCGTAGCTCAGCCCTTCCTCCTGCCGCATGCGGACGATCAGCCGCGAATCGAACGCCGACCCGCCGTAGATGTAGTCGCCGATGGCCAGTGCGGGATACCCGGGATCCGACTCGCTCAGCGGCAGGTTGGTGCCCGCGAGCAGGATCGCGTTGGCCTTGTCGGGCGTCTCGATCTGCTCGGTGACAGCCGGCTTGTCGGCGTAGAGCTCGGGGATCCGCGCATAGGCGGCGGGGCTCTTCCAGGTGCCGAAGACCTCGGCGAGCGCGGCCGACGCCTCGCCCGGATCGAAATCACCGACGATCGCCGCCTCCCCCGCCCCGACCCCGTAGAACTCCACCCAGAACCGCTTCGCGTCGGCCACGGTCACGGCCTGCGTGTTGGCGATCCGCTCCTCGATGGTGCTCACGTAGCGCGGATGCCCGGGCGCGTAGGCCTGCGTGGCGCGGGCCAGCGCGGTCTGCGCCAGCGCGATCGGATCGGTCCGCTGTGCCTCCAGCGCCGCCAGTCGCTCGCGCTGCAGGGTGACGAACTCCGTCGAGTCGAAGCTGGCCTGCCGGAGGACCTCGCCGGCCAGGCGGAGGACGGCCGGAAGATTGGCCCGGACCGTGGTGAAACTCACGGTGACCCCTTCCGCCGTGCCGCGCAGGCCGACCTGCGCCTTGAGGCGGTCGAACTCGTCCTTGAGCTGCAGCCGGGTGTGCGCCGTGGTACCGCGCATGAGCATGGCGCCGGCCAGCGAGGCCGTCGTGGCCTTCCCGGAGAGCCCCTGCTCCGTCCCGAAATGCAGGCGGATCGTCCCGCTCACCGTCTGGCCGCGTGTGGCCTTCGGGAGCAGGGCCAGCTTCATGCCGCTGGGCAACTCGCTCCGCACGGTGCGGGCGTCGATGTTGGCCGGCGTCGGGTCGAAGGCCTCGCCCGCCGTCATCGTCGTATCGCCCTTGTAGTCCTTCACCAGCGCGGCGATGTCGGGCACCGGGGGGATGTCCGCACGGTCGGGCTTGTCGGTCGGGAGGAACACGCCGAACGTCCGGTTGCTCGGCTTCAGGTAGGCCGCCGCCACGCGCTGCACGTCGGCCGGGGTGACGGCCCGGACCCGGTCGCGGTTGATGAAGATGAGCCGCCAGTCCCCACGGGAGGCCCACTCGCTCAGCGCCACGCCGACCGCATCGGTCTGGGTCAGGCTCAATTCGATGTTCTTGAGGATGGTCTGCTTGGCGCGGGCCACCTCCTCCTCGGTCGGCGGGCGCTGGCTTGCGGAATCGAGCGCCGCGAGGAAGGCAGCCTGCGCGACGGCCAGCGTGTCCTCCCGCCGCAGCTGCGCTCCGGCCAGGAGCAGGCTTGGCTGATACAACTGGTAGGTGGTGGACCAGACGGCGGCCGCGCGCTTCGTTTCCACCAGCGCTTGGTAGAGCCGCCCGCTCGGCGCCGAGCCAAGCACCTGCGCCAGCACCAGCACCGGGGCGAAGTCGGAGTCGGATCCGGCGGGCACGTGATAACCGGCCATCAGGATCTGCTCGTCGCCCACCCGGCGCAGCGTGACGCTCCGCTCGCCGTCCTGCACCGGCTCGACGGTGTAGGTGGGCCAGAGGCGGTTGTCGCCCTCCCGGCTGGGACGGGGAATCGGCCCGAAGAGCTGCGCGATCCGCTTGAGGACGGCGGCCTCGTCGAACTTGCCCGCCACCACGAGGATGGCGTTGTCCGGCTGGTAGTACTTCCGGTAGAAGCCCTTAAGCCGCTCGATCGGCACGTTCTCGATGTCGGACCGGGCGCCGATGGTGGAGTTCCCGTAGTTGTGCCACAGGTAGGCGGTCGAGAACAGCCGCTCCTCGAGGATTCCCTGCGGCGAGTTCTCTCCCATCTCGAACTCGTTCCGGACCACCGTCATCTCGGACTCGAGGTGCGCCTTCGACACGTACGAGTTCACCATCCGGTCGGCCTCGAGGTCGAGCGCCCATTCGAGGTTCTCGGGAGTGGCCGGGAAGGACTCGAAATAGTTCGTCCGGTCGTACCAGGTGGTTCCGTTGAAGCTGGCTCCGTGCGCGGTCAGCTCCTCCCCGATCTCCGGATGCCTGGTGGACCCCTTGAAGAGCAGGTGCTCCAGCAGGTGGGCCATGCCGGTCTCACCGTAGTTCTCGTGCCGGGAGCCCACCAGGTAGGTGATGTTGACCGTCACGACCGGCTTGGTTTGGTCGGGCAACAGCAAGACCTGAAGCCCGTTCGGAAGGCGGTACTCGGTGATCCCCTCCACCGTGGCCACCTTGACCGGCGTCGGTGCTGGAGCCGCGGCGCGGGCAGGCCGGGCAGGCTTGGCGGCCGGCTGCTGCGCGTCGAGCGTGGCCGCGGCAAGCAGGGCAAGGATGGGGAGGGCGAGACTGACGCGGTGGAGGAACGGCGTACGCATGTGGAGCTCCAAAGTATCAGAGAGCAAACGGCGGCGACCCCGGGAATAGAAATCGGGAGCGCCGCCGAAGCAAACCGGGGCGCCGGGCCTACGGAACGACGACCGTCACCGGGAAGGGGCCGAAGCTCAGGTCGTCCGCCGCGGCCTCATGGCCCCAGCCGA
>Ga0209507_1003089_pt1 | contig 10701 bp, 9 predicted proteins | sample AD_UKC028_MetaG_FD_184414 | JGI IMG/M metagenome (GOLD analysis project Ga0209507, IMG submission 184414) | Active sludge microbial communities of municipal wastewater-treating anaerobic digesters from USA - AD_UKC028_MetaG (SPAdes) (version 2) | ecosystem: Engineered > Bioreactor > Anaerobic >...
AGTAGTAGGAGCAGGTATGACAAACCTCGACCGTGCCCTGCTGCACGGCGTCCAGGGCCTGCAGGCTGGGAACGATTTCACCGGCCGGAAAGACCCGGATGTCGAACTTGCCACCGGTCATGGCACGCAGGCGATTGGCCAGCACGTCGGCGCCGCCGTAGATGGTGTCCAGACTTTTCGGGAAGCTGGAAGTCAGCCGCCACTTGATCGTGGGTTGCGACTGGGCGATGGCCGGTGCTGAAATGCTGGCGGCAGCACCCGCTGCGGCACCGAGCGATGTTTTTTTTAGAAAATCACGACGTTGCATCTTGTCTCCTCCAAGGGGTATGTCGCGTCAAGCCACATCGCTGCGTCATTCTTCACCAAAGCGCAGTATTTTGCGAGCGTCAACAAAAACCAAATCGCTCATTCGCCGGCGACGGTCATGCGGTCGATCAGGATGGAGCCGGTCTGCTTGCTGCCGCGCACCTGCACATCATTCCCGACGGCGACGATACCGGCCAACATGGCCTTGAGATTGCCGGCGATGGTGATCTCCTCGACCGGGTAGGCGATCCTGCTGTCTTCCACCCAATAGCCTGCAGCACCGCGCGAGTAGTCGCCGGTCACGTAATTGACACCCTGGCCGAGCAGTTCGGTGACCAGCAGGCCGCGCCCCATCTGCGCCAGGAGGCCGGCGAAATCGAGGGCGCCGGGTTCGATGATCAGGTTGTGGCTGCCGCCGGCGTTGCCGGTGGTCTGCATGCCCAGCTTGCGCCCCGTGTAGGCGCTGAGGAAATAGCCTTGCAGGATGCCGCCGCTGACGACCTCACGGTCGCGCGTCGCCACCCCGTCGCTGTCGAACGCCGCGCTACCGAGGCCGCGCTTGATGTGCGGCCGCTCGCCGATGTTCACGAATTCGGGCATCACGCGCTTGCCGAGATGGTCGAGCAGAAACGAGGATTTGCGATACAGCGCGCCGCCGCTCGCCGCATGCACCAGGCTGCCGAGCAGGCCACCGGCCAGCGGCGCCTCGAACAGCACCGGAAACTCGCCGGTCTTGACCTTGCGCCCGCCGAGCCGGGCCACGGCACGTTCGCCGGCAATGCGCCCGACCAGCGCCGGATCGTCGAGTTCGTCGGCGCAGCGGCGGGTGGTGTACCAGTCGTCGCGCTGCATCGCCTCCTGCTCGCCGGCAATCACCGAGCAGGAAATGTAATGGCGCGAAGTCGGGTAGCCGCCCATGAAGCCGAGGCTGTTGGCCGAGACGAAATGCGCCTGCTGCGTCGACACCGAGGCGCCTTCCGAATTGCTGACCAGCGGGCTGGCGTCGAAAGCCGCCTGTTCGCAGCGGCGCGCCGTGGCGATCGCGTCTTCCACGGTCAACGCCCACGGATGGTACAAATCCAGATCGGGACAATCCCTGGCCATCAGCGCCGCGTCGGCCAACCCCGCGCAATCGTCCTCGGCGGTGAAGCGGGCGATGTCGAGCGCCGCCTCGACCGTTTCGCGCAGCGCCTGCGGCGAGAAATCGGAGGTGCTGGCGTAGCCCTTGCGCTGGCCGGCGTAGATGGTGATGCCGATGCCCTTGTCGCGGTTGAATTCGATGGTTTCCACCTCGTCGCAGCGGACCCCGACCGATTGCCCGAAGCCTTCGGAAACATCGACCTCGCAGGCCGTGGCACCCTTGTCGCGGGCGTGTTTGAGGACATCCTCGGCCAGCTGCTGCAGGGTCGCGAAGGGATAGGAAAAAGCGGCGGTTTCGGGCATGGAGGCGGCGTCGGGGCGGGAAAGTCGCTATCATAGCAGCCCAATATTGCCCGCCCCCGATCGCGCCCCATGCAAGACGAAGATTTCACCGACAGCAGCGCCCGCCCCTCGAAGACCAAGAAAAAGGAGGCGATGCACGAATTGCAGGATCTCGGCGCCGAACTGGTCGAGCTTTCAATCGGACAATTGAAGCGCATCAACCTGCCTGAAGACATTCTGGCCGCCGTGCGCGAATGCCAGAAGATCACCGCCCACGGCGCCCGCCGCCGGCAGCTGCAATACATTGGTAAGCTGATGCGCAATGCCGACGACGAACCGATCCGCGCCGGCCTTGCCCTGATCCGCGGCGAATCCTCCGCCGAAACCGCCCGCCTGCACCGGCTGGAGCGCTTCCGCACACGTCTGCTGGAGGACGAATCCTTCCTTTCCGAGATCGCTGCCACCTGGCCGGGCGTCGACCTCCAGCACCTGCGCCAGTTGCGCCGCAATGCCCTCAAGGAACAGGAAACCGGCAAGCCGCCGAAGAATTTCCGCGCCATCTTCCAGGTGCTGCAGGAACTGGATCAACAGGGAGCAAGCAATGCCGCAGAATGAAGAACTGGTGATCGGCCTCGTCTCAATCAGCGACCGCGCCTCCGACGGAATTTATGAAGACAAGGGCATCCCGGCCCTGCAGGAATGGCTGTCCGCCGCCCTGACCACCCCGTGGCGCGCCGAAACCCGCCTGATCCCCGACGACCAGCCGAACATTGAAAACACCCTCGTGGAACTGGTCGACCGCAGCAAGTGCAATCTGGTGCTGACCACCGGCGGCACCGGCCCGGCGCCGCGCGACGTGACGCCGGAAGCGACGCTGGCAATCGCCGACAAGGAAATGCCGGGTTTCGGCGAGGAAATGCGGCGGATCAGCCTGAATTTCGTACCGACCGCCATCCTCTCGCGTCAGGTCGCCGTGATCCGCAAGCAGGCGCTGATCATCAACCTGCCCGGCCAGCCGAAGTCGATCAAAGAAACACTGGAAGGCGTCCGCGACGCCGACGGCAAGGTCACCCACGTCGGCATCTTCGCCGCCGTACCCTACTGCATCGACCTCATCGGCGGCCCTTACGCCGAAACCGACGCGGCGGTGGTCAAGGCCTTCCGCCCGAAAACGGCGATCCGCAAGTAAAGACTCAGGCGATCTCGCTCAGGCGGTAACGCGCCAGTTCATAGTCGGCATACTGCTCGACGATGGCCACCGGGCTCAGCTGAAAACGCTTGCTCTCCTGCGCGTATTGCAGCGTCTCGCGCAGGTCGAACGAAGCGAACGGCAGCAGCACGCGCACTTCGCCGGCGATGCCGCCCTCGCGCAGCAGCAGCGCCGGAATCCCGGGAACCGCCGCATAAGTCGATGCCGCACGCGTCCTGACATCGACCGGCTCGGCGTGCAGCGCCAGCGTCTCGATGCCGATATGGGCCTCCGACTCGCCCTGCCGGTGATAGCGGCGAACGATGGCAAGCAGCCAGCTGGCGCCGCCCTCCGGCTGCATGGCCAGCAATGCGCCAACCTTGAGCCACTCCCCCGGCAGTTCGTTGAGCACCGCCCCGAAACCTCCCCGGCTGACGTTCTCGACGATCCAGCTTTCCAGCGGCCCGCCGGCAACCGGCGTCGCGAATTGCCCGGAAAATGCCTTGCAGGCGTTGGCCAGACCGGGCGCAACCAGGGCCCGCTGCTTGACGCTGAAACGGTCATGGCGCCGCTGCGGCGGCACCGGCGCCAGGTAAGCGGCAAGATGACGCAAGACCGGCAACAGGGTACGTGCCGGGTACTGACCGCCAAGGTTGATGGCTGCCGGCATGTCGCGCCCCTGCTCGATATCGTTCAACAAGCCGGCGATCCCGGCATGTGCCGCGCCCGGCTTGAAAAAGCGCAGGGTCGCAGCGGCATGCGACGGCATGCGGGCCAGGCGCGTCGGCGGCTCGGCACGCGCCAGGTCGACCCAGTAAACGCAATCGTGCTCGGCGAGAGGCGAAAAGTAGAAAGCCGACGCAAAATGGGCAATCAGCCGCTCGGCGAGTTCGATTTCCAGCGGCAGCAGGCTGTCCAGTGAAGCCGCCTGAATAGCGACGATCTTGACGAATTCCTGCTGCGGGCTGGTCAACCCCGAAGCATTCTCGTGCAGACGGACCGCCCGGCTCGCCACCCCGCCCTCTTCGGCCAGGCGCATGGCCGCGCCGAGACGTTGCCAAAGCGTGCCGCCCGAAGACCCGTAATGAAACTGCTCCCACTTGCTGACGCTGCCGAGCGCGGCAATCAGACGCGCGCTCAAGGCCGGCAGAACCTGCTTGAGCTGTTCGCCGGCACGCGTTTTCTGGCCGGGTGCCGGCAGGCAGCGCTCGTAGCTGGCGGCCAGCAGGGTCCAGAGACCGTGATTGATCGACCACAGACGCTTTTCCTCGGCACCGGAAAGACGTGGGGAATGCAGATAATCCCTGGCCAGGCGCCGGAGCGACGGTTGCGCTGCGTCGTCGAGGCGGCTCACCGCCTCGTACAGGCGATCCTGCGGAAAATCCGCGGCAGCACGCAAGGATTCGAGCCAGACGACGATCTCGTCGAGCGCCCGGCTGGCGTTGTCGGCCGGAATCTCATCGATGACGCGGCGCAACTCGCGTGCGTCGGCCAACGGATGATCCGGCGTTTTCCCCCCGAGCCGGCTCAGGCCGCGCAATTTTTCGAACATGCAATCTTCCTCTTTGGGACTCCCCTGCCAGCCGGCAGTTTAGCGCGTGACAAGCGTCCTGACATGTCTTCCGCCAGCGCGGCCTGATCGCGTAGACGCTGGAGCATGTAAAATCTCCTTTTGACATTTGCCCGACAGCCCCATGCAGCAATACCTCGACCTGATGCGCCACGTGCTGGATAACGGGCACGACAAATCCGACCGCACCGGCACCGGCACGCGCTCGGTCTTCGGCTGGCAGATGCGTTTCGACCTGAGTCGCGGCTTCCCGATGACGACCACCAAGAAACTGCACCTCAAGTCGATCATCCACGAACTGCTGTGGTTCCTGCAGGGCGACACCAATATCGCCTACCTCAAGGAAAACGGCGTTCGCATCTGGGACGAATGGGCCGACGAGAACGGCGACCTCGGCCCGGTTTACGGCAAGCAGTGGCGGCGCTGGGAAACGCCGGACGGGCGCCTGATCGACCAGATCACACAACTGGTAAACAGCCTCAGGAACAACCCGGACTCGCGCCGCCACATCGTTTCCGCGTGGAACCCGGGCGATGTCGACCAGATGGCGCTGCCGCCCTGCCACTGCCTGTTCCAGTTCTACGTCGCCGACGGCAAGCTCTCCTGCCAGCTCTACCAGCGCAGCGCCGACATCTTCCTCGGCGTGCCTTTCAACATCGCCTCTTATGCGCTGCTGACGCTGATGCTGGCGCAGGTCTGCGGCTACCAACCCGGTGAGTTCGTACACACTTTCGGCGACGCCCACCTTTACTCGAACCACTTCGAGCAGGCGCGGCTGCAACTATCACGCGAACCCCGAGCCCTGCCGACGCTGTGGATCAATCCGGAAGTTAAAGACATCTTTGCCTTCCGCTTCGAGGACTTCCGCCTCGACGGCTACGATCCACACCCGCACATCGCCGCCCCCGTCGCGGTTTAGGCGATGATCCTCGGCGGCGACCTTGGCGGCACCAAGACCCTGCTGGCGCTGGCCGAAACCGTGGGTGGCGAAATCCGCATCGTCCGTCAGCAGCGCTACGCCAGCGCCGACTATCCGACCTTCGACGCCCTGCTCGGCGAATTTCTCGCCGACACCCCGGCGATCGAATCCGCCTGTTTCGGCGTCGCCGGCCCGACCGACGGGCAAGGCGCCCAACTCACCTACCTGCCCTGGCGCCTGAGCGCAGGCGATCTGGGCCAGCGCTTCGGCATCGCCAGAGTCACGCTGGCCAACGACTTCGCCGCCGCCGCCCACGGCCTGCCGCTGGTCGAAGCGCAGCAGGTGCGCACATTGCACGCCAGCCAACCGGTTGCCCAGGCACCACGCGTCATCCTCGGCGCCGGCACCGGTCTCGGCGTCGCCGGACTCGTCTGGGAAAATGGCCGCTACCGCGTCATCCCCGGCGAAGGCGGCCACCTCGGCTTCGCGCCGCAAACGCCGCAACAGGGCGAACTGTGGCGCTGGCTGCTGGCACAGAATGGCCGGGTGACAACCGAAGACGTCGTTTCCGGCCCCGGCCTGGCGCGGATTTATGCCTTTTTGGGCGGTCGACCGCAACTGCCCGAGCAAATCGGCACTGCCGCCATCACCGGCCAAGATCCGCTAGCCAGGCAGGCTCTCGAACTCTGGCTCGCCTGCTATGGCGCCTTCGCCGGCGACCTCGCGCTGCACTGGCTGGCCCGCGGCGGCGTCTACCTCGCCGGCGGCATGGCCGCCAAGCTGATGCCTGGCATCGACTGCGCGCCTTTCATCGACGCCTTTCTCGCCAAACGCGAACATCACGACTTGGTTCACGGCATGCCGATCTACCTGACGACTGCCGAGGATCTCGGTTTACTTGGCGCCCTGGCACTGGCCACCGCTCGCCCCTGATCGGTGCTGGGGATGGCGGCGCGCCTAGTTTGCTATCATGTTCCGATGTGCCGTTGCCTTCTGCTCGTGGAAGGCAATTGGCCCCCTTAAACCTACCGCCCAATCCGAGACACCATGTCCAAGCTGAAGAAAACCTCCAAACTGGCATTCATCGTAATCATCGTCGCGATGCTGACTTTTTTCGCGGTGCGCATCTACGACAGCCGACAGATGGCGCCGCTCGAGCGCTGGCACAAGCATGTGCCGGTCGAACTCACTGTCAGCGAGATGGATGCCGGCGACTGGGCAGCCTTCCTCAAGGCCGAGGAAAAGATATTCCAGACGCTGCGTGCGGAAGTCACCGACAAGCTCCCGCCGGAAGCCCAGACCCCCGCCAATCGCTATTACGAAGGCAGCATCATTTACCCGCCGAAATTCGCGCAGGACTGGAATCGCTCGTATGTACTGGAACCGGCCGGCAAACCGGGCGGCGCGGTCGTCCTGCTGCACGGCCTGACCGACTCCCCCTACAGCCTGCGCCACATTGCCCGGCGCTACGCGGCTGCCGGTTTCGTCGTCGTCGCCATTCGCCTGCCCGGGCACGGCACCGTGCCCGCCGGTCTCAGTGACGTGCGTTGGGAGGACTGGATGGCTGCCACCCGCCTCGCCGTCCGCGAAGCAAAGCGGCTCACCGCACCGGACGCGCCACTGCATCTGGTCGGTTTTTCCAATGGCGGCGCGCTGTCCGTCAAGTACGCCCTCGACGCCATGGAGAACCCAAAGCTGGCGCCGCCCGACCGCCTGATCCTGCTTTCGCCGATGATTGGCATCACCCGTTTTGCCCGACTTACTGGCATTGCCGGCATGCCAGCTGCGCTACCGCGCTTCGCCAAGGCAGCGTGGCTCAGCATCGTCCCGGAATTCAATCCGTTCAAGTACAACTCCTTCCCAGTCAATGGCGGCCGCCAGTCCTTCCGCCTGACCCAGGAGCTGCAGGAGCAGATCGCCGCCGCGGCAAATAAGGACGGACTCAAGCGCATGCCGCCCATCCTGACCTTCCAGTCGGTTCTCGATTTCACGGTGAGCACGCGAGCGGTCATCTCCTCGCTCTATGCCCACCTGCCGGAGAACGGCAGCGAACTGGTGCTTTTCGACGTCAATCGCTCGGTCAAGTTCGGCCCGCTACTGCGCCGCACGGCGGAAAACGCTCTCGCCCGCACCATGCCCGAACTGCCGCAGCCCTACGGCATCACGATCATCGGCAACGACCCCGCCCACCCCGGAGAGACCTTCGCGCACATCATCGATGCCGGCGCCACGTCGCCGCGCACCGTGGCGCTGGACATCAACTACCCGCCGGAAATTTTCTCGATGTCGCACGTCTCGATTCCCTTCCCACTCGACGACCCGCTTTACGGGCTGCGGCCGGATTCCTCGCAGGAGGATTTCGGCGTCCAGCTCGGCACCATGGCACCGCGCGGCGAACGGGGCGCGCTCGTGGTCAACATGGATTTCCTGTCGCGCGTGGCTTCCAATCCCTTCTTCCCGTTCCTGATCGAACGCATCGAGGCAGGCATCCGCGACCCCCGGCCCAGGCTCCAGACCGCGGTACCTGGCCTGGCCAAGCACTATGGCAAGTCACAACAACCGGATGCGGACGAGGTTGAGGCCTATTTGGCGGAACTGACTTCCGAGACGCAAGCGACCCCGTAAGGGGGCCGCAAAATAAAACGGCCCCGGTGATCGGGGCCGTTCTTCTTTGGCTTTGTCGCTGCGCCTGCTTCAGAACGAGCCGAACATCCCGCCGAGGACGATGACTGCGACCAGGCCAAGCATCGCGCTGACGACGCAACACATGACGATGTCGAAGTAGCTCTTGCGGTGCGTCGAACCGCAGACAGCGAGCAGCGTGATGACCGCGCCGTTGTGCGGCAGACTGTCCAGCGTACCGGCGCCGATTACGGCAACACGATGCAGCAGTGCCGGATCGATACCCTGCTCCGCGGCGATCTGCAGATAGATCGGGCCCAGCGCCTCGAGTGCGATGGTCATGCCGCCGGAGGCCGAACCGGTCAGCGCGGCCAAGATGTTGGTCGACACAGCCAGCGATACCAGCGGACCGCCTTCGATCGACAAGACCCACTCGGCAACGGTGGCAAATGCCGGCAGCGCCGCCACCACCGCACCGAAGCCAACCAGGCTGGCGACGCTGACGATCGGCAATACCGAAGCATTGGCCCCGGCATCGACGGTCGCACGCAACTCCGGCAGGCGCTGGCGGTTGAGGGCGACCAGCACCAGGATGGCGGCGATCAGGGCGACGATGACCGACCAGATACCGCTGACCGAAGCCAGCGAAATGCCGCCCCATTGCGGTTCGGCCAGGAAGCTGGTGTCGATGCGCGGGAGCACCACCATCGACATCACCAGATTGACCAGAACCACGACCGCCAGCGGCAGTGCGGCAACCAGCAGGCCGGGGCTTTGCTGGCTACTGCCGCCGTGCTTGATCTCGGCCGGGTCGAAGGCGCCGGAAGTGGTCGCCCGTTCGCGGATGACCGGGTCTTCGGCGGCCGTCTCGACGACGCCAGCGACGTCACCGAAACCCTCGCCAGCGAGACGCGCCGCGCGCTCGGCACGCGCCAGCCACCACAGACCGAATGCAAGCATGATGACCGAGGCAATGATGCCAAGGCCCGGTGCGGCGAACGGCGTCGTCCCGAAAAAAGGCATCGGGATGGCGTTCTGGACGGCCGGCGTGCCCGGCATCGCCGACATCGTGAAGGTCGAGGTGCCGAGCGCGACGGCGGCCGGCGCCAGGCGGTTCGGGATATTGGCGGCGCGGAACAGACCCTGCGCCATCGGCACAATCACGAAGAAGGCGACGAAGAGGCTGACGCCGCCGTAGGTGACGATCGCCCCGGCCAGCACGACCGCCAGCATCGCTCGCTTGGCACCCATCTTTTCGGTCATGAACTGGGCGATGGTGCCGACCGACCCGCTGTCGTCCATCAGCTTGCCGAAAACGGCGCCGAGCAGGAACAGCGGGAAGAACTGGGCGACGAACCCGGCCGCCGCCCCCATGAAGGTCTGCGTCCAGTGCGCGAGGAGCGGCTCGCCTGAGGCGAGCGCCGCGACCAGTGCCGCCAGCGGCGCCAGCACCAGCACGCTCCAGCCACGGAACGACAGGCCGATGAGCACCATCAGGCCGAGAAAGATACCGAGCAAGCCCATCGCGTCAGACCTCCGTCAGAAGATGGTCGATATTCAGGGTCGACCGCACCCCGATGTCGGCACCGTAGGTTTCCAGGAAGGTTTCAGCGGCACGCCGCCCCTCGTCGCGCAGCATCTGGAAGAAGGCCCATTCTGCGAGCAGCTTCGACGAATAGCCCAACTGCAGCATGATCTCTTCGCCGGCGACTCGGTGAATGCGCATCTTCGCCCACACCGCGCCCTCGCCGGTGCCGGGGTCGGCCACTTGCCGAAGCAGTGCCGCCATGCGCAGTTCCTTGATCAGCGGCGAGTTGAACGAAATCTCGTTCAGACGGTTCTGGATATCCATCGCCGTGCGCGGCGTGCCCGGGCGCTCGATGGGGTTGATCGAGACCAGAATTGTGTCGTCCGAGTCGCATTCTCGGATCAGTGGCGTAATCGTCGGATTGCCGGTGAAACCGCCATCCCAGTAGGGCTCGCCGTCGATCTCGACGGCCTGGAACATGGTCGGCAGGCAGGCCGAGGCCATCAGCACTTCGGGAGTCATTTCGGCATTGCGGAAGATGCGGCCGCGCCCGGTATGCACGTTGGTTGCGGTCACGAACAGTTTGGGCCCGGCCTTGGCGAGACCGGCGAAATTGACGGTCTCTTCCAATATCTTGGCCAGCGGATTGGCGCCGCCACCCGGGATGCTGTAGGGCGAATAGAGGCGCGCCGCCAGATCGGCGGCGATGAAGGCCGGCGAGAAATCGAGCGTCCACTTGCCGGTAAGAATCTCGAGCGGCCCGCGGCGGAAGGGACTCAACAAGGCCGCATCGGCAACCCGCTTCCAGAAGGTTTCGAGTGCAATCTTGGCGCCCTGGGGACCGCCCTCGTTCAGACCATGCGCCATCACCACCGCGTTCATGGCGCCGGCCGAGGTCCCGGAAATTCCGTCGAACTGAAGCCAGGACTCTTCAAGCAGGCGGTCGAGCACACCCCAGGTATAGGCACCGTGCGCGCCGCCACCCTGCAGGGCGAGATCGACCAGAACCGGTTTACGTCCAGCACCCGTTTTTTCTTTTGCAGCAGCCATTTTTCACATCCTCATATCAAATATAAAACCCTGTCGCCCCGACGAACTGCCTGTTGCGGTCGACGACTCAAAAACGGCCATTTTCGCCAGCCTCC
>Ga0209507_1003097_pt1 | contig 10680 bp, 11 predicted proteins | sample AD_UKC028_MetaG_FD_184414 | JGI IMG/M metagenome (GOLD analysis project Ga0209507, IMG submission 184414) | Active sludge microbial communities of municipal wastewater-treating anaerobic digesters from USA - AD_UKC028_MetaG (SPAdes) (version 2) | ecosystem: Engineered > Bioreactor > Anaerobic >...
TGGGGGCGGGTGAAGCTGATGTCATCCTCCACATCGTTCCCATGTTCCATGCGAATGCCTGGTGCGCTCCCTTTGCTGCAGTTGCTTTTGGCTGCAAGCAGGTGCTTCCTGGCCGAGAGGTGATCAACATGGAGAAGCTATGCAGGACTATTGCCCGGGAGAAGGTGACCTTCACCGCCGGAGTACCCACCATCTGGATGCTTCTGAATGACTACCTGGAGAAGGGTGGCTGGCATGACTTCTCGTCATTGAAGACCATTGCAAGCGGCGGCTCAGCGATCCCCAGGCAACTCATGATCGACCTCAACGAGAAATACAAGTTCCCCATCAGGCAGGCCTATGGTGCTACCGAGACAACACCGATGGCCACCGCTGCCATTCCCAAAAGTTATATGGCCGATTGGCCGGCCGAAAAGCTTTATGACATCAAATCCAGCGGTGGACTTATTGCCGTCGGGCTTGAGGTGAAGATTGTAACCGCCGAAGGCAAAGAGGCCAAGATGGATGGGAAGGAATGGGGTGAGATCTGCCTTAAGGGGCCGTGGATAGCGAATGAATATTACAAAGATCCGGAACGTTCCAAGGAGACCTTTGGTGACGGGTGGTATCATACCGGAGACATTGCAACCATGGATGAAGAGGGCTATATACGGCTTGTGGACAGGAAAAAGGATTTGGTAAAGAGTGCGGGCGAATGGATCTCCTCTGTGGACCTGGAGAACTTGATTATGGCGTACCCCAAGGTTATGGAGGCGGCAATTATCGGTGTTCCGCACCCGAAATGGCAGGAGAGGCCTCTGGCCTTTGTTGTTGTCACACCGGGAGAGAGCTTGTCCGCCGATGAGATCAAGGATTTCCTCAAGGACAAGGTCAAGGCCGCCTTTTGGATACCCGAAGAGATCATCTTCTTAAAAGAGATGCCCAAAACCAGCGTGGGCAAATTCAACAAACAAGAGCTTCGCAAGCTTTATGCAGACGGCCAGTTGAAATCGCTGTAATCTGAATTGGTGAAGGAGGAGGGTATCATATTATTGAGGGATCATGACTATGTCAAAGCGAAGATATTACTAAGCCGACGACAAAGCCAACAAAGACAGCGCTTTGCTTTTGAATTAAAATAAAAGTCAAATTTCAAGGAGGGCAACATGTCAGAAATCAGATTTGATGGAAGAGTAGCAATCGTGACAGGAGCGGGAGCGGGTTTAGGTCGTTCCTATGCGTTGGAATTTGCCAAAAGAGGCGCCAAAGTGGTCGTCAACGATCTGGGCGGTTCCCGTGATGGTTCCGGCGCCAGCCATAGCGCGGCCGATGTGGTCGTCGATGAAATCAAGGCACTGGGCGGCCAGGCCGTTGCCAACTATGATTCCGTGTCAACCGGCGCCGGTGGAGAGAGTATCGTGAAGACCGCTGTTGACGCTTTCGGCAGGGTCGATATTCTGATCAACAATGCGGGAATTCTCCGCGATAAAAGTTTTGGCAAAATGACGGATGAAGAGTGGGACCTGGTGAACAGCGTGCATCTTCGCGGCGCCTACTGCGTAACCAAGCCGGCTTTTAACGTGATGCGCGAAAACCAGTATGGCCGCATCGTCTGCACCACTTCAGGCGCCGGCCTTTACGGCAACTTTGGTCAGGCCAATTACAGCGCCGCCAAGATGGGTGTCGTGGGGCTGATGAATGTTCTGAATATTGAAGGAGCAAAATACAACATCAAGACCAACACCATCGCTCCGGTGGCCGCATCCCGCTTGACCGAGGACGTGCTGCCGCCGGATCTTTTCAGTAAACTGAAACCGGATTATGTCATGCCCATCGTCCTTTTCCTCTCTTCCGAGGCCAATCAGGATTCGGGTATGATTTTCAACTGCGGCGCCGGTTGGTACAGTCGCACGGCTGTTGTTTGCTCCAAGGGAGTCACCATCGGCGACGGCAAACGGCCGATCAAACCGGAAGAAGTTCAGGAAAAATGGAGCATCATTAAAGGGCTGGAGGGAGCGAAACCATTAGGCAGCGTCGCTGAATCCTTCGAATATATGATGCCGCTTCTCCAGTAGGAAGAAGTGAAAGAGATTTCCCGTCCAACCGACAAGCCCGCCCTGACGTTCTCCTTCCATGATAAGCAGGGGAGGAGAACGCTCGGGCATCAAGAACTGGGAGTAGAGATTGCAGCTATGTATAAACCGCGGCGCCTGGGGTTGATATCGGACAGTCACGGAAACTTCCCGGCTACCGAAGAGGCGGTAAACATCCTTATAGACAGAGGTTGCGAGCAGGTTATCCATCTCGGTGATTTTTGCGATACGAACCGCCGTGACCGCCTGGAAGATATGATCCGGCTCTTTCAACAGCGGGGTGTTATTGCCGTCAAGGGAAACAACGACTATTTAATTGAGCTGGCGCTGGCCAGCGGTTCCGTTGCCGGATGTTCAGACCAGGATCGTCTGTATAAATTTATAAAAGGAATTCCCATGAAGGTGGTCATGGATGATATTTGCTTTGCCCACTCCTTTCCCTTTGACTATCTGCGGGCATTTTACGAACCCATTGATGTAGGTTCCACTGAGCGTGCATTTTTGCTTTTCCAGCAGATGTCGTACCGGATACTCTTCTGCGGTCACTCCCATACGCCGGTCTATTTTCGCTTGAGCGATCCGGAAGGCGTTCTTCGCGAGGTGGCGCCACCGGGGGGAAAGCTTTTATTGGACCCCGCCACGCGTTATATCGTCATTGTGGGTTCATCCGCTGAAGGGGAGTGCGCTATTTATGATGCGGGAGAATCAACCTACGAGCGGATCAATATCTTCTCATCAGGTTAAAAAATGGGAATGAAGTCATAAGCTTTTTTAAAATTTAAAAGAGGAGCATCTGATATCCGTGTGAGGACAGAGTATGATCGATGAAAAATATCAGGCGCACCTGGGTATGCTGGAGAGCACCGTAAAGATTATTGAAAAAATGGGAATCCGCATTGTGGAGATGCAGGACCGTCATGTCAAGGTGATGCTGCCCTATGAACCTAATATCAATCACATTGGAAGCGTATATGCGGGTTCACTCTTCTCGGTCGGCGAGTACATCGGTGGCCCTCTGTATTTTGCTTCTTTCGATACGACGAGGTTCTACCCGATCGTCAAAGCCGTCAGCATTCAATTTAAGAGGATGGCCGTCACGAATATGACCGTGGAGGCGACGCTCAGCAAGGCCGACGTTGACGCAATTCAGGCCGAAGCCGAGGCGAAGGGAAAAGCCGACTGGAAAATGGACCTGGAAATCAAAGATCAGTCTGGCACGCTATGCTGTCTTCTGCAGGGAGTCTGGCAATTGAGAATCATGAATGAAGGAGAAATAAAATTGATTCAGTCTTCTTCAGACACAGCAATGCAATAAGCCGCGCATCAACATTCCTGTTACTCTTTATGAAAGGCTTGGATCATCTTGAAAAACTCCCCTGAAAAAACCATGATGGTCTGGTTCCGGTTTTCGAGGTTCATGGCGCTCTTCAGCGAAGGAGCATTCAAATTCTCATCCAAAACCCGCTTGGTTAATTCTCGTTCCGTATAGAGCGGATTGTTCATGGCGGTTACTGCCCCTGCTCGATAGGCCGCATGATTGGCAATGATCATCTGCGGAATATTAGGCAGGAACATTGCCACCTTGTCCCCCTCTTTGACCCCGATATCGATCAACGCCCGGGTGAACCTATTGACCAATTTTTCCAGTTGCCGGAAGGTGATCTTTTCCAGATGAATTTCCGCAGGAACATCTGAGGCATAGGATTTGTGCCATAATCTTTTCAATGACATATTACCCCTCCTTTTTTGTTTTGGTAAGCCCCACTCCCTGGCTTCTTTTTTCCACTCCCATCACCGGGTACCGATGCGCACCTCCTCTAATCCGATTCGCCCCCTGCTCTAAATGGTGCAGGAACTATGATAGCAAACAAAATTACTTATCGCCCGTTAAACCGTGGACTTCGTTTTTCAAGAAATGCCGCAACCGCTTCCATCATGTCTTCATTGGGCACCACAGAGGCATTCCTTTGGGCCACATATTCCAGACCCTGCTGAATCCCGTGGTCGCGGCTGTAATTTGCAACTTCCTTGATTCCCTGAACGGCAAGCGGCGCCAGGCTGGCGATCTCTTCAGCCAGTATCCGGGCCTCCTCCGCGGTCCAGTCCCTCCCGGTCAACGCCAGTTCCCTGAACCAGCCCTGTCCGATAATGTGAGGAAGACGCTGCAGAGTGCCGATATCCGCTATATTGCCGATCCGGGTTTCGCGGATGGAAAAGATGGCGTCTTTAGCCGCGATTCTGATATCGCAGGCACTGGTAAGATCGACGCCCCCGCCGATACAGTGTCCATGGATGGCGGCAATAACGGGCTTCCTGCATTTTTCAATGGCGGTCATACTCTCCTGGAGTCCTATTATTTTCCTGCGGAGCCAGTCCCGGTAAACGGCCGAGCCATCCCCGAGGAGAGCTTGGGCTGCAACAAGGTCCAGGCCGGCGGTAAAGCTCTTTCCCTGCGCCCTGATGACAACGACACGCACATCGGCATCTACGTCGAATGCTTCAAAGATCCGGCGCATCTCCCGAAAAAACTCCGGAGTCATGGCATTAAGCTGTTTCGGCTTATTCAGAACCAGCCATGCTATGTGTCCGATTTTTTCAACCTTGGGAAACGATTCATTCTCCATACCGGCCACTCCTTTTTATCCATCATTCCATCGAACAATGGACAAGCCATGCAGCAAACTGCATGTCTTCAAATGGTTTCAGACACAACAGGCTGGGAACTAAGAGATGGATTGAACATTCATATAAACCTTTTCTGTAATTTCAGTAAGTTTCAAACAAAGTTTTTTCTTCCTTCGTAAAAGCGGGGTTTTCTGCTTACGCTGCTTGCGTTGTTTAACAGGATTGCTTACATTTCCGATGAAACCGGTCGCGGCGCCTTTTCATCGGAAATAGTTTAAAAATAGCTGAATCCTAACTGAACATGTGGTAGAAATGTTTCGGCAATGTCAGAAGAGGTGGCGATGAAAAGAAATCTTACCATTTTATTTCAAGTAATTTTTATTTGTGCCCTATTTACAAATGCATGGGCGTTGACCAACTATGAGCGGTGTGTGAAATATTTTGAAGATAAAGACTATAAGAATGCATACCAAGTTTGCAAAGAAGAGAAAGACTACAACGCTCAATACATCATCGGCGAAATGTACTATAATGGCTTGGGCGTGAAAGAAGACCATGCAGAGGCGATGCTGTGGTTTCGCAAAGCCGCCGAACAGGGTAACGGCCAGGCCCAATTTTTCGTCGGCTACATGTACTATAATGGTTTGGGTGTGAAAAAAGACCATGCAGAGGCGATGCTCTGGTTTCGCAAAGCCGCTAAAAATGGTCACATACGAGCCAGGATATACCGTGACATGATGCTCAATCAAGATCATAGCAAGTGAACAGGTTTTGAAGATGTCGTGTTAATTTTACGCATAGCAACGGCGGAAGCTGATGACTCTGAAAATTAACATGTGCTGGAATTGACCCAAAGAAGGTTACCATGAGGAAAATAAAAGAGAGGTATTTCTGATGCGTCTTTTTCCTAAAGAAGAAACTTTTTTTGATTATTTTGACGAATTGGCCAACAAGATTGAAGAAGGCGGTAAATTCTTCTTAGAAATGGTCCAAAATCATAATTACACTGAAGCGAGAGTTGCAAGGCTCAAGGAAATTGAGCATGAAGGGGATGTCATTGCGCATAAAACATACAAGCGAATGTACAAAACCTTCCTGACTCCCATTGACCGTGAAGATATTTACGCTTTAGTCAATAAGATGGACGACATTCTGGACAATATTTTTGCAACCGCCGTACGCCTCCACATGTATAAGGTTGAAAAACCGAATGATGAGATCATCAAACAGGCGGAAATTCTTTTTCAAGCGATCCAAAAAATCAAAAATGTCATTCACGGCCTCCGTGATCTGAAAAACTCCAAGATGCTTCTGGATGGCTGTGTGGAAATCAACACACTGGAAAATGACGGCGATGTCGTTTTAAGAACCATCATCACCGATCTTTTTCTCAAAGAAAAAGATGCTATCGAAATGCTGAAATGGAAAGAAATTTTTGAGCGGCTGGAAGAAGCTATTGATGTTTGTGAAAGTGTATCCAACATCGTGGGAAGCATCGTCCTGAAACATGATTAACCCTGTCGCACTAGAACGATTATGCGTATGAGTCATGGTTGAAAATCTTTCTTCACTAAAAGAATGGTAAGATGTTTCACTAAAGAAGACCAAGGGAGGTGCGTTATGCGGAAATGGATCATTGGGATATTAGTAGTATTGGCGGCTGCAGGCGGCATATTCTGGGCAACGGCTGACAAGGATATGCGCTCACTGATTCTCAACATACCGACCAACAAGGATGTCCTTTTCTGGTCAACCAAGCAGCGCGATGCCACATTTCGCGCACTGGATCGAATCCCCTTCATTTCCAAATCCCGGGTGATTGCCGCCGGCAAAAACGTCTATCCCTTGCCGATGGGAGCGCCGCTTGACGTTGGTATCGATGTCGATGCCTATATGCAGAATCAGCGCACCGCCGCATTAATCATCATTCAGGACGGCAAAATTCGCCTCGAAAAATATGGACTCGGCTTCAACGCCGATGGACGCTGGACCAGCTTTTCAGTGGCGAAATCATTCACCTCGACATTGGTCGGTGCGGCCATCAAGGATGGCTCTATTAAGAGCATCGACGACAAGGTATCGGACTATATTCCCGACCTCAAGGGGTCGGTCTATGATGATGTAACCATCAGGCAGCTTTTGACCATGACATCGGGTGTGAAGTGGAATGAGGATTATGCCGATCCCAAATCGGATGTCGCTTTGTTTAACGCGCACAAGGCCGAGCCGGGCGTCGATGTGACGGTCAGCTATATGCGCAAATTGCAGCGCGAAGCGCCTCCGGGCGCGAAATGGGTCTACAAGACCGGTGAGACCAATTTGATCGGAGTGCTGGTCAGCTCAGCGACCAGGAAAAACCTTTCCGAATATTTGTCCGAGAAAATCTGGCAGCCTTTTGGCATGCAACAAAACGCAAGTTGGCTATTGGGTTCCACCGGTCATGAAATCAGCGGTTGCTGCATCCAGGCATCCACCCGCGACTTTGCCCGTTTCGGCCTGTTCATCCTGGGCGGCGGCATGGCAGAAGGCAAGCCGGTGTTGCCCGACGGCTGGATCGCCGCGGCAACAAAAAAGCAGGCCGATACCACCCGGCCCGGGTATGGCTATGGCTATCAATGGTGGACTATGGATGGCGGCAGCTACACAGCGAGGGGAATTTTCGGCCAGGGTATCTTCATCGATCCCAAGCGGAAACTGATCATCGCGTCAAATAGCAACTGGCCGCATGCCAGTGATCTTCAAGGTGGCGATCAGGATGCGAAGCGCCTTGCGTTTTACAAGCAAGTGCAGCTGGCCATTGATAATGAGGCGAAGTCCATCAAATAGGTGTGGCGAGTCGCGGATGGATGACGTTCAGCCATCGTTGCCTTCGGCTACCTGCCTTTGAACTCGGACGGCCGCTTCTGAAGAAAAGACGTGACACCCTCGATGACGCCACTGGAGCCGGCGGCAATCCCCTGCAGAGAGGCCTCGCGTTCCAGGGCTGTCATGATTTCGAAATCAAATGACTTGTTGAGCATTCCCATATTCCCCGATAGGCTTATTTGCCCCTCATGAATTTCCACGCGAAACGCCGGGAAATTATGGGTTGACATTTTGAGCATACTACTTTATGCGTAGTCTTAACGATCTTGTTTAAGCGATGGCGTTTTCCGTGGATTGAGCTTCGCTGACAGCACGCCGGCAATTTGGATGTCACTGGGAGGTCGAAAATGAAGAGGATCAAGCTGACCGTAGTCACTCAAGATGAAAAGTTTTTGCAGCGACTGACGAAATGTCTGCGCGGAGAGAAAGATATCAGCCTTGTCGGTACTCTCCTCATTAAAAATCTCAAGAGCGAGGTGAGACAGGCCATTGCCTTCGTGGAGCAAATGATCGAGAAGCAGCCGGATGTTCTCCTCTTGGATCAGATCATTTTGCGAGATGTGGCGTCCCTGGATTTGGAAAGAATCCTTGGCTACAGGCATAAACTGCCTGACGTGAAGACTATCATTGTCGGCGAACGCTACAATGAGGAAAACGTTATGGCGATGATGCAGGGGGGCGTTCAGGGGTTTTTCCGAACCGCACTCGACGAAGAGCACCTTATCAAATGCATTCGCGTTGTGGCCCGGGGAGAGTTCTGGCTTGACGCTGAGCTGACCAAACGGGTTTTCGAGGAAGTTATCAAAGAGTTTAAAGATAAAAGAGATCGTCTTAAACCTCTTACCCGCCTGAATACGGGAAAAATGGAAATGCTTTCCCCTCGGGAGATAGAGGTTCTGGCGCTGATCAGCCAAAGCATGCCCAATGAAGAAATCGCCGAAAGGCTTTTCTTAAGCCCCAAGACCGTCAAGACCCATCTGCGCAATATCTTCTCGAAGAGCGGGATACGGAATCGGGTTGAGGCCGCGCTTTTGTATACACGTCATACCCAAATATCCCATTAGTTGCTTTAGATGCCTTATTATTAACCGAGCGCATTTAAGTTCAAATCGTATTCGCCATTTTCTTTTTGAAGCAAAATTTTCAGCTCTAATAATTTAGCGATATCCCTTCTGGCTGTTCTTTCACCTACATTCCTATATAAGGCATTATAAGGCGGAATATCGAATAGGTTTTTTAAAGTGAACGGTTTGAGTAGTTCTAATAGCATACTTGAAAGATCATATTGCCGTTGCGTCATGCTGCCTTGCTTTTTTAAAGAAGCGCAATGATCACGAAGCAATAACAATCGGATTCTAAGATATATATTACCCTTAATTTCATTTAATGATTCAATTACACCTTCCAGCATGAATTTAAGAAATGGCGTTACATCATGCTCCGGATTTTTTAGCGTATGCGAAAAGGCAGAGTAATAATCGTCAATTTTCCTGTAGTAATAATTCGATAACATTGTGGGCACATATTTGATGCCCGACGTTCTCAATAACATTGCTTCAACGATCCTGATGGTTCGTCCATTACCGTTACCAAAAGGATGGATCAGTCCCAAATGATAATGTGCCAATGCGGCTCGAATGAAACTATCGAATTCCATCACCTCTTTGCAATTGATCCATTTCACAAACTCTTTCATCAAATTTTCGATGTCCGGCAGACATTTAGGAGGGGTGTATATGCCACCATGCGCATGGTCGCCAACTTTTACTACTTGATTTCTGTATTTACCAGGCAGATTATTGGCATCATGAAGCCCGGTTGTAATAATGCGATGAGACTTCCTGATAAAATCTTCGCTAAGTCTAGGGGCGTCTTCTATAGATTCGATTGTTTTAATATATTGATAGACAGCTTTCAGGTTTACAATGGCTTGTGTCGCGTCGTTATTTTTTTGTCCTTCATCCGTCTGTTTAATTATTTTACTAACATCCTCCTCTTTCAGGGGATTTCCTTCTATGGCGGCAGTACTAAAAATTGACCGGCGGATGAGTTCCTCTTCCAAATAAGTTGACCATTCCGGAAGGAGAGGCACAACCGCTATTGTTGAATATAATGCCCTTGCCATCAAAAGAAGATTGTTGAGTTCGGAAACATTATATTTTGCGCTAAATATGAAATTTCCGGATTTGAACGTCATCACTTTTTTTACGGCATTATTGTCCATAATATTGGCACTCTAATAATACGAAACTACGAGCACTTAAACTTTTTTACGATGCTTTTTGTCGCGACCATTAGCCAGTAGCTTTAAAGCCATATGTGAAATACATATATCTATCTCGCGGTGTTTTGTCAACAAATATGTCACAATTTAATTGTGTTATTACAATGACATATAAATATTTCCCCTTAAAACATGTCAACAAATATGTCACCATTTAATTTTTTATGCCCTTGATGAAATCTATATAATGCATTGCTGTTTCCTGCGGTTTTTCAATCATGGGAACATGACCGCAATCCTTGATGATGACAGTCTTATGATTTTTTAATCCCTTTTCGAAAACCGGTACGCTGGAAATATCAACAATTTTATCCTGATCCCCCCAAAGAATCAAAGTCGGCGCTTTGATATTCGGCAGGTCTTTTTCGAGAGAGTGAGAGTCAGGAAGGATTTCTCTTTTCTCTTTTTCGTAAAAGTTGCGATTCGTTAACGAGGTTTTGATAAATACTTTCCTGAGCGGGTACGGTAGGCTGGGTGGATCGACAAATGTTAACGACATTAACCTTTTTATGTCGTTGCTGTCTTTTAATAAAAGTGGATTATCTCCTGATTCTACCATTTTCTCTACAACACTTTTCTCTAAAGACTTGACCCCTCCGGCGTCAAAAAGTCCCACGCTGATAATTTCGTCAGGATAGCGGACCGCATAAGTTCCCGCAAAAAAACCGCCCATGGAATTACCCGCGATATGAAACTGTTTCAACTTCATTGCCTGGACGAATTTATGCAAACGAGACATCTGGTTCGATAAATCGTAGGAAGCCTTTTCAATCATGGAACTTTCACCGTAGCCGGGGATGTCGGGGATCACCACATGGTAATCTTTTGTTAAAT
>Ga0209507_1003108_pt1 | contig 10647 bp, 10 predicted proteins | sample AD_UKC028_MetaG_FD_184414 | JGI IMG/M metagenome (GOLD analysis project Ga0209507, IMG submission 184414) | Active sludge microbial communities of municipal wastewater-treating anaerobic digesters from USA - AD_UKC028_MetaG (SPAdes) (version 2) | ecosystem: Engineered > Bioreactor > Anaerobic >...
GGCCGACATGCCGAGCGACTGAAGCTGACTGCCGATGTGTTCGGCGGCCATCGGGCAGACCTCCTTGAACACCTTGCGCCCTTCCTGGCGGAACAGCTGGTCGCGATCGTCCGGGTCGCGATCCTCGCAGCGCCAAAGGAAGCCGGCATTGTTGCGGATGTTGTTCGAGAAGCTGGTCGCCAGCTTGCTGCCGAGCACTTCCCAGGCGCCCGCCGCCTTCGCTTCATCAGCGCGTTCGATCAGCAGCGCGGTGCATACGTCGCCGAAAATGAAGTGACAATCGCGATCCTGCCAGGCCAGGTGGGCCGAGCAGATTTCCGGATCGACCACCAGCGCGACCCGCGCCGAGCCGGTCCTGACCGCATTGATCGCCTGCTCGAGCGCGAAGGTCGCCGAGGAACAGGCGACGTTCATGTCGTAGGCGTAGCCGCCGGCGCCGAGCGCCCCCTGGATCTCGACGGCCATCGCCGGATAGGGACGCTGCATGTTGGAAGCGGCGCAGATCACCATGTCGATGTCGGTAGCCTCGCGGCCGGCCGCGGCAAGCGCCTCGCGCGCCGCCGCCACGGCCATCTCGGCCTGCAGCGAAAGTAAATCGTCCGGGCGCGGCGGAATGTGCGGCCGCATGCGCGCCGGGTCGAGGACGCCGGCCTTGTCGACGACATAGCGGCGCTTGATGCCCGAGGCCTTCTCGATGAACTCGGCGCTCGATTCCGGCACCGCGCTGATTTCACCGGCGGCGATGGCCGCGGCGTTTTCGTCGTTGAAGCGCCTGGCGTAGGCGTTGAAGCCGACGACCAGTTCGTCGTTACTGATGACTTCCGGGGCAACCCAGAGGCCGGAACCGCTGATGACTACGTTGTGCATGTGAAACAACCGTTTGATTTGTGTGTCCGTAACCATATCACAGCTACCTTCCTGCCCGCGATCTGAAGCTGGCGGACCAGCTGGCCCCTTGCTACCTGACGCCGACGAATCAGCTGCCGGCTACTTGTCCGGCACCGCGATGTGATTCCGCCGCAACCATTCCCGGTCCAGTTCCCAGCGCACGCTGCTGATGCCGGGCTGGGCGAGGACGATGTCCTTGGCCTCGTCCTGCACCTGGCCGAGGGTCTTTTCGAGGGCGATGAATGCCGGGTTGTTGTGATCCTTGACATTGACGTCCGGGTTGAGCGCACCGAGAAAGCGGAAGGCCGGCATCTCGAAACTGCGCGGCGTACCCATGACCGCGGTAGCGCCCTCGACGCGCAGCACATGGAAGGGATACGGATAACTTTTCAACAACGGGCTACCCTGCGTCTGGATGATATTGTTGAGCTCGCGCGTGCGGCCATCCGGCCGGCGGATCGCCCAGTCCAGGGCGACCAGCAAGGCCAGCACCAGCAACGCCCATTGCCACGATTTGATTCGCCGAAAATTCATGCTGCCTCCCTGTTCCAGAAATGCGATTTTACCGGCCCGAGCCGGTTGCGCTCATTTGCGCCGGACATACGACTTGCCATCCCAGCGGTAGACCGGAAATTTCCCGAACCCCGGGCCGCCGACTTCGATATCCGGCCAGCCGCCGCGTTTTGTCTTGAGCACATTGGGGATTCCCACCTCGTCCAGCAACACGCGCCAGCCACCGGCATCCTTGGTAAGCAGCACAAAGGATTCGGCGGTATTGCCGTAGCAGAAGAGGCTGCTCTCGCTGACCCATGCCTCGGGTTGGCCATCGCCGTTCAGATCGGCCGTTTCGATCCGGCCAGGCATGTACGATGCCGTCGGCGGATCTTCCTTGCAGCGCACGTATTTTCCGCCAGGCTCCTTCTTGAAGCCCGCCGCCTTGAATACCGCGGCCTGATCGGCCGGCGTGATATCCGCTTGTGCCACCGGGGCCGCAAGCAGGACGACAAGCACGCCGGCCATGAGCGAAATGCCTCGATATGGCGAATTCATGGAAGCCCCTTTCCTTTGGTCGAGTATCCCGAACAGCGGGTAAGATTGACAGCCTGTTGCACCCCAAGGTTACTGCGGTCGACGCCGCAAAAGGGCCAATTCTCAGAACGCTTGAAGGAGTCAGCATGTCCCTCTTCCGCCTCGGTGACAAGCAGCCGCAACTCGGCGAAAACGCCTGGGTCGCCCCCAATGCCACGGTGATCGGCGACGTCCACCTCGCCGCCAACGCCTCGATCTGGTGGAACGCCACGCTGCGCGGCGACAACGACCCGATCCACATCGGCGCCAACACCAACATCCAGGACGGCTCGGTGCTGCACACCGACGAAGGCCTCCCGATGCACATCGGCGCCAACGTCACCGTCGGCCATCTGGTCATGCTGCACGGCTGCACAGTCGGCGACGGCAGCCTGATCGGCATCGGTTCGGTGATCCTCAACCGCGCCGTCATCGGCAAGGGTTGCATCGTCGGCGCCAACACGCTGATCCCGGAAGGCAAGGTCTTTCCCGACCACGTGCTGATCGTCGGCTCGCCGGGCAAGGTGGTGCGCGAACTGAGCGACGACGATGTCGCCAAGCTGCTCAAATCGGCCGCGCATTATGTCGAAAATGCCCGGCGCTACCGGACCTCGCTCGTACCGCTGTAGCTACCGACCGGCGGGGTAAGCGGCAGGCGCTTCAGGCGCGCCCGATTTCGTCGTCAAGTTGCTTGATCTGGCGAATGATGACGACCAGCCGGCGCCCTGCTTCGGTCAGCGAATACTCGGTGCGTGGCGGCGATTCGGCGAATACCTGCTTGCTGATCAGGCCATACTCACCCAGCTTGCGCAGGCGCTCGCTCAGCACCTTGGTCGAGATGCCCTCGATGCGGCGCTCCAGGGCACCGGGACGATGCACTCCGTCAGCGATCTCGCTGAGGACCGAAACCGACCATTTGCAACCAACCACGTCTTCGAGCTTCTGGTAGCTGTCCGGCCGCGTTGCCTGTGAAATTTTCTTTCGCTCCATAATCAGCAAGTTACCCCAAAAAGTGAGCCGGGCACCGAAAAGTGCCCGCTATCAATTCACGTTGCTGCCACCTACGATTGGTTCACGTGCAACCGCACGAACGCAATATCGACCCACAGAGTAAAGGAGAAAATCATGAAAGCCAAAGCCGTTTTCTACCATGCCGGATGCCCAGTCTGTGTCGAAGCCGAGCAGACCGTCGCCAGCGCCCTGGACGGTCAGCGTTTCGACGTCGAAGTCGTCCATCTCGGCACCGACCGCTCGCGCCTCGGCGAAGCCGAAGCGGCCGGCGTCAAGTCGGTTCCAGCCCTGGTAATCGCGGGCACACCCTTCCACATCAATTTCGGCGCCCCGCTAGAAGCGCTCAAGTAGGGGCATGACGGCCCGCCCAAGGGCGGGCCGCTTTCATTCAGCGAGCGGCAATAGCCTGCGGTACCTATCGGGCGCCAATGCGGTTGTTTTTTCCGGCCAGATTACGCATCATGCGAGCCCCTTTTGCCGTACTGCCAACCCCATGCCCGCCCCCATCGAAAACCGCATCGCCGTCGAACTCGGCGTCCGTCCGGCCCAGGTCGTCGCCGCCATCGTGCTGCTCGACGAAGGCGCGACCGTCCCCTTCATCGCCCGCTACCGCAAGGAAGCGACCGACGGCCTCGACGACACCCAGCTGCGCAACCTCGAAGAACGCCTGACCTACCTGCGCGACCTCGAAGAGCGGCGCACCGCGATCCTCGCCAGCATCGATGAGCAAGGCAAACTGACGCCGGAACTCAAGGCCGAGATCAGCGATGCCGAAACGAAGCAGCGGCTCGAAGACCTGTACCTGCCGTACAAACAGAAGCGCCGCACCAAGGCGCAGATCGCCCGCGAAGCCGGCATCGAGCCGCTGGCCCTGGCCCTGCTCGAGAACCCGGACCTGACGCCGGACGACGAAGCGGAAAAATACCTCAACGCCGAGGCCGGCTTTGCCGATGCCAAGGCCGTGCTCGACGGTGCCCGCCAGATCCTCATGGAAAAATTCGCCGAGGATGCCAGCCTGCTGCAAAGCCTGCGCGAATACCTCAACGAACACGGCCACGTCCGCTCGACCGTCGTCGAAGGCAAGGAAACCGAAGGCGCCAAGTTCCGCGACTGGTTCGACTTCGCCGAACCCATCGCCACGATGCCCTCGCACCGCGCCCTGGCCCTGCTGCGCGGCCGCAACGAAGGCATGCTGTCGGTGACGCTGGTCCTCGACTCGGAACTCAACGAAGAGGCCGCCAAGCCCGGCAGCCAGAACCCCTGCGAGCAGCGCATAGCCGCCCGCTTCGGCATCCGCCCGCAAGGCCGCCCGGCCGACAAATGGCTGGGCGATACCGTACGCTGGACCTGGAAGATCAAGGTCTTCACCCACCTCGAACTCGAGCTCATGAACGAGCTGCGCGAACGCGCCGAGGAAGAAGCCATCCGCGTCTTCGGCCGCAACCTCAAGGATCTGCTGCTCGCCGCCCCGGCCGGCCAGCACGTCACGATGGGCATCGACCCCGGCATCCGCACCGGCTGCAAGATCGCCATCGTCGACGCCACCGGCAAGATGCTCGACCACGCCACCATCTACCCGCACGAGCCGCGCTGCGACTGGGACGGCAGCATGTCGACCATCGCCCGCCTGGCCGCCAAGCACCAGGTCAGTCTGGTCGCCATCGGCAACGGCACGGCCAGCCGCGAGACCGACAAGCTCGTTCAGGACGTCATGAAGCGCTATCCGGAAGCCCGGCTGCAGAAGATCGTCGTCTCCGAAGCCGGCGCCTCGGTCTATTCGGCTTCCGAATTCGCCGCCAAGGAATTTCCCGACCTCGACGTCTCGATCCGCGGCGCCGTGTCGATTGCCCGCCGTCTGCAGGACCCGCTGGCCGAACTGGTCAAGATCGACCCGAAGTCGATCGGCGTCGGCCAGTACCAGCACGACGTCTCGCAGACCAAGCTGGCGCGCAACCTCGATGCCGTGGTCGAAGACTGCGTCAATGCCGTCGGTGTCGACGTCAATACCGCCTCGGTGCCGCTGCTCACCCGCATCTCCGGCCTGACGGCCGGGCTGGCTGCCAACATCGTCAGCTATCGCGATGCCAACGGCGCCTTCCGCTCGCGCGACGAACTGAAAAAAGTCCCGCGCCTCGGCGACAAAACCTTTGAACAGGCCGCCGGCTTCCTGCGCGTGCCAAACGGCGACAACCCGCTCGACAGCTCTTCGGTGCACCCGGAAGCCTACCCGGTCGTCGAAAAAATCATTGTCGACCTCAACAAGTCGATCAAGGAAATCCTCGGCGACAGCCACGCCCTGAAGGGTTTGAACCCGTCGAAATACACCGACGAGCGTTTCGGCCTGCCAACCGTCCAGGACATCTTCAAGGAACTGGAAAAACCGGGCCGCGACCCGCGCCCCGAGTTCAAGACGGCCACCTTCGCCGACGGCGTCGAGAAGGTCAGCGACCTGCGTCCGGGCATGATTTTGGAGGGTGTCGTCACCAATGTCGCCGCCTTCGGTGCCTTCGTCGACATCGGCGTCCATCAGGACGGCCTGGTGCACGTCTCGGCGCTGTCCAACACCTTCGTCAAGGACCCGCACACCGTCGTAAAGGCCGGCCAGATCGTCAAAGTCAAAGTGCTCGAAGTCGACCTGCAGCGCCAGCGCATCGCGCTGACCATGCGCATGGGCGACGAGCCGAGCCAGGCCAAGCGTCACGACAACGCCCCGACCGGACGCGGCAATGCCCCCAACCGGCCGCGCCCCGCAGGAAGTCCCCCTGTGGGACAGCAACGCAGCAGTAGCCCGGCCCCGACCGGCAATGCGATGGCCTCCGCCTTCGCCAAACTGAAGCGCTGATGCCCTCCCTCTTCCACCTGACCACCGGCGCAGCAAAACAGACCTGGCGTCTGGGACTCAAGCTCGCCTGGCTCCTGGGCATTGTCGGCCTGGCCATCGTCCTCGGCTTCACGCTCTACGCGGTCACCATGTTGCCGCCGCTACACCCCTGGCATCTCGAACGCCTGAACGAGGAATTCTCCGCCCTGCGCCACAGCAACCTCGATTTCGCCGGCTACCTCGCACGCGAAGACAAGCTCTTCGCCGAGTACCGCGACAAGGTCACCGGCTGGAACAGCCGCGACGAGGCCTATCTGTTCAGCCGCTTCAACCCGGCCAGCCCGGTCAACCGCCTGGTCGACGGCGCCCCGTACAACCGCTCCTTCCGCCTCGCACAAACCCGGCCCAAGGGCCAGGCGCTGCTCATCCACGGCCTCACCGACTCGCCCTACTCGGCGAAGGCGCTGGCCGAGTCGCTGCATGCGCGCGGTTTCGACGTCACCGTGCTGCGTCTGCCCGGACACGGCACCCTGCCCTCGATGATGGTCGAAATGAGCCACCGCGACTGGACCACCGCCGTGCGCATCGCCGCCCGCGACGTCGCTTCCCGGGTCGCCCGCGGCCAGCCTTTCTACATCGGCGGCTACTCCACCGGCGGCACGCTCGCGCTGCAGTACAGCCTCGATGCGCTCGACGATGCCGCGCTGCGCCGCCCCGACCGCGTACTCCTCATTTCTCCCGCCATCGAGATAACCCGCATCGCGGCGCTGGCGTCGATCATCGATTTCTTCAGCATCGTGCCGATCCCGTTGCTGGAAAAAGTCCGCTGGCAGAATATCAACTCCGAATTCGACCCCTACAAATTCAACTCCTTCCCGGTCAACGCCTCGCGCCAGGTCAACCGGAGTACACGCGCCCTGCAGGAATCGCTGCTGCGCGCCCGCGAAACAGGCCGCCTCAAGCACTTGCCGCCGGTTGTCACCTGGCAGTCGGTGGTCGATTCGACCGTCGGCTCGCTCGGCGTCGCCGAGCGGCTCTACGGGCACCTCGACGGCGCCGGCCACCGGCTCGTCCTGTTCGACGTCAACCGGCACAAGATCCTGGCCAGCGTGCAGCGTCCGCAAGCCGGAGAGTTGATCGACCACCTGACCCGGCAGGCCCGCGGCTACGCGCTGGAGGTCGTCACCAACGCCAGCCCCGAAGCCGCCAGCGTGAGCGTCCGTCACCTGGCGCCCGATGGCGCGGAGAGCGTCAGCGACAGCGGACTGACATGGCCCAACAACCTCGTCTCGCTCGGCCACGTCGCCCTGCCCTTCCCCCCCCATGACCCCGTCTACGGCTTCATCCCAGGAAGCGGCAACAACGGCGTGCCCAGCATCGGCTCCTGGCTGCTGCGTGGCGAAAACGGGGCGGTGACGATCACCCTCGGCTCGCTGACCCGCCTGCGCAGCAATCCGTTCTGGTCGCTGATCGACAGCGAAATCGACGCGCTGGTCACAACCGACCTTGGACAGGTCGCCACCCTCACGCGCCCCTGAAGCCCGTTTTCTCAAGCCCTGAACCGGCGCCTGTGCTTTACATTTCGCAACATCCGGCAACAGCGCTTTACATCGGCCCGGCGCACAATACGAACATCAGCAAGCCGAAGCACTAACTCACCATGAAGCGCACGCTAACTCTCCTCGCCCTCCTGCCGCTCGGCCTGTGGAGTCTGTTCGTCCTCCCCGAACTGCTCGCCGGCAACCCCGATTTCTGGAACTGGCGCCGAGCCATCGTTATCCTCTCCGGCATCCTCGCCCTGTGGTGGATGAGCGCCGGCATCCTCCTCGCCGCCCGCCCGCGCTGGCTGGAACAACGCTTCGGCGGGCTGGACAAGTTCTACCGGTTGCACAAATACCTCGGCATCGGCGGCGGCATCCTTGTTTTTGCCCACTGGATGAGCGAATGGCTGCCCAAAAATCTGGCCCGCGCCGGGCTGATCGCGCCCCGTCCGCGTGGCGGGCCCAAAGGCCCACCGGATTTCTGGATGGAACTGGCCAAGGACGTCGGCGAATGGGCCGGCTACATCCTGCTGGCGCTGGTCGTCATCGCCCTTGTCAAACGCATTCCCTACCGCTGGTTCCGCCTGGTGCATAAAGCCTTCGGCGCCGTCTTCCTCGCCGGCGCCTTCCACGGCCTGATGATGCTGCCCGGCAGTTTCTGGCAACAGCCGCTCGGCTGGCTGACCGCCCTGCTCGCCGCCGCTGGCGTCGTTCCCGCGGTGCTCTCGCTGAGCGGACGCATCGGCCGCCAGCGTCAATACCCGGCAAAAATCGAAACCCTGAACCAGCACGGCGACGGCATCCTCGAAGTCACCTGCCGCCCGCACGACGACTGGCCGGGCCACCGCGCCGGCCAGTTCCTCCTGGCCAACTTCGGCATGCCCGCCGAAGGCGCCCATCCCTTCACCATCGCCTCCCCCTGGCAGCGCCAGACCGGCACCCTCACCCTCGCCATCAAGGCGCTGGGTGATTTCACCGGCAAGCTCGCGCAAACCCTGCACGTCGGCCAAACCATTACCATCGAAGGCCCCTACGGCAGTTTTGATTTTTGCCCTTCCGGGACGGTCGACCGCAACCAAGGCCCGGCACCGCAAATCTGGGTGGCCGGCGGCATCGGCGTCACCCCTTTCCTCGCCCGCCTCAAGGACCGGATAGCCCGCACATCCGTCGCCACCGAAACCGATTTTTTCTACTGCACCCCGCAAGCCACCGACTATCCGGCAAACCTCGAAAGCCTCTGCCAGCAAGCCGGCGTCCGCCTGCACCGCCGCCTGACCGACGAACAAGGCCCGCTCAACCCCGCCGACATCCAGGCCTGCCTGAAGCCCAACGCCAGCATCTGGTTCTGCGGCCCGGCCGGCTGGGGCGAAGCCCTGGCCAAGACGCTGACCGGGAACGGTCTGCCGCGCGATGCTTTTCACCGGGAAGCGTTTGAGTTTCGGTAATGGCGGCGGAGCCGCTGTAAGTGTTTAGCACTTTCAGAAACCGGCGAGTGTCTTTGCTTAGGGCAAAGACCGAGTTCGGCCAGGAACCGACACTCAAGGCGCTACTCACTTAAGTTTATGTCGGGCAGCTTTCCGTCCATGAACGGTCACACAGCACGTAGGGAATGGTTCCCTATTTTTTCGCCTGTGGGGCGTCGGGCATCCTGAGAATTTCCAGAAGCATCTTGGACGCAGGCCATTCCCGTGGTGTCGTGATCGCGTATGCGTTCTCGCAGCGGACCAAGGGATGCCGAGGATCGCCGCCGACTTGGGCGCCATACAGGGACATGCACCACACGGTCAGATCGGGTTCCAGTTTGAATGCTGTCGGCAAGCAGTTTCAGATGTGCGATAGACTGACAATACTTCACGCACGGGGATGGTTTGTGAACCGCCTATTTACTGGGTTTTTCTTGTCGTTCATGGTTCTAGCCCTGCTTAGTGGGTGCGTGACTGCTCAAAAGGCGGATTCGACGGCAATCAGCAAACACGAGGGTTTTGTTGCTGACGGCAAGACCACGAAGAAGGAGGTTCAGGATCGCTTCGGGCCTGCTCAATCCGTGTATGAGCAAGGAGCCATTCTCGTCTATTACGTGAACTTGGACGATCATGGTCGTATCAGTCTGCGGCAGAAGAAAAATAGCTCCTGCGATGCCTATGTCCTCGTCTTCGACGATCACGACCTGCTTGAGCGTCACAGCTTGGTGAAAAATGGTTGCCGCTAATCGTTGCTTTCGATCCTGCTTGGCTTTGCTAGCTGTCTGCTTCTTCGCAGGGTGTATCCCGATACCCATCCCACCGCATGGTTTTGGTGTTGTGCCGGATATGGTTGCAATTGAGTCATTTCGCTTGGGAGATTCTACTCGCGCTGATGTTCTGCTAAAGCTGGGAGAACCGCGGCACAGACTCGAGGGAGATCACTTCTTGATATACGAATGGGACGTTGCATACGGGTGGTTACTGTCCTACGTCGGTTACGCGCCGATCACTTTTCCACATTATCTCTGTCTTGAATTTGGGTCGGACTCGCGTTTAGTGCGGCAAGATCATCTCATTGGTTCAATTTATGGCAAGCCTGACAAAGCCATAAAGAAATGCATGAATCCTTCGGAGGTTTTGGATGATGTGGAGGCGAAGTAGCGCATCGTTGGCGGTCGCTACGACCGTCTTCTTCTTATCCGTCTTCCAACTGTACGGCTGTACAAGCGCAATAGCCTTGAGAGGGGCAGAAGGAAAAGATATCAGTTCGATTCAGGTTGGGCTTAGTCGGGGGGATGCCGAGAGTGTTCTTGGCTCACCGGTCCGTGAATGGCTGACCTCCGAGAATATCCGCTATTGTGTCTATCGCTATGATGGTGGAGTGCCACCGAGTGATTCAGATGCAATCGCTTATGCCTTCATCAATATCATATCGGCCGGGCTCTTTGAATTTTATGAGACAACTGGAATGACCAAGCTTTCCAACTTGGAGCTGGGCCATAGACGAGTGTGGCATCAAATCGCGGTTGCATACGATAATCAAGATCGAATTGTGGGTTTTTTCGATAATTTCGGGGATCTTGATGTCTTGCCCGCTGACGGTCGCGTTAAACGGTGATTGAGGTCAGAAAATCGTTTTTTAGCCCGAGAAATCAAGCCTATCCGAGTATTCTTGTTTCCAATCGCTCTCGGTAGGTGGCTGCTGTGCATCGCCAAGCCGTCATTGAACTTTCACCAAAGCCAAGGACCGGTCAGGGTCGAACTGAGACACCGAATTACAATACCAACACCCATTCAGAACCACAAAACCCCCACCAAAATGACCAAGCTCTACGGCATCAAGAACTGCGACACC